>Ga0315280_10004089_pt1 | contig 21825 bp, 18 predicted proteins | sample YL17G06_40_MG_FD_203697 | JGI IMG/M metagenome (GOLD analysis project Ga0315280, IMG submission 203697) | Sediment microbial communities from Yellowstone Lake, YNP, Wyoming, USA - YL17G06_40 | ecosystem: Environmental > Aquatic > Freshwater > Lake > Sediment | place: USA: Wyoming | collected...
ACATCTAGAACCCAATCTTCCTCTCGAGTAAATCGGATTAGGGCTTGATATGGGATTTGAGGAACAAAATTACCCCAATATCGATTAGTGTGAGCGCCGGTCTTCTCCCGATTCGGAATATTCCAAAAGGTGTAGAGAAGAATCCCCTTTTCTTCCGTTTCTTTTTTCCAGTTGCTTAGGTCTAAGTCGTTTATCTGTTTGCGCGGTTGCCTTCGAGATGTCGGCGGGACGAGCAATCCCATTATTCTATTGTTTTAATCTCCTTTTAAACTCTTGATTGGCCCTACCTAAAATACGCATGTGCTGATTTCCATTTTCAGAAAGGCTTAATATTTAGATTGTCTACATGATTATAGGCGAAAATTATGCTCAAAAACCGCAAAGGAACTAATTCTGAAGCGCTAAAGCCTGCCCCCAGAACTAATGGCGGACATCGATTTTTACGCACATAGGAGAAAAGCCAAAATCTATAACTAACCGCTTATTCGCCTTCACTAATTCCTCTACCATGTCGTGCATCACGAAAAGCAATTTCCTTACCCACACATTTCAAGTCTCCAAAACTGTTCAGATGGGTTCATTTGCTACCAAGTTTCGCCTCATTACGATTCTTGTGTTTTTCAGCTCTTTTACAATTTCCCATCCTTGATTGAGGTAGCCAACCAGCTCGCTTTCAGAAATTACTTTATTCTCATACCTCGCGCAATCGCCATTCTCAACGTTGTCCTTTTTTCTTTTGTATCTGACGGTTTTTGTTTCAAGGGGTTTGATGCCTAGCTCTTGTCTCATTATTCTTCCTAACGCTTCAATCTCGTCTAGTCCGCTGTGTCGTTCTCTGAGCTTCTGGATCTTCACTTCAATTTTGTCGACGCCTAGGGTTTGCGCGAAGGCTTTGATCATTTCCAGTTTGTCTGTTGCTTCAGTCTTGAAGAATTTTACTGCGGAGTATTTGGTTCTCAATTCCTCAGTTTTGGAAGAGTCATAGTAGGGATCTTGTATGCCGGGTAGGATGTGCCCCATCAGGAATTCCTGGTCTTTCGGGTCTAAACCTGCGTTTCGAAGTGCTGATTCGAAGGCTTTCCTCAAGCAATGTGGGTAAACATCTTTCCATTTTGATATCTCCCCCCTTTTTGCAGCCCTCTTGACTATTTCATCCAGAGACCTTTTCTTGACAGGAGTGTGTTTTCTAACTTGGGGCGGCACGTTTGTAGAGGAGGACGCAAAAAGCGGTTCGTCATTTTGGATGCTTCCGTACAGTTCGTTTCTTTGCGCTATGTATTCCCGCAGAGTTCGAACAGTCTCCCTGGAAATAAAGGAGTAATAGGGGATGTTGCCTTTGCAGGCTCCCGGGTCGACGCGCTTCATTTCAGGCGTAACAGGAACCCTCACAATCTCGCGGTTCCATAACTCATCTTTGACATCCCCGTATAGTACAGCCCGTAAAGTGGAGTTTCTGAGCCCGCTGGTGTAAAGTGCCAGAATCAACGCTTTGTTCCTAATTGAACCAGCTGAGTAGGCCATTCTTTGAATTTCGTCCGATGAGGGAATGTATTCCGGTCTTTTCCTGTATCTAGACGGTTGATGATATCGTTCAACCTCTAATTCTTTGGCTCCCTTGAAACCGTTAACTCTGAAAAACATTCTCAGGTAAGCCAAACTGACGTTGATGGTTCTAATGCTTCGGCCTTTGTCCGCGCGACCGTCTATGAAAGCTTGGAGGACCATGGATGCCTCTTTCGAACTTAACTTCACCAACTCATCAGGGTTCTTCCCAGCAAATTTGCATAAGGCCATTAGTACATCGCAGATTAGGTCTCTAGTGCCTAGGCTTCCAACCTTGCGTTTGTAGTGACTCAGAAAGCACGAGACACTCTCATACTCACTCTCCCAGCCTTTAACCTTGAGAAAGCTTTCCCATGCTCTCATGCGCATCAAGTAACAATAACCAGCGCGCTGGCTTATTAGAGTTATGGTACCCCCTAACGGGGAACTATGCCTAGCTAGGATACCCCGGCACGGGGAACTATACTTCTAATTAGCACCTTCGGTTGCGCCTTCATTAGTTCCCACCCCCTTTCTCTGAGCTAAGCAGAACTAAAAGCTTTATGGAGAGTGGGCAAGCTCAAAATGATTCTGGTATTAGTCTTAGTTTCTCAAAAGCTACCCTGCCAGGCTAGGGCAACCCCGCAATTACGCCCTAACTCACTTTTCTATCTCTTGTTGCTCCTGGCTGCTTAGTAGAGGTTGTGGAATGGGTTATTTTTGTCTTTTGTAGCAGATTTGCATACTACTTAACAGCAAGTCTGCCGACTAGGATAGGTCTGCCCGTGCCCGTCCCCATACCCAAACGGGTTCGGGGCTGCTCGTCCTTCAAGCTTGATACGCGCGCGCTATTCACGTTAATTTACACATTTTTGTGTCTAGGTCGACAATTGTTAGTCATACAGCAACCTTTGAGAAGTCTGTTGCTCTGCTCCAATATTTGTTAAAAATGGTTCTCTTAAACCAAAAGTTTGGTATATATTTGATGTCACCAAGTTTTTTGTGAATGATGTTCCATGGAGGTGTATTATATGCTACGCCATCCGCAATCAGATACCTATCATGGATTTCCTGAGCATCTTTGGCATCCAAAACCCTGATCTCTGCGTCGATTCCCCTAATGTGCATTTCATCTTTGAATGCTTTGCATCTGTCCTTCAGATCCGTTCCAAAATGAGATCTTCCTCCTAAGATGAAAACTTCCTTTACAGCCGAAGCATCAATTTGACTGAGAAACTTGAGAGCCTCAAGGCTAAGATCTTTGTCAAGTAGCTGAACGGAGCCTCTTAGTCCTTTGATTAGTTCGGTCAGTTGATCCAAGTTTGTAAATGGTCTGTCAGGAAGCATCTCCAAGTCTTTCGGTTCAATCTCTGTCGCTTGTGGAGGACTATTTTCCAATTTTGCAACTGAAATTCCTATTTCTGTCTCGGAGAGCACGAATCTTTGCTCTTCTTCGACAACGCTAGCGTATTCTTTGGGGAGATAATCGCGTAGGCTTAATGATTCGAGGAATAGAAGATTTGGGTTATCCAACCACGATTGCTCGAATTGATTCGGTTCAAAATCTATCTCATTCAGTACTCGCTTGATCATCTCATAGACTCTTAGTGTCTCTTTGAGGATTTCTTTTTGATGATCTGGGAAAACTGAGGCTGCTTCCCTCAAGCTGTTGACTGTCTGTGTTAGCTGTGTTAAAACATCCCCTGGAGGCTCGTCGTGACGAAATTCGTAGCGCAGTCTTGCTCCCTCCATGAGATTCTGCAAGGCTGGGCTGATTTCTCCTTTTTTCACGTATACCATCGCAACACCTGTTTTTGCCGCAGGGTTTGCTTTGGGATTAGAAGGATCCCAAGCCTTCATATCGCTGATAAAAGCCTTCAAGGAGTCATCATATTTCCGAGCATCAAATAGAGCCCACGCATAGTTATTGGAGGATGCTCTGTTCCTGGGATTAAAATGAAGTGAGAGTTCAAAACTTCTGACAGCAACACTTGGACAAATCTTTATGGGATTAAATCTGTCTCTCCATAATTTTAGTATCCTTCCACCGAGCCATCCCCAAAGGCTAGAACACTCGTTAATCAGCCTCTCTGTATCGTGATCTGTAAGTTTTCCGCCCGCTATGCGATATCCATGGCGCTCAGTTGCGATAGCTCTGAAACATGCGTGAAGTAGAACCTCTGTAACAGGACTAGCCCATGAGGGAGGTGGAGACAAATAGTCTTTCTGCTTCCTGCAATGATTCTCCAGGTAACCCTGATACTTATCCTCATATTCATGTTCAAGGGTCTTGTAAGGCTTTCCTGTCATATGCTCAGCTTCATATTTCGCTTTCCAGTTCCTTTGATCAACTCTCCAAGCACGCCAGAAACAGAGAACTTTGGCCTCTTGAAGCTCATCGCTGATTTGATCTAGGCATTCTTGCTTGTTGATATCTTTTGGCAATGCTATATCCTGAGGATTGATTTCGTCTAAAGCCATTCCAGCGGAATACCATTTTTTTGACAAGTTCCATGCAATTTCATTTGACAGTGAAAGGCTCATTATTCTCAGGATTTTCCCAGCTATATCGTCTCTAATTCTCAGTTTCTTCTCAGATTGCCAGATCAAATCAGCAGCCGGATTCTGCAAACCTGTTTTCGAGCTACCCATCTGCAATGCCTTTCTCGCATTGTCCAATGCGAAGTCTGATCTACCTAGTTTATCCTCGAGAAAGGCCATCTTTGTCAGGGCGTCAAGGTTTCTCACATCTCTTCTGAATGCTCTGTGGAAAAGGTGATGTGCTTGTTCGTAGAATTTCCACTCGACGAGTTTCTCGCCGATTTCTACATATCTTTGGACTGAGCCAGTGGCGTATTCGTTTAGGTCTGCATGTATGAGATAATTCAAAGCGGCATTTGGATAGCTATTAGTTTTCTCATAGCAGATGCCGCATTGATAGTATATTTGTCGAATGTCATCAATTAAGCTGACTAGTCCCTCGATATCCCTCTCGGCTCTGAAGGCGATACTCTTGGCGTCCTCCAAGGCTTTCAAAGCGTCATCATAGTTTCCTTGGAGCTCGCTTACCCTTGCTTTCTCCAACAATGTCTTAATATTAGATCGTTTTCTTTCACTGTTCCAACCCTGATTCTTTGAGCTGATCATGGTAATTCTTTTTTTGCAATGCCCAATATACCATCGAAGTCTATTTTCCTGGGCTCTTTTGGCCAATCGTTCAATATGATCGAGCCTCTTGATGATTTCCAAGGAATGATTGAAGTATTGAAGAGATTCCTCAAACGCAACAATAGCCATAGTGCTATCTTGTTGCGTTTCAAGAATTTCACCCTTTGATTCGAGGATGTGCCCCATTTCCTCATTGTACGAGAGGTTTTCTGGAGCCTTTGCCAATGCATTCTTGCAATGCTCTATGGCCTGCGGTTCAATCTCACCCAACAAACGATGACAACGACCAGCAAGATAATTAAGATCGGCATTTCCAGAATCGATTTCAATTCCGTCCTCGACCGATTTCAATGCCTTCCTGTAATCTCGCTGTTGATCGATTGACTTTTGTGCATCGCGAAGTAGAATAGCAACAAGCTTTTGCGTGAGAAAACTAGACTTTAGTGTCCGGTCCGCATCTGATTGGACATATTGCTTGAGAAACTCCTTTGCAAGCTTCAGTATTTCATCTCTGTGCGAAAGCTGTGCGACATCAGCTATAACGACAAACTCTTCGTCACCAGCTCCTGGGACTAATTCTCCTCTTGCAAGCTTTGTTTGTATTTCTGAATAGAAATGATTGAGGTAGGATTTTAGACAATTTCTTCTCATGATCCATTCAGTGCTTGAAGATGAGAATTCTTTGATGGCCTGCGTCCAATGTGCATTCAGTCGGTAAACTAAAATGCCACTCTCTTTCTTTGATATTGCGAAATTATTTCGGAGACTCGAAAGCCTTGATAAGATGGAGCTCTCGAGAGCTGATGAATCAACAGGGCTGGCTCTGTCTATCTCCGCAACACCCCATTTCACAAACCATTCCATCAACTGACGACTTAACGGAGCATGGTCTTCAGCGAGAAGCAGGACTAAAGTCGGCAGCACTTCGTCGCTGTCGATCAAAAAGTCTCTCTCAATGATTTTCTTGATCAATCCTGCTAATCCTTTCGGATATTTCGAAATCGTTTCCACAGAGAATTCACCGATATTCGAGAGATCGTCCATAAGATACACAAGATAACCCACGAGCCCGCCGCTTTTGTCACCAATTATCTTTACAATCTCTTTGAATTCCGTGCCTGCAAAAAAAGAGGCTAATTCTTGATCGGATAGATCTTTGAACCTCAGAAATCTGGCTTTTCGCTCTTTAAGCAAATTCATTATCACAGGTCTTACTGTTTCTTTGTCAGGTTCCAGAGGTTCTGTCTGAATATCTCCTTCAAACATCGCCCACCTGTTACCAAGTTTTTCCTTCAGTTCGTTTAGTTCGTGGCTTCGAATCGTAACGAGAAGGCGATATCCCTTTTCCCTCACTTCTCGAAACAGGCGAAAAGCTTTCTCTTCCTCATCTGGTTCTCCTCGATACAAGCCATCTACGACAAGTAGGGCGTCATCTGAAGACAGGCCATCTTTCCCAAGCAATTTCTGTATTAGCCTAGATTCAAGCGTTCTGTCCAAGTAATCTTCAAATGGGTTAATGAAGAAAACTCTCCTCCAACTCCCGATCTTCTGCTGCATACAGTTCTCTAAGAAAAATAGCAAAAAAGTGCTCTTTCCAGCCGCCGGTGGACCCGCTATAAAAGTAACTGTCTGGGAAACCAGTTTGCTTGCAAGACTTCTGATCTTCTGATCGGTTTTCTGTTTCTCAAAGTAAAGTATTCGATCTCTCTTTGCCTCGAAGTCCGCCATCTTGTTCTGCATGAAATTCGAATCTCTTGCAATTCTATAAAGAGCCTCAAGAGCGTGAGAGAAAGGCTCACAGAAGTCAATCTGACAGATCAGTGCTTTCTCCTCAATTTCTTTTCCAAAAACTCTTTCCACTTGCTCTAGAGGCTCATCAAATCCACTGATTCCGCGAATCCGTTTCTGCTCTTGAACATCCTCGACAGTAACGAATTTATTGAACAGATCCTCATCTTGCCACATCCGCCAAAATTCCATTCTCTCAATACTACCCGGATCAAAGAGATTGTCGTACATCAGCCTGTCCTCTCCTTTTGGTATTCGATTTGAAGCAATAACTGCCAACTGACCAATCTTGCGAGCTTCAGACAAATGCGGGTTCAACGCAACGTACAACAAAGCAAGCTTGTCCACTTCGCGTAGGTCAAGACGCAATTTCCTTGTAGCTACCATTAGATTACTCAGAGCCACAACTATCTTGTCTTCTATTCCCAAAGGTGGCACTGTAAATTCGTTTTCGTAGGGAATCCGAGACAAGAGATCTTTTCCTTTGGGGCGCAACTCGATAATGCTTTTCATTTCTGAAATATCCGAGCCTCCGCTTCCTGCCAGAATGAAGCACACTCCGGGCTTTTGATGAACTCTAGGCTCCAGACAAGGCAGCAGGGCCTCACAAGACCATTGTTCTGCCAGCTTGCAATCAATCTCATCAATGAAACATAAGACGGATCTATCAGTATCTTCCAGTGATGCAAGAGATTCGCGAAAATCTTTCTCTTTCAGGTCAGCAATATTCAATTCTATGTAACGAACAGCCGTGCCAAATGACTTGGCTAATTCTCTAGCAAAATGACTCTTACCACTTCCTGGGGGTCCCCATATTAGGTAGTTCTCTTGGCGTCTAGTGCAAGCTCGAATGCCATTGGTTATCTTCTGTTTGAGATTCTTTAGCTGATTTCTAATAACATCATCATATCTAACATAGTCACCAACAATGCGGAACCTTGGCAACGAAATGGAGCTCAACTCTCGAATGAACTGCAAAGCACTGCGGGCTGCCGCTTCATCAATACTTTGTACCCAACTCATTGCAGTCCGAACTCCTCTCAAAAACATGTTGGAACTGACAAATTAAAGTATCGTTGCCTCGCCGTTGCTGAAGGCAAACTTGGACTTAATACATGCTTTTGATCAGCTAGCACAATAAATTAATATTGTTGAATCGATAAACCAATTCAGATATGAGTATTTCTATCTTTTCAACTAAAAATGCAGTTGGCTCACTGCACATCAATCCTGCACTTAGGAATAACTATAAGAATGGAGCTCGCTCGCCCGAGAGGCTCCAATAAAGGATTACCGACAGTTTTTCGTTTAACTCTTTCGTTATTGGGCTAGTTTCTTTTCACAAATTGATAGTATTCGGGGAAGTTTGAAGCGAGAGTTTGAAGCCCCAGGTACTAGAACTTAAGACGGTTTAGGCTTCTAGAGAATTAGACCCCAAACCGTGGCAAATCCAACTGGGCTCAGAGCTACTCATCCCATACCCAAAATGGTTCGGGAACTGAATTTTTCAAGCTACGCTTCACCAGTTGGAGGCGGATCGGACCGGACTCATACCCAAAAGGGGTCAGGCCCCACTCGCGCGCGTAGTATAGTATGCGCAGCATTTCATTGCACTTGCGGAAACACGGCTTATTTCCGTAAGTCCAGAAGTTTCTCCTTCATAGTGGTTTCTCGTTCCTCAATGAACCCGTCGTAGTCGTCGTTGCTCATGCAGTCCAAGGCTTTGCTTGAGATCAGGTGCTTCTCCATTAAGGCTTTCAGCTTGGTTTCATCCCCATCTAGCTTATCCTTGACTGTCTTCAGGTATACCGATGGTCTGCTATTAAGAATGCTTTGGTTTGTCGAGTCAAGGAGCAGCGTTCTGTTCAGGATGATATCGTGGGTGGCGCTGAACTGCTTTGTCTTTTCGGGGGCGTAACCCTCGGCCTTTGTGGGGAAGATATGATGATCGTTGATGTTTCCTTCCTTGAAGCTTCCTGTGTCTAGTGTGCGAGTGGTGTAGAAGTCCTCGGCTTTGTTCAATGCTATTGAACACAAAAGGCAATTGTATATTGTTGAACCTTTTTTGTATTCTTTCAGGTTTAGGCTGTTGATGAATTTGTCGCTGACTTTCGCTATCCTTGGAATTGCTGGAGTGTTCATTGTCTTGAACCACTCTGCTATCGCTCTGTAATCCTCGGACATGACCGAGTCGGACGAACCGCTGTAGTCCTTAGATATCACAGCGGACCAATACCATTTGGTGAGCATTTTGTTGAATGTATCCTCGGGCACGCTGCTCTTGTACGCTTTTTCATAAGACAACATCAACGCTCCCATAACCGGGATTATGGTTGTGTTTGGGATGTAGTCGGTCTTCACTGCGCCGAAGTCATTCTGGCCCACATTCATAATTCTCTCTAAAGCAATCCCTGCGTACTTGCACGCACTGTTCCAGAGCTCTGTGAACTCGCCCTGTGTTTTGATGAGCACAGTTTCTGTGATTTTGTCGTCTTCTTTCTTTTTGATTTTCTTGCCTGGGATGAGGTAGAATATGTACTTTGATGAGCAATAATCCTGCTTGTAGAGCGAGATCAGCTTTAGCAAATATTCATTCGCGCTGGTGTCGGTCTGCTTCAGTTTGTCATTGTCGAGTTTTTCCCACTCTTTTCTTAGCTCGATCCCTTTAGGATAGAGAAATGCGTTCATCAAGTCAAACGTGGAAAGCTTCATTCCTTTTTGGTTGGTCGCAGCAAAGATCCCACATATATCATCGAGTTCCCGGTCCTTGGTCAACGTATGGGTTAGAAACTGGTGATTCAGGATCTTATAGACTGCATCTCTGACGCCAAAGAGCAATTTGTATTCATCAGCATCCTGAGAATCTTTTGCCAGCTTCTTGGCATAGCCCACCATCCACTCCATGAACTCCGAGCTATCAACGTAGGCTCTATCACTGAGAATGCGCAGCGGAACTACGCCCTTCTCTATCCACTGATCTCTGTCACTCTTGATCTTATCCAAGGGGACATAACTTGAAGCGTACCCGTACGATATCGACTCATCATAGTCTCCGTTCAAGTACTTTCCAAGATCGAGATAGAACGAGTAGTATGACTCTCTCGTCGGGAATTTCATGTCTGGGCCGTAGATTGCATAATGCAATGAAGCCAGCCTCTGTTGCCCATCGAGCACGGCCAAGCTAGGGTCTTTCGCTGGCTCTGTTCCCTCCAGAGCGTCCCACTTCTCACTTTTGATTGCGTCTGGATCCAATTCCCAGAACAGAAGCAATCCAGTAAAATAGTCTTGCACGATTGAAACTAGGAGGTCCTTCACCATTCCAGGCGTCCACTCAAAATCCCTCTGAAAATAGGGAACCACAAACTCGCCAAAATGAGCGTCTTTGAGCAAATCAATCAAGAATTTACGAGGCTCTGGATCCTTAACCATACCATCCGCCACGACCATATTATTTTCTCAAACGCTAATAAATCATGCTATTAGCCCAGAACCATAATAACCGAGCGAACACGACCGAACAAACCCGAACTCGAAACCTATCGCGCGTGCTCATACAATGTTTTAGGCGTCAAAACAAACCGGTCATAGCTGCCCGTCCCCATACCCAAATGGGCTCAAGTCCAATAACCTTTGCTACTACTTTGCAGCAGAACTTGTTGGGCCTAGTTAAATAAACGCGATAATCTTTACAGAGTCATCTTATCCACGATTCAAATTTTCTTTTGAAAGTTTCAAATTCGCCTTCTTGGTCCTTGAAGTAGACACGAATTTCATTTCGTTGCAAGTATTTTCCGCCATCTTCGCCAAAAGATATTCTCTTTGCTTGTTCAGGAGAAAAACCCGAACTTGTACTGAAACGTCCTGATACGGGGTTCTTTAAAAACAAGTATAGCCTTTCCGTAGTGAGAACAAGTTTTCCCTCAATGCGAATGCCTCCTGATCGGACAAGAACATCGTTCATCGTGATAACAGACTCGCCAACCTGTAATTTGAAAACTTCCTCAAACTTTCCACCTTTTCTCGGTTGTTGCTTTGAAGGAAAAGCCACCATGAAGCTTATGTCCGCATGTGGATATGGCCCTGAGCCTGGATAGGGATCAATAATTCTTGGTCTTGGCGTTGTAGTTATTGCGAGACTATCTTTCTGCAATTCTTCCGCTTTCTGATCCAATATCTGCAAGCACTTTTCAATTACAGTGGCACGTTCTTCAGGATTTCTTGCAACAATTTCCAAATGAAGAAAGAACTGGTACCCTTTCTCTTCCATATTGGCTTTGTCTTCTTGGAACTGTAATTTGTGAAGTTCAGGCCTGATCAACACATTTATGGCTGGAAGAGGCACACGCCCTGCCATAATGCTAGTCATAGCTGGAGAGCAAAGCTTAGTTCCTGCCTGACTTCTCTTAGTAGCTTCTATGGTCGGAGCGACATCTCTTAAATTTTTGATCATAATTTGTATGACTTTGTCCGTGGAATCGTCGGCTAATGTGGCTATTGAATCCCTCTCTTTCTGCTTTTGCTTTTCAGCCGCATCATCTTCTATTATTCTACCAGCTAGATCTAAGGTGAAGCCATAGCGTCTATCAACATATGCAGAAGGCCTAGGACCTGAGTAAACAAGCACACGTTGCTCTTTAAAGGCTAATTCGTGAATTACTTGATTTGGCGGATAGTTGTAACGCCATTCCTCTTTGTTCGTCTCAAGATTGTGTAAGACCAATTCATAGTTTTTAGGCTTGTAACGTTGTAAATTGTATATCAAAAACTTGCCATCTGGTGATAATGCAAAAGCCATGATTTCCGCATATAGTCCAAAATCAAGTTTAAGATTATTATTGCCATCTCTTGGGATGACAGCAATTGAATGAACAAACATCAAGCCAGGTCGACCATTGGCATCGTTTATCGGTGTTGGATAGAGATCTTGGACGGCCACCGTTCCATTATTTGAAACAAAGCATGATATCGCTCTCCTGAACTCTTTGGACCATACTACCTGTCGTCCATTTTCTATTAAGCAGACCTGATTGCTTTTTTCATGAACAAAATCAAGCATTATACTCCAAGCAACGATAAACTCTGCGTCTTGAGATTGTCTATAGCTATAATGAAACGTTCGCCCATTTTGCTCGATTTTGACGAATCGATCGTCATGCTCTTTAATATTGCAGTTCCCTAGAGTAAGCCCATGCCTTTCCATACGAACGTGCCCACTTTGAATCCCAAGTCAACTTGCTAAAAACTTTTATGAATTAAGAATTATATTTTCCAATCATCTCGATGGGGCGCGGGTCAAATTTGAATGATCTCTTTGAAAGCTGCACTGAATTGGCTCGAGCGCGTTCATATGTAACTAGTTTGGAGAACTTGTGACAGGAAATAACCTTAAGCTTTCTTTACTATTATGTCTCCATTACGTTCTATCCAGATTATCTTGTCTCCTACGTTAACTCTTAATTTCTTCATTATCTCAACTGGAATCGTAATTTGTCGGTTAGAAGTTATCTTACTAATCTGGATGATGTGCTCGGACATTACACAACCCGTATAACCTTTTGGTGAGATATTGTTTGAAGGTTTGGAATGAAAAGAAGGAAAAGAACGATATACAACTATTAAGCATAATATTATTGGAGACCGTCACCATGACTAAAAAAGCCATAATAACAATTTCTCTTGTTCCACAAGCTTCAGAAGTATCGAATAGTCAACTAAAAGAAGACATTAAGAAAACTCTTCAATGTGATTGGTTAGCAGAAATTGAAGGTGTTAAGGTAAAAAATGAGACACAAAAGATTACGCAAAAAGTTAAAAGAGCATGGCTACAAAGATGAAACTATAGAGAAAATCATCGATTTTTACACAAAAGGAGATGTTTTATAGCACTCCGACTCTTCATTTTCGTTGCCAATATGCAACCATTTGCATCTCCTGGTCAGCCATATATATTAAATCACGACAAGCTAATGTTAAGTTTTGACTTTTGTCAATGGGTTCTCCTGTTCGGCTATTGCCAAGGCATAGGAGCTTAGTCCTGAAGTCCCGAAGATAGCCAGCAGGATGCCAAGAGAACTATATTGCGTCTGTGTCTTGTAAACGGTGATTGAATACGTGACATTATGACCAAGGAAATACTCGTTTCGCATCAAGAGGTAATATTTCCCTGATAATTGCACAGTTTTCAGAAAACTGGCTTGGTTTACATAGTAATCTTGTGCCAAAGCGCTTGTTGTAATATAGTTAGCGTTTGCATTCATCTTGCCGTATTCATCAGCAGACAATAAGTAGTAACTGAATCGCGCTTCGTTGTTGAGACTTTGCAACTTTCCTAGGACTTGTTGACCCTGTTCTAAGTCGATTGCTGTTGCGTTGCAAAAGTTTTGTCTCTCAGGAGCAAATTCACCTGACTTTTCAACGTTAGAAGTCTGAAAGGTTCCACATAGCATCAGGAAGACACCGACTAGAAGAATCAGACAGAAAAAGGGTGCCCAACGTGCACTCTTTCCCTTTGCCAGTAGCTGTCCAACGAGGATAATGGAAAAAGCAATGAACTGCCAAATCACGATGTCAATGGGCTTCAATGTGAAAAAGAACCCCTCTGGCAAAACCTCGGTTTGGGTTGCCAATGAAGCAAGCAAAAGAATGGAAATGAAACCGGTGAGATAGAAAGACCACGCTACCTTCTTGAGCAGTAGAGCTTTGTTTGCTGTATGGTCTTCTCCGATAAGTGAAATGAAAGCTACCAAAGATGCTACGACAAATGGCACACTGTAATATAGCATCTTGCCTAGGCTAATGTAAGCAAGTCTGTATTGCTGAAACATCCCACCTAGAGTAAGTCCAATTACGGAAGCTATACTTACAAATAGGATGCTTGTCTGTATGATGATTTTTTCCAGGTTCGCGTTGTTGGACATGATTCTTACCTTCTCTGAATCGTAACACGAGTGCCAATATTCCTCGAAGTTATACTTACCACTTTTCCAAGAAGCCTACAAAGGAGTTCCCGCGTACCTCATGTCGAGGGTCGGGTTTGAACCCACGACGAGTGGTCAAATCACCCGCACAACCCCTCTTTTTCTATGTTTGGTGTTACACGCTTCAGAGTTGATGTGTTGGTTGTTTCCAGCTTCTAGAGGTGGGTTAGCTCCGACATCAAAACGCGCGCATGCATGCATGCTGGTTTGCTGCTTGCGTTTGCCTGTGTTGAACGCCAGTTTCGATTTTTATACGTTCTGCAAGACTGCTTTGAAATATTCAGGACGTATTCTGTATCCAAGGTCCTCTCGAAACTCAAGAATAGGCTTGCCAGAGTATCCCTTGGGATATATCCTTTGTCTTTCATAATATCCTAGACCTCGCGGAGTATCGTCAGGGTTCCTAAGCGCCATATCATACAAGACTACACGTGAATCCTTAATCTCCGTATATTCTTCTCGTAATGCCTCTGGCTTTGTCCACATGTTCTTATGATCAACGAGAAACTTCAATACTTTATGACGTTGATTCTGACGGTATTTCCAAGATTTTACCGCTTCTGCTATGCTGTCTCTCTCTTTGTTATTTAACATTGAATGTGCTCCCCAAAACCCGTTCGATTTATTGCATATAAGCATTTGGGAAAACTCCCAGACTCTAGAACTCAAAGACCGTGCGCTCAATTCTCAAGAAGCAAAAAATAAAATGAGTGTGTACCATTGGCAAAGCAAATCAGGAAACGCTTGGTTTTCATACAAAAACCTAGTTAGCTCCGTGATTCAGGGACTTAAAGAGCATGATTCCAGATATATAGTTCCCGGTTTCTATGGCGGATGGGATTTCAGAGGATGTCTAGGTGAAATCATTGTTAGACACTGCAGACTGTAACACCCTCGCGTAATGCCACATCTGCATTTGTAACTTGCTTTTAGTACTCATCATATGGAGAAAACAGACCTTAGAAGTCCCATATCGGGAGATATCTCCGCCGCGTCTGTGTTTGAATAAATGACCTTCCACTTTTACTGTGTGTCTTTATTGAGATTTTGGACAAAAATGTCAAAGGATTACCACCTAAAAGGCAAGGAGTCTCTAGGGGACTTATACCCAAATGGGTTCGGATCCTAACATAAACAACCAAAAAAGGGCAATAAGCGAAAGACGTATCCCTGAGGCGGCATAAACTGACCCTTACCGATTATTACAAACACGTAAGTACGCGTTTGTTATTGTAAGACCTTCACTCTCTTGCTTATGAACCACATGAAACCATCGATTGTCGTCAAGTCAGTATCAAGCTCTGTACTAAGCTTGGCTAACTCATCATTGATGGCTCGATACTTCTTGCCAGCATCAAAAATCGGTCTTGGTGTCCGCCTGATGATCTTCAACGTGTCCTCAGTCCTGCTATTCCAAACGCCGTACTTGTCAGGATTAAAACTGTGCAACAGTGCGGTGAGAATGTTTCTCCCTATCCCTTGGCAATAATATGCTCCTTGCAAGCCCTGTCGAACTCGCACCTCAACATCGACAGATTCATCCTGAATAAAAGTTAGCAGCTTCCATAATCTTTCAAGGTCCGAAAGAGCCTTCAAGCCGCTTCTGTAGAGTGTAGTCCACGATAGGTTGTTCTTGAAGTAGAGAAACTGTCGAAAATCTTCGCGCAACTTCTCCCAGTCAACTAACTTGTTTTGGCTGAATTTTTTTCTGAATTCTTCGTATGCTTTTCTCCTAGCGACGATCCACAAAGGCACGTTGTCAAGGATAATTCCCTCTCCACAGTTGAAATCGTGCAACCGCAAGAACTCCGCGAACAGAGTATGCACATTGACCTGGTCGCGAGTAAGGGCCACCGTCTCAATCTCTGTTTCCTTCCTTCGAGGATATGGACCTTTGACGTATTTCGGCCACAGGTGCGATCCACACGACGGACAGAAAACGCTTTTTGAATATTCCTCAATGGAAAAGACCTTGTTGCATTTCCTGCATTCATATTCCGGTTCAGACATAATCTCCATGCCGCCTAAGATCTATTATAGTCACTATTTTCATTTAAACTCGCTGATATTCGATTGCTCGCTCTCCCTCAGCGGGGCGCGAGTGTACACTACTCTAATATTGGTTCATACTTCAAAAAGCGTTTAGATGACAAGATGCCAGCACGAATAGTGCCTTTATCTTTTTCAATGTACAAAACAGCTGTGTTTAGTGCCTTTGAGGCTTCTTTACTGGCTTCTGCTACGAATTTGTTTTTGTGCTGCCAATCCCTAACAAAAATAAGTGAATAGCCATGCTCAATGTGGTTTGTGTCAACTCTGAGCTTTAGGAGATCCCACTTTAGGTGATGCATTGCCTGTTCTGCGGTTTTATTGCCTTCAATCATGTCTAATTCTATTGCGATGAACGTGTGCTGTTCATTCTCAAAGTCAGTGGAACCAACAACCCGGAATAGTCTGTTCTTTGTTTCTTTAGGGTTCCAAATGCACAGATCAAAATGTCCTCTTGCACCTCCTGATCTGACTTCTTCTGGGGTTCTGGCAACATACCTTGCTTTTGTGGGGTACTCTTTGTGAAGCAGAATGCTTGTCTTGTCGTCACTGGTTCTGCATAGCCACTCTTCAAAAGGTAGCCTGCTGAAAATCTCATGATAAAGGTAAGTGTGCAGGTCATTTTCGGTATAAAAGAAATATGGAGTTTTCTTGAACCTCTCTATCAGATTGTCTATTGAAGATTCAGTTATCTGAACTAGCCGTTCTTTAGAAACCATATCTACGGCTCCTGCACGATTATCTTTTGATTTTTCCTTATATAAACTATAAAATAAGAAGTTTTTAAGCGCGCACGCTAAATTGACAATTTCCTGCATCATTTTGCTTGCACCAAACTTATAAAATTAGAAGCGCCCCCGCATGCCCTTGGGTGCAAATGCGAATGAGACAAAAAAGAAATGTCGTGTCGTATATTGATGGACAACCAGTTGAAAAGGCGCATAATCTTGGCTTCAATTTGTCCAAGACGTTCGAGAATTACTTGAAACAGCTATTGAACAGATTCTCAACAGTATATTCAGTGAATAACTTGGGATCAGCGGATAAAAAGTCTTCGTGGTGGGACTGCCCGTCCCCATACCCAAATGGGTTCAAGTCTACTTCCTACAATGATTATTGTACTTAATAATTTCGTGGGTTCAAATCCCATCCCCCGCACCATCTTCGAGAGGCTGATTTCGCTCAAATCTCGCTCGTTTTGAGCGTAGAATGACAGAAAATCGACTTCAAATTGTGTGTGGTTTTTTATTTTACTTGAGCGTTTAAAGCTGTCGACCCTCAACTGAACACCATAGTGCTTAACATCAAATCTTCAAATCTTGCTCTGCTAGCATCGTGACTACTATATGTTCTGCCTAATTGCAAGAAGATAAAAATTTAAGCCCAAACCCAAACGACTTCTAGGTATAAACCTCGGGGAAGGTTTAGACATAAACAAAAATACGATTCCTATTAGTATAAGAAAAATGGGTAAAAATGGATTTATCCATCCCGTTTTAAGTATAGCACCATCAACGTATGACAAAATAATCCCAGTAATTATTGATATTGCACCGATGAGAAGGTAAATTCGTGTTTTCTTTAGTGTCACATTTTACTCCTCTGTTTTAACACCCAAGCTTAAGATTATAAACGCTTTTTCCAAATATTTGTGTATGCAAAGAGGATTGCTGAGATTAGTATTATTATTAAGTGGATTATTGCGAAGGTCAGTAAAGGTGCAGTTTGATAATCGATTCCAAGTCTTACAAATCGGAAATAAGGAAAAGTCCATCCTATTGCTGCTGTGATTACTGAAATTCCCATAAGGTATGGGCTTTTTTTCTCACCATGAAAAATTAATGCTAAAGTTCCAAAGATAAAAGAACAAGTCCAGAGTGTTAAGGCATCTGAAAACATAATAATTTCCCAATGCTCGTAATGAATGTCAGATATTGAAATACGACTCGCCATCATAAGGTAAAATGTAAGAACTAATCCTGCAACACCCAGTATGATAGCCAAGATTTTCTCTTTTTCCATTAACTCTGCACCCTATTCATTCTGATGGCTATTTGTTTTGTTCTCATAGTATTTATTTTTTTAACCTTCCCTTTTCCTTTTTATTGGATTTGGGATAAAAATTTAAGCCTCATGCCCAAAAGTTTAGAAGCTAGGTTCTCGGGATAAAGCCAGCGTTGAAGAAAGACTTTTATTAATATGTCCATTAGTCAGAGTTTTTAGAGGATGAAATATGAGTGCATACGAGGCACTAGATAAACCGTCTAACTTAATAGAAGTTGAGGGGCGTTGCCCGCTTTGCGGAACTGTTATGATGAAGTCGAAAAGTGTATCATATGAAGGAAAGTTTTACTCCTTTGCCTTTCCACTATATCTTTGTTTGTCTCATTATCATGGCTACTTTAGATGGCTCGGGAGAAAGGGACATGCGAGGATTAAATTTCCTGAAATCTTGAAATTTGGCACAGTTGTTGACACGGATGCCAAAGAATCAATCATGAATGGGGGGCTCATAAACTTAAAATGCCCTGACTGTGGTTTCTCTTGGAGAGAGTTAAGAATACCACATGATAAGACTTGGTGTCCGGATTGCAGAAAAGAGATAAGAATTTCCAATGAGGCGGTTGAGTAACTCATAGGTGATGAAACTGAACGCCGCCACCTTCATTGCAATAGGAGTGAGTCAGGGTGACGCATTTTTCATGGAAAAGGGTGACAGAAGATTGCTTGTCGACGGTGGAAACTCGATTTCGGACTTTCCTAATCAGTTTACGAAAGCTACTAATAAAAATGATGTTGATGTTTTAGTTTGCACCCATAACGACTCTGACCATGCACGGGGGGTGTTAGGCTTTCTGAGAGGAAGACTTGCTGCTAAGGAAGTCTGGTTACCTGCATCTTGGATGGACCGTCTTAGCGACTTGATTAGCAATCCCGAAAACTTTTGGAAAGAATTAGTAGCTGACATTGAAAAGCTAGAAGCGAATAAAGTTGAAAATTTACACTCGCTAGGTGAAATGTATCTGATAATGTCACTTGAGAGAGAAGGTCCTCTCGTTGAAGAGAATGTAGAAAATCTCATGAAAATGTTTCAGTATAGTCTTCAATCTCATCCATCTTCTGCCCTTCAATTGTGGAAAAAGTATTCAAATTTGTGGTTATTGGACAAAAGGTACAGATTGATGATTGAGGCTGTAAAGGCTTCAAATTTGATTAGAGAAATAGTATTGGCTGCTTATCGTTCTGGTTCTTTAATTCGTTGGTATGATTATGTTGGTAACAGCAAATATTCCAACCCATCTGGAGGAATAAGCGATTTCCTTGTGCCAGTTAATGCGGTTGAGGTTACAAAAATAAGGCGTCGCAAGAAAAGTGCACTTGAATATGTTGCTTTAACAAGGGTCAATAAGGAAAGTCTTGTTTTCATGTCTCCAAAAGACGACGTAAGCCCGTGTGTGCTATTTACGGCTGATTCAGACCTTTCTTTTTATCAAGTAATTCAATGGCATGAACAAATGATAATCACTTCTCCGCATCACGGGTCAGAAGACAATAGAAACGCTTACACTAGATTCAATAGAGAGACCCAAGGTGAATTAAGCGTAGTTTGGGTAAGAAGCGATAGACGCCTTAGCCGGAGACCAGGTACATCATACCTAGCAGTTTGTGGCGACAAGTATTGCACTGTTTGTCGCGGTTCAAGATTATCTACACAGAATGTGCTGCTTTCTTTCTCTAAGCTCAATATTGCTTGGCAACCCATTAATACGCGGAAATGTCAATGCTAGCTCCTTTGTTTCTGCTGTAACTTTCTACATTTTACATTTTCATGTTCTGAATCGTTTACGTCTCTATTAATGGAACAGAAATCCATTGATGCTGAGGTAATGATACTTGAAAATCTGCTTGATAGAGATTTCTATCCACATCTCTGGCTTCGATATGAATACCCATTGTAGAAATTCCTTTGAAATCATTAACATGCCCTATGTCGAGGTCTATCTGTGTGCGAGTTCTGATATCATACGCACCATATTCCAAATTTCTTATTCTTACCGTTGTTCCTATAGCATCACTGCCAGAGTTCCGTATGACAAGATGATAACGTCTATTATCAAATATCCAGAATTGGAAACCCCTTGCTTCGACTTTGACTGAAAGTTGAGTCTTTATAGATTCCTTTCTTTTTCTCTTTTCAGCCTCTACTATGGCAAGAGCAGTCTTTGAAACTAATGTGCTTTCTAATATCGTTCTTTGAACCTCTTTCATGACATTAGTTAGATTACTAATTCCATTAGAAACATTCTTTAGTTCTACACATACTGTTTGAAGGTTATCCACAAAAGCCTTCACTTGTCTCTCAGTAGTTTCTCTAAGCTCTATGTTGCTTGTAACCATGACCAAATAGACTATCGCTATGGAGAATAAGGTGATGCCCAATTGAAACCAATATGAGTCTCTATAGTAAATCGAGATGATGATAAAAATGGAAAGACTAAGAAAGTAAACATACCATGCTCTTCTTAAAGTGATTTGACTTCTAATCCAACGTATTAACTTCTCAAACTCACTTTGGCTTTTCACAAAGTCGCTTCCCTAAATCTTTTACAATCCTTTCTCTATTCTTGTTCTCAGATTCTTGAGTTTAGCCATGCGTTCTGGGGTCTGGAGAGGCGAATAAACAGGTAAGGTCTCAATCTCAGACATTATTTGATACAGAAAATCTTTTGTCACTCCGCTAAAATTCATTACAAACTTGAGGTGCCCAATTACCCAATTCTCAGAGATACGTTTTATACCTCTAACGTATTGTTCGATATCTCCTCTTGCTGTCTTTTCGCCCCATTCTTTTGCGAATGTTGGCATAAGTTTCACTTTTTCTCTTTATCGTAATAGTTCTGTTAGTTCAGCTATAACTTTTCCGCATTTTTCACGAAAACTCACAAGTCCACATAGAAGTCATGAAGTAAGCTCCATCATTTTTCCAAAAACATATCCCATTAACTGTCCCAAGCACATATTCAACTCTTTCAGTTTGAAGCCCACGTTGGCTATGCTTCTTGGAACATGCGGAAGGTTTCTTGACATGGGGTCGTCTTTAAACAGTTCGGTTAAGTCAATTCTTATGTTTCTGTAGAGTTCTACCATTTTCATGACACTTGGCTTCAACTTTGACTCTTGTTCCTCAGTAAGAAGTAGTTCAAATTTGCCAGATTGTATATGCGAAAGATATTCCATAAGCACGTGATTTCGCAAGTCAGTTATTCTATGCAAAATTCCAGACAAGAGTGCTACTCTTGTTTTCTCTTTCATTTTGTATCTTTGAGACTGAATCCACTCAATTAACCACCCATGGAACTTCTCTTGAGCAACTTGTTGTCTTCTGTAACTTTCTGCACTTAGCTCTTGGCTTTCCATCCACTTCTTCCTTATCTTGTCTAATTTCCTTTTCGAATCTTCATTAGACGACTCCATCTCGCCTTGTCTCCTCACATTTTTATTTCGTAGCCAGCCGCTTTGAGTTCCTTAACTATATCAAGAAAACACTCTTTCACCGAAATCTCAAATCTCTTCTAGATTATTCCTCCCATATCGGAGGGGCGTTCAACATCGCCTTTCAATAAACAGCATACCCTGCTACGTCCTAATAAACCCATGAAATAACCAAGCTCTAGAACAACGTTTTGGCGAGCTCTGAGTTTTAGATTGCTCTTTTCCTTTTCTAATGCATGCATATTTCTCGTAAATAGGTATGGCTTAGCCAAATTCGAGAATAAGGAAGATTTTTCCTATGAAGATTGTGGTGGTGGAGAGGGAATTAGAAGAACCAGAATTGATTTTACTCCTTCTAAGACTGGAAGATGGTTTCTTGTGGTAGAAAACGAAGCAAGAGAAGATACAAGCGTTGAAATCCGTCTCTTTATAACAAGTCCCTAGCTCAGGCGTTGTCAAGGTGTTCTTCTTATTTCAGAGTCCATACGATTGACAAGTTTTCCTGCGCGCGGGCGAATTAAATAAATGGTTAAAAATGGTTTTAATTCCGTTCTGCAGACTTCTGCTGGTTCGAGAAGGCTGGTTGCGGCAAGGAATTCAGGAACAATGCGAAGTCCGAAACTGTCCCCAAATCATAAAAGGCGAATAAAAACCATTTTAGACCAATTTAGGAACACGCATGCGCGCGCTAAGATGCCCGTCGCTCGAGTTTGTCTATGGTTTCTTCCAGTTCATCTTTAAGCCTGTCTCTTGTAACAAACCTGATTATCTTAGGATCTGTCAAGTAAGATGGCAAAACTGATCGGAT
>Ga0315280_10004090_pt1 | contig 21824 bp, 16 predicted proteins | sample YL17G06_40_MG_FD_203697 | JGI IMG/M metagenome (GOLD analysis project Ga0315280, IMG submission 203697) | Sediment microbial communities from Yellowstone Lake, YNP, Wyoming, USA - YL17G06_40 | ecosystem: Environmental > Aquatic > Freshwater > Lake > Sediment | place: USA: Wyoming | collected...
TCGGCGACAAGACGCTCACCGTCAACGCCCCGCTGACGGGAGACTACAAGAAGTACCGGAAGGTCAACTTGGGGAAGATCGAGATTCCGGCCGCCGGCAAAGCGTCGCTTACGGTGAAGGCAGTCAAGGACGGTTGGCGTCCGCTCAACTTGCGGTCGCTCATGCTCAAGCCGGCAGAGTGAAGGATCGCTTGGATTCCCCTGAACAGCCTTTTATGAACAAGGGAGGGCGAGGCTCCTGCCGAGCCGTCGGAAACGGCATACGTCACGGTGTCCGGTGGCTGGCGGCTGAGCGTAGCGAAGCCCCAGTCGATGAACACCGGGGCACGCTTCGCTTTGCGCTAGCCACCCCACTCGCCAATTGAAACGTGTCCGATCACCAATTCGCGTAGAAAGACAACGAACATGTCCAACCGAATGAACCGTCGGGAATTGCTCCGCAACACGGCGTGGGCCGGCATGGGGGTGTGGGCCGCCGGCAGCAGCGGCACGGTTGCCAGCGGCCAGTCACCCCATGAGAAGCTCAACATCGCCGTGGTCGGGTGCGGCGGCCAGGGAGGCGAGAACCTCAATGCCGTCGCCGACCAGAAGCAGAACATCGTCGCCCTCTGCGACATCGATGACGCCCGCACGGCCGCGGCCTTGGCACGCTTCCCAAAGGCCAAGCGCTTCCGCGACTTCCGCAAGATGTTCGACCAGATCGCGCGCCAGATCGACGCCGTGGTCGTGAGCACGCCCGACCACATGCACGCCCCGGTCAGCCTCACGGCCATGCGCCTGGGCAAGCACGTCTATTGCGAGAAGCCGCTCACCTGGTGCATCGCCGAGGCGCGGCTCATGGCCGAGACCGCCAAGAAGCACAAGGTCGCCACGCAGATGGGCACGCAGGGCATGGCCGACGATGGCTCCCGGGCGGGCGTGGAAGTGGTCCGCTCCGGCGTGCTCGGCGCCGTGCGCGAGCTCCATGTCTGGACCGACCGCGCCGAGAAATGGTGGCCGCAGGGCGTGGATCGCCCGAAGGACACGCCGCAGGTGCCCAAAGGGCTCGATTGGGACCTCTGGTTGGGCGTAGCCCCCGAGCGGCCGTACCACCCCGACTACGTCCCCTTCAAGTGGCGCGGCTGGAAGGATTTCGGCACCGGGCCGCTGGGCGACATGGGCATCCACAACGCCGCGATGACGTTCATCGGACTGCGGCTTGGGCCGCCGAGTTCCGCCGAGATCGTCGCGACTTCGGGGCTGAAGGACGAGACCTTTCCGGCCTGGGCCACTCTCCGCTATGAGTTTCCGGCCCGCGGCGGCCAGCCCCCGTTGGTGCTCCACTGGTACGACGGCGGCAAGAAGCCGTCGGCGGACTTGATCGGCGGGCGCAAGGTGGCCGAGAACGGGGCGATCGTCGTCGGCGAGAAAGGGACCCTGTATTCGATCGAGTGGACCGGCGGCGACTGGCACCTGCTCCCCGAGGACAAGTTCCGCGACTTCAAGCCTCCCGCGCCGACTGAGCCGCGCTCGCCCGGCCATCATGCCGAGTGGATCCGCGCCTGCAAGGGTGGCCCGGCGGCCTACTGCAACTTCATCGACTTTGCCGCCCCAATGACGGAGCTGATGCTCGTGGGCGTGCTCGCCTTGCGGACCGGCAAGAAGATCGAGTGGGACGCCGCCGCCATGCGCGCTCCGAACTGCCCCGAGGCCGACCAGTTCATCCGCCGAAAGTACCGCAAGGGCTGGGCATGACTGCCATCCGCCTCCAATTCCTCTCCGATGGTGAGATTCACGCCATCCACGACGCCAGTCTCGCGATCCTCCGCGACCCGGGCGTCATGGTCCACCACGACGAAGTCCTGAGCCTGTTGGCCGATGCCGGAGCTCAGGTCGATCCCAACACCAAGATCGCCCGGCTGTCCGAGTCCTTGGTCATGGACTCGATCGCCCGCGCCGGCAAGAAGTACATCCTCTACGGACGGTCCCCGCAGCGCACGGCCCGCTTCGGTTATGGCGATTTCGTTCTGATGTCCAGTCCTGGGCAATATGCGTGGGTCGACGCCGAGACCGGCGAGCGCCGGCCGCCAACGACGGACGACCTCGCAGACGCCATCCGCCTGGGAGATGCCCTCCCCAACATCAACATCGTCGGGGCGATGGCAATGGCCGCCGACGTACACGCGGCATACCGCGACGTGGTCCTCACGGCGGCGCTGGTCAAAGGGACCACTAAGCCGACGCGGGCCTGGGTGGCCAATGGCCGCACGGCCCGCTACGTGCTGGAAATCTACCGCACGGTCGCCGGCGGAGAGGCCGCGCTGCGCGACCGGCCCATGGTCGAGGCCTTCTTGGAGCCGATCAGCCCCCTGCAATTGCCCCGCGATGGGCTGGACATCCTGATCGAGTTCGTGCGGGCCGGTCAGCCGGCCAGCTTCGGCCCGATGGCCATGGCCTCGGGCACCGCCCCAGCGACCCTGGCGGGGACGCTGGCCCAGGAGAACGCCGAGATCCTCGCCGGAATGGTGGTGACACAACTGGTCGCCCCGGGCACGCCCGTCACGTACGGCGGCATCCCGCACGTGATGGACCCCCGCACGAACATCTGCTCGTTCGGCTCGCCCGAGCAGGCGATCATGGCGGTGGCCATGGTCCAGATGGCACGGTTCTACGGTTTCCCGGTTTACATCAACGTCGGACTCACCGACGCGAAGGTCCCCGACGCCCAGGCCGGGATCGAAAAGGGCGCCAGTCTGGTTCTCGGGGTCCTGGCCGGGGCCGATACCTTCGGACACGCCGGCATCTGCGGGACCGATCACGCCGGCAGCCTCCCGTGGCTCTTGATCGACGACGAGCTGATGGCCTTCGCCAAGCGCACGGCCCGGGGATTGGAGGTCAACCCCGAGACGCTCGCGACCGACGTGGTTCGGCAGGTCGGCCCGGCGGGCAATTTTCTCAGCGAGGAGCACACGGTGCGGCATTTCCGCGGCGAGATTTGGCCGCCTGGTCCGGCCTGGACCCGCCAGACATGGGACGGCTGGGCCGGCGCCGGCGGGACCTCGATGGGCGAGCGTGCCGCCGCCGAGGTCCGCCGCATCCTGACCGCGCACGAGCCGGAACCGATGGATGAAGGGCTCGCGCGGGAAGTGGACCGCATCGTCGAGGCCGCGCGACGCGATTGGGCGTAAGGGCCGTTACAGCGTGATTACGCGATGCCGGAGCGTGTGCTTCGGGGGCACCACCGGGCTGGGATAGTGCCCTTCACGGAAGAAGGTGCGGTTCCGGCCGTATCGCTTTGCCTCCCCCAGCGACTCCTCCGCCCGAGCGAAGAGGCTTTCGGAGGTCTCTGGAGGCGCGGCCGCCGTGACTCCGCAACTGACCGTAATCCGGATGCTGAACTCCTGGTATCGGAACTCGCAGGTTTCAATCGTCTGCCGGATTCGCTCTACGAGATGAGTGGCTGATCGGACGTCGTAGTCGCGTATGAGAATCACGAACCGCTGCCCGGAAAACCGCGCGACGGCATACCGATCGCGGCTTTCGATCGCCAACAGCTTGGCCACCGCACGCAGAATGCGATTGCCCGCCTCGAGGCCGTATCGCTCGTTGACGCGGCCGAACTCGTCGAGATCGACCAAGGCCAGGCTCAACGGCCGGGCGTGCTCGGGGTCCTCCTGCCGCAACGATTCCAGCTCCGCCTCCAACCGGTCGCGGTTGAGGACTCCCGTGAGGCGGCTTTCGGCCTGATACTCAATCCGCCCGGCGGGCTTGGCGGTCTCCGTGGCGGCCAACAGCAGGGGCTTCTCGGCTTCGGCTTCCGGACTGACGCTGCCGCAAACCATAGGGCGATCCCCCCAGTCTTCGTACATTTCTTGCACTTGGCCGTAGGCCAGGGACTGCGGTTCGAGGTTTTCCTGGTCGGCCATGGGGAGCGGTTCCGCGTAAGACAGAACCCCCGTCGAGTCGGGCGCCGAAGCCTCGATGCGAAACACGCCGGGCGGGGCGGCCTTTTCGCCATCGTACTGTACGGTCTGCTGCGAAAGCCCCTCGCGGGGCCGTGGGGTGGGGCGATCCACGTCCGCCGGCTCGTCGGCGTCCGCAGCCTCCAAGTAGCCTTGCGTAGTCTCGGGAGCACGAGGCTCCTGCCGAGCCGCACTTGCGGTCGCGACAGGTCTCGTTCCGGACGGCTCGGCGGGAGCCTCGCCCTCCCGGGATCGTGAGCCCCCGTTTAGCCCGGCAAGGGTTTCCGGGGCTGCGGAGGGCTCGGGCTCAGCAGGCGTCTTCGGGACTTCAGGCGACTCTGCCTTCGCGGCGCCGTCCGCGGGCGCGGCGGACTCCGCCGCAGCGGGGGCTTCTGACGCTTTGGACGACTCTGGCTCGGCAGCGGCTTCGGGGACCAGAGAGGATCGCGGCTCAGCAGCGGCGTCCGAGGGGACGGAGGACTGCGGCTCAGCAGCGGTTTCGGGGGGCGTGGAGGGCGCCGCGTCGGCCCGCTGCGCCGCCGCGTCGGTCGCTCCCGCGCCGTCGGCCGGCGGCTGGGCAAAGGCTGCGTCCATCTCCAGAAGGTCGTCCGGCCCGAACGACCCAGCGGAGAACGAGGAGCCGATGGCGTCTACGATGCACCGCTGATAACGTCGCCCCAAGTAGACGGCCGCCGCGAACCCCAAGCTCACGTTCGCGACCGCTACGATCATTACAACCCAGAAAACCACAACCGCGACTCCTCTGCCGGTCCGTTCTCGACAATTCTAGGTCACGGTTGTGCGGGCGGACGCGGCAAAGCCGTCGGCTATCAGCCGTCAGCTATCAGCTTTCAGCCATAAGAGGAAAGGCGTTGGCCCTCAGCAATCGGAAAGCTGAGTGCTGACGGCTGATAGCTGAAAGCCCTCTTGACAGGCAGGAATGCCTGTCCTCCTGCTACCAGTTCAACTCCACGGCCTCTTCCCAATGCGCGTACACGGTCTCCAGGGCCGCCCGCACCTCGGCCAACTCGGCCTTGACCTGGCGCACCCGGTCGCCGTCGCGGTGGGTTTCGGGCAGAGCCAGCGCGGCGTGCAGCTCCTCCAGCCGCGTCTCGTGCTCGAGGATTTCCGCCTCGAGGTCTTCCACCTTGCGGTACGGGAAGCGGCGCTTTCGCGCGGCGCGAGGGCGACTGTCTTCGCCGGCCGCCCGCCGCGCAGCCCTTCTGGTCTCGCCGGACTTGGCGTCCTTCGGTCGCCTGGCCGACTCCGCCAACTCGCCGGCCAGCCCGCTCTGGACGAGGTTCAGGTAGGTCTGGTAGTTCCCCTCAATAACCCGGAATCGCCCGGGCTCGACCACCAGCATGTGATCCGCCACGCGGTTGACGAAATAGCGGTCGTGGCTGACAAAGAGCACGGTCCCCTCGAAGTCGAGCAAGGCCCGTTCGAGGGCGTCCCGGGCCCAGAGGTCCAGGTGGTTGGTCGGCTCGTCGAGGACCAGCAGGTTGGCGTCGGCCGCGGCCAGCCGGGCCAGCGCTGCGCGGCAGCGTTCGCCCCCGCTGAGGCGGCCAACTTTCTGGAGCGCCGTATCGCCAACCAGGCCGAACCGCGCCAACAGTCCGCGACGCTTCGGCTCGTCGAACTCCTTGTGATCCGGCCGGATGGCATCGACGACGGGCACGTCGTCGTCCAGCAAGGACAACTGCTGGTCGAAATAGCCGGCCTTCACGCCGTGGCCGCGGATGACCTCGCCGGCGTCGGGTCGCTCGTGGTCCAGCAGGCAGCGCAGCAGCGTGGTCTTGCCGCAGCCGTTGGGGCCGAGGATGCCCCATCGCTGAGAGCGAAGCACGTCCAGCGACAGGTCCTCAAACAGCGGCCGATCGTACGCCTTCGTAAGATGCTCGGCCCGCAGCACCACGTCGCCGCTCCGATCCACGGCGGAAAACGCCATGGGCGGGGCGGCGATCTCCCGCGGCGGATCGACCCGCTCGATGCGCGCGAGCTTCTTGCGGCGGTCTTCGGCCTGGGCGTGTTTCTGGCCGTAATGGTGGCGGCGGATGAACTCCTCGGCCTTGGCGATCTCCTCCTGCTGTCTTTGGTAGGTCCGCCGCTCGACAAGCAGCCGCTCCGCCTTCTGATGCCAGTAGGCGGAGAAGTTGCCGGAATAGCTCTCCACCGTGCCGCGGAAGAGTTCCAGCGTGCGGTTGGTCACCCGGTCGAGGAAGTAGCGGTCGTGGCTGACCACGATCATCGCCGCGCGGTGGTTGGCCAGGAAGTCCTCGAGCCACTCGGTGGACTCGATGTCGAGGTGGTTGGAGGGCTCGTCCAGGAGCATCAGGTCCGGATCGGCCAAGAGGAGCTTCAGCAGCATCAGGCGGTTCTGCCCGCCGCCGCTGAGCGACTCAACCGGCTGCTGGTAGGTGTGCCTCGGGAAGCCGAGCCCTTCGAGGACCCGCTCGATCTTGTGGTCCAGGTTGTAGGCGTCTTGGCGGTGCAACTCCTGCTGAAGGTGGTCGAAGCGGGCGGCCAGCCGGCGGTGCTCGTCCTCGTCCGCGGTCTGCGCCAGGGCATGGGCTGCCTCGACGGCCTCGTGCTGAAGGTGGATCAGCTCATCCAGCGCACTGCGGGCCTCGTCCCAGAGCGTGCGCCCGGGGGCCACCATCGGCTGCTGCTCCAGGTAGCCGGCCCGCACCGACGGGTGCAACTCGAAGGAGCCGCCGTCGGCGTCTTCCTTGCCGGCGAGGATCCTCAGCAGGGTGGTTTTCCCCGCCCCGTTCGGGCCAACCAGGCCGATCCGCTCGCCGGGCCGTACCTCGAACGTCACCCCCGCCAGAACCGGCTCGGGGCCGTAGTGTTTCCTGATCCCTTGGACGCCGAGAACGATCACGAGTGAAAGGCAGGCTGCCGCAAGCCTTCTCCGGATAATGTCATTCGTCTATGATAACGTACGGGTGCGACGTGCGGCAGGCCAATTCGACTGCCCCACTATTGCCGCCCGGCCGCTGTCCAGGGTAGAATGGACAGGTTCCTGGTGCCGGAGATCGACGACATGAAAAAGGATAGCCCTCCCAAGCCGCAGGTGTTCGGGCGATATGTGGTTGCGGACCCGCGGGTCTGCCACGGCCAGCCGACCTTTCGCGGCACGCGGATCATGGTCTCCCAGGTGCTCGAACAGGTCGCCCGGGGAGTGGCCTGGGAGAGCATTTTGGATCGGTGGGAAGGCAAGGTCACCAAGGAGGCGATCGCCGAAGCCGTCCGTTTGTCCAGTCAGGCTTTTCTGGAACACGCACAGGAGTACGTCGCGGAGCCAACGCCGACATGAAGATCCTGGATGAACACGTCCCGGCCGAGCAGCGTGCGGTTTTGAGAGGTCACTTCGTTTGGGCCCGCCAGATTGGCAACGGCATCGGACGGCCGGGGATGCCGGACGAGGAGATCATCCCCTTGCTCCAGCGTCTGCGGCGTCCGACGTTCTTCACGTTTGACATGGGTTTCTACGAGCGCCGACTTTGCTCCGAGGACTACTGTCTCGTGTGTATCGACGCTCGCGACGATGAAGCCGCCAGCTTCGTGCGGCGGCTTTCTCGGCATCCACGATTCAACGAGCGCCCGAAAAGGATGGGGGCGGTGATCCGCCTGTCGCCAAAGGGCATCCGAGCGTGGACTTCTCGGTCCCCGGAGGAGGAACAGGCCGAGTGGGTTTAGGGAGGAATGATCGCTCGACGACGGGTGCCGTATGGGTCTGACCGTTCTGGAGGTCGAAGTCGGCAATCCCGCCGCCCCGGAGATTACCGAGAAGCCGGAGTTCCTTATTGACTCTGGGGCGGTCTACTCGGTGGTGCCGACGACCGTTCTGAAGCGCCTCAAGATCAAGCCGCTCCCGATGATCCTTGCCGGGTCGTTCCGCCAAGAAGACTGACCGCCACGCGCGGGTGCCATGGCGACGCTTCCGTCGCCATGCGCACACTGGAACATGCCCACGACAAGCGTGGGCACGGCACCCAACGGTCTACCGGGCCGACACGGCCCGGCTCTGAACCCCGAACCCTGAACCCTACACAATGTACTTCCCCCGCGCCAGATAGTGCGTGTGCAGGAGCTCGTGGCTTTGCTCGCCGCAGGGGCCGCCGGTGAGGAACCGTTCGTACACGGCCAGAAGGGCCGGGTTCTCGTGCGACTTGCGGACCTGGTACGCGCGGTCTTCGGCGTAGATCGCCTTGGCCCGGGCAGCGCGGATGACCGGCGATGTGGGGATCGGCTGCCCGCCGCCGCCGAGGCATCCGCCGGGGCAGGCCATGAACTCGATGAAGTGGCATTGGCTGAACCGCCCGCCGGCCTTGATGTTCTCCATCACCTTCTTGGCGTTGGCGGTGCCGTGGCAGACGCCCACCTTGAGCGTCATGCCGCGAAGCCACTCCCAGTCCTCGGCGACGTGCCGCACCAGCGGCGGCACGGGCCCAACCTCCTTGATCGGCAGCTCCGCGTAGCGGATGCCTTCGAACCCGCGCACGGGGATCACTTCGGCATGGTCGAAGAAGCTCTCGACCTTCTGCCCGGTGACGACCTCGACCACGGTGCGGATCGCCGCCTCCATCACTCCGCCGGTGGCCCCGAAGATCACGCCCGAGCCGGTGGCCGTGCCGAACGGATCGTCGAAATCGGACCGCGGCATCTTGGGCAGGTCGATCCCCGCCTCGCGGATCATCTTGGCCAGCTCCCGCGTGGTCAGGCCGTAGTCGATGTCCTTGTAGCCGCTCTGGCACATTTCCGGCCGGTTGCACTCGAACTTTTTGGCCGAGCACGGCATCAACGCCACCGTCACGATGTTGGCCGGGTCGAGCTGGTTCAGCTCGGCGTAGTAGGTCTTTAGCAGCGTGCCGAACATCTGCTGCGGGCTCTTGGCCGTGGAGACGTGCGGCAGGTATTCCGGATAGAAGTGCTCGATGTACTTGATCCAGCCGGGCGAGCAACTGGTGAACTGCGGCAGCCGGACCGACTGGTCCCCGTCGACCAGCACGCGCTTCAGACGCACGAGCAGCTCCGTCCCTTCCTCCAGGATCGTCAGGTCGGCGGCGAAGTTGGTGTCGAACACCTTGTCGAAGCCGCAGCGGCGCAGGGCCGTGTTGAGCTCGAAAGTCAACGCCGTTCCCGGGACCTGCCGGAAGCACTCGCCGATCGCCGCCCGAGGACTGGGGGCCGTCTGGATGACCACGTGCTTCTCCGGGTTGTCGATGGCGGCCCAGACCTCGTCGGTCGTGTCGTTGGCCCGCAAGGCCCCGGTCGGGCAGCGGTTGATGCACTGCCCGCAATTGATGCAGATCACGTCGGCTTGGGGCTTGCCCATGAAGGTCGAGACGCGGGTGCGGTTGCCGCGGTCGATGGCCTCGAGCACCCCAACCTCTTGAAGGTCGATGCAGGTGCGGATGCAGCGGCGGCACAGCACGCACTTGTTGTTGTCGCGGACCAAGGCGTGGCTCGAAGCGTCGATCGGGTAGCGCGGCGTCTGCGGGTGGCCGAAGCGGAAGAAATCGACGCCGTACTCCATGGCCAGGGCCTGGAGTTCGCAGTTGTTGTTGCGGGTGCAGGAGTAGCATTCGCCGTAGTGAGTGCCCAAGAGCAGGTCGATGATGTGCCGCCGGGCGCGGCGCACGGCCGCCGAATGGGTGCGGACTTCGATCGGCGTGGTGATCGGGTAGCTGCACGCCGCCTGGAGGGTCCGCTGCCCCTGGATCTCTACCACGCACACGCGGCACACCCCGGCCAGGCAGAGGTCTTCGTGGTAGCAGAGCGTGGGGATGCGGATGCCGAGCTTCTGGGCCGCCTCGAGGATCGTCGTCCCGATCGGGACCTTGATCGGGTTGCCGTCGATCCGCAGTTCGACCTCCTTGCCGATCGCCTTGGCGTGGGCGATTGCCTCGAGGATGCGGAGCGTCTGGCTCTTGGGGGCGCGGTGCGCATGGCTTTCGGAGCGGATGTCAAGCGTCATCGTCGTTTCTTTCGCGGTCGTTGTAGTGAGCCATCAGCTATCAGCGATCAGCCATCAGCAGTCAGCGATCGGCGGTCAGAAAGCTGATAGCTGATAGCTAATAGCTGATAGCCTCGTCACCTCCGTTTTTTCCCCGTGCGGCCGAGGATCTCGTCCTGAAAGTGCTTCACGATCGAGAGGAATGCGTTGGGAGCGGACTGGCCCAGGCCGCACTTCGAGGCCAGTTGCATGGTCTCTCCCAGCGAGCAAAGCTCGTTGAGATAGGCCATTGAGCACTTGCCCCGCTTGAGCATCTCGACCCCTTCCTGCAGCTTCGCAGCGCCTTCCCGGCAGGGCGTACACTGGCCGCACGATTCGTCCACGAAGAACTCGAGGAAATTGCCGGCCACGTCGAGCATGTCGCGGTGCGGGCCGAAGACGATGATCGAGCCCCCGGTGGGGACGTCTTCGTAGGCGATGGTGCGGTCGAACTGCGCGGCGGAGACGCACTGCCCGGAGGCCCCGCCCACCTGGACCGCCTTGGCGTGCTCGCCGCCCACCTCCTTGAGGAGTTGGGCGATGGTGGCGCCCATGGGAAACTCGTACACGCCCGGCCGGGCGCAATCGCCGGAAACGCTGAACAGCTTGTAGCCCGACGATTTTCCCGTCCCGTGGCTGCGGAACCACTCCGCGCCCCACGCCATGATGCACACGACCCAGGCGAACGTCTCGACGTTATTGACGATCGTCGGCTGGCCCAGGTAGCCGGTGTCGATGGGGAAGGGCGGGCGGTTGCGGGGCTCGCCGCGGTGCCCTTCCAGCGACTCGATCAAGGCCGTCTCCTCGCCGCACACGTAGGCCCCCGCGCCCATGTGGATTTCCACGTCGAAATCGAACCCTTCCTGGCCGCAGACGTTCTGGCCCAGAAGGTTCGCCTCGCGGCGGCGCTGGAGAGTCGCCTCCAAGTGCGGCCGCAAGTAGGCGTATTCGGCCCTCAGGTACACGATCCCGTACCGGGCCCCGATCACCCGGGCCCCGATCGTCATTCCCTCGAAGACCAGGTCGGCGTAGTCGGAGAGGATGATGCGGTCCTTGAAGGTGCCGGGCTCGCCTTCATCGGCATTGCAGATCACGTATTTTCGTTCGGCCTCGGTCTTGGCGGCCAGGTCCCACTTCAAGCTCGTCGGAAACCCTGCGCCGCCGCGGCCCCGGAGGTTCGAGCGGCTGATCTCCGTCAGCACATCGGCCGGGGCCTTGCGCAGGGCCGCGGCCAGGCCCATCCCCGGCTCCACGCGGGAGAACGTCAGCTCGCCGGTCTTTGTCCCCATGGTCATGGCCGGTGCTCCCTTCCGGAGTGCGTGGCGTGCGTGCCGAACGTCTGCCGGCATTGCTCCAGGACGCCGTGGACCTTCTCCGGCGTGACGCGGGTGAAGATGCGGTCGTTGACCAACAGGGCCGGCCCCTGGTCGCACATCCCCAGACAGTTCGCCCAGTGGAGCGAGAACTTGCCGTCGGGGGTCGTCTCGCCGAAGGAGATGCCCAGGTCGTTCTGCAACTGCCGGGCGACGTGCTCCTTGCCGGCCATGTCGCAGGTGATCGTGCGGCACAGGCGGATCACGAATTGCCCCTGCGGCTTCTCGTTGAGGAAGCTGTAGAACGAGACCACGCTGTGGACCTCCACGGGGTGAATGTCCAACAGGTCGGCGATCACCTGCATGCAATACTCGGAAATGCGGAAGTGCCGCTGCTGCACCTCCTCCAGGATCGGCATGAGCGAACTCCGCTGCCGGCCGTACTTATCAGCCAGGCCGACCAGCTCCTCGCGGAGCCGCTCGCGTTCGGTGACCAACATCCGGTTTCTCCGTGTGAGAGCCGCGGCCTTCGCCCCGAGCCGAGCCGCACGCTGCTCGGCCCGTCCAAGTATCGGATCTGCGCGACACCGCAGCACGCAAAAGAGCAGTCTGCCCCCTCCCGGGTGGCCCTCCCCGACCGGGTGGGCTGCCTCGCGCGGCGGACGCTCCCGTGTGAAAAAATGGGGACGGGCGCCTCGCGGGATGCCGTCTTCCCACGGTTTTATACCAGCAAGTGCCCGGACCCGCAACAACCGCGCCACGGCCGTTGCCGGCCGGCTCGCGATGGCCTATCTTGGTTTCGTGCTGTCGTCGCTTCGCGTTTTCGAGATGACCTCGGTCATCGCCATGCCCTCCGCTCGTCCAGGTTTTCCAGGAGAACGCCATGAAGAAGGTCACCCCCGCAATCGCCACACTGCTCTTTTCGTCCGCCGTCATCGCGGCGGGATTTTCCGCAGTCGCTCTGGCCCAGGATCGTGCCGCCCGTAAGACCGGCAAGGCGGACAAACCCTATTTGAACGCCTCGCCGGAAGACATTGCCAAGTGGCGCGAGCTCAAGTTCGGACTGTTCATCCACTGGGGCCCCGTCAGCCTGGTGGGGACCGAGATCGGTTGGTCGCGGGGCGGCCCGCGCCGCGGCACCGGCGGAACCGGCGAGATCCCCTTGGACGTCTACGACAACCTCTACAAGAAGTTCAACCCGGTCAAGTTTGACGGGAAGGAGTGGGCCGAGATCGCCAAGGCCGCCGGCATGCGCTACATGGTCTTCACCTCCCGGCACCACGACGGCTTCACCAACTTCGACTCCAAGGTGACCGACTACAAGATCACCAGCCCCGACTCTCCGTACCGCAAGGACATCGTCAAGCAACTGGCCGACGCCTGCCACGAGAGCGGGCTGGGCTTCGGTCTCTACTACTCCCAGCCCGACTGGCACCACCCCGACTACCGCACCCCAAACCACAGCCGCTACGTGAAGTACCTGCACGAGCAGGTCCGCGAGCTGATGACCAACTACGGCCGCGTGGACATGCTTTTCTTCGACGGCCTGGGCGGCTCGGCCAAGGATTGGGACGCGGAGCCCCTGTTCAAGTCGATCCGCACCCTCCAGCCGCACATCATCATCAACAACCGCTGCGGACTGCCCGCGGACTACGACACGCCGGAGCAGGAGATCGGCAAGATGCAGACCGACCGGCCCTGGGAGACCTGCATGACCATCGGCGACCAATGGGCCTGGAAGCCCAACGACCGCATCAAGTCGCTCAAGCAATGCCTCCAGACGCTCATCAAGTGCGCCGGCGGCGACGGGAATCTGCTCTTCAACGTCGGCCCCATGCCCGACGGCCGGATCGAGCCCCGCCAGGTCGAGCGGCTCAAGGCCATGGGCGACTGGCTCCGCCTGTACGGCGAGAGCATCTACGGGACGCGCGGCGGGCCGTTTCGGCGAGGGGCGTGGGGCACGGCGACGTACAAGGGAAACACGGTCTACGTACACGTGCTGGACCCCAAGCTCGACCCTGTCGTCCTGCCGCCGATCGGCAAGAAGATCGTCGCCAGCCGCGTCCTGACCGGCGGCACGGCCTCGGTGAAGCAAACCGAAGGAGGAATTGAGATCTCCGTTCCCGCTGCCGACCGGAAGGAGATCGACACCATCGTGGTCCTCACGCTCGACGGTCCGGCCGCTGAGGCCAAAGTGGGCAACGCGGCCACCGACTCCGTGGCGACCGGCAAGAAGGCCACCGCTTCGAACGTATTCCAGAACATGGTCGGTGCCCACGGACCCGCCAAGGCCGTGGACGATAACCCCGAGACCCGCTGGGCCACCGATGCCGGGACCCATCAGGCGTGGCTCCAAGTGGACTTGGGCGAGCCGAAGACCATCGGCCGGGCGGTGATCCATGAGGCGTACGCCGGTCGCGTGAAGGAGTTCGAGCTTCAGGCCAAAGACGGGGATTCCTGGAAGACGTTCTTCCACGGCACGACGATCGGCGAGGATTTCGCGGCCAAGTTTCCGCCCATCAAGGCCCAGGTGATCCGCCTCAATATCCTCAAGGCCACCGAAGGCCCGACGATTTGGGAATTCCAGCTCTTCGCGCCTGCGAAGTGAAATCGTGTCCCTGTTTTGTCCCGGAAAACCGTAGGAAACACGGCAATTGACGGCGGCTGCTTCGAGCTGGAGCTGCTTCAGGATGTGCCTCGCGCCTTCCGCTTCCCACGCCGCTTGCGAATCCAGATTCTCCCCGCAACAATTTGGGCCTCACAGAATTCGGAGGAGTGGGAGGAAGCAGCCGTGAATCCAAGGACCTTGATCGTCGCGATGGTCGGGATCGCTCTTTTCGTCGGTCAGGCTGCCGCGGGCCGGGGCGAGAATTGGCCCGGGTTTCGCGGCCCCACAGGGCTGGGATTGACCCAAGAGCGGAACCTGCCGCTGAACTGGGGCGGCCCGGACGGCGAAAACGTCCTCTGGAAGGCCCCCCTGCGAGGCCAAGGGCACGCCAGCCCAATCGTCTGGGAGGACCGCGTGTTCGTCTCGACGGCGCTGTGGCCTCCGAGCGTCCAGGACCGCACCAAAGTGGTTCCGGAACATCATCTTCTCTGCTACCGCGCCCGCGACGGCGAACTGCTCTGGGACACGCTCGTGCCGCCCGGGCCTTGGTTGCGGACGGATTTCCGCAGCGGGGCCGGCGGAGGCTATGCCTGTCCCACTCCCACCACGGATGGCACGCTGGTGTATTGTGCGTTCGGCTCGGCGGTCATCGCCGCCGTGGATTTCCAAGGGAAGATCGTTTGGCGCAAACAGATCGTCCCCTACACCTTCGACGTCACGCTCGGCAGCAGCCCGATCCTCTACCGCGACACCGTGATCTTGCTCTGCGCGATGGCCAAGAGCAGTGATTCCGGAGTCATCGCCTACGACAAGTCCAGCGGCGAAGTGAAATGGGAGCAGAAACTCCCGGGCACGGGTTTCGGACACAGCACGCCCTTGATCATACGGGCTGGCGCCAAGCCGCAGATGCTGGTGCTCGCCTCGGGCATGGAGGTTTCCGGCAGTGCGCTTCAGAGCCTCGATCCGTCCAACGGGAGACGCCTTTGGTGGTGTCGGGGCGCGGGAGACGCGGCCTCGCCAGCGTACGGTTCGGGGCTGGTCTATTTCGACAGCGGCCGCGGCAGCTTAGGGGTGGCCGTGGATCCGACGGGCTCCGGCGACGTGGGCAAGACCCACGTCAAGTGGACGGTCGCCCAAGTGCCCGAAGCGATCGGCTCGCCCATCATCGTCGGCGATTGCGTGTATCGGCTTCACGTTCCGGGCGTGCTGAAGTGCTGGGAAGCGCCGACCGGCAAGCAGGTCTACGCGGCGCGGCTCGACGGCATCGCCACCACCTGGGCCAGTCCGATCGCCGATCCCCTTGGCAATATCTACTTCGCCAACGCCGGCAAGAGCTTCGTGATCAAGGCGGGGCCGCAGTTCAAGGTGCTGGCCACCAACCACCTGGCCGACGGCAACCATGCCTCGCCCGCGGTCTCGGCGGGAAGCATGTTTCTGGTAGGCATGAAGCACGTCTATTGCATCAAGCGGAACGATCCTGCAAGGGGGCAGGAGAGGGACGAACGAGGGCGGATACGGGGTGAACGATGAGGGGCCAAGTGCCAGCACTCGCGGGCCTCCTTACGGCGATTGAGGTGACCAAGTGACGGCATCCGCAGGCACCCGATCACCCTTCACCCCGTTCGTTTCGCTCTTGACCCCGCAGGGGGAGTGTCCTTATATTACCGGCCTTGTTGCGTGCGAGAGACCTGGTTCCGTGCGCAAATCCTGACAGGGGAACGGTTTAAGGAGAAACCGCAATGGCTCGGAAGGAGTCCGTGCACGGGGAGCGCCCGGCCCCGCGATGGAGGCGGCGCTTGGTGATGGTTCTTGGCGGGGTAGGTGTGCTGGCGGCCTGCGTGGCCTTCCGCTACTACTGGGGGGCCGATCCTGCCAGTGCTGAGCCGCAGAATTCCTCACCCGGTCCAGCGGCCGCGCGGGCCGAATCGCTGGCACCCAATCCCTCGACGCTGAAAGTCGTCGCCAGCGTCAACGGCCAGGAAATCAGCCGCGCCGACCTGGCCCAAGAGTGCCTCCGGCACTACGGCAAAGACGTGCTCGACAGCCTGCTGAGCAAGACCATGATTGCCAATGAGTGCCAGCGGCTGGGGATCGTCGTGACTCAGAACGACGTGAACCGCGAGATCGAGCGGTTTGCCAAACTCTATAAGGTGCCGGTGGATCAGTGGCTCAAGATGCTCAAGCAGGAGCGGGGCATCGGCCCCGAGCAATACGCGAGCGAGTACATCTGGCCGACGCTGGCCTTGCGCAAGCTGGCCCGCGAGGAGCTCCAGATCACCAACGCGGACCTGTCGGCCGAGTACGAGATGCGGTTCGGCCCGGCCATCCAGGCCCGATTGATCGCCTGCCAGACCCAGGAGAAGGCCCAGAAGGTCCGGGCCCTGGCGGTGGCGAAGCCGGAGGAGTTCGGCAGCCTGGCCAAGGAGCATTCGGAAGACCCCGGCAGCGCGAGCCTCAAGGGGGTGATTCAACCGATCCGCAAACACGCGGGAAACCCGGAGATCGAGAAAATCGTCTTCTCCTTGAAGGACGGCGAGATCTCGCCGGTGATCCAGGTCGCCGACCAGTTTATCATCCTGCAGCGCGAGGCCGAGATAGCGGCGCGGAACGTGCCTTTCCAGGAGGTCCGGGCGGGCCTGGAGGAAGGGATCCGGGAGCGCAAGCTCCGGGCCGTGTCCGTGAGGATCTTCCAGCGGCTGACGGAACAGGCCAAGAAGGAGCGCTCGATCGTCAACATGCTGACCGATCCGCAGGCGGGCCGGCAATACCCGGGAGTGGCCGCCGTGATCGCCGGGCGCCAGATTACGCTCCGCGAGCTGGCCGACTGCTGCATCGAGCGGCACGGGGAGGAAGTCCTGGAAGGGACTATCAATCGCCGGTTGCTGGAGCAGGCCTGCCGCAAGTGGAACATCGCGATCACCGAGGCCAATCTCGATCAGGAGATCGCCCGCGCCGCCGCCAGGATGCTCAAGCCGCTGGCCGACGGCAAACCCGACGTCAAGGGCTGGATCGAAACGGTGACCAGGCAGCAGGGCATCTCGGTCGAGGTCTACCGCCAGGACTCGGTTTGGCCGTCGGTGGCCCTCCGGAAGCTGGTGGGCGACCGCGTCCAGGTCGCCGACGAAGACCTGCAACGGGGCTATGAGGCCAACTACGGCCCGCGGGTCCGCTGTCTGGCGATCGTGCTCGACAACTTCCGCCGCGCCCAGCAGGTGTGGGAAATGGCCAAGAAGAACCCGAGCAAGGAGTATTTCGGGGAGCTGGCGGCGAAGTACTCGGTGGAGCCCGGCAGCCGGGCCCTCAAGGGGGAGGTTCCGCCGATCCAGAAATACGGCGGGCAGCCGAAGCTGGAGGCGGAGGCCTTCACCCTCAAGCCAGGCGAGCTTTCGGGGATCATCGCCGTGGACGTGGACAAATACGCGATCCTGCTGTGCGAGGGCCTGACCACTCCCACGAAGGTCGATTTCGCCATGGTGCGCAACGACATCTACGAAGACATCCACGAGAAGAAGCTGCGTCTGGCGATGGGCGACTGCTTTCAACAGGTGCAGGACGACGCGACCATCGACAACTATCTTGCCGGCACGAGCCGCAGCGCGAAGCGGGCCGGATCGCCGGCGGGCTCGGCCAAGTCCGCGTCGCGGACGAGCACTCCGGTCAAGCCGGTGTCTTCACCACGATAAAGAGGCTAAGCCGCAAGCGGCTTAAGGCGCCTACGTGAAGCTTTGCCCGGCGGTGGGGAACGCGCCGCTACGGACCTCGTCGCGATAGCGGGCGACGGCTTCCAGGGCAAGGGTCCTCAAATTGGCATAAGCCTTGGCGTGCCGGGGGAGGCGGCCGGCCGTCAGGCCCAGCAAGTCGTGGAGCACCAGGATCTGCCCGTCGCACCCGGCGCCGGCCCCGATGCCGATCGTGGGGATGCCCACGGCGGCGGTGATCTCGCTGGCGACGTCGGCCGGGATGCACTCCAGGACGACTGAGAACGCCCCGGCCCCTTCCACCGCCTTGGCATCGTCGAGCAATCGCTCGCGGTCGCGCTGGACGCTGTAGCCGCCGAAGCGGTGTATGGCCTGCGGGCGCAGCCCGAGATGGGCCATCACGGGAATGCCCGCGGAGACCATGGCGGCGATCACCTCGGCCTGTTCGGCGCCGCCCTCCAGTTTGACGGCCTGGCAGCGGGTCCGCTTGAGGATCTGCCCGGCATTGGCGACCGCCTTTCGCAGGCCCACCCGATCGGTGAGAAAGGGCATGTCGGCCACGACCAGCGCGTGGCGCACGGCCCGGCTGACCATCTCGGCATGGTAGATCATCTGCCCGAGGGTGACCGGCAGGGTGTTGGGGTGGCCCTGCACGACCATCGACAAACTATCCCCCACCAGAATCCCCTCGACACCCGTCGAGTCCACCAGACTGGCCATGGCGTAGTCGTAAGCCGTCACCATGGTGATCTTCCGGCCAGCCGCCTTCATGGCGGTGAATCTTGGAACGGTAATCGGTTGCTCTTGAGCGGTCATGGATCGTTGTGTGGGTGTGGAGAACCGAGGCAAACTACACAATCAGCCGTGGCGTCGGTCACGCGACGGACCATCGATTGTGGGCCACAGCACGATGGATTATAGGCCGGAGAAACCGCCTCCGAAAGGGGGGCGGCCCTTGACCTACGCCGGGCCAGTCTCTACACATTGTCTTCAAAGTGCTCCGGCTTAACACCTCTTGGAAAGGAATCGCCATGCATTCGCCCCCCGTCCAACGAGCGTTGATCAGCGTCAGTGACAAGACCGGGCTGGCCGAGTTCGCCCGGGGCCTGGCTGCGGCCGGCGTCGAGATCTACAGCACCGGCGGAACGCGCAAGTCCTTGGAGAGCGAAGGGATAACCGTCCGCGACGTCTCCGCCTACACGGGGTTCCCGGAAATGATGGACGGCCGCCTGAAGACTCTCCATCCCAAGGTCTTTGGCGGCATCCTCTGCCGTCACGACAACCCGGAGGACATGAAGGCCCTCCAGGAGCACGGCATCCTCAGCTTCGAGTTGGTCGTGGTGAACCTCTACCCGTTCGAGGCGACCGTGGCCAAGCCCAACGTGACCAGGCCCGAGGCGATCGAGAAGATCGACATCGGGGGGCCATCGCTGGTCCGGGCAGCGGCCAAGAACCATGCCTTCACGGCCATTGCCACCAGCGCCAAGCAGTACCCGGCCATTCTCGAACAAATCAAGGCCCACGGGGCGACCACGTTGGAGTTGCGCGAGCGGCTGGCGGCGGAGGCGTTCGCGCACACGGCCGGATACGACCGGGCCATCGCCGCCTACTTTGCCGGCCCACCCAGAGGGTACCCGGCCGAAGAGGGGTTCCCCGGCACCATCGGCATGAGCTACAGCCGCAAGGCGGTGCTCCGCTACGGCGAGAACCCGCACCAGAAGGCGGCCCTCTACGCCGACGCCAAGGCGGCCGGCACGAATCTCGTCGCAGCCGTGCAACTCCACGGCAAGGAACTCTCGTACAACAACTATCTCGACCTGGATAGCGCCCTGGAAATCGTCCGCGGACTGGCCGAGCCGGCCGTTTCGGTGATCAAACACAACAACCCGTGCGGGGCCGCCACGGCCGACGCCTTGGCCGAGGCCCTGCGCAAGGGCCTGGCCGGCGATCCGGTCAGTGCATTTGGCTCCGTGCTCGGGATGAACCGCGTCGTGGATGCGGCCACGGCCGAGGTGCTCGCCGAGCCGGGGCTGTTCGTCGAGGCGATTGCGGCTCCCGATTTCTCGCCCGAGGCCCTGGAGATTCTTACCACCAGGCCCAAGTGGAAGGCCAACGTCCGGCTCATGAAGGTCGGCGACCTCGGCGGGCCCCGCCAGACCTGGACTTATCGCTTCATCGACGGCGGCATGTTGATGCAGGAGGCCGACGCCCTGCCCGACCTGGAAGCCGAGTGGAAGGTGGTGACCGAAGCCAAGCCGACCGGCGCCCAGATGCGCGATCTGCGCTTCGGTTGGGCGATCGTGCGGCACGTCAAGTCGAACGCCATCGTCCTCAGCAAGGGCGGGATGCTCCTGGGCGCCGGGGCGGGGCAGATGAGCCGGGTCGATTCGACCGAGATCGCCATTAAGAAGGCCGGCGACCGGGCCCCGGACTCGGCGATGGCCTCGGATGCCTTCTTCCCCTTCCCCGACTCGATCGAGAAGGCTGCGGCTGCCGGGGTGACGGCGGTCATCCAGCCCGGCGGGTCGGTCAAGGACGCGGAGGCCATCGCTGCCTGCAACCGCTTCGGTATGTCGATGATCTTCACCGGCCGGCGGCACTTCAAACACTAAAGGAGGGAAGCTATCAGCTATCAGCCTTCAGCTATCAGGTTTCAGGTATCAGTCTTCGGCAGTCAGCCACGGCGTGTGGATTAGACTGCTGATGGCTGACTGCTGAAAGCTGATAGCTGATAGCTGAAAGCTGATAGCTGATATGCGCCTAGTCATGATGGGGACCGGTCCGTTCGCGGCGCCGGCGTTCGCCGCGCTTTACGAAACGCACCACGAGGTCGTGGCCCTGGTCACCAAGCCGCTCGAGTCGGCAGCCGGCCCCCGGCCGGTCCCCGTCAGCCCCTTGCGCGACATCGCCCACCAGCACGGCACCCCGATCTTCGACCCCGAGGACGTCAACAGCGCGGACTCGCGGGTCGAGCTGTTCCGCTTTACGGCCGACCTGCTCGTGGTCTGCGATTACGGGCAGATCCTTTCGGCGGAGACGCTGGCCACGGCGCGCCTGGGCGGGATTAATGTCCATGGGTCGCTCTTGCCGAAGTATCGGGGGGCCGCCCCGATCAACTGGGCGATCTACCACGGCGAACGGGAAGCCGGCGTGAGCATCATCCACATGACTCCGCGTGTGGACGCCGGGCCGGTGATCGGCCAGGGCCGCACGCTCATCGAGCCGGAAGAGACCGCGGTCGATCTGGAGAAGCGACTCTCGGAGATCGGGGCCTGGCTGGTCCGTCGCGCGATCGACTCGCTGGAAGCCGGACGGCTCGAAGCCCTGCCTCAGGATCCCGCCCAGGCATCGAAGGCGCCGCGGCTGAAGAAGACCGACGGCCTGGTGGACTGGAGCCAGCCTGCCATCGCGCTCAAGAACCAGGTCCGCGCCCTGGAACCGTGGCCGAAGACGTACACGTTCTGGCATCGGCCAAGCGGCCAGCCGCTCCGCTTGATCCTCGGCCCCGTGGCGGTTCTCGACATCCCGACCGCCGCCCCGCCGGGCACTGTGTTGGAAGCTTCGGGGGACCGCCTGGTCGTTGCCGCCGGGGAGGGCGCGGTACTGATCAAGACGCTCCAACCGGCCGGCAAACGGATGCTCTCGGTCTCCGAGTTCTTGCGCGGCTACCGCGTTCAGCCGGGGGATCGGTTCGGTCCGGAATAGAGCGCTTCACCGACCGATTTAGCCGCCGCGCTTGCGCGGCACGTTCGACGCGCTTCGCGCTTCTTGCGGTTTTGAATCGACGGTAGAATCGTATATGCGGCCGAAACCACGCGCCGCGAAAGCGCGGCGATGTCCTGGTGCGTTTTTGCCGGTTCGCGTGTATCATATCGGCTGGGCGAGGAAAGGACGCGGATATGGTCTACAAAGGGATCGCGAGAGGCCACATTGTTGAGTTGGAGGATCCTCAGCGGCCTGACGGAGGAGGACATCACGATCGTCAAGGAAGGCGCAGGGCCCTTATGACCTTGAGCAGGAGGTGAAGATCGTGGTTCTCCAGAGTTTTGAGGTGGTGTTCTTCACGGCCGGGTTCCTGGTGCCCGGCTTTGTGTGGTCTGCGGTTCTGTCGATGTTGATGCCAGCGGGCACCAAGAGTAGGGATACCCGATTTGTGGAATTCCTGACGCTCAGTTGCATCAACCATGGCTTGTGGTCGTGGGCCCTATTTCCGATTTTCAAGACGGGTTTTCTGGAGCGGCAGCCCTGGTGGTCTGGCCTGATT
>Ga0315280_10004091_pt1 | contig 21824 bp, 20 predicted proteins | sample YL17G06_40_MG_FD_203697 | JGI IMG/M metagenome (GOLD analysis project Ga0315280, IMG submission 203697) | Sediment microbial communities from Yellowstone Lake, YNP, Wyoming, USA - YL17G06_40 | ecosystem: Environmental > Aquatic > Freshwater > Lake > Sediment | place: USA: Wyoming | collected...
ATCGCGATGACCAGCCACGGGACCGCGTTGGGGCCCAATACCCCCGGTTCCCTTTCCGCTTTCTGCGCCGCAGCGACCAGCCACGCAACCACATTCGCGCCTTGGGCCAGCAGGACGGGCAGGGTGAACGACATGCAATGCTCCTCTCACGTGTCCAGCAACAGGCAAATCGCTCCGGCGCCCCGGCTTGCCGGGTGCCATGCCCACGACGCGCCAGCGACGTGGGCATGCTCACGCCAGCGTGAGCATGGCACCCGAAACCGCGCGGGTGCCATGCCCACGACCCGCCAGCGGCGTGGGCATGCTGACACCAGCATAACCAATCCGCCGCGGCGGGAGAAGCGCCCGCCGAAGTCTGCCCACCGGGAAAGTATTCGTTTCCCCAGGCTCCCTGCTTGGGGCCCGGCCGTCTGCTATGGTTATGGTATGACGCACCCCGAACTGGCCCACCTGGAACTGCTGGCCGAGGTCGACGTGCTCTCCGCAGCGCTTGCACGTTGGGCCGAGACGGCGCCCCCCTGGCAGCCGGCCAAAACGAGCCAGGCCCTCGTGGGGCGGCTCGTCGAACGGATTGGACAGTTGCGGGTACGACTGGAGGCCCCGCTGGTTGTAGCTACTTTGGGTGGTACAGGAGTCGGGAAAAGCGCTTTGATTAACGCTCTGGTGGGGAATGAAGTAGCACTGACGGGCCAGTGCCGTCCCACCACCCGAGAGCCAGTCCTCATTTGCCGCCCGGATTTCTCCCCCTCCATGTTGGGGATTGAGCCCGAGACTGTCCGGCCTGTCCAGCGCGACCTCCCCGCGCTGGCCAACCTGGTGCTGATCGACTGCCCTGACCCGGATACCACGGAGTCCCCGGACGCGCCGGGCACGAACCTGGCCCGGCTGCGAAAAATCCTCCCTCACTGCGACGTTCTCCTGGTGGTCACCTCCCAACAGAAGTATCGGAGTGCGCGGGTCGCGGAGGAGCTGGCCTCTGCCGCCCCCGGGGCCCGGCTCGTTTTCGTCCAGACCCACGCCGCCGTGGATCAGGACATTCGCGACGACTGGCGCCGGGTCCTCGAGCCGCGCTACTCGCCCGGACACGTCTTCCTGGTCGATTCCCTGGCCGCGCTGGCCGACGCGCAAGAGGGCCTGGCGCCCCGCGGGGAATTCGCCGGGTTGGTCGACCTCCTCACCCGGCAACTGGCCGGCACGGCCGCCAGCCGCATCCGCCGGGCGAACCTCGTCGACCTGGTCGAGGAGACGCTGGCCGCGTGCAGCCGGCGGATGGACGATGCGTCCGGGCCCGTGGAGCAACTGCTCGCCGCGATCCACGAGCAGCGGGCCCGGCTGGCTGCCCAGTTGGCTGCCCAGGTCCGCGCCGAGCTGCTGGCCGGGCGGCGGCAGTGGGAACACCGGCTCTTGGGCCGCGTGGCGTCGCGGTGGGGCCTCAGCCCGTTCGTCCTGGTGCTCCGCGTTTTTCAGGCCTTGGGCGGATTGCTTTCAGGCGCACTCTTGTTCCGGGCCCGCACGCCCGCCCAAGTCGCGGTTTGGGGGGCGGTCGAAGGCGTGCGGACGTGGCAGAAGCACCGCCGCAGTCGCCAAGCCCGGACGGCAGCCAATCGGCTCGCGGCGGCAACCTGGAACCCGGCCGACCTCCGTTCCGGAGCGCTGGTGATCGAGGGCTACGCCTCGGAGGCCGGCCTCCAGCGCCAGTCGTCCGGGCCCGAGACCGCCCTGGCCGAGGCCGCCGGCGCGGCCGAGGCCTTCGTCGCCGGCGCGGCCGTGGAGCTGGAGGCGTTGGTCGATCGCGTGGCCCAGCGTCACACCGGCTGGCTGGTGCGGTGGTTCTACGAGTTGGCGTTGGCAGCGATGCTGGCCGTGGTCCTCGTGCGGCCGGCGAAGAATTTCTTCTACGACTCCTGGCTGAAGACGCCGCCCGAGCCCCTGTTGGGCCTGGACTTCTACCTGCTTTCCGCGTTCTGGCTCGTGGCCTGGTGCGTGGTGTTGTTGTGGAGTCTTACTGGCCGGTTGCGGCGGGGATTGCGGCGCCAGATCGATCGGCTGGCGGAGGGCTGGAACGACCCGAAATCCGCGGCGGGAATGTTCCGCCGGCGGGACGAGGAATGCCGGCAGGTCGAGCAGTTCCGCCGCGAGTTGGAGCGGCTCCGGCAGGAGGTGGCCGCCCTCCGCGAGCGGCTGGCCCTGCCCGATCCGCAGCTCGGCCACCGCCGCTAAGGGAGGAACCCTTGCACGAGCACTACATGAAACTGGCCCTGGAGGAAGCCGCGGCGGCCATGGAGGAGAACGAAGTGCCGATCGGCGCCGTGATCGTGCACGAGGGCCGCGTCGTCGGCCGAGCGCACAACCAGCGGGAGCAGCTCCGCGACCCGACGGCCCACGCCGAGATGATCGCCATCACGCAGGCCGCCGCCGCGCTGGGCTCCTGGCGGCTGGAAGGGTGCACGCTCTACGTCACGTTGGAGCCCTGCCCGATGTGTGCCGGGGCGATTCTCCAGGCCCGGATCGAAACGCTGGTTTACGGGGCGGCCGATCCCAAGGCCGGTGCCGTCCACACCCTCTATCGCCTCTTGGAGGACCCGCGGCTCAACCATCGCTGCCTGGTGGTTCCCGGCGTGGCAGCCGAGGAGTGCGGGCGGATGCTCACGGAGTTTTTCCAGAAGCAGCGGGAGTTGGGCAAGAAGTGACGCTCCGGTGACAAATCGTCGGAGGCCCCCGCGCCGGCTCACCCCGCGCCGGCTCACCCCGCGCCGGCTCAAACCGCGTAGCGGGCGGGCTTGCCCGCCGCGTGCTGGCTTGCCCGCCGCGCGCTCCCCCCCGCGCTTGACATCCCCCTGCGCCCCAGTCGATAATCGGGGCTGGATATGGGATCTTCCACCATTCGCGCCCCTTCCCAAGAAGCGAGCAGGACCATGAGCACCCTCAGTCGCCGCCAGTTTCTCGATCGCACCAAAGACGCCGGGCTGGGCCTGGCCGCCGGCTTGACGATCTTGAGCAACCCCCAGTCGGTCCGGGCCGCCCCGGCCAACGAGAGGATCATCATGGCCCAGATCGGCTGCGGGGGGCGGGCCAGCTCGCTGGCCCCGGGGTTCGTGGCCCGCGGCGATTGCCTGTACGTCTACTGCTGCGACGCGGACATCAACCGCGCCGTGGGGCTCTCCAAGACCCTGGGGAGCCAGCAGAAGGCGGCCAGGCTGCCCAAGCCCCTTCAGGATTTCCGCAAGGCGCTGGACGACCCGTCGGTCGATGCCGTGGTCATCGCCACGCCCGACCACTGGCACGCCCCGGCGATGGTCTGGGCCTGCCAGGCCCGCAAGGACGTCTACGTCGAGAAGCCGGCCACCCATAGCTGCTGGGAAGGGCAGAAGATGGTCGAGGCGGCGCGGAAGTACGAGCGGGTCGTACAGATCGGCACGCAGAACCGCAGCGCCCCCTACAACATCGAGGCCCGGGAGTACATTGCCTCGGGCAAGCTGGGGAAGATTCACTTGTGCCGGGTGTACAACCAGAAGGAATGGGGCAATTTTCCCCAGCGGCCCGACAGCGACCCGCCCAAAGGGCTCGACTGGAACATCTGGAACGGCCCCGCCCCGGAGGCCCACTACAACGTCACCCTGCACACCGGATGGCATCACCTCTGGCGTTATTCGGGCGGCGACATCGCCAACGACGCCAGCCACCAGATCGACCTGGCGCGGTGGCTCGTTGGGGTGGAACACCCCAAGTTCGTCTACTGCACGGGGGGGCGGTTCAACTCGACCGGCGCGGCGGAAACGCCCGACACCCAGATCGCCGTCTACGACTTCGACAACCTGCTGATGACCTTCGAGCTGACCCTCTATACCCCGTACATGCTCAAGATCTCGCCCCAGATCCGCGAGTCGCTCACGGAGTATCCTTACTGGCCGCAGTGCGCCACGCGGATCGAGATCTTCGGCGACAAGGGGCTGATGATCGTGGGCCGGCACGGCGGCGGCTGGCAGGTCTTCGACCGGCCGCAGCGGGAGAGGCCGGTCGTGAAGGCCCAAGGCAACGGCAAGTTCCCCGACCCGGAGCACAAGGAAAACTTCATCCAGTGCGTCCGCTCCCGCCAGCGTCCCAGCGCCGACGTCGAGCACGGCCACCGCAGCGCCCTGCTGATTCACTATGCCAACATCAGCTACCGGCTGGGCGGCCAGAAGCTGGCCGTCGATCCGAAAACCGAGCACATCGTCGGCAACGAGGAGGCGATGAAGCTCTTCCGCCGCGAGTACCGCAGGCCGTGGGTCATCGAGGAGCAGGTATGATCCGTCACGAGGTGATTTGTCCATGGTCGTTTCCGTGATCACCACGAGCTGCCCGTGCGGCTGGACCTTCGAGGTCCCCGAGAAGCGGATCGGGCAGGAGACGATGTGCCCGGGGTGCGGGCGGTACCTGGTGATCCAGGGGGGGCGATCCCTGGAGAACCCCCTGGCCCGCGGCGATCCCAACGCCGCCTATTCCCCCTTCTTCTCCAGCGGCGTGGCCGACGGCACCTGCCCCTTCTGCCGCGGCCAGATCGAACCCGGCGTCCTCAAGTGCCGCCATTGCAGCGAATGGCTCCAGCTCGAGCTCCGCAAGCTCCACCAGCCGCCCAAGTGGCACCGCGGCACGGCCGCCGTGCTGAGCCTGATTCCGGGGATGGGCCAGGTCTACAAGGGAAAGGTCGGCCGGGGCCTCCTCTGGCTCGTGGCAACCGTGGTTGGCTACGTGGCGTTCGTCGTGCCCGGGCTGGTCCTCCACGTCTTCTGCATCCTCAATGCCTATCACTCGGGCGATCCGCGGGAGTGAGTCAGGGGGGCTTTCGGTTGCGAGCCAGCGGCGGGCAAGCCCGCCCCCCAACACGCCCCTTGAACGAATCTCTGCCACGCCCGCTAAAGGCATCTCTGCCACGTGCCCTGAACGCATCTCTGCCTCCTTGCCGAGCCCGATAGAATTCTATAGTTCTACCGCGAGGGCAGGGGCGGCCGGCGGCGCGCGACCGATGCGTGCCAAGGGATGCCCCGCCTTTTCGCTCACGATTCGGACGAAAGGAGAATGATCCAGTGGTGAAGACGGCCAGCACTATGTTGTCTTTGGGCACTCCTGCGCCGGAGTTCGCGCTGCCCGACGTCGACGGAAAGATCGTTTCTTTGGGGGACTTCATCGACGCCCCGGCGCTGTTGGTGATCTTCATGTGCAACCACTGCCCGTACGTGCAACACGTCGCCGACGAGTTGGCGAGGCTGGTGCGGGAGTACCAGAAGCGCGGCTTGGCCGTGGTGGGGATCAACGCGAACGACTGGGAGGCGTTCCCCGACGACGCGCCGGCCCGCATGGCCGAGGAGGTCCGCCGCCGGGGATACACTTTCCCCTACCTCATCGACGAGACCCAGGAGGTGGCCAAGGCGTACCGGGCGGCGTGCACGCCCGACTTCTTCGTGTTCGACAAGGACCGCAGGCTGGTCTATCGCGGCCAGATGGACTCCAGCCGGCCGGGAAACAACCTTCCCGTGACCGGCAAGGACCTCCGCGAGGCGCTCGACGCGGTGCTCCGCGGGCAGCCCGCCCCGCAGCTCCAGCGCCCCAGCCTGGGCTGCAACATCAAGTGGCGCCCCGGCAACGAACCGGACTACTTCGGCTAGCCCCCGCCGCCTATTGCCCGAAAGGTGCGGTAGAGCTACACTAGGGTGAGGGGTATTCTCCCTCTCCGGAGTTCGAAGGGATAGCTTGCGGGGTGAAATCGTGTCGGTTGAGATCACGTACCCTCATCTTGAGAAACGCGAAGGCCAGCCGGCACGGCTGCGGCGCGTGCCCCGGGTCCGCGTCGCGCAAATCGTCATGGACTACCTGGCCTATGGCTGGTCGGTCGACGAGATGTGTCGCCAGCACCCCTTTTTGACCCCTGCCGAGGCCCACACTGCGATGGCCTACTACTTCGACCATCGCTCGGAGATCGATGCCGAAGTCGAGATGGAATGGAAAGAGGCGGAACGCTCGCGCGCCGAGGCGCCCCCGTCGCCTTTTGCGATGCGGATGAAGGCCAAAGGACTTCGGTAAATGCCCGTCCGCCTCTACATGGACGTGCACATTCCCCAAGCTGTGATCGATCAACTGCGGCGGCGCGGAGTCGACGTGCTCACCGCGGTCGAGGACGGCCTGGGAACGGCCGAAGACGTCGAGGTTGTCTACAGGGCCTTTGCCCTCGAACGAGTCGTCTTCACGCAGGACATCCGCTTCAAGGCCCTGGCAGAAAGGATGCAGCGTGACCGGGAGCCCTTTGCCGGTTTGGTCTTCGCCCATCCCCTCCACGTTACGATCGGCCAGCTCGTCAAAGACCTGGAACTGATTGCCAATGCCTCCGACCCGCAGGATTGGGCCAGCGTGGTTGAACACCTCCCTTATTGAACGAACTCGGGAACCACTCGCTCGGGAATCACACCGGCGGCGTGGCCGCGGGCGAGGAGTTCGGCGACGGCCTGACGGCCGCGGGGGCCGAAATCGAGCGTCCAGTCGTTCACGTACATCCCCACGAAGCGGTCCGCCTCGTCGCGGTCCAGCCCGCGGCCGAAGCCCAGCGCGTAGTCCAGCGCCTCCCGGCGATGGTCGAGGCCCCAGCGGATGCTCTCGCCCAGCAGCCGGTTCACGTCGCGGATCGCTTCCGGACCCAGGTCTTTGCGGATCGCGTTGGCCCCCAGCGGGAGGGGCAAGCCGGTCTGGTCAAACCACCACTGGCCCAGGTCGACGACCAGCTCGAGCCGGTGGGCGGCGTAGGTGAGCTGCCCCTCGTGGATCAGCAGCCCGGCGTCAATCGTCCGGCCTGCGTGCTCGCCCGCGGAGACCGCCTCCAGGATCTCATCGAAGGGCACAACGACGTGGCCAAACTCGCCGCCGAGGCACATCCGCAAGGCCAGATAGGCGGTCGTGAGCGTGCCGGGAACGGCAATCGTCTTGTCGCGGACAAGCTGCCGGAGCGGGCATTTCCCGCGGGCCACGACCATCGGGCCGTAGCGGTCGCCCATGCTCGCCCCGCAGGTGCAGAGCACGTAGCGGTCGGCGAGGTACGCGTAGGCGTGCAGGCTGACGGCCGTCAGCTCGAGCTCGCCTGCCAACGCGCGACGGTTAAGGGTCTCGATGTCCGCCAGCTCGTGCGCGAAGCGATACCTCCCGGTGTCGATTTTCCCCCGGGCAAGGGCGTAGAACATGAACGCGTCGTCGGGATCGGGGCTGTGGCCGGCGCGGATCTGGACTTCAGCTTGGCTCACGGACGGTGCTTCCCGCATCACACGACGGACGGCAACAATTGCAGACCAGCCGCGGAGTCATCGCGGCAATAGTCTAGCACGTCGCCGCGATGGTCGCCAGGGTGCGTCCGGCTACGTTGGGTGCCATGCCCACGACGCACCAGCGGCGTGGGCATGCTCACGCAAGCGTGAGCATGGCACCCTTGAAGCGTGAGCATGGCACCCGTGCCAAGGTGGGTGCGGCTACGCGTCCAGGGAGAGCCCCGTCCCGGCGTCGCCCGTGTCCGACCCACCACCGGCGAGCTTCCGGCAGAGCTGGTGCCAGGTGGTCCGCTCGGCCTCCAGGGCCTGAATCGCCCCGTCGAGCTTGGCTTCGTCCGCGAGGATCCCGGCCTCGACCAGGCTGCGGTAGACGAAGACGTAGACCGCGGCGACCTTGGCGACCAGGGCCGGGGCGGCGCCGGGATTGAGGCCGGAGAGGATCTGGGCGACGATCTGCTGGGCGCGGATGAGGGCCTCGCAGGCCGCCTCGTGCTCGCCCGCCCGCCGCTGCTGCCGCGCCTTCTCGGCAAAGCGGATCGCCCCCTCGATCAGCATCAGTTGCAGCTTCTGCGGCGGGGCGGTCATCACTTCGGTTGCCAGGTAGCTCCCGGTCGCGGAGGTCTCCATCACGTTCTCCTCCAACTCGGAAGGGAACAGTCTCATTTTCGCCGCGCGAAAACCGGGCAGTCCGGCCTGCGACTTATCCGCTGCCCGAACTGCTCGACCACACGGGCTCGATCCACTGGATGGCGTCGAGGAACCCCAGGTTGCTCTGGATCTTCGACACCGCCAGCTCCAGGCGGTAGAACTCGATCAGCAGCCGCTCCCGCTGGGAATCGAGCCGCTTGCCCATGAAATCAATCTTCTCCTGGTTCTGCTCGATCTTCCGGTCGAGGGCCTTGAGCCGCTCGGACAACAGCGAGTTGTCCTCGCCCGCCAACTGCTGGATCAGCTCCTTGACCCGCGCGGAGAACCCCGTCTCCTCGCGGGTAAAGAACTCTCTGACGGCCTCGGGATCCTCGGCAAGTCGGGCCTTGAGCCGGGTCTCGTCGAGCGTCAGCGTGCCGTCGTCGCGGAGCCGGATCCCCAGCTCGGCCAGCGACTGGATCGCCCCGCCGCCGGAGAGCCGGCCGCTCACCAGCGCGGAGAGCTCGGCGTCCAGCCGCAGCGCCGCGGCGTCCCCCGTCAGGACCGACGCCTTGTCGGTCTTGGCGTCGTAGGCCGTGTCTTCCAGGAGCTTCTTGCGGAAGCTGTTGTAGTTCTCGACTAGGGTCTTGACGTTGGCCACAACGTCGGCGTCGGTGCGGTCGACGGTGATCGTCACCGGCGAGGACGCGGGCTGCTTGACCTGGAGGCGGACGCCCGGGAGGGCCCCCAGAAACTCGTTCGTGGGAGAGGCGATCAGCACGCCGGCCGCGCCGGCGTTCGGGGTGCCCAGGGCCAGAAGCGCGTCGCGGCCCCGCGCGATTTGGTCGAAGCTCAGGCCCATCCCCGAGGCATCGACCACCAGTTGCGAGACGCTCCCCGTGTTGTTGCTGCCGAGCAGGAGGCGGTAGGGATTGGCGGAGCCGTCGGAAAACACCCTGGCGGAGACTCCCGCCCCCAGGGCGTTGATTTTCGCCGCCAGGCCGCCGAGCGACGTAGTGGCGTCGAGGGTCACGACGTGGGTCGTCGAGCCGTCGATCGATTGGACCGCGACGCCGTCGATCGTCTCCCGCGCAACCTCGCCGAGAAGGTGGAGATCGGCGGCGGCGTGGGAGTCCTGGTCGACGACGCGGATCGTCTGGCTGCCCTGGCCGGCGTCCTTCAGTAGGATCCCGTCGCCGGTGGCGTTGATCTCCGCGCGGAGGTCGAGGCCCAGCCGGTTGATCGCCTGGATCACGTCGCCGACGGTGTTCACGTCGGAGGCGGCGAGGTTGATCTGCCCGCTTCGGCCGGAGCTGTCGTAGAGGGTGATTCTCCCCCGGGCGACGCCGGCCCCGCCGTTGAGGCTGCTCAGGCGGGTACCCAGGCCGACGACTTGCAGGTGGAGATCGCCGCTGTTGACCGATGCTACGTCCGCGCTAGTGGCGAGTTGAAGCTTCTCGGCGGTTCCGGTCGCGTCGCTGCTGGCTACCACCAGCGGGCCGGAGGCCGCGCCGGTCGTGTCGGCCAGCAGGATGCCATTGCGGGCATCGTTGACCCTGGCCTGGATCCCCACGCCCGCGGCGTTGATCGCGGCCACCACGTCCTCCAGGGTCTCCGCAGCCGCGAGATCGACGGTCGCGGAGGCCCCCAGCCGATCGGTCAGTTGCAGCCCGCCGAGGGTCCCCAGGCCCTTGCCTCCGTTGAGGCTGGCCAGGAGCACGGTCTTCATCCCTCCGAGGATTCGCCGGCCGGTGATCGTGCCGCCCGCGGCGGCAACGTCCAGGCCGAGGTCCTCCAGGGCCGTCGATCCGTAGAGGGACTCCAGCGCGAAGGCGCCGCCTCCCTGCGTCAGGTCGGTGATCAGGAGCCGCTTTCCGTCGGGCGCGATTTCGGCCTTCAGCTTGCCGGGCGCCGCGGCGTTGATCGCGGCCAAAACGTCCCCCAGCGTGACCTCGCGGTCCACCTGGCTCCCGCCGGGGATGATGGGCGAAAAGTCGATCTCGCCGCTGGTGCCGTCGCGGAGCTGGAAGCGGACGTCGGCCAGGACGGTATTGGCTGAAAAGCCGTTCCCGTCGTTGAGCCCGGCCAGCGCGGTCTTCTCGCCGAGCCAGAGCATGCCGCGGCCGTCGGCGGTGCCGGCGGCGGCGTCAATGCCGTCCAGCCCGAGCGAGGCCGCGGTGGTTCCTTGCCCCACCTCTTGGACACGGAGGTTCGAGAGCGTCTGCCCGGTGCGGTCGATGAGGCGGAAATGATCTCCCTCGGCCACGGCGGTGACGTGGATCGTGCCGTTGGAGTTGATCGCCTCCAGCACGTCGTCCACGGTCTGCGCGGCGGAGAGGTCGATTTCGGCGGTTGCGCCGCTCCGATCGGTGATGCGGATTTTGCCGCGGGCGACGCCTGCGCCGCCGCCGAGCAGGTCCAGGCTCGCGCTCCGTTGGACGTGGTCGCCGAAGCGGAACGTAAGCTGCCCGGCGCCCAGCGGCTCCGTCTCGCTACCGAGCCCCGCGCTGAGCCACTGGTCGTTGAGGGCAATGCGGAGCGGGGTGAACTGGTAGATTCCCGGGATGGGCTCGCCGGTGACGCTGGCCCCCAGCACCGCCTCGTTGCTGCTGGTGACGCTCAGCGAGTCGAAGACGGAGTCCTTGCCCAGGTTATCGGTCACGTACTGGAGGGCCAGCAGCAAGGCCGAAAGCTCGCTGATCGCGACCTGCTCGGACTTGAGCGTGTCGGTCCGGGTGGTGAGCATGTCGCGGGGCCGGGCGGCCAGTTGCATCAGCTTGTCCACGGTCTCCGCGATCGGGATGCCCGTGATCAGGCCGACGTTGCTTTGGATGCGTCCCATGCGAAGTCCACCACGGGGCGGGGAGAAGTCCCGCTAGCTTCCCGCTTCGGAAAGGATCGAGCGTCCGGCGCGGGAAAGTTTAACAATTCCGGCGACTCTGCGGCCTTGCCGGCGGCGCAGAGAAACCGGTCCGCCCCGGGTCGAGGGGCGGACCGGCGTGCTATCGATCGCTCGCCTCCGCGGCGTACTACCGCAACAGGGCCAGCACGGCCTGCGGCCGCTGGTTGGCAATGGCCAGCACCGACATGCCGGACTGGACCAGGATCTGGGCCCGGGTGAGCTTGGCCGTTTCCGCCGCGAAGTCGGCGTCGCGGATGTTGCTTTCCGCGTCGGTCAGGTTTTCCAAGGTGTCGTTCAGGGCGTTGATGTTGGTGTCGAGCGTGGTCTTCTGGAAGGCACCCAGCCGACCGCGAAGCGACGTCAACTTGGTCATCACCTGGTCGACAATCTTGGCGGCGGTGGTGGGGTCTTCGGCCAGCGAGGCATCCTGGCCCGAGGCAAGCTGGTAGAGCCGGCCTTCCGAGCCACCGAGGCTGGCGGTGTTGACGCTGCTGATGCCGATGCGGGCCTGCTGGTTGCTGACCACGTCGGGACCGAGCTGGAACAGCGCGCCGCCGCCGGTGATATCGAAGCTGACCGCGACCGCGCTGCCGTCGTCCACGGTGATCGACATCGACAGCGTCGGCGTGCTGACCGAGAGCTTGTTGCCGTCGCCATAGGCCGCCATGCCGTTGACCGTGGCCACCACGTCGCTCCCCTCGTCGCGGGCGTCGGCCACGGTCCCGAGGGCGCCCTGGTCGATCACGGAGACCGAAACGAACGCGTTGGACCCATAGGCCGACGAGGTAAGCGTGAGGGTGCCGGCGGCGTACGTTCCTTCGACGCCCGTGGCATCCGATACGAGGTTGATGGCGGCAGCCACGTCGTCGCCGCTGGTGCCCGCCTCGAAGTTGAAGACCTGGGCGCCGTCCTTACCGGCGAGCTCGAAGACCACGTCGTCGGCCAGGCCCGCGGGGTCGGCGATGGCCATGGTCGTGGTGGCCTGCGTGGCCGCTGCGGAAATCGTCGCGCTCACCGCGATCGAGCCCGTGGTGCCCAGATTGGCCTGGTCGATCTGGAGGTCCCTCACCGTGGCCGGCTTGGCGTCGATGAGGAAGTCAAGGCTCCCGTCCAGGAGCTTGCGGCCTTGGAACGTGGTGGTCTGGGCGATGCGGTTGATGGCCTCCAGCGAGGAGTCGATCTGCAACTGGTTGGCCGCGATCTGCTCGTCGCTCAGGGCCCCCTCGTTGGCCGCCTCGGTGATCAGGCCGCGGATGTCGTTCAACAGCGCGCTGACTTGCCCCAACGCGCTGTCCGAGGTGGCGATCATCTGGTTGGCCCGCTGGCTGTTGCTGACCGCTTTCTGGGTGCTGACGATGTCGCTGCGGAGGACTTCGCTGGCAATCAAACCGGCCGGGTCGTCCTTGCCCACGTTGATCCGCAGGCCGGTGCTCAAACGGGTGAGTGCTTCCTGCAATTGGAGGTTGGACCGCGCCAATGACTTCTGCGCGGTGAGCGAACTGACGTTGGTATTGATACGGGTCATGCGAGACACCCCTCCTGTAAGGGAATTACTCCAAGCCTGACCGGAGCACGGGGACTCGCCCTTTCCGGACCAGCTTGACGGCTTGCCGCCCGAAGCGGACGTACCTCAGCCGCCGCGGACGGCAGGTGGTTTGGGTTGGGTTAGTGGGTAGGGTAGGTTGGTCCGCTGGCGACGCCGCGCACGCACCGAACGGCCGGCCGTCGGTGCGGTGGGTACGGCGAGCACCATGCCAGGACATCTATCGGGCGATATCGGTCTGTTAAAGAGCGCAGTTTAGGTAATCTGGGTTTTTCATCAAAACAATCCGATATCCGCCCCGCGATCTTCCTCGGCACTGCGCGTCGGCTGGGAAAGAGAAGGGTCCCAAGCGATGTGCAGGCGGCCATTGGGGCGGAACCTTCGGCGCAAGCGGCACAACCGGCTCAAACCCAGGGTCTAACCTCTACGGGCATTGGAACAGGCCGTCGACCGCGGCTGGCCCAGGCCGCGGACCTCTTTCGCCCCGAGCTGGCTGGCCCGCAGGTTCTCGGCTTGGATCGCCTCGAACACCTCGCGGCGGTGCACCGGGACCTCGGTGGGGGCCTCGATCCCCAGCCGCACCTTGTCGCCGCGGATATCGACAATCGTCACCACGATCTCCTCGCCGATGACGATGCTCTCGTCGCGCTGTCGGGACAAGACAAGCATCGCTAGCTCCTACGCGGTCTTCTTCAACGCAGGGGTGTTGTCCAGTTCGTGCTGCATGGGCAGGCTGCCGCGGGCAGTGACCTGCCGCCCCAAACGGCGATCCAGGTTAATCACCACCGGGGCCCTCAGGTTCAGAGCCAGCGCCCGTGCCGTTTTCGTCACCACGGCCAGCAGCAGGGCCCCTTTTGGCGTGTCCAGCTCCAGCGGCACCAGCTCGCGCCGCGCCACCCGCAGCCGGTAACCCGGCACGAAACGCCGCGGACAAACGACCGCCAGGCCGATCTCCGGGCGCTGGACGCTCTGAAGCCACGCGACGGCGGCGTCGTTACCTTCGCTCAGGATCACCCAGTCGCGGCATGCGGCAAGACCGGGCAAACCCTCCGGAAAGCAAAAGACGTCCTCGGCCGCAAACTCCACCCGGCCGAATCGCGTGGTCTGGACTTCCATGTCGGCCAACCTCTGGCGAGGGTATCGAACCCATGGTGGGGCACATACTCTGTATCGGCCGGGGCAAATGCGGCAGGACAGGGAAAATGGCGAACTCTAGAGGTAGCTCAAAAGCGACATCTGCGAGATCGCCGCCGTCGCCTTCAGGCTCGCTTCGTAGGCCACTTGCCGGGCCGTCAGCTTGGAGACCACTTCCGCGATGTCGGCGTCGTATTCCTGGGACATCGTCTGCTGCAATTCGACGTCCTCGTTGTCCAGGCGCTGCTGGAGGACGTCCAGGCCCTGCTGCCGGGCGCCCAGCTCGGCGCGGGCGAGGTTCAGCTCCACCGTGGCACGGTCCAGGATCTCCATGCCGCGCTCTATCTGTCCCATGTCGTTCTTCACCAGTCCGTCTTGAAGCCGCAGCAAGGCGGTGAAGAGGCCTTCCGTTTCCCGGGGGTTGACGTCGGCCCCGGTGAGCACGTCCGGCTGGCCGGGAGTGGAGGTCGCCGTGTTGCTCGTCTCGCCCGGCGGGATCAGGCCCAGGTCGATGGCGGCCATGCTCGAAGGGGCCTTGGTCACCGTCAGGCAGCCTGCCCCGGCGCTCTGGTCTACCAGCTCGATGCCGTTGCCGCGGGCAGCAAGCCGGGCCACCACCGGGACCCCGCTGCCCAGGTTGACCGGATCGTTGTTGATCAGTTCCAGGATCTCGCCGATCGTCGTCGCCCCGTGAACGTCGATCTCGAAGCTCACGCCGTCGCGGCGGGTGATGATGAAGTCGGCGTTGGCCGGCCCCTGGTAGTCCTCCACGCCCCGGCCGAAGTTCAAGTCGGCCAGCTCGGTCGTCGCGGCGAAGGTCCGCAGGCCGAGCTGCGTGGCGGTGGTCCCGCCGTTCTCGCCGATGGCGAAATCGACCCCGCTGAGGCGCGAGCGGACGTCGATCCCGGTCCCTTTCTCGTTGACGGCCGCCAGCACGTCGGCCTCGGAGCTATTGAGCACGTTGAGCAGGTCCTCGACGGTCACGGCCCGCGAGACGTCGATCGCGTAGTCGCTTGACCCGTTGCGGATCACGAGCCCGGACTGCTGATCGAAATCGCTCCCGGCCCCGTGCGCGGAGACTACGGGCGGGATGAGCGTGCTGTCGATCAGGCCCGTGCCGCCCATCCGGCTGTCGAGGAAATCCAGCTCGGCGGTGAAGGGAACGCTCCCGGCGCCGTGGGCGGCGTTGACGGCGGCGACGACGTCGCGGGCCATGGTATAGCCGCCTTCCACCCGGATCACCAGCGTCTTGGAGAGCGGATCGTAGCTGGCCGTCTCGCCGCCGGCGTGGACCGAGCCGTCGCCCACGAGCGAAATGGTCACGCCGTTCAGGTCGTCGCCGCGGCGATCGGCCTGGAAGACGATGTCGTTGTCGCCGCCGGGGGGGCGGAGGACGGCCATCGCCCGGGCCCCGAGGATGTCGGCCAGGCGCGTGGTGGGGGTGAGCCGCGGATTGAGGTCGGCGCTAGCGACCGGCGTCGTTCCCACGGGCTCGCGGCGGAGGATTCCCAGCTCGGCGGCCGTGGTCCCGCCCCCCACTTCGTTGATCGAGAGGCTGCCGCTGTCGAGCCGGAGGATGAGGCCGGTGGGGGTGATGTCGACGTCGACGGTCTTCCCGTCGGGCGGGTTGGCGTGGACCAGCGCCGCCAGGTCGCCGACGGTCTCGGCCCGGCTCAAGTCGATGATCTTCGTCGTTGCGCCGTCGGAGACCGCGATGCTCCCCCGCGTGATCCCCCGGCCGCCGCGGAGATCGGCCAGCCGGGTCCAGCGGGTCACGACGGGGGCCAAGTCCACTTCCCCCCGCACCGCCTCGGAAATCGCCCCGAACACCTCGTTCCCCTGCAAATTCGTGTCGAACAAGAGCCCGATGTTGGCGAAGCTCGACAGCCGCTGCTCGTTGCCGTCGTAGCGGACGGCGCTGGTCTCCATGACGAACGGCTGGGTGGTCGTCTGCGACCCGGCAAACAAGTACCGCCCGCGGAAGAGCTGGTTTCCCGAGTCGATCAACTGCCGCAGGGCCTGCTCCACCTGCTGCGCTGCCGCGCGGCGCTGGGTGTCGCTGGCGGTCGTGCCGAACACCGAGAGCACGGTGCCGCGGGTCTCCGCCATCAGGCTCGAGACCTGCGAGAGCGCCGTGTCTGTGGCGCTCAGGTAGGACTGGTTCGTGTTCAGGTTGCTCTGTATCTGCTCCTTGCGCTCCAGGAGCAATTGCAGGCTCATCACCCGCTGCGCGGCGACCGAGTCCTCGCTGGGCAACTGGAACTTCCGGCCCGTGGCCAACTGCGTCTGCAAGCGGAACAGATCGAGCTGGTCGCTTTGGACCTGGTCCAGCAGCCGCTGGCGGACGAACTGGTCGCTGACGCGCGTGCTGGGGATGCCGAGGATCGCCATCGCTTACAGCTCCACCAACAGGTCGAGCAACTCGTTGATCGTGCTGATGTAGCGGGCGGCGGCCTGGAACTGCTTCTGAAAGCTGATCATCTGCACCGCCTCCTCATCGATGCTCACGCCGGAGAGGGCCAGCTTCTGGCCGCGGAGCGTCTGCTCGAAGACCCGCGCCCCTTCGGCGACGGCGTGGGTCACCGTCATCCCCTGCGTCGTCTCGCCCACCAGCCGGTCGTAGATCACCGCGATCGACGAGCCGTTGTGCGACTCGATGGGCTTGTCGAGGAAGGTCGACATCTGGATGGCGTTTTGCGTGTCGGCGCCGATCCCGCCGCGGCTGGCGGCGAACGTGGCGGGGTCGTCGGCCACCGCCCGGCTGACCCCCACGTCGCGGGCGCTGGACCCCGTAAACAGCGTGTTGATGCCCAGCGCCGCCAGCAGGCCGCTGGTGTCGTCGGCGAAGGCAAACTCGCTGATCGGGGAGGTGCTCTTGAGCGTCAGCCTCCCCTCCACGTCGATCTCCGCCGAGAGCCCGTCGATCGCGCCCAGCGCCGCGGCCAGGCTGGCCAGCGTGGTTTGCTCGTCCGGGTTGACGCCGTTGAGGTTGACGAAGACGTCGGTGGTGTGGGTGAGCTTGGCCTGGGTGTCGGAGATCAAGACCTTGAAGGAGCCGTTGGTCGGCTCGTGCTTCAGCCCGGCCTCGTCCAGCGGCACGTCGGGATCGGTGACGTAGGACTCGCTCGTCAGCTCCTCGTAGCCGTGCAGCCCCTGGCCGCTGCTGTAGATCTTGTTGAACTCGAACACCAGCGTGGCCGCAAAATCGTCGAGCTTGTCGAGGAATTCGCCGAGGACGTCGTCGCGGGCGGTCACGAGCCCGTGCAGCTCCCCGCTTGAAGTCTCCAGAAGCGCCTCCGTGTCGGCGACGTGGATCGAGGCCGTGGTCAGGCCGCGATCGGTGGTAAGCACCGTCTTCACCGGCCGGGAGTAGCCCTCGGTGACGATCCAGTCGCCGCCGACGTACACCGTGACGGTGGCGTTGGGCTGCTCGCGGACGCGGATGTCGATCAGCTTGGCGAGGTTCTCCAGGGCCGCCAGCCGCTGGTCGCGCAAGCCGACGGCGTCGCTGCTGGAGACGCCGCCCCCTTCGGTCTCGGCGATGCGGACGTTGAGCGTGCGGATTTCCTCGATCAGGCGGTTGATCTCGCCGGTCATGGCCTCGACCCGCCCGTTCACGTCCGCGCGGACGTTGCTCACCCGCTCCGCCAGCCGGCGGATCTCCTGCGTGAGGGTGCTCGCGTTGAGCACCGCCAGGTTGCGGGCCGAGATGCTCTCCGGCTGGTTGAGGATCTCGGAGACGCTGTTGAAGAAGGTGCTCATCGCCGTGCTGATGTCGGTGTCGCTCAATTCGCCGATGAGCTGCTCCAACTGGGTAAAGGTGTTCTCCTGGGCCTCGCTGCTGGCTTTCTCGCTCACCGCCCCCCGCAGCCGCTCCTCCAGGAAGTTGTCGATCTTCTGCACGATGGCCTCGACCTGCACCCCGAGGCCCAACAGCAGAGAGCCCACCCGCTGCGTGGGCGCCGGCGAAAGCACGGTCTCTTCGCGGATGTATCCGGGCGTGTTGGCGTTGGCAATGTTCTGCCCGATCACCTGCATGGCGATCTGGTCCGCCCGCAGGGTGTTGGACCCCATCCGGATGGCACTGAAGAGCGACATAGTCGAGCTTTCGCAGTCTCGCGACTTTTCCGAGTTTCGCTAGACTTCGCGGTCCACCAGGACGCCCGGAGAGCTAGCACAACCCCCCTTTTCATATGTCGGCTGGAACTGCCCGCCGGTCGCGATAATCTCTAACAACTGCGAAAGATGGAGCAGCGTTTTCTGCATCAGGACCCAATTGGTCAGGCTGCTGTGCCGTAGCAGCCGTGTGCGGTGGGCGGCCTCGCGGATTTGGGCTGCCAGCGGCCCCTGCCCGGCCTTCGGCAGGGCCTTGGCCAGCGCGCCGAGATCGCTGGACGGGAGCCCTTCCCGCTGGGCCTGCTCGAGCAGTTCCTCCCGCCGCTCCAGGCACCCCTGGAGGCTCTCCATCACCTCCTGTTCCTCACCGGCCATGCCGGCCAGTCCCTCGCCATCCGCGGCCGCCAGCATCTGCCGCTTGCGGACCAGCACGTCCAGGGTCCTCTCCTGCACGGCGGAGAGCTGCCGGAGAAACTCTGCCAGTTCCGATTCCCAGGCGATTGCCATGTCACTTCCTGCTCAGGGTAAACAGCTCGTACATCGGCTCGGTAAACCGGGATGCGCTCGCCTGGCTGATCTCCTCCGCCAGCACCTGGTCGAGCTGCTGCTGGAAGACCTCCTCGGCGCGGCCGCCGTGGAAGTAGGCCGGCTTGCGGACCGACTTGCGCATCGATCGAAGCATCTGCCCGAACAACGTCTGGCCGATGACCGAATCGAACGTCTCCCGGAGTCTCCGGTCTTCAGGGGATGTGGAAGCCGGGCCTGCCCCGCGGGCAAGCGATTGCAGTTGCGTTGCGGAGGACCGCGGGCTTGCCGGTGCTGAAGTGGACAACACTGCCGCCGCTTGCCCCGCAGGCAGCGCGGCCGGAAAGCTCCTGCTTCGTCCCACGGCGGTGACGTTCATCAGTCGGTTCCCCGGGATCGGCTACTCGATAATCAATTGCGCCCGAAGACGCCCGCTGCGCTCCAGGTCCTTGAGAATCTGGATCATGTCCTCGGTGGGGACACGGAGCGCGTCCAGGGCCGCGACCAGCGACTTGAGCGTCGGCGCCTCGTTGTTGGAGTCGAGGGGGACGAAGTGGGCCGTGGGGTTGCCGCTGCTGGCCTCGACCACGATGTTCTTGTGGTTGATGACCACGGGCCCGATCTCGACGTCGCCGTCGATCACGATGCTCCCGCCGCGCTCGTTGACCACCACCCGCGGCCCCGTCTGCGGCGCCAAGAGCGTCAGGCCGAGCACCAGGGAGATGAACTCTACCGGGTCGCGCTCGTCGGGCGGGATCGTGACCTCGACGTTGTTCGGGCTGACCGCCCGGGCCAGCAGGTTGCCGCCGGGGCGAGCCGGTGCCGAGGGCGAGTCCGCGGCCGCGTTGATCACCGGGTAGCTGGGATTCAGCTTGCTGGTGTTGATCGTCGTGGCCACCTCCGAGGCGATCTGGAAGTCGGCATGGTTCCGGTCCAGCACGAGGGTGAACTTGCCTTCCTGGAGAAAGACGTTGAACAGGTCCTCTTCCATGCGGCAACCCCGGTAGATCCGCCCCGTGGTCGTGAAAGTTGTGCTGTCCAGGGTGATCGGGCCCTCGGCCAGCGCGTAGACCCGTGGCTCCTTGGGATTGGGGCCGACCAGGGGCGCCGAGAGCAGCCGTCCTCCGGCCAGGCTTTTGGCCCCTCCCGCCGAGCTGACCACGCAGTCGAGCTTGTCTCCCTGCCGCGCCCCGGACGCGGGGACCGTGGCCGTGACGTACACCAGCGCCACGTTCTTGGCGTCCTTGAGCTCCACGAGGCCGGTCTTGCCCAAGGGGTTGCCGAGATTCTGCATCGCCTGGGCCAAGAAGCGGAGCGTGGGCAGGGAGGAGCCGCCGTCGCCCGTCCCTTTCAGTCCGACGACGATCCCCAGGCCCTGGAGCGTGTTCTCTTCCTGGCCCTTGACGCGGCAGATCGTTTTCAGTAGTACGCCCGAGCTGGCGGCCGCGGCCGGCGCGCTCCAGCCCGCCGCCGCCAGCACGATCACGGCCCAAGGGACGAACCTCGTCTTCATGGCCCTGGTTCCTCTTCGTCTAGAAGGGCTGGAACTTGTCCAGGAGCTTCAGAAGGAAGCCGCGGCGGATGCCGTCCCGGCCGTGCCCCGCCGAGCGGAGCAGGATCGATTTCTCCGCGATCTTCTCGCTCTTGATCGACTTGTTCGGGAGGATGTCTTCCGCCTGGATGATGCCGCTCAGCGAGAGCTCGTACTCCTCCTCGTCGATCCGCACGCGGTCGTGCCCTTCGATGACCAGCGTGCCGTTGGGGCGGACGTCGGTCACGGTGCACTGGATGTGCGACTCGAAGGAGCTCCTGTTTTGCAGGTTGGCCTGGGCCCGGTACTTGTTGTCGACAATCCCGCTGATCGCCGGGTCGCCTTCCGACTGGGGATCAGGAATCAAAGAAAAATCCTCCAGCTTGATCCAGTCCTTGAGGCTCATCGCTCCCTCGATTTTCTTCCGCTGGTCGACCTGGCCCTCGTTGATCATCTTCGTCTTCTCTTCGATGAGCACGGTCACCGTGTCGTTGAGCTTCCACCGCTTCGGCTCGACGGGGGGGATGTAGGTCCAGGAGACGTCGCCCATGGCCAATGGGCGGCGGGTCTTGGGGTTGCCCAGCAGGCTAGAGCTTTGGGCCCGGGCGTCCGCCGCGGCCCCCAGCGCCGCGGCCAGCGCCGTCGCCCATACCCATCGAAACCCGGGACGATTCCGCGCGATGCTCACTTCCGGTTCCTTTCATCTCCTTGGGCCAGGGTGCCCGCCGGCTCGGCGAAGGGATCGCGGGCCGCGCCGGAGGGTGCCTGGATTGGGCGGGCATAGACTTCCGCCTCCCCGGGCCCGCTCACCCGGGCCGTGTACACCTTGCGATTCTGAAGCGACTCCACGGCAATCAGGTCGTCCAGGCCGCCGTCCTGGCGTGCCCGGGCGGTGGTTCGCACGCGGACCCCGGCACTCCGCGCCGTGACGGTGATCACGTCGTTGCGGCGGACCACGATCGGCGCCCGAAGCTGGGAAGGCTGGAGGACAGTTCCAGCCGCAACGGCCTGGGCGAGCTCCCGGCCCACGACCTCCTCAATGCTGTGAAACGCCCGTTCCCGGGCACTGTCCGCCGAGGCCGGCTGCAACTCGACGTCGGCGGCGCGGACGATCGACCCGCGCGGGAGCGATGCGACGGCCACAACCACCGGCGCCAGCGCGGCGATCTCGACCTCGATGGGTACCTGCGCCGGGTCGGTCGGAGAATCCACGACCAACTCGAACCGCTGGGTTCCCGTCCAGGGTGCCCGGCCGCCGCGGACCGCGATTCCCCGCCCGTCGGCGGGAATCCTCCGCGCCTGGCCGTCGGTGAGGCTCACCCGCACGCTCCACGCCTGGCCCGCCGGGGCACGCTCGCGGAGGAACCGCTCGACGGCTTCCTGGACGAGGCGCTCGGCCCGCCGCAGCATCGAAGACGACAAGGGGCGCTGGTCCGCCCGCGGGCCCGACTCCCCGGGCCCGAGGATGATCGTCTGGCTGGACCCGGAAAAGCGGTGTTCCAGCAGGTTCACCCGCCGCATCGACAAGAGGTCCTGGAGTTCCGGGACGCGGGCGATCCGCTGCTGGCCGGGGGCGGGCGTGGGAAACAGCTCGATGGCCGCCAGGGTCTGGGCATCCGCGGGATCGACCGCGAGGATGTCGGCCACGTCGCCGAGCGTGACGATCGCCCGCTGCGGCTGGCACCTCGCCCGCAGTTGCAGCTCCGCTCCCACGGCGGTCATTCCCGCCAAGAGCACAAGGCCCGGAACGAGAAGAAGATTCGCCCGCATAGTCTTTATACCCGCCTCAGGTTGGCCACCAGTTGCATCACCTGGTCGCCGGCCTGGACGACCTGGGAGTTCAGCTCGAAGGCCCGCTGGGTGGTGATCAGCTCGATCAGCTCGCTGACCGGCTCGACGTTGGAGGCCTCCAGGGCGTTCTGCCGGAGCACGCCGAACCCCTGCTGGCCGGGATTGCCGGTGATCGCGGTCCCTGAGGATTCCGTTTCCGAATAGAGATTCTCGCCGCGTTTGAGCAGCCCCTCGGGGTTGATGAAGTTCACCAGCTCGATGGTGCCGACCTGGTCGAGCGTGGCCGTGCCCGCGCGGCGAATGGAGACTTTCCCCTCCGGGCTGATCACGATCGCCTCGGCGTCCTGGGGGATCGTGATCGGGGGTTCG
>Ga0315280_10004092_pt1 | contig 21823 bp, 12 predicted proteins | sample YL17G06_40_MG_FD_203697 | JGI IMG/M metagenome (GOLD analysis project Ga0315280, IMG submission 203697) | Sediment microbial communities from Yellowstone Lake, YNP, Wyoming, USA - YL17G06_40 | ecosystem: Environmental > Aquatic > Freshwater > Lake > Sediment | place: USA: Wyoming | collected...
GCTCGCCACCGACTCGCTTGCCCACGACGGCCTGCTCTACGATCAGAACGGCAACCACCAGATCGACGGCATCGAGCAAGCCCTGCGGACCATGGCCAACGAGGTCTACAGCGCGATCAACGAGCAGGGGCACATCTGAATACAGGGGCTGGGGATTGGGGACTGGGGGCTGGGAACTGGGGCTCGGGACTGGGGGGCTCGGGACTGGGGAGGACAACCCTTGTCCCGGGGGTGCCCGTCCGGAACGAGGAACAGTTGCGCGTGATTGGTGGGACTGCGCTCCGCTTGTCCCACCCTACCGGTCGCTGCGGTGTGGCTCGGCAGGAGCCTCGCCCTCCCCTGCTCACTGGTCCTTCTCGTAGTGCTCCACGTCGGGAAAGTAGGTCTTGAAGTCGAAATCGGGGCTGTTGTCCAGGTCGTGGCAGGTGGCGCAGTGGCGCTTCTCGGATTCCTCCTTGGTGATGACCACCGCCTTCTGGAGCTTCTTCTGCAACTCCGGGTCGTTCTTCTCCTCGGCGAGGCAGTGCTTCTCCCCGGGCCCGTGGCATGATTCGCAGCCCACGTTGACCAACTGGGGGGTCTTCTGGTCGCTGGAGTAGCCGCCTTCATAGGGGGTGTACTGCGCGGGGTCCCAGCCGATCACGTGGCAGGCGAGGCATTCGGGGTCAAAGTTCCGCGGCGGCTTCAGATCGACGAGGGTCTTGTAGGCCTGGTAGTGCTTGCTCTTCTTCCAGACGCGGTAGGATTCCTCGTGGCACGACTCGCACTTGGCCGAGCCGACGTAGGTCCCTAACAGTTCCGCCTGGGGGTTCGGCATGGGGCGAATGCCAAGCCCGGCCAGCCCGAGGGTCTTCAAGGCGCGCTGATAGTTCTCCATGAGCTTCTGCATTTCGGGTGCGCCGGCGTAGCGGGAGTCCAAGAGCACCCGCTGGTAGCGGACGGGGGCGCCGAGACTTTCGTAGAAGCCGAGGACCACGGCGGCCATCCCTTTCTCACCGACCTCGACCAGCAGCGTTTTCGGGCCGATCTGCTGGGCACTGTCTTTGGGCGGCTCGGGGGGCCCGCCGTAGGTCACCACCACGTCGAACTCGGGAAACTGCCTGGCGAAGGCCACCGATTCGTCCATGGTCGCGTGGGAGAGGAGGATCAACCGATCGCAGCCGGCCTGCTTCAGCTCGGGGACGATCTTCTTGAGCGCCTCCCCGGGATCGACGATTACCAGGTCGCTGTTGTTGATCTCCGCGCGGTACTGCTTGCCGAGAACCGCAGTGATCCCGAGCTTCATGCCGCCGCGCTGGACGATGCGCTTTTGGACGCTGAAATCGGTCAGGGCGAAATCGAACAGGGCAACGTTTGCCGAAACGAAGATGCTCTCGTTCCCGTCCACTCCGGCCACCTGCGAGCCCACCAGGTTGGCCGGGAGCCTCAATTCGTTCTTGCCCAGGGCGACGGCGTCGTAGCCCATCTTCTTGACGGCCTCGGCGACCGTCTCGAGCTTCTGCTCGGCCTGCTTGCCGAACCCCTTGGCGTTGCCGCCCACGTCCACCGCGACCACCGGCCACCCGCGCTTGCGGCGCAGGTCTTCGAGCATCGTGTAGCGGCGGCCGATGCCCCCCTTCATCCGGTCCAGGCCCGCGCAGCCGCACGGCTCCAGGTAGCCGTCCAGGCGGCCGGTGATGACCAAGGCCAACTTGGGCTTGGGCCAGTCCTCGAAGTATCCCCCGTGCTCCTTGATGGGGTCGTAAGGGGGCCTCGGGGGTTTGGGCTTGCTCGCTTTCCTTGCGCCGGGCGCGGCCTTGGCTGCGGTCTTTCCGGCGGCCGGGCCCCCGGCCTGGGTGCCGGAGCGGATGGGCTTGGCCTTCACACCGGGGCGAAGCGGATTCTCGTCCGAGGGGAGATCGAGCCGCCGCCGCGGGCTGGTCCCCTGTGCCAAGCCCTCCACGCGTCCGGCCTCATCGTCGGCCTCCGCGCTGGCCAGCCGCACCGCCGAGGGCGATGCCCCCGGCCCCTGCGCGGCGGCCGGGGAAGGGAGCGGCTGGGGCTCGGCCGTTTGCGGCGAGGCTGCCTCGTTGCCTGGGCCTGCGGCGGCATCGGTTTTTGGGCCCCCCGGCCGAGAACAGCCGGCCGCCGCGGCCGTCCAGATCGCCGCCGCACACGCGAGGCATCGCCCCAGTCGCCGCAGGGCAGTCGTCGGAAGGAAAACGCGGCGTGAAGAAAGTCTGTCCATTTGGCTCCTTCCAGTGCTCACACAGCCCGTCGCGCCCCCCTCACCGCCTCTAGCCCTCGACGGCAAACCTAACGCGGATCTCCAGCTCGCCGGCCTTCGGGTTCGGGTGGTTGGTCTTCAGCCGGACCCGGCCCATGGGCGCCTCGGGCGATCCGAGGCAATTGACCGGGCGGCTGTCCTTGGGAATGCGGATCACCAGCGGCGTCTGGGTGCCCGACTTGGCGCTCAACGGGACGGTCTTTCCGATCTCCACTTTCAGCACGTCGGGAATCACCTCGAGGAGTTGAAAGTTGAGCTGTTTATAGTGAGGCCCCTGGGCAAGGAGGATCAGCCTTCGCGAGGTTTCCTTCTCGGGGCTGACGACGTCGATGTCCAGCACCCCTGCTTGGACCCCCCCGCCCATCACCACAACATCCTCGCTGACGATCAAGCCCCTCACCGCGATCGAAATCGCGGGCACGGTCTTGGCGTCGGTCTTCAAGCGAAGAATCTGCCGGAACGGCCCCACCGGCAGTCCGGGTTTGACGGTCACGTCGGCGAAATACCCGCACTTGACCACTTTCTCGCTGCCCGGCTGATCCTTAGGCGCCGGCTCCTTCAGGGCCTCCATTTGGGCGGCCGTCATGCGTTCGATCTTCACCTCGAAATACTCGGCGGTCTTCGCATCCGAGAACTCGTGCTGAAGAATACGAAACCCTTGCGGCAGGTACCCGAGCAGGCGAATCTGCGCCGGGGGGGCCGACTGCCCGGCTTGGACGCGGGTGAACTCGAGTTCCGGCGGCAGGACCTTAATCGCCGTGGTGACCCGGCCGGTGACGACCAAATCCAGCAGCCGCTTCGCGGGATCATTGGTGTGAATCGTCACGTGATTGCGGAACATGCCGTCAAGGCTCTTGGCCGACCACTCCATGGTGACTTTGGCCGTTTCCGCCGGCTGAAGTGCGGTCTTGTCGATCTCGAATTTCGTACACTTGCAGCCCTGTTCCCCCTTCGTGAGGGTCAACAGCGTGCTTCCAATGTTGGAGAGCAGAAAGACGTGTTTCCCGTCCACTTGGCTATCCATGACCCCGTAGTCGTAGACTTCGCGGTCCACGGCTACCTTCGGGGCTTTGGATCCGGCTATCCTTGGGGATACCTTCGGAAGGCTGCGCGAAGCCTTGACCCCCGCTGTCGTCCCATCCCACGGGGCCAACTCAATCCTGGCTACCGCAATCCCAAACCCGACGCCAACGCCCAAAACGGCCGACAACGCGACGACATGCCAAGTCTTCATAGGGGGAGATAGCCGCTAACAAGGGGTCTCATTTGGGATGCAGTCCTTGCGGTCATCGTGGCAAGCCCATCATTATGGACGGGGACCCACCCGAGTCAATTCCGATTGGACTCTATACGCTCCAAGGAGTTGCGCAGTTTTCGATCGAGCTTCTTATCGGAATGAGGATTGAGGTCGTCGAGCCGCAAGGCGAGGGTTGCCTCCTCCTGGGATGGCACTACGTCTCCCATCTTCCGCATGGAAATGGCCAAGCGGCCGTGGTAAGTGGCGTTATTGGGATACAAACCAGTGGCACTCCCGTAGCATTCGATCCCCTTCTCCAGATAGGGGCGCTTGCCGGTCTTGTCGTAAACCTGCTCATAACGCTCGCCGGCGGCAAACCAGGCCGGACTCGAGTTGGGGGCCCGCTTGGCTAGTTCCCCGGTACACTGCTCGAAACGCCCGAGGAGTATCTCTCCGGCCTTCGCGACGTCCGCTTCCGACCACCCCCGCGGCAGGCTGCCGCCCGTGATCTGCTTCCATAGGTCGAACGCCAGTGCGGCCGACTGACTCCATGGCTCGGCGGAGAGCGGATCGGCCAGGGCGGCCTCTTGGAGGTACTGCTCCTGGCGCAAGGGGTTCCGCCGCGCCGATTCCATGGCCGCCTGGCAGCGGACCACCGGGCCATAGCCGCTGGAGTAGCACGAGATGAACAACCCGATGCTCCCCGCCAAGAGCCCTAACGAACCCCAGCGCGGCTGCGCCCGCCCGGCGTCCCGCTCCCGAAGGTTCAGACCCAGGGCCATGAGGATCCAGAGCGTTCCCGCCACGCCCGCAAAGCCGATCCCGCCGGCGGCCGAGAGGTCCACCAGAAGCACCAGCACCCCAAGGGCCGGCAAGGATGGCGGGATCGCGCCGCGTTGGACCCAGCCGGCGAGAATTGCCCCGGCGGCAATCGCTAGTGGAAGACCGATGTAGAGAACGGGGTACTTGGCCGGCGCGGCCGTCAGCAGCGCGATCGGCACCGCCGCCAGGAAACCCAAGAGTCCGCCCTCGAACACAAACAGCGGCTGATCTACCGGCCGCCTCAGGAGGGCAGACATTCTTGTCTGCCCTACGGGCGACGTTCCCGTCTCCCCCCCTGGTGACACTCCTGTCTGCCCCTCCGGGGACATCCCTGTCTGCCCTATTCTCTGTCCCACTGTCTGCCTTAGCAGCGGACGCTGCCCTGCCGAACAAACGTCTTTGAGCACCATTACGAAAAAGCCCACCAGGGCCGCGACGAACGCCAGCATCGCGGGCGTCCCCGCCGTGGCCCAGATTTCGAGGAGGAAATTGTGCGGGTCGGCGACCTCTTCGCTGGCTTCGGGGAGCTTGTACGCCTCGTAAGACTGCTGGAAATTACCGGGGCCGCATCCGAAGATCGGGTGCTCCGCGATCATCTCCATCGTGGAGGTCCAGTACTGAAAGCGATAGCCGAGCGACTTCGTGGCCTCGGTAATCACTTCCACGTCGAGCCCGCGGAAGGCAATGGCCGCAGCGATCAGGATCGCAACGGCCGCGCCCGCCACGGCGAGCACTCTCCGGGGGATTCGGATTCTCTGCCGCCACGCCCCGATCCCGAGCAGCACGATCCCAAGGAGTGTGGCGAGATAGGCGCTGCGGCTTTTGGTGAGCAGAAGGCAGGCGGCGACCGGGATCACCGCAATCCAGAGTCCAATGATTTGCCACCGCCCCGCCGCCCATCGGGCCCATCGTCTCAGCGAACGACTAATCCAGAGTCCAATGGTTTGCCACCGCCCCGCCGCGGATCGAGCGTCTGAATCACGTTGCGTGACGTTGAAAGGGCGAGCCTCCTGGGGAGGGCGAGGCTCCTGCCGAGCCGAACTTCCGGTTGTCGGTATTGCGTTCGCGCCCGGCTCGGCCGGAGCCTCGCCCTCCCGCGAGCGCACAGTCCCGTCGCCGCCCCGGGATCGCCGACTCCCGCTCGAGACAAGCACTCCGATTCCGAGCATCATCACCAGCCATGGGGCCAGGTAGCCGGCCAACGAGTTGGTCAGGGCAAATGTACCCAGCGGCTCCAGGCTTTCCAGGCGGATCCTGAAGGTCTCCCTTCCGGGCGACCCTGGGGGGTACCAGACTCCGGCGGCCTTGAGGGCTTCGTCCGGGTTGTCCCGATACAGTTGCCGCGGCTCCGCCATCTCATACAACGAGTGGTACATCCCGTAGGAGGCCAGCGCGACCCCCAACGCGGCCATGACGGCGATCACGGCCCGGGCCTCGCATGGGCCGTCCACCAACTGGCGCGTGAGGAAGAAGCCGACGCCAAAGCCGACCCATTCCCAGAGCATGTTCACAGCCGGTCGCGGGCTGCCGTGGGTGGTGGCCCAGAGGGCAGACACGGTGTGCAGTCCAATGGCGAGGAGCAATCCCGCGTCGATCCAGCCGAACCGCAAGCGAAACTGGCGGCGGCCAATGGCGCCTAAGAGCCAAAAGACCGCCAGGGCAAGCCAGAGCATGACCACCGGCAGCCCGTCGCCACGGGAGGCTGCGCCTTCGCTCGGATAGAGCGGGCGCACGACCCAAAGCCCGCAGGCGGCACCCAAGAGCCAGGGCCGCAAGCGGTCCTTGGCGATTTCGGGCCCCGACGCACGGCGGGGCGTTTCCCCGCCGGGATCGCGTTTTTCGTGCCGGGCCGCCCTACGTCTGACCATTGCCGCCGTCTATCCCGTTACTGAGAACTGTTCCGGGCCGACACGGCCCGGCTCTGCCGTCTGCCGTCTGCCCACTGCCCTCTGCCTACTGCCTACTGCTTCCCGCGTCGCCCCGCGGTTTCCAGGATTCCCACCAGGACCAAGGTGCAGGCGACGAGGAGCAGAATCACGCCCGCCCCGACTTCATCGTGTACCTCGTGCAGCAAAAAGGCCCCCAGGCCGCACGTGGCAGTCGCCAAGTAAATCGTCAGCACGGCTTGGGTCTTGGTCATGCCCAGCTCGACCAGCCGGTGGGAGAAGTGGCTCTTATCGCCGACGAATGGACTGCGGCCCTGGCGCAGGCGAATCCAGATGACCGTCGCCGTGTCATAGATCGGCACTGCGAGCACGCAGAGCGGGGCGAGGATGGCATGCCGCGGGACGTTCTCGCCGGCAAAGGTGGCCGTGAGCGTCCCGATCGCCAGCAGGTAGCCAATCAGATAACTGCCCGCGTCTCCCATGAAGAGCCGCGCCGGCGGCCGGTTGTGCCACAAGAATCCCAGCAGCGATCCGACCAGCACCAGCAAGAATCCACCCACAAAAAGCTGCGCCTCGCCGGCCGCCGGGTTCTTCGGGTTCGGCCCGAGGAGCATGACCGCGGCCAGGATCGAGGCGGCGATGGCTGCCACCCCGGCCGACAGCCCATCCATGTTGTCCAGCATGTTGAACGAGTTCACCAGGCCCACGATCCACACCACGCTCAACAGTCCCGTCAGCACGGGGGCGTCGATAAAGAGACTCATGCGCCAGCCGAGCAAGACCATGACGACGGCCACAAGCGTCTGCACGCCGAGGCGCACCCGCCAATCGAGCCCGCGGCGATCGTCGATCAGGCCCAGGATCAACAGCACGGTCCCGCCGGCGAGCACTTCCCACAGCTTGCCCGACTGCGCCGCCAGGCCCGAAAGGTGCGTCTGGACAACCGCGGGAACCGGGATCGGCAGCGGGGCGTCGGGGTCGCCGTTCCGGACCGCCAGAAGAGATACCAGCAGGGCGTGCCCCAAGGCCAACGGGAGAACGATCGCCAGCCAGATTGCCAGTCCGCCGCTGGTGGGCATGGGCGTGGTGTGGACCTTGCGATGACCGGGCCGATCGACCAGCCCCAGCCGCGGCCCATAGCGCCGCACCCAGAATGCCGCCGCCCAGGCGACCACCATGCTCGGAGCCAACGAGCCGAGAACGAGCCAGATCACGTCGCGGGGACCTCCCGAAGTTGCTTGTGCAAGTACTCCCGGCACAGCGAAAAGAACTCGTGGTACGCCTTCTGCCGATAGTCGGCAAAGGTCCACTCGTGGTGCTCCCAGCGGTGGTGCCGATAGTGGAGCGTGATCTCGGCGAAGATCCCCTGCCGCAGGTAGACGCGATGGGCGTAGTCCTTGGTGGACGCCAGCACCAGCTTGCCCAGAGTCAGGTACCCCGGGTCCAGGTTGAGCGGCCGCGGCTCGGGGTGCCGCCCAGTTGCGGCATATTCCGCTTCCCACGCATTGCTGGTGAGTTTCCACTGGACGAGGCCGGCAGGATCGGCAAGCTCCGCAAAGGCGAAAAACGCCTTGCGCAAGCCCGGGCCCATGGTGGCGTCGTAATATCCGGTGTGGTTGAACTGCAAGGGCCGGCTTTCCAGGGCCAAGGGTCCCCAGGTGGCCGCGGCCCGATCGCGGGCCCAAGCCAATGCCTCAGCGTAGCGGCTGAATGCCGCCATCACTCGCAGTACGAGAGCAGGATCGCTTGGCTCGCCCATGCCGCCACGAGAGCCATCAGGCTCGAACTGTGTCAGGTGGGCGGAGCACCGCGAGGCCCACCGGAACTGACCCAAGAGGAGCGTGGCGGGCCCTACGCCGCTGGGTCCGCCCTGCCGGTTTCCTTCTGTAGTATAGTGTACTCCCGGCAAGCCGCAAAGCCGCGCGGAGGCCCCTCAGGCCGCCCGTTTCGGACGATGGACCGCGTCTGGGATCTTCCTGCGTGGGAGGAGTCCAAACCGGCGGAACTTCCGTCCGCAGCGAAGGCACCGCACCCAAACCATGATCAGAGGGAGGGGAAATACAAGCCCGGCGTTCCCGCGCTTGCTCCTCCTCAGCTCGTTCGAACCGCACACAGGGCAGAACACGGTTGCGACTCCTCTACTACCAAGGAGACCGCGGCAGGACGCCGCCTTGACATGGTGGACCCCAGGAACTCCCATGCCAACGGACGCCTGCGTCGCGTCATCTCCGTGACGGCGAAGGCGTCTCAGGTGGGAAGGCGGGATTATATCGACAGCCGCGTCGCGTGCCATCGCAAGAATGCTCTTTCGCGTCGTTCGCGCTCCTCCACGCGGGACGGATCGTCTCGCGTGCCTGCCCCGCGCGCGACCGAGCGGCGCGCGCCGCGCAAAAAGAGACTTCCGCCTTGTCGGCCGCTCGAAAACGTGGATGTCCCCTTATTCACTGGAATCACCCGGCCTGAGGACGGAAGCCGCCCGTCAGCGGCCTTGCCGGACGACGCAGCGGTATTCATCGCTTTGAGATCCCTTGACCGATTGGACCAGAGCCCGGAATTCCTCGGTTTCCTTGCGGACCAGCTTCACGAAGGTGTTGTTCTCCGCGCTGCCGATCACGGCCCGCATCTCCGCGGCGTTGCGGAACGTCGTCTGACGGAAACGGTTCCTGTAGTCCTTTTCCCGCGTGAGGAAAACCTGGTCGCGGATGTACTCCTGGATCCGCACCGCCTCGTCCATCGCGCAGTTCCACGCTTCTGCGGTCAATTCCTCCGCGCCCAGCAGTCCCAGCAAAGTGGCGAACGCGTGACGCTGCTTCTGGAGCGGGTAGATTGCCCACAGGCCGTCGTAGGCTGCGTGAATCTCCGGCCACGAGCGATACTTGCCGGCCTTGATTGCGGCCAGCAACCGATCGAGGTCCGCTGCCGGGACGAGTTGCCCGCCGAGATTCAGCCAGTCTCGCTCGCGCGGGCCGGCCAAGCGCTCGGCCATCGACGCCAGCGTGGCCCCCGGATCGGCCTTCATGTAGCCAAGCAGATTCTTCACGGCATAATAGTGCAGCATTTGCCGGTAGGCGTGATACCCCTGGCGGACCTTGTGGATGACGACGTTGCGGCACGAGTTCTCCATGTTTTCACCGAGGATTTCCAGTCCGGCGGTCTGGTCTTCGGACTCCAGCAAGAGGCGGCGGCCCAGGGAGTTGAGAGTCGAGAGTCGAGAGTTGAGAGTTGAGAGTCGAGAGTCGAGGGTTGAGAGTTGAGGGTCGAGAGCCAGGCTCTCCGCTCTCGACTCTCCGCTCTTGACTCTCGACGCCTTGGCGGTCCAGAGTTCCAGCAGGCCCATGGCGCGGAACATCTCCTCCGCCGTATCCGGGGCCAGGAAATCGAACTCGATCTTCTGGGTCTTGATCGCCCGCTTGTCCCGCGTCTGGAATTTCCACGTGTTCCGGGCCAGGGCGTACATGTTGTGGAGCCACCAGTAACCGGGCGTCACGAGGAGCCGGTTGTGGGCCACGTCGTCGCTCACCAGCGCGAACGGCAGCGGGATGTCCAGCTCTGCGGGGTAGTCGCCCTTGGCCAGGAGCACGAACGAGGCGAAGCGGCACGAGTGCTTCAAGGTCGTGCAGAGTCCGGGCCAGAAGCCTCGCCCGGCCTGGATCTCGCCGTCGTTGGCGCGGCTGTTGTGGTTTGAGCCGATGGTCGCGCCGGCGGCCAGGTTGCTTTGCCCCATCAACAGGGCCGACACGAGGAAGGAGTTGTTGTGGTGTTGTTCGTGGGCGGGAAAGATCAGGTTGTTGAGGATCTCGCAGCAGGAGACGGTCGAGTTGTCGCCCAGGAACGAGTGGATCAGGCGGGCCCCGTACTTGAGGTTCGTGTTGCTCCCCATGACGAACCGCACGGCCTTGCAGCCGTAGAAGATGTGGCACCCCAGGCCGATGATGCCGTTGACCAGCTCCACGCCCTCGCCGATCTGGCTGGGCTCCTGCTGGCTGGAGTTGATGGTGAGGTTCTTGAGCTTGTTGGCCCCCTTGACGTAGCAGTAGGGGCCGATCTTGACGTCCTTGATGATCCCGGAGTTCTTGATCACGCAGTGGTTGCCCAGGGTGCCGTACCATCCGCGGCGGGAGTCGAACTGTCGATCGGTGATCTCGCCGAGCTTGGCCATCAGCGCCGCGTCGTCGCGGTACTTGGCCCAAAGGTAGGCGTCGGCGCAGATCATGCCGTCGAAGGGCATCACCGCCCGGCCGCCGGCCTCGTTCATCAGGTCCATGCGCACGCGGATCTCCTCCGGCTCGCCGTCCTTGACAATCCCGTTGCCGAACTTCGCGTGATTGGTCGTGAGCATCTCGTCGATATTGAGCAGGACCACGCGGTCGCCGATCAGGTAGTGGGCCAGGTGGCGGACGTGGTGGATCGCGCAGTTGTCGCCGACGTCGCAGGAGACGATCGAGCTGTCGGTGATCCCGGCCGGCGTCTGCAGCTCGTGGTGCTCCAGCACGACGGCCTCCAGCCGCCCAATCCGCACCAGGCCGGAAAAATGCGAGTTCTTGATCAGGTGCGGATGGAACGGATCCGCCACGAAGATGCTGTCCCAGTCGTCGCAGGTCACGGCGTTCTTGACCAGGGCCTCGATCTCCTCCGCGCGAAGATGCCGCCAGTGTCCCGCGGGCTTCAGCGACTGCTCGTTCCGCAAGTAGTACTCGTCCCTCCCGTCGGGCAGGTACTTTGCGGGAATGAAGTTGCGGCCGAAGTCCTTCTCGGGCAGGATCTTGATCTCTCTCATGGGCTGCTCCTTGGGTCGGAATGCCGGGCTGAGAAGCCGATACAATCCATACAATCATAGGTCATGCTTCAAGCGGCAAGCCGCCGACACGTTGACTTGCGGGAAGTCCCTGGCTAGGGTATCTCTCATAGCGCGATTCCGGGAGGGCGAGGCTCCCGCCGAGCCAGCCGAATGGGCGCACGGCATAACCGTGACCGTGGCTCGGCAGGAGCCTCGCCCTCCCGGAATCGCGACAATTGCAGAGTGCGGTTGGAATAGGAGCCCGGTGATGACTCGTATGATTGCCGCGCTGGCGCTCTTGGCGACAGTTTTTCTATTGTTGTCCAGATGCCCGGCTTCGGCGGGGGCCGAAGACCCCGCCTGGTACGCGAAAATGCCTACCTGGCAGCAGACGATGGTGGCCGCCCGCGACTCGCTCGCTAGACAAGAGGGCGAGAAGCCCCGGTCCGTCGCCATCAAGGGCTACACAAGTCCCGTCGTGCGCCAGGGCCAGCCGGCGATCCACATCAGCGTGCCGCTTGCCGGGGCGAAGGACCTCTACTTGCTGGTCACCGGCGTGCCGAACGTCGTGGGCGGCGCCGCTACCTGGGCGGACGCCAAGCTGATCGCGGCCGACGGCAAGGAGGTCGTGGCCAGCCGCTACCCGGGGCTTGAGGTCCTGGATGGGCGATCGGCCATCGACGTGAACCTCAAGTCCGGCGTGAGCGGGCCGCTGCGGATCGCCGGGCGCGAGTTCAAGCACGGCATTCACGTCTACGCGGATAGCAAGGTGCGGCTGCCGCTGGGCGGCAAGTTCGCCCGCTTCGAGGCATGGATCGGCATCGACGATTGGGTCGGCAAGCCGGCGGCCGTCCGCTTCGACGTGACCGATGCCGCCGGGGCGGCCCGCTCGGACCTCTGGAACCTCGTCGCGCGCGATTTCGCTGAGGAAACCCCGCGGCGCCAAGTGCAGTGGGAGCGCGAGGACCGCATCTGGGACCAGGACTGGCAGCCGGGCGATTGGACCGCGTTGGCCCAGCGGTATGCGAGGGCTGCGGGCCGCGTGCCCGAGTTAGCCCGGCAGGCGTCCGAGTTGGCGGCTCGGCAGGAGCCTCGCCCTCCCAGGATCACGCCAGGCGACTTGGAGAAGATCCGGCGACTTTACCACCCCTCGCGCGTGTTGGACGGGGCCTTGGCGCGGGCCAAGCGGCTCGACTTTACGGCCCTGCGTCTGGCGACGGCCGATTTGCAGGAGACGTTCGGAGCAAAGTACGCTGGCGGACCGCAGTACCTCGCTCGCCTCGAACAGTTGCAGAAGGCGGTTACCCAAGCGACGCCCCCGGCCGAGCGACGCGGCCTGGCCGAGTTGGAGAAACTCGCCGCCCTGGTGGCCGAGTTCGACGCCCTGAAGCGTGAGGCCCTCTTGGCCAATCCGCTCCTGGACTTTGACCGTCTGGTGCTCATCCGCCGCCGCCCTGATGGCGATCCCCGCCGCGCCGAAGGTACGGGCTTCGGCGTGGGCGAGTACATCGGCCTGCCGCGTCAGAGTTCCAAGTGCAACCCCGGCATCGACAAGCCCTTCGACTGGGACAACCAGATCGCCGTGCTCCAGCCGGTGCGTCCCGAGGGCAAGATGACGACGCTCTACCAATCGGAGGGCCGCAGGCTGATCACCGATCTGGACCTGCACTGGGATGCCGACCGGCTCCTCTTTTCCATGCCGGGGAGCCTGAACAATTGGCAGGTCTTCGAGATCGCCGCCGACGGCAAAGGGCTGCACCAGGTCACCCCGGGTGATCAGCGGGATGTCCACTCCTACGACTCCTGCTATCTGCCCAACGGTCGGATCGCCTTTATCTCGACCGCCCCGCTCCAGGGCGTGCCGTGCAACGCCGGCGTGATCGTGGGGATGATGTACGAGATGGACGCCGACGGCAAGAACATCCACCAGGTCTGCTTCGAGCAGGACCACGACTACTGCCCGACCGTGCTGAACGACGGGCGCGTCCTCTACCTGCGCTGGGACTACACCGACACGCCGCACGTGTGGAACCGCGTGCTGTTTGCCATGAACCCCGACGGCACCGGCCAGGCCGAGTACTACGGCTCGAATTCCTATTGGCCCAACGCGGTCTTCTACGCCCGGCCGATCCCCAATCATCCGTCGATGATCGTCGGGATCGTCACGGGGCACCACGTCGGCCGCGTCGGCGAGCTGGTGCTTCTCGACCCCGCCCGCGGCAGGTTCGAGACCGGCGGCGTGGTGCAGCGGATCCCCGGCCGGGGGCAGAAGGTGGAGCCGATCATCGAGGACAAGCTAACCGAGCACAGTTGGCCCAAGTTCCTCCACCCCTATCCCCTAGGCGACAAGTACTTCCTGGTCTCCTGCAAGCCGACGCCCGAATCGCTTTGGGGAATCTACCTGGTGGACGTGTTCGACAACATGGTCCTCATCAAAGAGGAGGAGGGGCAGGCCCTGCTCGAGCCGATCCCGCTTCGGAAAACGCCCGGGCCGCCGGTCATCCCCGACCGGGTCGAGCCCGACCGCGACGACGCCCTGGTCTACATGGCCGACGTCTACGAAGGCCCGGGCCTGGCGGGCATCCCGCGCGGCACGGTCAAGAGCCTGCGGGTGTTCGGCTACCATTTCGGCTACCAGAAGCTCGCCGGGATCGATCACCGCGTGGGGACCGACGGACCGTGGGAGGTGAAGCGGATCCTGGGCACGGTGCCGGTCCAGGCGGACGGCTCGGCCTTCTTCCGCATCCCGGCCAAGACGCCCGTCTCCGTGCAGCCCTTGGACGCCGAGGGGAAGGCCGTGCAGCTCATGCGGAGCTGGATGACGGCCATGCCCGGCGAGACGCTCAGTTGCGTCGGCTGCCACGATCGGCGCAACAGCACCCCGCTGACCAAACCCACCCTCGCCCAATTGCGCCGGCCCAAAAGCATCCAGCCATGGTACGGCCCGACCCGGGGTTTCAGCTTCCACCGCGAGGTGCAGCCGGTCTTGGACCGCTATTGCGTGGAGTGCCACAACGGGAAGCCGCGTGAAGACGGCCGCGCGATTTCGGACCTCCGCGGCGACCAGGACGCCTACTACGTCTACAAGCTCGGCGACCCGCAGTTGCGCCTGGTCCGCGGCACGCCGCGAGAGAAGCTCATCGGCAAGTACGGCGGCATCTTCGAGCCCAGCTACCTGACGCTGCGGAGTCTGGTCCGAGTGCCCGGGCTGGAGAGCGATCTCCACATGCTGCCGCCGACGGAGTTCCACGCCGACTCAAGCGAGTTCGTCCAGATGCTGAAGAAGGGGCACTACGGGGTCCGGCTCGACGCTGAGGCATGGGACCGGCTGGTCACCTGGATCGATCTCAACGCCCCGTGCCACGGCACCTGGAGCGAGTTTATCCGCATTCCCGGCAACCAGCGGCAGCGCCGCTTCGAGCTCCGCCAACTCTACGGCGGCGTGGTCGAGGACGGCGAGGAGATCCCCCAAGAAGGGATTAGGGATTGGGGATTGGGGATTAGAAACCAGCGCCCGCCGTTCGGCGCGGGTCTCCCGACCCCGCCGGATGCGCGTGCTGCGGACCGGAAACCGCAGCGCAATGAGGCCCAAGCCCTAATCCCTAATCCCCAATCCCTAATCCCTAATCCCCACCCCCAGGTCCCCAACCCCAAGTCTCCAATCCCCAATCCCCAATCCCCAATCCCTAATCCCTCCGCGGCTACCCGCTCGGTCGATCTTGGCGGCGGGCTAGCGCTTCAGATGGCCTATGTGCCGGCCGGCAGCTTTGTGATGGGCGACTCCCGCGGCGAGCAAGACGAGCAGCCGCTTGCGCCGGTGAAGATCGAAAAACCGTTCTGGATGTCCCGCTGCGAGATCACCAACGGCCAGTACGCCCGGTTCGATCCGGCCCACCAGAGCCGCTACGAGCACCGCGGTTCGTGGATCTTCAGCGAGGACTATCTGGGCTGGCCGCTGGACAAACCGGACCAGCCGGTGGTCCGCGTGTCCTGGAACGACGCCGATCGGTTCTGCCGCTGGCTCTCGCAGCGGACCGGCATGTCGTTTTCGCTGCCCACCGAGGCCCAATGGGAATACGCCTGCCGCGCAGGCACCGACACGCCCCTTTCCTACGGCGGGCTCGACACCGATTTCTCCCTGTTTGCGAACCTCGCCGATGCCTCGATCCGCCAATTGGCATATCGGTCCTGGAGCCCGCGCACGGCCGACGTCGTCCCCCGCGACGACCGTTTTGACGACCATGCCCTGGTCTCGGCGCCGGTCGGAACCTATCGCCCGAACGCCTGGGGACTCTGCGACGTGCACGGCAACGTGGCGGAGTGGACCCGCACCAGCTACCGGCCTTATCCCTATCGGGCGGACGACGGGCGGAACGCGCTGGACCCCAAGGAGCCCAAAGTGGTCCGCGGCGGCTCGTGGCGCGACCGGCCGGCCCGCTGCCGTTCCGCTTTCCGCCTGAGCTACCCGCCGTACCAGCGGGTCTTCAACGTCGGCTTCCGGCTGGTCAGCGAGTCTACAGACGCCAGAGGCGTGGTCCTTACGGACCCGTGAGGACCGTTTGATCCGTGTTCCATCCGTGGCCCCGCCCGCGCGTGGTCCTTTCGGACCCGTGAGAACCGCACCCCCCGGGAAGCATAAGTCCGTTGGGGGAGATTTCTGCCTCTTTATCGAGCCAAGCTGGGGGTGCGCCGCGATTTCTTGCGAAAAACCGGGAAAAAAGCTTGCGCGCGCTCGTTGACAGGCGGCAGGAACCAGCTATAAAAGAAGTCGCTTCTTCTGAAATCTGAGATTGCACCTCTGCGATATTCACGGTGGCGGACTGCGTCTGGCGGGTTTCCTCAATTCGTAGGAGGACAGACATTCTTGTCTGTCCCCGAACACGCGGAGGAGCGGCCATGGGCGGAAGGTTCGCGAACAATAGCCGTAGGGCTGGCTTTGCCGGCCGTGCCGATTCGGGTGATTGTCAGAACTGTATCCGACGCGGAGCACGTTGTCCACGATGTTGCGCCGTCGTGAGCGCCCTCGCCTCCCCGGCAACAGCGGCACGACCATCTTCACCGACGCCTGCAAGCACGCCAGGCACCTTACCCATGTGGGGAGTACGTTGAATCCCTTCTAACCTTTAGTCCTGAAGGAGATCCAAAATGAGAAGGACTGTCGTAATCGTGGGTGCGTTTGCGTATGCCTTCGTCGCTATGTTCCTTTGGTTCGCCGTGCTGACGAAGAAGGACGGGACCGCAATGCTAATCCCGCATGATCGTCTAGCTCTGATGCTTGGTGGGCAGAACGGCTATAAATGCAAGGATGTGGCGTGCCTCCCGACGGGCTGCTCCGACCTTGTTGGCGAGTGGTGCAGCCGAAATGGGGACACCACCAAGTGCTGGAAGATAATCAAGAGCGACTACGCCAGATGTTTGGACCCGGTTGCTGGGTGGACGTGCTCGGAGACGAGCAGCACGAATTGTGCTCAGATCAAGGGTGGCGACGAGTATCCTCCAGGCTCAGGCCTGTGTCCTGAGTCCTCGTGCGGCTACAGTATAAGGAATTGTGGTGCTGTTTTCTATAATTGTACAGATGAATACACAGGTAGCTAGCACTGAAAGCCTGGCCTTCTGTGCGGCGAGACGCGCGATGTGCGTGCGCCCTTCGTGACGTGGCAGCGCGTGCGTTCGCTCTGAACGGCAAGGCCCACGCCGGTCAAGGCGGGAGCGTGCCAGACGGCTCCATCTGCGCTGAGCGCAAACACTCCCGCTCGCGTGTCGTTGTTCATGTTCCGTTTGCAGAGGAGGCTCCAATGTGTAGTTGGCTCTTTCTTGCCACGCTCCCGTTGGCAGGCGCCACTTCTACCCCACCTGTGTCTTTCGATGACGTTCTACGCGGTCTCAGGGACACAGACGCGGCGATTGCCAGTTTCAGCCTGTCGTTTCGATGCGAAATCGTGACAACTGCGCTTGTTGACGCGAGCGCGCGGTTTTCGCTGCACGAGGACGCTACGATCATAGCTGATGATCGCCGCAGAGCGCGCTACGAAGGTTCTCGATCCTCGGTTTCCTATGATGAAGCAAAGAAGCCCCACATTTCGGAGACAATGCTGGTGGGGACGTACAATGGCAAGATTACTAGGTCGATGGAGGGCATCGGGGAATTCAGCCGCGGCACGATCACCGAGTCACGGAGTGAAATGCCATGGCAGATGGATCCGTGGAACTTCCTAACACAGTACTTCAATGAGCCAATCTATAAGACCCTTGAGAAACACGGTTCAACGATTACAGGCAAAGCGCAGTGGCAAGGCAGCGAAGTAGTGGTAATCGAATCGCAACCGATCGCGAACAAGGATGACGCCGGACGTAAGGGGAAACTTCGTTTCCTCGTCAACGTGCAGAGGGGTTTTGCCGTCGTTGAGCGGTCGGGGTTGCTGCAGTTTGCACCCGACTTGGACTGGGTTGTCTATACGACCATTCGAGGATACGATTACGTCGAAACGAGCCCAGGACTTTGGTTCCCGATGCGGATCGAACATGAAAGCTTCGACCCATCCAAGGAAACTGTTCGGAAACGACAGCCCCCCCCCTTGGCGTGGCGATGGGACATCCGCGTCAAAAAGTGGACGGTTAACGAGCCGTTAGAGGCGTCAACCTTCGAACTTCGCTTCCCTCGCGGGGTCTTTGTGAATGATCGTGTGCTCGGTCGCTCGTATCGAGTGACCGCGATTACCGACCAAACGCTCGCCGATGAAGCTTCCGGCCTACGTGGCACATTGACACGTTGGTTCTCCTGGAGGCGGCCACTCGTGTGGGGGGCGATGGCGCTCATCGTCTTTGTCGGCCTGATAGCTGTGGTTCGATTGAGCAGAAGGCGGGTGCGAGGATAGGAGCGCATTTTCGTCCAGAGCGGCATACTCAGTTGTTGGGGCGCGTTGCCAATCAAGCCTCGAGAAAGAGGAATGCCGATACATCGTCGTTATGCGTTTTCCGCGGCGGTTGTGGGCATTGCCTTCGTTGTTGCTCCAGCTATCGCACTTTGGCTTCGCAGTCGCGGGTCCATGCACGCTATACCGCCATCGAATCCTGGCCGTACCGACGCTCAGAAAGGCGTCTCGCTCGTCGATCCCGACAACCCTTGCGCCGCGGTGTGCGCGGCGCTCGCCAGCCATCTTCTCCAGCGGCCGGTAAGTCTCGCTGCTTGTCGCAAGGCGATTCCGTCGGACAGTGCTGGGCGCACTTCCGCGACGGTTTTGCTCAATGGCCTTGCTCAGTTGGGTTTTAGCGCGACCGCCGTGACTCTCAGCGCCGAGCACGTTTCCAAGCTAAACGCGCCGCTGATTGTTTTCCTACGTGAGTCGCATTTCGCCGTGGTGCTGCCCGCCGGAGGCATGAGTGTGTGGTTCCTGGATCCGCCGTACGACCCCGCATTCCTGTCGGTCGCTCAGTTGCGCGCACAGTGGGCTGGAGACGCCATTCTAGTTACCACAGACACGGAAACACTCGATGCGAACCTTAGACGCATCGGCCTCGGTGATTCAGAATAGAAGATGGTGTGCTAGCAGTTTCCGAATGTTGTCATGATCTGGGGTCTTACTTGTGAGTTCCCACATACGGTGGCGTCGCCCGCCCTTGCTTTGCGCCCTGCTGCTGGCGGTCGCCGCGGCGCTAGTACCAGCTGCGCGATTCGCGTTCTGGCGCGACAAGGGTTCGATTTATGATGGCCCTTCGCGCGACGGTCCGGCGCTCGACATTGACAAGGACGTTATAGATTTTGGCCGCGTCGAACCTGGTACCACCCTGACAGCGCGTTTCTCGATTTCCAACCCGGGGACAGGTCGATTGGAGTTGGCGGATCTCAGAACGTCCTGCGGCTGCGCGCCGGCGGTTCTCGACAAATCTGCTCTTGAGCCAGGTGAATCGACTCGCCTCACATTAAAGCTCCGGCTTCCTTTGCATTCCGGTCCCGTCTCGCGCCAAGTTTCCTTTACCAGTAATGATCCGGCGCCGCCGCGTCGATCGTTGTCTGTCAATGCGATTGCTGAGTGGGCGGTACAGGCGAATCCATCTCGGATTGAGCTACCGACTGTCGCCGTCGGAGCGTCCGAGACGTGCGAGATCGAACTGTTGAGCACAGACGGTAAAGCCTTCGACCTGACGAGGATCGACGCGAGCGCGCCATGGATCAGGCTCGAAGGCAGAGCCAAAGAGCGCCACCGACAGCAGTTTGTCGTGCGCGTGGAACCTGTCCAAATTGGCCGGTTTCAAGAGTGTATCCGCTTCCAGACGACCGTTGACCGGCGTCCTCTCGTGATCGTGCCCGTAGAGGGCGAAGTGCTTGCGCCAGTGAGGGTAGCGCCCTCCTCAATCCTTCTCGGCGTGGTCGCGCCCGGGAGCCTCATTGAAAGAAACATCATAACGCACTGTCAGACCCCTGACCACGAGGTTGATGCGTTGAGCGTGCAAGACTCCAACTGGGAACTCGTTCACTGGGAGAAACAACGTGTCAATTCACGTGATGCAAAGATCCTCCTGCGGGTTAAGACGCCCGTTAGCGCCGGCTACAAAAGCACTTACATGTTGCTTCACGAGGCCAATAAGGCAAATGCGGTGAAGGTGCTATTGACATGCTTCGTCTCGGAGAAAGCGCCCGTCGTGCGGAAATAGGACCGCGCCTCGCTTGGAAAATCGTCAGGAATCGCGGGTCGCTAGATGGGGAGATGGCTCGGTGTTGATTACGCGTGCTAGCGGGGTTGCGGCGACGGTTCTTTTGTCGGCGCATGCTGCAATGCTGGCGTTTTCTGCAGCGAAGCACAGTCCCACGTGGGACGAGGTCGGCTTTCTCGCCGCCGGGATCAATAACTGGCGGTTCGCGCGATTCGACCTATTTCGCGTCAATCCGCCGCTCGTGCGCATGGTCGCGACCGCTGGCGTCTGCGTATCAACGCCCGAAGTGGGCTGGAGTTCATTGGGACAGACTCCGAGATCGCGGTGTGAGTTTACGATTGGACGCCAGTTCATCACTGACCATGGGCCAACGGCCTTTCGCTGTTTCGTCACCGCCCGGTGGGCATGCATTCCGTTCGCCCTTTTGGGAGCGTGGATCTGTTTTCGCTGGGCGCGAGAGCTTTATGGGGATCGCGCGGCGCTCCTGGCGCTAGGGCTTTGGTGCTTGTCGCCGAATATCCTTGGGCACGCGCAGTTGATAACGTGTGACGTTCCCGCCGCGGCGCTGGGCGTGGCGGCAGCCTATTGCTTCTGGCGATGGCTTACAACCCCGACGTGGCCGAGCGCGATCCTGGCGGGTGCGGTCCTTGGCATCGCCGAGTTGACGAAGTTCACGCTCATCGTATTCTTTCCGCTTTGGCCGGCGCTTTGGATCGTTTGGCGATTAGGTGAGCGGAACCGCACGCAACATGCCCTCACCCCCGGCCCCTCTCCCGAAACGGGAGAGGGGAGTTTTCGGCCTCACCCTAGCCCTCTCCCAGAGGGAGAGGGGACCGGCGAGGGGCGCGCTTGGACGCGCGAGGTCGGACAAATGGCCGCGATACTCCTTCTCGCGGTGTACGTCGTCAACCTTGGCTATGGGTTTGAGGGATCGCTCAAGCGGCTGGGAGACTACAGGTTCGTAAGCCGGTTATTCTGGGGTGACTACGGTTTGGGCACCCCTGGAACTGAAGTGGGCAATCGGTTCTCGGGCACATGCCTCGGCGCGCTGCCCGTTCCCCTGCCGGAAAACTACCTGCGGGGCATCGACCGGCAGCGTCTCGATTTTGAGGAGTCGCGGTGGTCGTACCTCGGCGGTCAGTGGCGCTTCGGGGGTTGGTGGTACTATTACTTGTATGCCCTGGCAGTAAAGGAACCACTAGGCACGTGGCTAATCGCGATCCTTGCAGTCCTTGTGAGCATCCTTTGCCGAGGGTACTCTGCCCGTTGGCGCGACGAGTTGGTGGTCTTGGCCCCGATGCTAACGATCCTCGTTCTCGTCAGTTCGCAGACCGGCGTCCAGTATCTGCGTTACGCGCTCCCGATGTTCCCGTTTGCGTTCATTTGGGTGAGCAAGCTGGCGCGGGCGTTTGAATTCGGGTGGGGACAAAAAGGGAGGAGGGGCGAGGGACGAGGGGCGGGGAGCCCTCACCCTGACCCTCTCCCAGAGGGAGAGGGGAGAGCCCTTCATCGCATGATTGCGTGCGTCGCGGCAGCGGCGCTCTTATGGTCCGTCGGAAGTAGTCTCTACTACTATCCCCACAGCCTGTCCTATTTCAATGAAGTCGTCGGCGGTCCAACCGGCGGGCACTATCATCTGGGGGACAGCAACATTGATTGGGGCCAAGACTTGCTGTACCTGAAAAAGTGGTACGACGAGCACCCGGAGGCTCGGCCGCTATTCCTCGCTCTCTTCTGCCCGCTGGTCGATCCGCAGGCCGCCGGCATCGATTCCAGGTCGCCCCCAAACGGGGCGTTAGAGCCCGGATGGTACGGCGTAAGCGTCAACAGACTGCACGATCGCTCGCGGGAATACGAGCACTTCCTGCGTCTCAAGCCCGTCGCGATGGTCGGCTACACAGTCTACATCTACCATATCACCTTGGAGCACGCGAACCGGGTAAGGCGGGACTTGGGGCTGCCAGAACTCCGGGGAAAGGATGAAGGATGAGAGATGAAGGCGGGGGTAACGCGGCTAAGGGGACAGTCCCATTTTCGCTGCGCGAAAATCGGGACAGTCCCCCAGGGTGGGGTGAGTCGGTTAGGAGGCTTGCGAGGTCGCTGCCGGTGGAAAAGGGTTCGAGGGCCTCGGCGACTTCGGCGGGCGTGGCAAAACGGTCGGCCGGGTCTTTTGGCCAGCATCC
>Ga0315280_10004093_pt1 | contig 21819 bp, 24 predicted proteins | sample YL17G06_40_MG_FD_203697 | JGI IMG/M metagenome (GOLD analysis project Ga0315280, IMG submission 203697) | Sediment microbial communities from Yellowstone Lake, YNP, Wyoming, USA - YL17G06_40 | ecosystem: Environmental > Aquatic > Freshwater > Lake > Sediment | place: USA: Wyoming | collected...
AATTTGTTTTAAAATCTTTTCATTCTCAACCTCTTTTCCTAATTCTATTTTAAGCGATGTTGCTGTATTTTCCAAATCTTTGGAAAATTTTTTGATATTTGTGTTTAAACCAATTCCCATGACTGAAAATTTAACCTCTTTGCCAATGACATTTTCAGTTAAAATTCCGGCTACCTTCTTTCCATTTAACAAAATGTCATTTGGTAATTTAATTTGAGGTTCTAAATTGAAATTTTCCTTAATTACTTTAGCTAAAATAAAGGCTGACAAAATAGTCAATGTTTGCAAGTCCTCAATTTGACTTTTTGGCAAAATAACTGAAAAGTATAGTCCTCCTTTTGGCGAAAACCAGCTCGACCCCTTTATTCCATAGCCAGCAGTTTGTTTTTCAGCTAAAATCACAGTCCAAGGTTTAATTCCTTTTAATACCAATTCCTTTGCCTTTCGATTAGTCGAAGGAAGCGTCTTAAAATTTCTAATTTTGCACCCACGAAGTGGGTACCCGAATTTTGAATTTTGCATTTTGAATTTCGGATTTACGTCAATATTATTAATGTCTCCCCCTCTTTAACTGTTTGATTTTTTTTCACTAAAATCTCTTTTACCTTTCCCTCAAAATCAGAGACTATTTCATTTTCCATTTTCATTGCTGATAAAAAAAGAATCTTTTGGCCATTTTTGATAAAATCTCCTTCTTTAACAAAAATCTCCGAAATAATACCGGCAATTGGAGCCTTAATTTCTTTTTTAGAGAAGTCTCTTTTTGGAAGGGAAGTTTTGGCAATTGACCCCCCACCAAAAATCTGGTGGGGGGCTCCAAAAATAAATTCTTTTTCATCCACTATTATTTTTACTTTTCCTTCTTCTAACTCAGAAATCTCAACGTCGTAAACTTTGTCTCTAATTTTAATCTTCATATTAGTGGTCCTACAAAGTCAATCGCTCGCCCTTTTCCAGCCTTCGGCTGGCGCTCGCTTTCGCTCGCTTCGGGCTCGCTCTTTAAAAACCCTCGGTTTTTAATCTTTTCCTATACGGGAGAACCGAAGGGTTCTCCCGACCCCTCTCCGATGTGGGTTCTTCTCTGTTTACTCAAACATTTTTAATCTTTCAGCCATTATCCAATTTGAAGACCCCCCACCAGGGCTGGTGGGAGGTGTTTTTTTAAGGGCCTGATAAATTTGAAAGATAATTTCGGCAATTTCTTTTTCCTCCACTTCTCTAATTCTGGGAATTCTTTTGATTGGAAACTGAGGTAAGATTTTTTGTAAAATACCACTTTTTTCAACGAACTCGGTTGTGAAATTTCCTTCCAAAAAATCTTTGTTTCCTAAAAGTACTTTGAAAAATGGAATTGTGGTTGGAATCCCTTCAATTTTAAATTCCTCCAAAGCTCTTTTTAATTTTGAAATTGCCTCTTCTCTATCTTTCCCCAAACTAATTAACTTGGCCAAAAGAGAATCAAAATAGGGATAGATTTCTTGACCCTCATGTAAGAAAGTATGCAAAAAGATTCCTTGGCCACCGGGTGGAAGATATTTTTCAATTTTACCTGAAACTGGTTGAAAATTTTTTTTGGGATCCTCAGAATTAATTCTTGCCTCAATTGCCCAACCAGAAAAATTCACATCATCTTGAGAAAATTTAATTTTTTCTCCCTGAGCAATTCTAATTTGTTGCTCAACCAAATCAATTCCTGTTCTGGCTTCAGTTATCGGATGCTCAACTTGAATTCTTGGATTTACTTCCAGAAAATAAAAATTCTTATCTTTATCTACTAGAAATTCAACTGTTCCCACCCCCTGATACCTCAATTCTTTTGAAAGCTTTATGGCAGAGCTTGCCATCTCTTCTCTTTTTTCGTCTGGCAAAAACATTGACGGGGATTCCTCTAACAATTTTTGAAATCTTCTCTGAATCGAGCATTCTCTTTCTCCCAAATGCAAAAAATTTTTTCCATCGGATATAATTTGAAACTCAATATGCTTTGCCTCCGGCAAATATTTTTCAAGAAAAAATTCGGTATCAGAAAATGCCATTGACATTTGCCTTCTGATACCTAAGGCAATTGTAAATACTTCCCCGAATCTAATTTCTCCATTTATTGCCCTAATCCCAATTCCTCCTCCCCCTTTCCTCGATTTTAAAACAAATGGCGGCCTAATTGCTAAAATCCATTTTCTGAGGTCCCTAAGCGAATTGATTGAGCCATCGCTCATTGGCAAAATTGGAATTCCAATTTTTCTTGCCAGTTTTTTTGCCTCAATTTTATCTTCCAACTTTTTTAAAATCTTAAAATGGGGGCCAATAAATTTTATCCCCCGTTTTTCACAAAGTTTTGCAAAGAGCCAATTTTCAGCCAAAAATCCATAGCCAGGATGAATGGCATTCGCTCTTGCTTTTTTTGCAATCTCCAAAATCCTTTTTATATCTAAATATCCTTGGGCCCCATCCCTTTCTAAATAGTAAAATTCGTCGGCTAAAGAAGCTTCAATAAAATTCGATTCATCCCCTTTTTTAGGACACAGGGCAACGGTTTTAATTCCCATCTCTTTACAGGTCCTAATAATCCTGAGGGCAATTTCTCCCCTATTAGCAATGAGAATTTTTTTAATCATCATACAAATTTTGACCAATTATACTAATTCTACCAATTTCTTTATTTCTTCCATAACTTTATCAGTAATTCTTTGAAGAAGATTTTTATATTCTACTGAATTACAATCCAAGTTTTTTGCCTTCTCAAACTCCTCTTTAAAATAAAGAGGTTTTCCAATATTAATCTCAATAATTTTTTTTATTTTAGGAATTCTTTTACCAGAAGGCATTAATTCAAATACACCTTTGATCCCAACTGGTAAAATTGGAACGCCTGTTCTCAAGTAAATTTTCGCCACTCCAAATTTCCCCTTTTGAATTTCCCCGGTTCTTGTTCTTGTCCCCTCAGGATAGATTACCAGAATATCTCCCTTTCTTAAAACTTTTACTGCTTCTTCAAGTACTTTTTTCCTTGATTCCTCGCTTTCTCGATTTATAGGAATAACACCGGTAATAAAATAAACGAGATATAAAAATAGTTTTGCCAAACCAGAATAGCGATCTGTTTGGCCAATCATATGAAATCTTCTCGGAACACAAACATAACCGGTCATTAGTTGATCTAAATGGCCTTGATGATTTGCCGCCAAAATAAAATTTCCTTTTGGTAAGTTTTCTAATCCCTTAACTTCCTTTATTAAAAATTTATCAACTACTGGTTTTAAAAAAATTTTACAAAACCAGGATCCCAATCTGTTCATATTTTTTTTAATTCATTAATAATTTCCTCAATTATCTCTTGGCAACTTTTAATCTCAGAAATTCCGGCCGCTGCCAAGCCCGCCAATAGAGGAATATTTTCAATATCGGGGTACCCGCCTCTGGCGGGTCCTCCAAGGGAACCAGCAATTTTTTCCGCCTTTATTTCTTCAGGGAAGGCCCCTTTTTCCTCCAATTTTTTACAATCTTCAGACCACTTATTTTTAATTACCCTTAAGGGATGACCAGTGAATCTTAAGACAACTTCGATATCATCGGCAGTTGCTTGGCAAATTTTCTTCTTATAAGCTTCGGAAACAATACATTCTTTTGAAGCTAAAAACCTTGTCCCCATCTGGATGCCATCGGCTCCTAAAAAAAAGGCAGCAGCAGCCGTTTTTCCATCATAAATTCCGCCGGCAGCAATTAAGGGAGTTTTCTTTAATAATTTTTTTATCTGCGGAATTAGACAAAAAGTTGTGTTTTGACCAATATGACCTCCGGCCTCCATTCCCTCAACAACTACTGCATCTGCTCCATTATCTTCCATTTTTTTGGCCAGTCTTGGTGAAGGGACAACTGGAATTATTTTTATATCAGCTGCCTGAAAATAAGGGAAAAGGGGTAAAGGATTTCCTCCTCCAGTAAAGACAATCGGTACTTGAAGGCGAATAATTACCCTGACTAGTTCCTCAATTTTTAGATTTGGGATAAATAAATTTACGGCAAAAGGATTACTGGTCAGTTTTTTTGTCTTTTCAATTTCTTTTTCTAACCAAGATGCTGGCATCAAACCAGAACCAATTGTTCCGAGACCCCCAGCGTTGGAAACTGCCGAAACCAAATTGGCTTCGGAAATTCCGGCCATTCCGCCCTGCACAATTGGATATTTAATTCCCAAAAGTTTTGTCACTAAATTATTTTCAAACATTGAGATAAATTTTTAATTTATCGAAAATGTGAAATGAATTTGTAATTCATTGAACATTTTAGCGATATCTTTTTTCAAATTCTTCTTTTTTAATAATTACTACCGAAAATCTGGCTTCGCATTTTAGATCATTTGCCGCGTCCTGCGGAGCAGGGCGAGGCGGGGTTCGCTGAACTTCGTTCATCTCTCGCCCTTCACTTCGCTTGGGCAGATGAGACGAAGCCTCAGCGACCTCCACAAAAGCCTGGCTTTTAATATGAGCAATTTTATTTTCACTTTCTTTAATTGGGTAAACCCCGTTAGAAGCTTTAAAGGTAGTTCTAGATTCCGAAGAATTGGGGCTTCTAACGGGGTAAATTCCCAAAACCTCGGCTTTCAAAATAATTTTATCTCCAGGAAAAATTGGCTTTAAAAATTGGACTGATTTGACATCATAAGCCAAAAAATGATAATCTTTGTGATTTTCGCCAACTTTCTTTCTTAGTAAAATTGTCGAGAGCTGAGCCAATGCCTCAACAACCAAAACCCCTGGCATTATTTTAAAATTAACAAAATGACCCTTGAAATAATAATCTTCTTTCGATGTTTGGTAAAAACCAGAAATTTTATTTTCGCTCATTTCTTCCACTCCATCCACAAACAAAAAAGGTTCCTGATAAGGAATGATTTCTTTAATTTGTTCTTTAGATAACATTGGAGAGCAATTGATTACGGAGATCGATATTTCGTTTTTCCTGTATTAACTATTAACATTTTTTTATCTTTTGGCAATTTGTCCCTCATTTGTAACATTAAAGCCAAACCGGCAATTCCTGATGGTTCGCAATTTATTCCTTGAGATTCAGCTACTTCTAAAGCTTCTTCTAAATATTCTTCTTTTAACAAATGAACATCGGATTCGGGCCCACAGAATCCAGTACTACGATATAATTTAATCCATTGTTCATCATAATGGACAAAAGGTAAATGAGGAGAATAAAGTTTATCTGCTTTACTATTTGGATTATTAGTAGTTACTCCCAAAAAATTACATCTTCTTAATGTTTCTACCTCACCTTTAAACCGAGGATCGTGGTTTTCCGTTGAAACTTCTTTTTTATTGATGTTTAAAATATTTTCGTATAAATTTCCAGTTCCAAAAGGAATGAAAACATAATCAGGAGAATTATTGATTATTTCATAACTCAGCCAATCGTAGAATCTCGTAGTCGGGTCTAAAGCTTCATTAGAAGTGATATCAAACCCGTCTCGATTATGAGTCAAAATAAGAATTTCCCTCCAGCCAAAGGGCTTTTTTGATAAATCGGTTTCATAAATTTCACAGCCTAACTTTTTTAGAGCTTTTAGAGCTTCCGGTATAATAAATTTCCGATCAACCAAAACTTTCAAATTTGGCAATCGATACTTTCTTAACATTGTTTGGATTGCGAGAGCTGCTGAACCAAAACTAATAATGGATAAGGGTGGTAAGGAGCCCTCAAATTGGCCTCGTTTTTTGGCCAATAAAAAATCACGATAAGTTACAACCATTTCCCAGGCCATTCTGTCTTTATGGGTTCCGGTTGGATTAACACTTTCATCTTTTAGCCAGACATTCTCAAATCCCGGGACTTTGATTCTAAAAGTTGGGGTGGCCGGAAATTTCGGGTTATTTGGCGGAAATTCCGGATTACTGGGATCATTCTCAGAAGGGACAATAATTGACTCTAATATTTTTTCTTCTTCTTTTGATAAAGCCATACTAGGTTATCGAAATCATAGATTACAAAGGCAGTCCTCCATCAATATTGATTACGGCACCAGTAATAAAGTTTGCTTCTTCAGAAGCTAAAAAGGCAACTGCGTTTGCCACCTCTTCCGGTTTACCAAAGCGTCCCAAAGGAGTAAATTTTTTAACAGTTTCTTTTGTTTCCGGGGGTAGATTTTCAGTCAGTCTGGTTTCAATAAAACCCGGGGCAACAGCATTGACAGTCACTCCAAATCTTCCAACTTCTTTTGCTAGAGCTTTTGTAAAGCCAATAATACCAGCTTTGGCAGCAGCATAATTTGTTTGGCCAAAATTTCCTCTCTGACCAACGAGGGAAGAAATGCTAACGATTTTTCCCTGATTCTGGATGATCAAAGGTAGAGCGGCCTTGGTACAGTTGAAGACTCCGGTCAAATCAATGTCAATCACTTTCTGCCATTCTTCTTTTGCCATTTTGGCTAAGGTTCTATCCTGAGTGATTCCAGCATTATTGACTAAAACATCTAATCTGCCAAATTCTTTTTTAATATCTTGAATCATTTTCTCTACTTCTTCTAATTTTGAGACATCAGCTAAAAAATACTTTCCGCCTAATTCCTGAGCTAAACTTTTTAGAGCATCTTCTGCCTGGACGATATCGTTTAAGGCAACCTTTGCTCCGGCTGTCGTAAATTTTTTGGCAATGGCTTTACCAATGCCACCAGAAGCGCCGGTAATTAAAACTACTTTATCTTTCATACACCGAGCTTCCATTTATGGAAGCGAAGGTGAAGAAGAGGACGAAGTCCTCTTCGCCACCTACGAATTACGAATACGATTTGACGACCTTTTAATAAGTTTCCAGCCAATTGGTAGAGTTAATCCAGCTAATAATATTTTCAATAAATCGCCAATAATAAAAGGATAAAATCCTACCGGGAGGACCTTTCCTAATCCAACAAATCTTGCTAACCAGAAAAGTCCGGGAATATAAATTAAAACATTACCAAAGAACATTGCCAAAATGGCTTTTTCAAAATTTTTATCCCAACCCTTTTCAGCTAAATATCCAACGAAATAGGCAGTCAAAATAAAACCTAAAAGATAGCCAAAAGTGGGGGATAGAAGGTAACTTATTCCGCCGCCTCTGGCAAACCAGGGAAAACCTGATAGCCCCATTAAAAGATAAGTTAGTTGTGAAATTGCTCCTTTTTTACCTCCCAGCAGAGCACCACTTAGTAAAACCGCAAATGTTTGAAAAGTTATTGGAACTAGCTCTATCTCAATTTTTAATTTAGCGGAAATTCCAGTTAAAATAGCGAAACTCAAAACCAATACAACATCTTTTGTGATTTCCAAAATTTTATTTTCAACCCTTGGTAATATCGCCTCAATTAGGGTTAAATTTTTGACCTCAAAATTTTTCAACCTCATATTGTAATTCTTCGATTTGTCGACCCAAAACTGGGATGTTTTCAATTTTAACACTTTTTAAGTATTCAGGCAACTCTTTTATCATTGTAATTTCAGCAAAGACCCTATCTAAATTAAGAGAGTTAAAACTGGCTAAAATTAAACCCAAAAAGGTTGTATATCCATTTGATTTTTGGATATTAATCCCCTCGGCGATGGTTAAAGGCGCGGGTAAAATTTCTTTTAGATTTTCAAGCATTTCTTCCCCAGTCAAAGAGAGTGAACCCTCTTTTCCACCTTCGCTTTCACTCGCTGAATAAAGATATTCTAATCCAAGATAGTTTTCTTTTTTTAAGAGTTTTAAGATATTTTTGGTGGCTGAAATTTTTCCAATTTTCAAAATTGGCAAATTGATTATCAGATTTGAAGAAAATACTTCCTCCGAGATTTCCAACCCCTCCTTTTTTACAAATTTTTTTTCAGCCAAATCAACTGGCAAAACCTTTTTTTCTTGGCAAACTTTCAATAATTGAGATTTTTGGGCCGAGGCCCCAATTGGAACTTCATCAAAACTTTGAGCTACAACTTTTATATTTTCTGGTCTTACCCCAATTTCAATTAGATATTGGATTGTTGCTTGCAAAAATTCCGGAGAAGTATTTTCAGCAAAATAAGGATGTTTCGGTGAAATTAGGGTAGGTAAAATCAAAATTTTAGTCTCCGAGTTAACTTCCAAGCCACCTAAAATCGCAATTACCTTTTCAATTCCCTCAAAAATATCATACTTTATTCGCCAAATGGAAACGGCGTTTTCATCATTTTTTATTTTGATTTCAAACTCGTCTCCAATTTTATATTCTTTCACTGATTTTTGAACCCATTTATTACCGTTTTCATCTTCGAGCAGTAAAACAAAATAAGGTGTTTTTGGATGAAAAAGGGTAGGAATTTGAACTTTCGAAACCCCGACTACTTTAATTTTTTCACTTCCTATTCTTTCTAAAGTCAAAAAACAATCCGGACATTTCTCAATCGGATATTGCCAGATTTTTTTACATTTTGAACACCTATAGAAAGGCATAGTGGTATTACTAGTTAGGTCGCGGCACGCGTCGCTTCGCTCCGCTAACACCGCTCCTTAAAAGCCGAACCTCGGTGAGGCGAGAAAAGAGATTTATCTCTTTGACCACCCTCGGTTTTTAATATTTTCCTATTCGGGAGAACCGAAGGGTTCTCCCGACCCCTTTCCGATATGGGTTGTTATTTGTTATATAATACTCATATGAAGACTTATTTTTTACCAGATAAACTTAAGGATGAATTAAGAAAGATTTGGGGGATTCCTATTTTTGGTAAAAAGAAAGAAGTGGCAAAAAAGTTTAATGAAATTTTTAAAAAGAAGAAATTTAAAAAGATAATTACGGTTGGCGACTATTGCTCTTTAGCCCTGCCTTCTGACATTAAAATTTTTGATGGAAAAATAAAAAGGAGGAGGGTTAAAAAACTACCAAAATTCTCTTTTAGGTGTGCCAATCCCCCAGGAACTATTCAAAAAGAAGTTTGGTCAATTCTCAAAAGAGCGATCGAAAATAATAAAAATGTCTTTATTGATGGAGAGGAAGACCTCTTGGTAATTCCTTCGGTTTTACTTTCAGAAAATGGTACGGCTGTCGTTTATGGTTTTTCAGGCAAGGGAATTTGTCTAATTGGGGTCTCGCCGAAAGTAAAAAAGGATTTCAAAGAACTCCTCAAACAATTTGAAACTAAGTAACTTTCCTCAGAATATGAACTGTTACACTACCTCCAGTGCCGCCGATGTTATGGCAAAGACCTATCTTGGCGTCTTTAACCTGCCTCTCAACACACCTTCCTCGCAATTGATTGCAAATCTCATAAATTTGGGCTAAACCAGTCACAGAAATAGGGTGACCCTTGGCTTTCAATCCACCCGAAGTATTAACTGGTAATTTCCCATCAAGGTTAACGATTCCCCTTCTAATCAATTCAGCTCCTTTTCCAGTTTCAGCAAAACCCAAATCTTCATATGAAAAAAGTTCAACTGAAGTAAAGGCATCGTGAACTTCGGCCACCTGAACATCCCAGGGTTTAATTTTTGCTTCTTTAAAAGCTTTCTCAGCCGCCAATCTCGTTGCTTTAAAATGGCAAATATCTTCTCGGCCAAAAGTTAAAATATAATCTGTTGCAAATCCAGAGCCAATAACTTCAATATTAGTTCTTTCCCTTGTCAAAATTACTGCTGCTCCACCATTAACTGAAAGGGAACAATCAAAAAGTCTAAATGGCGAGGCAACAATTGGAGAATTTTTTATCTCTTCTAATGAAACCGGTCGCTGATAATAATAAGCTTTTGGATTTTTGGTAGCATTTTGATGATTTTTAAAAGCAATCAAGGCCAAATCATCCATCGAGGCTTTATATTTTTCCATATATTGTTGCCAAACCAAGGCATTTTGGACTGGAAAAAGCATTCCTTCGGTTTGCTCAATTTCTCTTTCTGAAGCAGATAAAATCCAATGGACTGTCATTTCACTTTTATTGTCAACCAATTTTTCTCCACTGACTACCAAAATGTTTTTAAAACCATTCAAATGTAAGGCAGTCCAAAAGGCAACCCCTCCACCAGCACAGACTGAAGGAGTTTCAATAATTGGGCAGTTTGTCTTAAATAAATCTGAAAGTAAAGAGATTTTGTGGGTTTGATGCTCGGAGAAACCATCAGCATTTTCCATCCCGGTAAAAACAATAGCATCGATATCAGAAATTTTCATTTTCGAATCTTCCAGGGCCTCCATTGTTGCCTCATAACAAAATTGCCACCAGGGTTTTTGAGAATAATCAAATTTTGTCATTCCTACACCTTTAATGAACATACGTTTATTTATTATTTTCCCAGTCGCCTTTCTCTTTTTATGAAATCTTTTATTACCCCTTCAAACTCCTCTGGGGTGAAATCTGGATAGAGAGTTTTTGTGAAGTAATACTGAGAATAAGCCGTGTGCCACATCATGAAACCGGCTGAATTGTGAGGATCTTCCTCACAGCCAGTTCTGATTACTAAATCTACTGGCGGTAAATCTTTTGTCCACAAAAAATTTTTGATAACATGGCCAGTAATTTTAATTGTACTCTCTTTGAAGGCTTTGGTGATTCTCTTGATTGCCTCCACCATCTCATCTGTTCCGTTATAAGCCAAAAGAAAGGTTAAAGAAAAAATTTCATACTTTTCAGTTTTTTCCATTAATTTCTCAATGATTCTTAAGGTCTTTGCTGGAAGAATTTCTCTAAAACGGCCCAAAATTCTAATTTTGACTTTATTCTTCTCGACCCTGGCATCCTTGAGTAATCTTTGGAACTCCTCGGTTATTAATTGAATTAAAAACTTCACTTCCTCTCGTGATCTTCTTAGAAGATTATCATATGAAGCCGCCCAAAAAGTTAGGTAGGGAATTTTCAATTCCAAGGCTTTTTCAAAAATTTTTTCTGTCGTCTCTACTCCAATTCTATGTCCTTCGTAAAGAGGAACCCCTTTCCTTTCTGCCCATCTTCTATTTCCATCTGGAATTATGGCAATGTGATTTATCATAAAAAATTTGAATTTACTTTATAGGAGTCCAGCCAGCTAATAAAGTTCCTGGCCCAGTATGGCTACAAACCAATGGCGAAGCTAAACTAATAAAAGGAACCCCGGCCTTTATTTCTTTTAACATTTGTCTTAATTTTTCTGCCCCTACTGGATTATCGGCCTGGCCAATAATTACTCTGATTCTTTTTCCAGTTTTTCTTTCTCTTCGACTCTCTTTTTCAATCTTTTTGAAGAGAGCTTCAGCTGAATCTTTGGCCATAACTATTCCTCCCTTACCAATTATCCCATTTTTCAATTCAATGATTGGATGAAGTCTTAATTTTTTCATTCTTCTTATCCAGTTTGCCTGGGATTTACTTACTCTACCGCCAGCCTCTATCCATTTCGGGTCCTCAAAAATAATATAAAGATGAGTTTCGGGGATTAAACCTTTAAGTTCATCTAAAACCTCATTAATTTCCCTCTGCTCTTGAATTAACTCAATTGCCCGCAAGACTAAAAGGGCCTGACTAGGGGCAGCCTGGAAGGAGTCGAAAATATAAACCCTTCTTCTCTCTTCCTCTTTTAACATCTCTTTTGCCTGACAGGCTGAGTTATAACAGCCGGAAAGCTTGGAAGTTATAGTAATACACAAAACTTTTTCAAATTTTTGAAGTTGTTTCTTAAAAGCATCGTAATAGACCTTGGGTGCTCCCTGAGAAGTTTTTGGAAAGGTCTTAATTCCCTTCTTATCTGCCTCCCTCATTTTTTGATAAATATTTTCGCCGGGCAGATTTTCACCTTCCGGCCAATCAACAATGGCATCGGCTGTCTCAATCTGATACCTTTTCATAACTTTCTCAGATAAACAAGCAACATTATTTTCGGTGACAATCCCAATTGAAACTTTTCTGACCGAGGGCTCGCCAGCCACTTCCTTTGCCATATCTTCAGTTCTTAATTCTGAAATTTGACCTACTTTTCTAATAATATTTCTTACCTCATCCGGATAATCAGTATGAATATGAATTTTCATTCTGTTTCCGACCCGGACAATATCTAGCGAGTTCCCCAATTTTTTCAATTTTTCCCGAACTGTATTTTCATCTAATCTCAGATTCTCAATTAAAGAAACAACCTCGTAACGATTAGAAAGAACTTGGACAAATCTCCTAATTTTTTCTGAAGGTTTTTCTTCCTTCTTAATTTCTTTTCTCTCACCCTCTAAGGCTTCTAAATAACTTTCCAAAATTATCAAAAATCCAAGGCCACCGGCATCAACAACATTGGCTTTCCTGAAAATTTCCATTTTTTCTCTTGTAGCCAAAAGGGCCTCTTTTGCCTTTTCAGTTGCTGATTTCAAAATCTTAATAATATCTTTTTCCTTTTCCGATTCTTCTTTAAAAGTTTGGCTGGCAGCATCAATCACATCCAAAATCGTTCCCTCTTTTGGGTTTTGGATAGATTCCCAGGCCTTTTTAGCTCCTTTTTCAAAGGCAATAGCCAGTTTTTTAGCATCAACCGGGTTTTTATCAAGCAGAGGCAAAAAACTAGCTAAAAAACCGACGTAAATTACGCCGGCATTTCCTTGAGCAGAGGTTAAAGCTCCATCTAAGGCAACTTCTGAAATTTCTTTTAAATCCTTGAATTCCATTCCTTCGATTGCTTCTTTTATTCCCAAGAGGGTTTTAGCCATATTGCTACCAGTATCCTGATCTGGAACCGGAAAGACGTTAATTTTGTTAATCTCCTCCTTTTTCTCTTCAATCTTCTGATAAGAAAGGAGCATCATTTTTTTGAGCTCCTCCTGGGTTAAGAACTCCATAGTAGATTATTTAAATTTCTCCTCGAGCTCTTTTAAGATTTTGGCTGCCAAATCCTTCCCCCCTAATCCAAAAGCAATTCCTAAAGCAATTGAAATAGTAGCTACCATGCCAATAAAAATGGTCAAAATCAATGAAGGAGTAATTTGAAGTTGATAAAGAATGGCTAAAATAGCGAAAAGCCAGATCGCCCAACGAATCATTCTGCCTAAAAATCTAGAATAAGTTATTTTTTCTTCTTCTAAAGTACCGACAACGATTTTTTGAGAAAAATCGGATAGAAAAACTGCCACGACAAAAATTAAGGCCGAAATAAAAATATTTGAAAAATAGCCAATTACTTTTTCTAAAAATTGACTAAACTGCCTCAATCCCAAAATTTCCGATGAAGCCATCAAAGAAAGGACAATAAAAAACCATTTAACTATTTCGCCAAAAAACTTTGGTGCATTGAGGCTAGCATCAATCGTAGATAAAGCCTCTTCTAACCCCATTCTCTTTAAGAGTTGATTTAATTTAATTCTATTTAGGAAAGCAACGATAATGGCAGCCATCCATTTTGCAACCAAGATCCCCAAAAGTAAAACCAAACCTGCCCAAAAAATTGGAGGAGATATCTCAGTTAAATTTTGCCAAAATAATTTAGATAGTTCTTGCCACATTTTACCACCGGGCTTGGTGAATCTTTAAATAATAGCCCAGCCGATTAACAATTATATGTAAAAAGAAGGTTAAAATAAAAAGAATTATCCAGATTAGGATATCAATTTTGAAAAAAGGTGTCAAGAAAAGATAAGCGCCAATGACATAATTTGTTTGGTCAAAGGGCAAAAAAGGAGCTCCGGGTTTCAACCTCAACCTCCTTTTTATAAAGGCAAAAAGCAAATCTCCAAAAACTGCCCCACCGGAAATTAAAAAACCGAAAACTAAAAAATTAATTTTGTAATAGTTAAAAAAACTAATTCCTTTTATCAAAGGAAAGCGATAAAGCCAAACCTGGAATTTGACAACCAAAATTCCAACAATAATTCCCAAGATTACTCCCCGCCAAGTTTTATGAGAGCCCAAAAGAGGTTCGCCAAAAAAATTTTTACCAAAATCAACCGGTCTTTCCAAAAATTTTAAAATTCCTGCCTTTTTTGATAAAGGCGGAGTCATGTTAGTAAAATAGGCAGGAAGAAAGAAATAAAAACAAGAGAGAATAAATTGCCAATTCATAATTTTAAAGATAAACTAAATTAATGAAATGCGATTTGCACGTTCACACCTCTTATTCTTTCGATAGTTCGGCTTTACCAAAAGAAATGGTTGAGGCGGCAATAAAAAAGGGAATCGATTGTCTGGCTATTACTGACCATGACGAAATTAAAGGAGCAATAGAGGCTGCAGAATATGCCAGAGGCAAACCTATTTTGATTATACCTGGGATTGAAGTAAAAACAAAAGAAGGAGATATTTTGGGTTTAAATGTCAAAGAGAAAATTCCAAGCGGGTTATCGGCAAAAGAAACTATCAGGAAAATTAAAGAAGCGGGGGGTATGGCAATAATTCCTCATCCTTTTGGTTGGTTTTGCTCTTTTAGGGGGAATTTGGAGAATTTAATCGGTGAGATTGATGGTCTTGAGGTTTTAAATTCATCCATTTTTGGACCCGGTAATAAAAAAGCATTAAATCTGGCTCAAAAATATGATTTACCCCTCACCTGTGGTTCTGATGCCCATTTCCCAAATTTTATTAGTAAATGTTATTTAGAAATTCCGGGAGAAAATCTATCGATTGAGGAAATTTTAAAAGTAATGAAAAGTAAAAATGCAAAAATTAGAGGAAAAGAGGCTGAGTTTTTCGAAAAAATCTCCGATCATTTAAAAAGAAACATTACCAAATTAAAATGTTTAAGGTGAAACCTTAAACACTATGCTCAATGAATCTTCGATTCATTTCGATCTTCGATAAATTTTCAATTTATCTCGATGTTCGATGAATTAAAATTCATCTCACCTCTCATAAATCTTTAGATTTATTTCGATGTTAGAAGAGAAAAGAGAAAAATTTAAAAAAATTGAAAATAGAGTTGGAGAGATTTTCTCAAAATTGAAATTGAGTCCAAATCAACTGACTTTCAACTCAATAATTTTTGCTCTTTTCTCTTTTTTCTTTTTGATAAATCAAAATTTAATTTGGGCCTTAATTTTTTTTACCCTTACCGCATTTTTCGATTTCATCGATGGGGCAGTGGCAAGGTTTTTGAAAATGGAAACCAAAAAAGGTGCCTATTTGGACACAATCTGCGATCGCTATGTTGAAGGAATTATTCTACTTGGATTTTTATTTTTGCCCTTAAAGGAATTTTTGTTTTTGCCAGCCGAGGTCTGGATTTTTCTTGCCTTTTTCGGTTCTTTGATGACAACTTATGCCAAGGCAGCAGCCAAAGAAAAAGAGTTAGTCAGGGAGGAACTTAAAAAGGGCCTTTTCGGCCGGGGAGAAAGAATAATTTTAATTTTTTTAACAATATTCCTTGGTATCTTTAACTTTTCTTGGATGATTTATCCGATAATAGTTTTAGCTATTCTTTCCAATTTTACCGCTATTCAAAGGATATATTTGGGGTTCAAATCACCTACCGATTATTCATAACCTATAGCATTTTCAAAATGATCAATTTTAACCTTTTTACCTGAATCTATTTTAATTGAGATGACATCAATTTGCCATTTTGAATTTAAGGGAACTTTATTTTTCATTAACCAACTCTCAGCCGCTACTCTCAGTTTTTTTCTCTTTGAAAAATTCACTTTGTCTTCGGGCAAAAATCCCTCCTTTCTCTTTAAGGTTTTCACTTCAACAAAGGAAATAATATCTCCCTTTTTAGTCACAATATCTACCTCCCCCTTTTGAGGATTTCCCGGAATTCTAAAAGTGTAATTTTTGTCTAAAATTTGATAACCTTTATTTCTTAGATAATTTTCAGCAATCTTTTCGCCAAAATTTCCAATTCCCTTTTTATCCATACATATATATTATATGGACTCACCGAGAATCGAACTCGGAACTCGGTCATGCGAAGACCGCGGTATACCATTTACCCATGAGCCCACGCGCCGGGATTCAAAACTAAATTAATATATTTTTTAACTCACTCAGTGAGGAAATTTTTTGAACCGGCGGGTTTGCAATCTTATTTTCTCTATCAATTAATATTGCTTCCATTCCGAGGTTTTTGGCCGGGATTAAATCTCTTTCTACCTCATTACCAATCATTAAAGCTTCCTCTGGTTTTACTTTCAATTTTTCTAAAACGGCTAAAAATGCCCTTTTATCAGGTTTCAAAAATTTTGTTTCTTTTGGAGTAAAAACTCTAGCAAATTTTTCCAACCCCAATTTTTTTATTAAGAACCCAGCGCCAGTAGTTAAAATTGCTTTTTGAAATGGCAAATTAACAATCTCTTTTACATCATCGTAAAGTTTATAAATAAGATTTTCCCTATAGAAATCAGCTAAAGCTTGGGTTTTTTCCAAATCGGCTTTTCCAAGAAATCCTTTGAGGAGTTTTTCACTGAGATCATGCCAATTCGTAGCCTGATTGCTCATTTGAGCAAATAAGGAGATAAATGATTTTATATCCTGGTCTGCTTTGAATTCAATTCCAATTTTTTTGTAAAAAGCAAAAAAGTCCTCTCTCTTTATTTTTTCCACCGGAAAGGCTAGGGTTCCAAATAAATCAAATATAATCAATTTTGGTTTCATAATTTGTCGGAGAGCCGAGATTTGCACTCGGACTAAATCCTCCCGAAGGACTCGTGCTACTGTTACACCACTCTCCGAAAATTAAGTGACCCAATACTTCTTTTTTGTCATTTCGTCCCTTTTCATTTCAATTTTTTCTCTTTCTTTCCTCGCTTTTTGGGCTAAGGAGCTTAGCTCCTTTTCAGATAATTTCCCCAATTTTTCAATCTCTTTTTCTAAAAACTCTTTTTCATTTTTCTTTGGCTCCTCTAAAACATAACCAAGTAGGATATCCAAAATCTGTCCTATTTTTGGTCTTGGTTTAATATTCAAAATCTTCATAACATCATTTCCATTTACTTTAAGCCGCTTTACCGAAATTGGATCCTGAGAAACCTTTTCAATTAGATATTTTAGGTGCCTTAATTTATATGGTTCGGCTTTGGGCACTCCTGAACCAATTCTATCGGACATTCTTACTTGCAATAACTCCTCCATATTTTCGGGTCCCGCCTGACGAACAAGCCTCCTGACCGAACTGTCGCCAACTTCACCGGGATTATAGTAAAAAAGATGATATCTTACTAATTTAGCAATTTTTTCAATATCTTTTTTAGGAAATTTCAGGCGACTTAAGATCTGAAAGGTCATTTTGGCTCCAACTACTTCATGATTATAAAAAGTGGCATCGGGTCCTTCCCCCTTTTTTACCCTTGGTTTTCCAATATCATGAAAAAGAGCAGCCAACCTGACATATTTATTAAAATCTTTCTTTGCCGCAAAGTCCAATGACCTTAAATAATGTTCATAACATTCGTAGATATGATGCTTGTTTTGACTAAGTTTGTATCCTTCTTCAAGCTCAGAAATAATATATTTTAAAAGAGAAAGTTTTCTTAGTAATTCTATCCCTTCGGCCGGCCGATTTCCCATAATAATTTTTAATAGTTCATCCCTTATTCTTTCTTTTGAAATAGCTCCGATCCAGATTGCGTTTTTTTGAATAGCCCTTTCAGTATTTTCTTCAATTTTCCAACCCTCACCCAAAGTTATTGCAAATCTTACTGCTCTGAGCATCCTTAAAGCATCTTCTGAAAATCTTTCCTCCGGATTTCCCACCGCCCGAATAATCTTCTTTTCCAAATCCCTTCTTCCTAAAAAAGGGTCAATAATTTCTAACTTTTGACTTTTGACTTTTGCGTTTTGAGTTTTTATTGCTATAGCATTGACTGTAAAATCCCGTCTGGCTAAATCCTCTTCTATTGTTTTGGCAAATTTAACTTCGTCGGGGTGGCGTTTGTCAGTATATTTGGCTTCCGAACGATAAGTTGTAATTTCGATTTCTTTTAATTTTGGATTTTGGCTTTCGGTTTGAACGGTGACGGTCAAAAACTTGTTTTCATAAAAACTTTTTGGGAAAATTTTTTGAATCTCTTTTGGTTTGGCGTTAGTCGCGACATCCCAATCATCGGGCTCCGCATTTCTCAAAAAATCTCTAACACAACCTCCAACAATGTAGGCCTCAAAACCCAGCTTTTTTAATTGCGCAATGATAAAAATGACTTCTTTGGGAATCTTCATATTTTAGATTCTAGCTCAAAATTTGCTTTTTTTCAATCTCCCGAGCATTAGCGAGAGGGGAAGAAGAAAACTTGTTTTTTCTTCGCCCTTTTGCTAAAATTAAACTAAGCCCCCGTAGCGTAATGGATAGCGTCAAGGTCTTCGGAACCTTGGGTGCAAGTTCGAATCTTGCCGGGGGCATCACTATGAAAATTCAAAATTCAAAATTCAAAATTAAAAAATTCTTACCGACAGTTATTTTAGTTTTCTTCTTTTTGTCTTTAGCTGGACAAATTTTAGCTATTTGTGAAGGATCATTGGTACCTTGTGGTGGTACCAGTCAACCTACTTGCCAATTCTGTCATATTTTTGTTCTGATTAATAACATAATCAGTTTCATCTTAACCTGTCTGGCGCCAATTGTTGCGGGATTGATGTTAGTTATTGGTGGTCTATATCTCCTAGCCGCCGGGCCAAGCCCTGAAAAAGTCAGTCAAGCAAAATCAATTATTACTGCCGCAGTAATAGGTATTGTAATTATTTTCGTTGCCTGGGTATTTTTAAATACTTTTTTGGATGCCATTGGAGTGGCCGAATGGACTGGATTGAAAACTTGGTGGGAAATTAAATGTCCCTAAGCCCTCATAGCTCAATTGGTAGAGCAGATCCCTCTTAAGGATAAGGTTTCCAGGTTCAAATCCTGGTGGGGGCATCAATAATTAGTTATTAGTTGATAGTTTTTAGTTGTTAGGAGATATGGGGATCGTGGTGCAATAGTAGCACTAGGATCTGTGAAATATCCACAGTCCGCCGTCTTTACATTTATATTTTGAGATGATAAAATACTAGAATGCCGATAAAAAAATGTAAGATTTGCGGAAAGAAATTTTATGCGAGACCCGGTTATATAAAACAAGGTTGGGGAAAATATTGTTCGAAAAGATGTCAATATGAAGGTTATAAAACGGGAAGACTCGTTAACTGCACTACTTGCGGGAAGAAAATATATAAATCACAAAAAGAGTTGAAGCATTCAAAAAGCAAAAAATATTTTTGTAATAAATCTTGTTTCGCAATTTGGAAAAATAAACATCTATTGATTGGAGAAAAACATCCGAGTTGGAAAAATGGAGAGAGTTCATATCGAGAGATTATGATTCGAAGCAAAATTCCACCAATTTGTCGCAACTGCGGAATAGACGACATCCGCGTACTTCTTACTCATCACGTTGACAAAAATAGGAAAAACAATAAAGTTGAAAATTTAGAGTGGCTATGTAGGAATTGTCACTATTTAATTCATAATTGTAAGACAATTTAATTCAAATCACGGTGGCTATGGTGTAGTGGTAACACTGCTCTCTGTGGAGGAGCCGTCGCCGGTTCAAATCCGACTAGCCACCCAATCTAACCAAAAACAGCTTCCGAAAGCTGTTTTTAAATCTATTGATTTACGAAATCAATAGATTATTTTTTCTCTTCTAACTTTATCTTGACATTTATTTCCTTCCCCTCTCTCAAAATTTTCAAAGAAACTTCGTCGCCGATTTTATATCTCTGTAAAATGTCAGCCAAGGGATTTTCTTCGCTGATTTTTTCTCCATTCAATTCCAAAATTATGTCATATTCTTTTAAACCGGCTTTATCAGCGGCTGAGTTTTTGACTATCGCCTTTTCCCCCAAACTCTCTCTGACAATCAAAGCCCCGTAATCAACCGGAAGTTTATTTGCCTGGCTAATTTCTTTATTTAAGATGAAATACCTTATTCCCAAAAATGGCCTTTGAATTTTTCCATATTTTATCACTTCTTCTAAGGTTTTTCTGGCATAATTGATGGGAATCGCAAAGCCAATGTTTTGGGCTCCCATGACCATGGCCGTATTAATTCCAATGGCTTTCCCCTCCATGTTGGCCAAAGGTCCTCCAGAATTCCCGGGATTAATTGCCGCATCAGTTTGAATTAATCCTCTTAAACTGGTTGCTTTAAAAGGAAGACCACCAAAGGCAGTAATTTTTCTAGAAAGCCCCGAAACGATTCCAGCCGATAAAGTATCCTCAAACTCTCCCAATGGGTTTCCAATAGCAACAACTGTTTCTCCTAATTCAATTTGGTTTGAATCTCCCAATTCCAAAAAAGGAAGATTTTTCTCCTCGATTTTTAAAATAGCAATATCAATTAAGGGGTCTTTTTCCAAAATTTTTGCTGGATATTTATGTTTTTGATCCAAAATGACCGTATAATCTGCCTCGGGATCGCCGACAACATGACTACAGGTTATGATATAACCATCTGATGAAACAATAAAACCTGAACCCCCGCCAATTTTTGTTTTTTCTTTTTTACCCTTTTCAATCTGAGGGATAATAAATTGATGTTCGCCGAAAGGAAAAAAATAAAATCCCTCAATTTTCGGGAGGTCTTTGGAAATAACAATGGTAATGACGGCCGGACAAACTTTTTTTGCTACTTCAACAATTGGTGACTTTTCCATAACCCTACGAATTACGAATTAATACGAATATACGAATTGACGAATCTATTTTAACATTGAACTATATTGTCAACAAGGGGGAAAATTGCTAAAATAAAACCCGAGCCCCTGTAGCTCAATGGATTAGAGCAGATTCCTCCTAAGGATAAGATACAGGTTCGACTCCTGTCAGGGGCATGGGCCCGTGGTATAGAGGTAACACGCGACTATGGCATAGTCGAGTCCGGGGTTCAATTCCCCGCGGGTCCATGCCGTGGTAGCTCAGGTAGTAGAGCGCGATTCTGAAAAAATTGAGGTCGCCAGTGCAAGTCTGGCCCACGGCACAAATCCAGCCTCCGCTGGTGTTTTGCGGGAGTAGTTCAGTGGTAGAACGCCCCCCACTATAAAGTGCGGGTGTCGTATAACGGTTATTATACTATCTTGCCAAGATAGTGACGGCGGTTCGACTCCGCTCACCCGCTTAAATATAGTGGGGGGAGGTCACGGGTTCAATCCCCGTCTCTCGCTCAATCTTGACACCTCCTTGTGGATAAACTATTATGATAAAACCCCTAAAAAGGGGTTTTAAGATGAAAATTCTCTCTAAAAGCCCGAGATTTTGGGCATCAAATCTCTTAATTTTCCTCATATTTTCCGGAATTTTCTTTGAATCTTCGGTATTTTCTTTATCAGAAGCTCAAGAAATTGAGGCTAATTTGGGCCTGGCAGAAATTCCTGAATTAGCAATTTCCCAAGGAAACACCTTAGTTCCACTTTCCAACCCGGCTAATCCTCAGCCAGAAGTAATTAAAAGATTGCTAGTGATAGTAACCGGCTATTCAAGTACTGAAGACCAAACTGATTCAGAGCCGTTTATTACCGCTGCCGGAACAATAGTCCGAGAAGGGGTGGTGGCTAACAATGCATTACCTTTTGGCACAAAAATTAAATTGCCAGGACTTTACGGAGATAAAATCTTTGTCGTTGAAGATAGGATGAGTTGGGAAAAAGGAAAGTATCATATTGATATCTGGTTCCCCTCTTATTGGGAAGCTCTAAATTTCGGAGCCAAAAGAACCTACGTTGAAATTTTAGAAGGATAAAAGCGATCATGAACTATAAAAACAGCCTTATGAGTCAGGCTGTTTTTTTAATTAGTTCAAGTTTTTCCTATGCTCCGTAGTGAAGCGTAGCTTCTACTACTGGGGTTTGGCGGCAAATTATTTTATTCTTTGAGGAAAATGGTTATATCATATGGATCTAATCCCCCCGCTCCTTCTCCCCAACAAGTACA
>Ga0315280_10004094_pt1 | contig 21814 bp, 21 predicted proteins | sample YL17G06_40_MG_FD_203697 | JGI IMG/M metagenome (GOLD analysis project Ga0315280, IMG submission 203697) | Sediment microbial communities from Yellowstone Lake, YNP, Wyoming, USA - YL17G06_40 | ecosystem: Environmental > Aquatic > Freshwater > Lake > Sediment | place: USA: Wyoming | collected...
TAGTGTTCAATGACTCCAGAACTATCCGAATCTTCTCTTCAGCTGTCCATCGTCTACGCGTCATAGCTTACCCCTCTCAGTAGGTATCTGTTATCAGGCGTTCTCATTCTAGAGGGGTCCACACCACGAAGCACGCGCACTACGCTACGTTGTCAGATAGCTTCAATCGAAATGGAAGGAGCTCCTACGCTTACCTGTTCCGGCATGATGATATGATGTAGTCCAAAATGAATCGTCTGACCAAGTCCAAAACATGGTTATCTGGCAAGTCGCAGAATCGACCTGGCTTCGACATTCAGCCATGCCCAGTCTGGACGCATCACTCTGAGAAGAAGATTATTCGCGTTTATGAGAGTCGTGACCTAAGAAACACTTGGAAGCTAGGCTTTGCCGAACAACAATGATCTGTGAAAGATATGGTCGAATGTGACGGAAAAGCTGTCCTCAAGAGAACGACTTCTCTCGGCAATTTCTCATTCTGAAGTCGACCATATTCCACTTTACCTGAAATGGTGGAGCCGCCATTTTTTCTCCAACCCAAACGACCGATGGAGAAATCAATTTGAAAGAGTTCTGAAAACAATGAAACTCGGTCTGGACGACTCCGTAGGATTCGAGCCTCCAAAAATCCTCAGCCCGGATGTTACTGTCAGAGTTCGAAAGGAAATCGTGCCAGGAGAGAGGTGTCCGCTGCTCAACAAGGAGTATGAAACTCCGAAGGGCACATTGTGGCAGGCTGTTTGCCAGACGAAGGATTGGCCCCACGGTGATGACATTCCGATGTTCACAGACCATGTTGTGCCCCGCTCTCGATCGAGAAAGTACTTGATCGAGACGATTGATGGCGCTGACGCGCTTTCGTGCGTCTATTCGAATCCATCAAGGAGGCAACTCGATGAGTTCGCAGATAATGTAAGTGAGGTCAGAAGGTTTGCGGGGGAGAACGATGTGTTCGTGGAATGCGGAGCCATGGACGACGCTATGGGATTCTTCATGGGAGACACTCTTGCATGGCTTTGCGGGATTGAGAACACGGTTAGATTCGCGTATGCACAGCCTGATCTCGTTAACCGATTGCTCGATCTGATTCTTGAATGGGATCTCAGGCACCTTGAGCAAATATCAACGGTTGGAGGATGCGATGTAATTGTCCATAGAGGCTGGTACGAATGCTATTGGTCGCCAAGACTGTACGAGGCTTATCTCGTTCCGAAGCTCCTGGAAGGCTCTTTGGAATCGAACAGATGAAAAAGCTTTCCTTGCAGTCTTCATCCGTAACGCTTTCGCTCACGTTTGGGAGATGTTCACCCCGGAGAACTTCGTTCAGTGGACGTACGAGAGACCTCAGTTCATCAGGCGAGCGATCGAGAAGGTCGTAGACTTCAACGTGAGCATCCTGAAACGCTTGCGGAAGATCGAAGCGGACCTAGTCATTAGGGGAGGAGACTACGCAGAGAAGAACGGGCCGATGGTTCCCCCGAGCTTCTTTCGTGAGGTTGTCTTTCCCAGTCTGAGAACGCAGGTCGAGGAGTCGCATAGACTTGGAGTGAAGTTCAAACCTGCGGATGGAAACCTGAACCCGCTTCTCCCAGACCTAGCCAGAATCGTTGACGGCCTGCATTCGCTGGATCCTACAGCCGGCATGGATATCGGTACGATGAAGGCCGAGTATGGCAAGAAACTTGTACTCCTCGGAAACGTGGCGTGCGCTTGCCTTTGGATAGCGTCTCCTTCCAGTCTCCCTAGCGCCCCACAATCCGCTCAAAGTCCCTAAAGGATGAGATTCTTTGCGGTTCGGGACAGATCTCATCGAAGACTTCCGGCTGCTTGAACCCAATCCCGGTCGTGTAACACACGATGGTGTCATCACGGTCTACCAGCCCTCTATCTCTTAACGTCCGTACCGCTCCGAAAGATATGGCTCCGGCCGGTTCGGCTAGGATACCTTCCATTGACGCGAGGGCCTTCTCCATCCTCAAAGTCTGGCTATCCGGCACACTGATCGCGCAACCCTTTGAGGCTCTAACTGCTTTCAAGGCCGCTGATCCGTCGGGCGGAAGTGGCACCAGAAGAGACTTGACGATTGTGTGCGCTTCTTCATGGCGCTTCATCTCGGATCTTTGCTCGTACGCGTGCACGAGAGACCTGCATCCATCCGGCTGAACACCGCAGACCGAAGGAGTCTTGTTGATGAGCCCGAGCCTCTGCAGTTCGATGAAGCCTTTCCAGGCTGCGGAGAGGTTACCTCCGCCGCCAACGGGTATCACGACCCAGTCTGGGGGTTCCCAGTCAAGCTGTTCGCAGATCTCGTAGGCGATGGTCTTGGGCCCTTCCCATTGGTACGGGTTCACTGACCTTATTGTGGCAAAAGGGTACCAGCCGAATCTCTTGCTCGCGGTTTCCACGAACCCGCTGAGTTCGTTCCCGAGGAAGATCTGAGCACCATACATCTGGATCTGTCTCAACTTCCCTCGAGGAATGTCACTCGGGCAAACGACGTACGCGTCCATGCCCGCTTTTGCGGAGTAGGCGGCCACAGCGCATCCGGCGTTTCCGGAAGAAGTACATACGACGGTCCCAAGGTCGAACTGTCTTGCCTTGGAGATGGCGATCGCCGCTGCGCGGTCCTTGAAGGAGCCGGTTGGGCTCGTAGTCTCGTCCTTAGCGAACAGGTTCTCGCATTCGAGAACTCCTCCGATCCTCGTGCATCTCTTCAGGTTCGTTCCACCTTCTCCTAGGGTGACCATGGACTCTCTTTCGATGGGTAGCAGTTCGATGAATCTCTCTTGGGCTGATCCTCGTCGAAGGCGAAGCGTATCCCTCGACACGTGTTCGGCTACTCTCTCGTAGTCGTAGAGAATCGATAGAGTGCCATTGCATTTGATGCAATTCAACAGTCGAGAGTCCGGGGCGTATTGAGTTTTGCAAGAAAGGCAAACAAATCTGTCGACACACGACAAGTGAACCGACCCACTCGTAAGACAGCGTCAACCAACTTGTGAGCGAGCATATGAGCTTTGTCAGTCACGCTAAGGCATGTGATGTTGAGATAACACTATGTCTCATCTCAGAGATCGCAGTATGAAGAAGGCAACTCAACCCGCTCGTCTCAAGCGGGAGCGATCACAAGAGACTTCTTGTCACATGCCTTGCCGAGTGCACGGTCACCTCTCAAATATCAGGTCGGGTCCGTTCGGCTCCAACACTCGGATGTGAGCATCAACCATGAAGATATCAGACAGGGCGCCGCCTACTACGACGTTGGGATTCGTCTCGACCTCATCGTAGCGAAAGAGATCATGATTCTGGATACCGGAGCAGGCACGACGTTTGACACCGCGATCCTGCCATTCATAAAGAAGATGGAATTCACGAAGATCCATAAGGCGATTGATCTTCATGCCCCTTTGTGTAGGAAAACACCAAGCGTTCAGACCCCACATGGACATATATTCCGAAGCGGAGCGGCCTCAGGAATCTTGAGGAGTTTGTCCAATACGCTTGGATGTATGAATAGAGCACTGGTTGCCACGACAACATGATTCGGCAAGGTTGCTTCCGATTTAGGCTTATATTCTGGCGGCCAGGTAAAACGCTTTGGTCCGTGTAGCTTGACAAAAGAATACAAGACTCTAATGATCCCGGGACCAACAGAGGTTGCGCCCGATATATTACGTGGGATGAGCGCGCAAGTTCCGGCGCATTACATGGATGAGTGGCTGAAGCTTTACGGAGATACGCTCCGCATGCTCCGAGAACTCCTGTACACAAAGAACGACACATTCATCATGACCGGTTCAAGCTCGGTCTCCCTCGAGGGGGCGATGTGCAGCCTCGTCGAGCCTGGCGACAAAGTCATGCGGACGAAGTATTCGCGGACTATGCTAGACTATATGGAGGGAAAGTCGTGGACGTGACACCCATTCCGGGTGAAGCCATCGATCCTGCCCTCATCCAAAAGAAACTCCGGGAAGAGAGAGATGTCAAGATTGTCGCGATACTTCATAATGTTACGTGGACTGCGGTTACGCATCCGATTGATCAAATCGGCGAGATAGTCGATAAGGAAAGGGCGATATTTGTTATCGATGCAGTCTCTTCGATCGGCGGCATTGAGATCCGAATGGACGACTGGCACGTGGACGTGGTAGGTTCCGGATCACAGAAAGCCCTGGCCGTTCCTCCGGGCATAGCACCTGTCGCAGTTGGAAAGAAGGCTTGGGAGAAGATCGAGAAACGTAAGGAACCCGTTAAGGGCGTTTACTTGGACTTTGTGCGGTACAAGAAGCCTCCGATCGATCCGGAGTGGAGATGGCATCCGACCCCGGCGACGCCAGCAACCACCCTGATAAGAGCCCTGCATGACTCGCTGAAGAAGATCCATAGCGAGGGGTTAGAGCGAGTCTTCAAGCGCCATGAAGTTGCTGGAAAGGCTGTTAGAGCCGGAATCAAGGCTGCGGGTCTGAAGCTCTTGGTTAAAGACGAGAAGTATGCGTCCAACGCCGTGACGGCAATTGTCTGGCCGCAAGGATACGATTACACAAAGTTCTGGAGAACGCTCTATGATCGGTACAACCTGATGGTTGGAAATCCGCCTGAGCAAAGCCTCCATGCGATCGAGGGGAATCGAATCTTCCGCATAGGCCACATGGGGAATACGGCTTCTCCAGACTATCTGCTACCTGCGCTGGGTAAGGTCGAAGCTGCGCTCAGGCACGTAGGACATGATGTCAAGCCAGGAGCGATGGTGAAGGCTGCGCAAGAGGTCTTCCTGTCGGAGGGCTTCTAAGAAGCCCGTGCGCGGCAAGAGGCTCCCTGTGAACGGCCTGCAGACTCGATTGAGGTCTACATTGGGTCGAGCGGGTAGATCGGCCGCTTGACTTTGCGGTAGGCGAAGCTTGACACCTTAGGACTCGTTATTCCAGGAGAATCAACCTCGAGTATCAGTTTGGCAAACTTCTCGTAGCTATGTCTGAACGCGTGAGCCGACTTCACCGCCACAATTCTCTTTCTTGACGGATCGACTCCCACACTGAGAAAGGGGCTAGGCTCCGCTTGAATGACAGTGTATCCCGTCAGGATGAGATCTGTTTCACCGCTCCGAATGACCGCCGTCGTTCCCATCTTCGTGGTTGTCTTCTGGCGCATGTCTATGTAGGTTCCATCGGAGAGCATTTTCACTGTGCCTTTGATCTCGACTGAGGATCCGTGAAGGTTGTCTGCCTTACCGCCGACGGTCAAGCGCACCTCTCTGCCTATTCCAGCTTGAGATGCCTCATTGGCAGCCTGCGGGTCACGTATGATCAGGGCAGCATCGGGCCAGTTTGCGTTTCTCAGCTCGTTCAGGATGCATGTTCCGTCAGCGGGTCCTCCCCCTGCTGCGTTGTCTCCTTGGTCAGCGAGAATGACGGGGCCCCCGGCTGCAAGCGCTTCTTGCATCGCTGCCTCAGGGGAGACCAAGACGCGATCTGGGAGGAAGCCGTCTCTGAGGCTCCAAGCAAACTTCTCAAGCTCTGATGCTTTCTCTTCAGCCAGTCTTTGGTTGTTGTTTGTCGTCGCGACTATTCCCATCCCTGCTCTTGGGACGTCTGCATGCCCAAAGCCTCCTGCCACGGTGACGTTGACTACTCGCTCGTCCTGCTCCATTCTACGTGCTAAGCTCACGAGCCTGTAGAGCGGGGGCTTGACCATCGCGAGCGGCTGATCGACCACAGTCATGAGTCCACCCCCGATCAGGATAGGGGGCTTCCTAAACGCCATGGTAGGCTTCACATGACCTCTCAATATGCGACTGATCACCCTGCCACCTTCTAAGCCGCGGTCGAACTCGTCGACATGAGGCGAGGTCTTGTAGCCGATAATCACGTTCGAATACTCCAGCCACGAAACAGAGATGTTTCCGTGTAGGTCGTGAACCAGTACGATGGGGACCTTGTCTCCAACTAATTCCCGGGTCTTCTTGAGAACCTCGGCCTCCGGGTCGTCATGTCGCTCAGTCACCATTGCACCATGAAGGTGCAGCAGGACACCGTCCGCGCTCGCTGACGAGATTGCGTCGAGAAGTTTCTTCTCCAGATAGTCGAATGCTTCTTGGCTCACCGTTCCCGTGTCGAGGCCCGCCTGAGCATAGAAGGTTGGCACGAAATCGAAGCTGAACTCTGATGCTGAAGCAATGAAGCCTCCAATGACTGTTCGAGTGTTCTCGAAGTGCGTGAGGATTGCGTTGCCGCAGGCGATTAAACCAGATCCCTTTTTGAAGGCTTCGAGTTCTGTTCGCCGAACGTTGAACGTGTTGGTCTCGTGCACCAGACCTCCAATCGCAATCCGCATAGTCCTTCATGAGGCCTTGAGCTTTCCATCTATTTATCCTTCCTAAGTTGCGTTGTAACTCCATTTTCTCGTGATCAGTCAGCGGCGCCCGCCGGATTTTGTGCTATCTGATTGGTTTCTCCAGATGGCCGAGCCAAGAGTGCTCGACAGCTAGCCTAAGTACTTGCCTGTAGGACGCGAGGAATCATTTTCCCCTGGTAGTCTTCGCAACAAATCCTGGGCTTCGCCATCCAACCTGAAGCAACTTGAGTTCCGAAAAGCACCGAGCCACTTGTTTCCTCTTGACGATTAGCGTTGATTTCCGCGGATACGTGGGAACAAAGTCCTATCGTTCACCATAGGTTGTGTGCAAGTATGGAATTACTTTCTCCCCGAAAAGCTTGAGGAACTTGTTCTCGTCCGGACTAACGCTCTCAAAGTGTGCTTCGCCGATGCCAAACTTCACGTACTTTTCGATCCCTTTGATAAGATCCTCAGCGGTCGTGGCAATCTGCCATCCGGATTTCGTGATCGCTTCTGTGCTCAAACGCGTTACGTAGTCTTCTATCTCCCGTGGATCACAGATCGGGTACCTGAACAGCGCCGGGAGCGCCGCATAGCCTCTGATCTTGACGGCTTCGAGCGCCTTGTCATAGTCTTCATCATACGAGACCCCGATCTCGAAGATCATCTCTATCAATTTGGGATCCCTCCCAGCTGCCTTGGCGCCTCTTTCGATCGCAGGCAAGAGTACGTTCCTGTAATGCTCCGCATCGGATGGAAGTGTGATGTGACCATCAGCATACTTTCCGCTCAGCTCCGCGACCATTGGGCCCCAAGACGCCAAGTAGAGAGGGACTGGGCGCTCTGGCTTGGTGTACAAGTTTGCCTTCCTGAGTCGATAGTATTTGCCCTTGAAGTTCACAAATTCACCAGCCCAGAGAAGCTTGATGATTCGTATTGATTCCTCAAGCATTTCGACTCTTTTGCGAAAGCTCGGCCAATCGCAGCCGACAGGGATCTCATTCACCGCCTCGCCAGTGCCGAGCCCAAGAAAGACACGGTCCGGATACATGGCTCCCAAGGTCGCGAAGGCTTGGGCCACAATCGCTGGATTATACCGTAGTATTGGAGCAGTAACACCTGTTCCAAAACGGACCTTGCGGGTTCTCTCCCCTATGGCAGATAGGATTACCCATGGGAAACCGCAACTGGAACCTGTGTGGACGAACGGATGAAAATGATCAGAGACCCAGACATCATCAAAGCCTACTCTCTCTGCAAGCACCGAGTATTCAACGATCTGCCTGGGCGAAAATACTTCAGTCGAAGCATAGTACCCGACTTTCAACGTCATGAACTCACCCTACACGCGAATTGGATTTAAAAGAGCACCCTTCTGAGGGAAAAGTCGAGCTACTCAAGACTCCGTCCTCGGCTGCTTTGACTCTTGGGCTGCTCCTCTATGCATGTGATCCGGAGCCCATGTCGTCAAGGGAATAACGGTGGGGAACTACGTCTCGCAGACCGAGTACAAGAAATAGAGCATCTAGTTGCTTGTCACCTGTTCGAGTTAGACTAATCAGCCTCGCTAGGAACGAAGGTCAAGCGCATCGAAGCGAACGACCCGACGCGTGGTCGAAAGACATCCACTATTGCAAGTTTCATCTGTTTAGTTCTCTTCTCTTTACCTCCTCTATTATCGCTTGGAGTTCTCTTTTCACATCTTTGTCAAGAGGCTGTGGTTGATGTTCCTTGAGTATCTTACGAACCTTGTCTTTGGCTCTATCCAGAATATCCTTCCTTCCGCCTCCGCTTGCGTCCCAAGATAGCCTATCGGCGAGCTCGACCATAAAGTGTTCTTTCGGAAAGTGCTTCCGCGTATGTGCTTCGCGCAAGAAATCATGACCAGGACCGACTCTATCGAGGACGTCCACGGCCAGAGTTTCTTCCTCAACGTCAATTCCTCTCAGGAACCTCGCTATCATGCCGATTATTTCATGGTCGATCACACTTTTCTCGAAGCTAAAAGTCTTGGAGGACTCCAGATTACCCACGGAGTAGTGTATCACGTTAATGCCGCCAAGAGCTGCCAAAAGTCCAGTCAACGCCGCCTCATATCCTGCTTGCACATCGACATTCTTTGAATCGGAACAGAATCCTGAGCCTCTACAGGGAAGGCCATAGTATCGCGCGATCTGAGCTGTTGCGACATTGATCAATCCCAGTTCTATCGCTCCGTAGGCGATCAACGATGTTCTCATATCTAGAATCGTGGACACAGTGCCGTACGCCACGGGAGTGCCCGGGTTGACGAGTTGCGTCAAAACAATGCAGCTCAGGACCTCTGCATTTTGCTGAACCAAAGTGCCTGCAATCGTAGCGGGACCGTTTAGTCCTGACATTATCTCTGGCGTAACAACAACGGGTAATCCCAGCCTTGCGGCCTCGACAACGCCTTCAATTTGCTGGGCGTCGAACTGTAAGGGGCTGAGTGAATTAATGTTATGATAGTAGAGAGGTCTCTTTGCAAGAGTCTCTTCGCCTCTTAGTGCTACGCTCGCCATGCGATAGATGTCCCTGACTCCGATACGACCTCGACATGAGCCATATCCAAAATCCCCTATCAACGGTTTTGTCGTATTCTCCAATTCGGTTAGAAAGACAGAGACGTGAAGTATCTCCTCAGGTATGTCGGAGGGATACATCCATACAGAACCGCCGCTCACATTCTCAAGAGCGTCAATTAGCTTCACGGCTAGCGCTTCATCGTTCAAGTTTGCTTTACGTTTCTGTCCAGTCTCCAGATCCAAAATGAATGCCCCCGAAAAGGAGGGGCCAAAGGCGACCTCTCCCTTTTCCATCAATATCTTCTTCTGAGGATCTCTGCCATAAACTGCAAACTTGTTAGGGGCTTTCCTGAGAGCTTCATGGACCAGATTCTCTGGGAGTCGCACCCGCTTTTCGCGATAATCGACCTCTGCACCTGCCGCTCGAAATAAGTTCAATGACTCTTCCTGATTCATGATTATCCCGGTGCGCCTAAGTACTTCCAAACTGGCAGAGTGAAGCGAATCCAACCGACCCTTGTCGAGTACCTCTAAAAACGGCGAGTTAACCCTAACCAAGATGGGTACACGGTTGGGCAGGACATCTAGAATTTCCTATTAAGTCTTCGCCGAGTGATTCCTAACCTATTTCGATACTCGAATTCTTCGTCGATCAGAACAGATCGATTAGGGAGAGCGTGGTGAGGAAGCCTATGAGTTCGGGTCCATGTCTAGTTCTCCACGCTACCGCTAGCTACCGCCAACCAGAATTGCGAAAAAGGATGAAGGAATGAGATGTCTGGCCAGGAGATGGTTGCTTTGGTATCGATATGGACAAGTGAACTAGCGTCTTATGATCGACAACACGTCTAGTGCTGTTTCCTCGATATCCGCTGGCTTGAGTGATGACCCGTCGACGCGCAGTAGGGTGCCATCAGACTCTATGCGGTCTATGCCGTCGAATTTTGCGCCCTGCTCGTTTATCCGCACGGCCTCATCGAGAGTTATCTCTTGTGTAGTTGCGTAGGTATCCTTCGATGCGGCATGGTCCCCAGTTTCTTGTCGTTCTGAGTTGAATTATGAGGTCGACGGTGGATTGTGGGGTTCGATGGATCGTGTAGGGTCTGTGGGACTTGACTTGTAGACCCGCCCACCCATGCTTCCTGTAGACGCGCCACCAGCGATAGACTGTTCTCTCGTCGATTTGTAGAGCTGTCGCGATCTCTTTGATTTTCCAGCCTTCAAGTCTTCTGTGAATGATCCATCTTCTTCGCCGTAGTTCTCTATCCACCGCTGCCTCGCCGCCTTCGATTCAACTGTAAACATTCTTATCACTGACACATCAGGGTGGATAGTTCAGGAGCCGACCTCGGGTGAAAACCAAGCTATCGTCGAGAGAAAGACTTCTAGCGGCGATTTCTCATGCAGAAGTCGACCATGTGCCACTGTACCTCAAGTGGTGGAGCCGCCCCTACCTCTCGGACAGAAATGACGGATGGACAAACCAGTTCGAACGCGTCAGAAAGACGGCAAGACTCGGACTCGACGACACTGTTGGATTCGAGCCCCCGAAGACCGTCAGCTCGGATGTCAAGATTACACAGCGAAAAGAGGTTGTGCCGGGAGAAGAACATCCGATACTCTACAAGGAATATCACACTCCGAAGGGCGCATTGCGACAAATCGTTCGCCAAACTAGAGACTGGCCTCATGGAGACGACATACCAATGTTCACGGACTATGTTGTGCCACGCTCACGTTCCAAGAAATACTTGATCGAAACGATGGATGACGTTGAGGCGCTTTCTTGTCTATATTCAGACCTCCCAAGCAGAGAGCTGAAAGCATTTGCTGAGCAGACAGACCAAGTAAGACGTTTCGCGAGGGAAAATGACCTTCTCATAGAGTGCGGGACCATGGACGATGCTATGCTATTCTTCATGGGGGACGCACTCGCATGGCTCTGTGGGATCGAAAACGCGGTCACGCTATCCTATAGGCAGCCGGACCTGGTTCACCGATTGCTCGACATTATCCTGGAATGGGACGTGAGATACCTCGAGCAAGTATCGGCGGTAGGAGGATGTGACGTGGTCGTACATAGAGGTTGGTACGAGTGTTACTGGTCACCGAAACTGTATGAGACCTTCCTGGCGCCACGAATAAGACGGGAGATAGAACTCGTCCATCGATTAGGCGCGAACTTTTGCTACATCATGACAGCAAACATCATGCCATACCTCAGAATCCTAAAAGAGCTCGGCATCGACATTCTCTACGGAGTTGACCCGGTCCAAGGCGGCGCTGACCTCAAGCAAGTCAAGCAGGACATCGGCGGCCGCGTCTGCATCTGGGGAGGCGTAAACTCCGCCGTCACTCTTGGGCGCGAAACCAAAGTGAATGTTGAAAAGGCAGTCGATCAAGCACTGAGGATTCTCGCGCCGGGAGGAGGCTTCATCCTTTCAGCCATCGACCAGCTATTCGCGGACACACGCTGGGAGAACTTTGAGACAATGATTGAAACGTGGCGCAAACTTCTGCCGGATAGCCGCTGCTAGTCGGCAAGAAGATCGTCACTTGGTATCAACGCTTGGAGACCTTAGCTTCCACTATCCTCTCAAAGTCGGCGAATGAGGAAATCCTGGCCGGATCGGGGCACATCTCATCGAAGACTTCCGGTTGCTTGAATCCGACTCCAGTCGCATAGCAAACGATGGTATCATCACGGTCTGCGAACCCCCCATCTCTCAGCGCACGCACCGCCGCCGTTGATATCGCTCCTGCCGGTTCGACCAAGATACCCTCCCTCGATGCCAGCGTCTTCTCCATCTTGAGAGTCTCACCGTCAGGCACGCTGATCGCGCAACCGTTGGACGCTCTGATTGCCTCTAGAGCCGATGATCCGTCAGGGGGTAGCGGCACCAGAAGAGACTTGACGATGGTGTCTGCCTGTTCGTGGAGCCTCACTTCCGAGTCATGTTCGAAAGCCTCGACTACGGACCTGCACCCCTCTGGCTGGACCGCACAAATCGAGGGAGTCTTCTCGATCAGGCCGAGCTGGCAAAATTCGTTGAAAGCCTTCCAAGCCGCAGATAGGTTTCCCCCTCCGCCAACTGGTATCAGAACCCAGTCAGGCGCCTGCCAGTCCAGTTGTTCGCAGATCTCGTATGCAATCGTCTTGGGCCCCTCCCACTGGTACGGATTCACCGATCTTATCGTGGCAAAAGGATACCAACCAAATCTCTTACTCGCGCGTTCCACCAACCCGCCCAAATCCTTGCCCAAGAAGATCCTTGCGCCATACATCTGGATCTGTCTCAACTTCCCTCGTGGAACATCGCTAGGGCAGAAGACGTAGGCGTCCATTCCAGCTTTCGCAGCGAAAGCGGAGACCGCGCATCCAGCGTTACCTGACGAGGTACAAACAACAGTCCTGCAACCAAACTGCACTGCTTTAGAGACCGCGATCGCGGCTGCCCGATCCTTGAACGATCCTGTCGGGTTCGTGGTCTCGTCCTTTGCATACAGGTTTTCGCAATCGAGTTCTCTCTGAATCCTTGTGCATCTCTTGAGGTTCGTGCCTCCTTCTCCCAGAGTCACTGTGGACTCTCCTTGTATTGGAAGTAGTTCCAAGTATCTCTCCTGAGCAGATCCACGTCGAATGCGGAGGGTGTCTCCCGAGATAGACTCGGCGACTCTCTCATAGTCATAAAGAATAGACAGCGTACCACTGCATTTTGGACAGTTCAAGAGGGTAGAGTCAGGCCTATACTCGCTCTTGCAGGAATCACAGACTATTCTGTCAACACATGACAAGTGTGCCGATCCGCCCGCAGGACTTGGTCATGGAGCATGAGATCGGCCATATGAGGGTTGTGAACCCATCCTCCTCCTCCACGGCTTCGGCACCAAATCTAGGGTTGACAACGACGTAGCCGAGGATTCTTCCCGGATATCGCTTCATAGCCTCCACAACATCTTGGTTCCCCTCGTAGAAGTCGTACGTCAACGCCTTCAGCGAGGAGACACACATTTTCTCTATCCCTAGCCTATCAGCAGTCTCCACAAGTCTTTCCGGAGTCATCCACACCTTAGGACTCAGGATCGGAAGCTTTCCCATGTGCGCGTGCGTGTCGACGATCAAGAAACGGGCCCCGGGCATTTTCGAGCGTTGATTGGACTGGCATGACATGTGAGAGTATGTGAGAGCAGGGGGCCCACAGTCCTCTGATTTCCCATAATTACCTATGTGAAGAGACGTGGTGGATGCGGATTTCAGGCTTGCGTTCTTTTGAAGCCACCTCGAGTCTGAAGGGTATGCCGTTTACCTATCCGAGGCTTTTCTCCTCACTATCGTAGTCTTCGGCACCTTGCTAAGAGGAGTCTGCAGTTATTTCGTCGAGGCTCACCCTCATAATTTTGGCTGCAGCAACTCCGCTTAACTATGATACGGACGCTTCTCCTTCATCACCCAGTAGATGATCTTCAGCAGCTTCGCTGATGCCGCGACGGTGGCTTTGGCTTTCCCCTTCTTCTTCACGAGCCTGTTGTAGAATCTGGTTACGTTGCTGTCCGGTTCTGTTCGGATGTGGCTTTGAGTGCATTCGGTCAGGATCCATCGGAGATGCCTGCTTCCAGTCTTGGTTATGCTTCCATGGTAGGTTACTTCGCCGGAGCTATGCGTGGATGGTGTGAGTCCTACGTGTGAGGCTAGGTGCGATGAATCTGGGAAGCGTTCTATCTCTCCGATCTCGCTGACGATCAGTAGAGCCGAATAGTAGCTTATGCCTGGGATGGTTGTTAGAAGCCTAGCGTAGTCGTCATCCTTGGCTTCGGCTCTTATCCTTCTGAGGACTTCATCTATCTCATGGTTTAGGGCGTCTATGATGTTCAGGTATCCATCTATCTTGTAGTCGTGGATCGCTCTCACAAGAGCGTCATCAAGGAAGTTTGGTTCGACCCAGCCTACAACGGCATCAACACGGCTCCACTGTTCAACACTGTAGTCTTCAACGTGTAGACGCAGAACGACTTCGCTGCTCTCCCTCTCTTTTTTCTGATCTTCTCACGATGGTAGGATACTCTATCACGCAGACGCTTCGCCTGCTGCCCTCGCGGTCCTGTCGATGAAATGGCAAGCCGCAAATCGCTCAGGGCCTATTGGCTCGAGAATGGGTTCTTGATCTGAACATTTCTGTTGAGCATACGGGCAACGTGGGTGGAATCTACAACCGGGAGGCGGGTTGATCACGCTCGGGACTTCGCCAACAATCTCGACTTTTAGAAGATTCCTCTCCTTCGGGTCGGGGATAGGCGCGGATGTGATCAGGGCGATCGTGTAGGGGTGCCTCGGCTCGTTGATCACTGCGTTTGTCGGCCCGTGCTCCACGATCTTTCCGGCGTACATGACGTAGGTTCTGTCCGACAGGTACTCAGCAACTGAGATGTTATGAGTGATGATCATGTAACTCAAGTTGTACTTCTCCTGCAGTTCCAAGAGAAGGTTGAGTATCTGAGCCTGCACTGACGCGTCCAGAGCACTTGTCGGTTCATCAAGTATTACAAGACTCGGCTCAGTCACAATTGCCCGCGCGATATTCACACGCTGTTTCTGGCCACCGCTGAGCTGCCTGGGAAGTCTGTCGAGGAACTTGTTGTCAAGCCCCACAGCATTCAGAACTTCAACTGCTTTCTTCTCTCTGTCGTTCTTGTTCATGGATGAGAGGCCGACCAGCGGCTCCGAAACGGTGTCCTTGATCTTCATGGTTGGGTCCAAAGAGGAATCCGGGTCTTGGAACACCATTTGGATGGTTTTGAAGCGGTCTTTCGAGCGCTTGAGTGCAGCGCTATCCTGTCCCTGTATTCTGATTGAACCGCGCTTTGATTCAACAAGACCGAGCACTGCTCGAGCCAGGGTGGACTTGCCGCAACCACTCTCGCCGACGACTGCAACCGTCTCGCCCACGCCGACATCTATGGTAACTCCATCAACAGCCCTGACATGGGCAGTCCGTCTTGTCAGGAGAGGCACAGAGAAGGAACCGCCAACGTCGAAGTATACAGCCAGTTCCTCGATCTGTAGAAGCGGGTGTTCTTCATTCGTGGAGATAGCAGGCAACTCGATGAGAGCCCTCCTTAATGGTCAACTCGGGTTTGGCAGCCTCGCATCTCTTCATCACGTAGGGACAACGCGGCGCGAACTTGCACGCTGCTGGAATGGATCGCAAGTCAGGTGTGCTTCCTTGGATAGGCTTGAGTCTCATTCCTTCCTTTGATCCGGACGGAATACACGCAAGCAATCCTTGAGTATAGGGATGAAGTGGGTGAGAGAAGAGATCAAACACCTCACCATCTTCCACAATCTGGCCAGCATACATGACAGCGATTCTATCCGCCACCTGAGACGCCACGGCAAGATCGTGAGTAATCATGAGGATTGATGTGTCCACTTCTTCCATCAAGCCCTTCATCAACTTCAGGACCTGAGCTTGGGTGGTCACATCCAGTGCTGTCGTTGGTTCATCAGCGATTAGCAGGGAAGGTTTCTGCGCCAACGCTATCCCAATCATCACACGTTGCCGCATTCCACCGCTTAGCTCGAATGGATACCGATCAGCCACACGTTCGGGATCTGGAATTCTCACCAAGTTCAGAACATCGATGATCTGCTTTCTCTTGGTGTTCGTTCCGCTTCGTGAGGGTGAGGCACTTCTGTTTCGCTCTGTGGCTACGCCTTTTTTCCCACGCGAGTCCCTGAGTGCAATTGCTTCCTGTATCTGATCGCCGATCTTGAACACCGGATTGAGCGACGTCATCGGCTCCTGAAAGATCATAGCTATTTCTGTGCCGCGATAGAGCCGCATTTCATCTGGTGCGAGACTGAGCAGGTTCTTTCCGTGGAAGTTGACCTCGCCGGAAAGGTACTTTGCGGGTGGACTCGGCAACAATCCGATTATTGAGAGACCGAGCGTCGTCTTCCCACAGCCGCTCTCACCCACGGCGGCCACAAGTTCATGCGGCCTTATCGACATGGATACGTTGTCGACCGCACGGACAGCACCCGTCTTCAACTCATACGCGATCGATAATTGATCAACGTTCAAGACTGAGTTATCTTCCATTGTGTGTCAGCCGATCCTCGCTGCTTCTACAGCGTCCCGTAGTCCATCGCCTAGAATGCTGAAGGCCACGACAACGATGCCGATGACAAGTGCCGGGAAAATAGGCAGCCATGGTGCAGAAACCAAGTAGTCTTGGTAGGCGCTCACCATCGCGCCCCATTCGGGCAATGGGGGACGAATGGAAAGCCCGAGGTAGCTGAGGCCTGCATAGATGATGACAACGCTGCCAATGTCGATAGTGGCGTACGCGAGCATCGGTGTGAGGATGTTGGGCAGCACATGTCTGGTCAGAATCCTGATACTCCCAATGCCTGATGCCTTTGCTGCTTCGATGTAATTCTGATGACTTACGCGCAGCGCCTCACCGCGAGCAAGACGTGCGTACGGAGGCCACCATATGATGAGTAGAGCGTACATCATGTGAATGATGCCCGGACCTAGAATGACCGCAATTGAGATGGCAAGCACTAGCGCTGGGATTGCGAATATGATGTCTGTGTATCGCATCAGGGCCTCGTCCAACAACCCTCCCCTGTAACCTGCGGTAGCCCCAAGAAGTGCTCCCACAAGAAGCGAGACACCAACAACAACGAAGCTAACAAAAACATCGTTAGGGGTCGCATAGAGAATCCTGCTGAAGACATCTCGACCGAGTATGTCAGTTCCAAAGAGATGCTGAAGGCTGGGAGCACCTAACGCGGGTCCAACGTTCTGTTTGATCGGGTCGTATGGAAGCACGCTGATGCCGGTCAGTGCAATGACAATCGCTGAAACAACCAGGCCCGATACGAGCAGAAAACCCAGCTTTGTCTCGTTGTTGTATGTCAACAGCTCGATGACGGACTGTATTCTGGGGTTCTTGACTTTGATCATTGCAGTCGAATCTCCGGATCAACTACAGCGTAGAGAATGTCCGCCGCGAGGTTGGAGGCTACAATTATGGCAGCGAAGACCAAGGTGATTGCGAGAATTGATGGATAGTCCAGCGAACTGAGCGCCTGAACCAGGTACTGGCCAGCCCCGGGATATGTGAAGATTGTCTCAGCAAACAATGTCCCGGTCACCAGCCAAGTCACAAGAAGCGAAGCAAGAGTAACAACTGAAATCATTGCGTTCCTAAGAGCGTGTTTGAAGAAGATCGTATTCTCGTCCAGGCCCTTTGCACGGGCGGATCGTATGTAGTTTGTGCGCATGACCTCAAGGATGGAGGCACGGAGGACTCGCGTCACATATCCGAAGACGCCAAGCGCGAGGGCTAAGCTCGGCATGATAACGTGAACGAGTGCGTCAACGAATGTGCTAGCGTTGCCTTCGAGCAGACTGTCTATCATGATGAAACCGGTGATTGGTTTGGGTGCCGAGACACCTGGGCTGAGGGCCCCGCCGCTAGGAAGCAGACGGAACGTGTAGGTTAAGACAAGCAACAAGAAGAGTGCGAGCAAGAACGCTGGGGACGACACTCCCGCCAGATAGAACGCTCGTATTCCATAGTCAGCTGCCTTGCGGTGATATTTCCCGGCGAGTACACCAAGCGGTATTCCGATAACCAAGGTGAGCACGATTGCGAAAAATGCGATCTGGAGTGTGAAGGGCAGCGTCTCTCTGATGGCGACTGCAACGGGCCTGCCCTTCAATACTGAGTATCCCAAGTCTCCTTGAAGTAGGCCGGCTAGGTAGTAGTAGAACTGCACATACAGTGGGTCATTCAAGTGATACTTCTCTGCATATGCTGCAGCCAAGTCCGGGTACATACTCGCTGCGCGGCCGAGCCAAGCGACGAGTGGGTTGGCTGAGATCGACCGTGAAAGAATGAATGTGATTATTGCTACTCCGAGGAGGACAAAGACGGCGAGTCCGAGACGGCGCAGGACGAACGAGAGCAGTCCCAAACTGAATCACGCGAGAGACGCATGATCCGCGCTTATTTGCCTTGCTAGGCAGGTCTCATGTGGGCGCCTGCGAAAGCTTACGCCAGATTTCGATCATTGTAAGCACATTTTCCCATCGCGTATCCTCAAATAGCTGATCGATCGGGGCAAGTACGAATCCCCCTCGTGGCGCCAGGGTTTCGATGGCTTCCTTGACACACGTTTCGACATCTTTACTCTCGCGCGACGCGAGTGTCACAGCTGAGTTCATTCCTCCCCGAAGGCAGACTTGATCTCCTATTCGCTGCTTGATCTGTCGCAGATCAGCTCCGCCTTGCACTGGATCGATACCGTACAGGGCGTCGATGCCCATTTCTACAAGCGGCTCAAGCAGCGGCATAAGACCTGACGTCATTATGTAGCAGAATTTCGCCCCGATACGGTGAACGTAGTCTATCTCTTTTCTAATCCGAGGAGCAAAGAATGTTCTGAACAATCGCGGTGACCAGAACGTCTCGTACCATGCTCTATGCACAATTACGTCGGAGCCTCCGAGTTCGGAAACCAATCTGATGTGCCTCAGGTTCCATTCAAGAATCGTGTCGAGCAACCTGTGAAGAAGTTCTGGTTGTCTGTATGCGATCATTATCGCGTTCTCGAGTCCACACAACCACCCGAGTGCGTCACCCAGGAATAGTCCTGAACCATCGAGCCAAGAACTAAGGTAGTTGGTCCCAGACTCGAGGACGACTTCGTTCTTCTCCGCGAATCTTCTGGCCGTGTTCGCTTGTTCTCTGGCCTGTCGGAGCAGTTTCTCTGAAGGCTCTGTGAACAGAGCGGAAAGGGCTTCGACATCTCCAATCGTCTCGATCAAGTATTTCTTTGAGCGGGAACGAGGGACAAGGAAGTCCGTGAAGATCGGCATGTCGTCTCCATGGGGCCAGTCATCTGTCTTGCAGGCAACTTGGCTGAGGACGCCCTTGGGAGTGTGATACTCCTTGAACAGCAAGGGGTACCGTTCTCCAGGTCGATTCTCTCTGCGGACTTTCACTGTCACCTCAGGGTTGAACATTCTCGGTGGTTCAAACTCGACAGCGTCATCCAATCCGAGTTTGGTGGTCTTGAGGACTCGTTCGAATTGGTCTCTCCAACTGTCGTTCTTGTTAGAGAGGTACTGGCGGCTCCACCATCTGATCAAGAGTGGCACGTGGTCGACTTCTGAGTGATTGAATGCCTGCAAAATCCGCTGCCTTGAAGACATCCCGTTTCTCATTCTGGCGTCCTTCCAAATGGCTCGGATCGTTTGGCTTCCACAGATGTCGCGAGTCCGATTTTAGCATAGTTCACAGACGGACATTGGTTGGGATCAAGAGCGACATTTCAGCGGAAAGAGGGGATCACGTGCTCCCCAATTTGCTTTATGAGCTCAGGGGAGGCACCGGTGCTGAACACAACTTGATTGGCACCTACTGAGACGTAGCTCTCCACCACTTGTACAAGGTCGTCTACCGAGCGGCAGAGATGAAAGTTCTCCCTGATTCGATCGTCTTCTACCGTGGCGCCCATCGCTTCTACTCGTCGCGGGTCGGGCTCCTCGAAAGCTTTGTCCGCGAGAAAAGCTGCGTCTCCGCCTTTCAGTCGTTGGATCAAAGAGCTTTCTTCGCCTATGCCGAAGCAGACGAATGCCATCTTCTCCATATTGGCCGGATTCTTTCCTGCTATTCTGGCTCCTTCCTCGAATCTTGGAAATATGACGTTCTTGCAGCGGCTTGGTGTGGATATCGTGATCAGGGCGTCGCCGAAACGCCCTGCATATGTCACCGCCTTTGGCCCCATGGCTGAGAAGTAGATTGGTATCTTTGTTCGTGGCTTAGTGTATAGGCGGATGTTTCTCATCTTGAAGAATCGGCCTTCGAATGAGAAGTAGTCATCACTGCTCCATGTTCGTCGAATGAGCTCCACTCCTTCCACGAGTCTCTCGATCCTTTCCTTCCATTTCGGCCAGCCCAATCCTGCCTCTTGGAAGAACGGTTCTTCGTTCATCGCTTCGCCAGAACCCACTCCTAACAGGAATCGCCCCGGATACATGTTGTCCAAAGTGGCGGCTGCTTGCGCTATGATAACGGGATGATACCGTGCCCCAATCGGGGTTGTGACATCTGGGCCAACAAATATTCGATCGGTCCTTTCGAGCAATGCGGCCATAACGGACCACACGTAGGGCGATTTCCCGCCTGTGTGAATCCAAGGCATGAAGTGATCCCCAAGCCAGTAAGTATCGAAGCCCAGCTTCTCCGCCAAGACTCCGCACTCGACGAACTCCCGGGGATCCGCCTGGTTCTCTCCTACGTCAATGCCGAGTTTCACTCTCACGACCGCTCACGAACACCTGGGACTAGGAAGTGAGTGTATTCCACTAGATGAGTTCACAGGAGATCCTTGGCATGCCTTTGGATCTTTCGAATCGCTTCGACAATCTTAGCAGTATCTTCTCGGGTGCCTAGGAGGACCGGATTTGGTAGCCAGACGGTCTCCCACGAGGCGCGGATTGTGTTCGGGAACTTCGTTTCGAGAATGGCTTTTGCTGTTTCGCGTCTTTCCTGCGGAAGTCGTTTGAGGTACTCGCCGCTCTTGAATAGGTCGAGCTCATGTATTGGTGGATAGCTTGCTTGGGTTGGAATCCCTTCAGCTTCCAGTGCTTCGATGAACCTTTTGATAGGTAATCCGGCAAAGGCTGAGGATTCATAGTGAAAGATGTACGCGTAATATCCGTTCCGAGTGCATCTTGGGTCCTGCCTCTGGGGAGCGATGCCCTCGATCTCGGGCAGTGCACGATCTAGGTATGCAGCGTTCTTGGTGCGGACGGCCGCTTGTTTGTCGAGGCGGGAGAGCTGTTGCGTCAGGATTGCTCCTTGCCACTCGCTCAGTCGATAGTTCGACCCGTAGATGAAGTGAGAGTAGAACCACTCTCCTGGCATGCGGCCGCAATCGTGTACCGATCGAGCTCGCCGCTCCAACTCGTCGTCATTGGTGATTATCATTCCGCCCTCTCCCGCTGTGATCAGTTTGCTCGCTTGGAAGCTGAATGTTCCCATGTCCCCGATCGCACCCACTTTCCGGCTTTTCCATTCGGTGCCATGGGCGTGGGCGCTGTCCTCTACTAGTCGGATATCATGCCGACGGGCGATCTCGGGGAGACGGTCGAGGTCTGCGGACAGACCTCCCATGTGAACCGCGATGATCGCTCTTGTCCGCTCGGTGATCTTCTCCTCCACTAGATCCGGATCCAGACAATACGTGTCAGGAGTCACGTCTACAAGAACAGGTAGCGCCCCTGCAGCGAGAACCGCGCTGGCAGTCGCTATGAATGTGAAGTCAGGTACTATCACTTCATCGCCTGGACCAACTTCGAGCGCGGCTAGCACGACCTCCAATGCTGCTGTCCCATTAGTCACAGCAATTCCGTGTTTCGCTTGTTGGTATGCGGCGAACTTGCGTTCGAATTCCAGCGTGCGAGTTCCCGGTGTGCGCCACCATACTCGACTCGTCAGCACTTGCATGAGCGCTCGGCGTTCTTTCTCATCGTATTGCGGCCACGGAGGGAAGGGTTTAGCCATCGCCCGTTTGCCACCGAGTAGAGCGAGCTTTTCGGTGCTCAAGGCCAATCACTTGTCTCTCGGATGACACGTTCGAGTAGTTATGTCCAACCGTTGAGTTTTAAGGCACTGTCGCTAGGTTTGTAGGAGCCTCGGTGGCTCAGCCTGGTAGTCTCAGCTTCCTGAGCTGGAAAGCATCCGCCTTGTAAAGGCGTCTCAAGTAAGCGGAAGGTCGCGGGTTCGAAGCCCGCCCGAGGCTCCAAACCCCACCGCGCGGGTTCTTCCAGACAACCGAGGTGGCTGTCAAAGCGTTCAACCCTCGTTACAACATCCACTCCGACGCCTCAGTCACGCTAAACCTATGTTGAACT
>Ga0315280_10004095_pt1 | contig 21813 bp, 22 predicted proteins | sample YL17G06_40_MG_FD_203697 | JGI IMG/M metagenome (GOLD analysis project Ga0315280, IMG submission 203697) | Sediment microbial communities from Yellowstone Lake, YNP, Wyoming, USA - YL17G06_40 | ecosystem: Environmental > Aquatic > Freshwater > Lake > Sediment | place: USA: Wyoming | collected...
GTTTAACCCCTGGTGCCGAGGTAGTGATGGTTAAATCAGCTCCTTTCCATGGTCCAATAGAGGTTATTGTCAGAGGCTCAAGACTTGCTTTGGGTCGAGGCATGGCCGAGAGGATTTTCGTGGTGAGAAAAAAGCGTGCCTAAGACAAAATTGACTATTGCGCTGGCTGGAAACGCGAATGTGGGGAAATCGGTCATATTCAACCAGCTGACTGGCTTGCATCAACATATCGGAAACTGGCCAGGAAAGACTGTTGAGAGAGCCGAAGGGACACTTCACTTCAAGGGCCACACGATAGACATAATCGATCTACCTGGAATATACTCACTTTCAACCTACTCACTGGAGGAGCTGGTCTCAAGGAAATATATCGCAGTTGAGAGACCAGACATGGTGATAAATGTTGTGGATGCTTCAGTCCTTGAGAGAAATCTGTTCTTCACCTTGCAGCTGATGGAACTTGAGACTCCGATTATTGTAGCGTTAAATCAGATGGACATAGCAAAGAAAAAGGGTCTCGAAATCGACACGAAAAAGTTAGAGAATCTTCTGGGCATACCAGTGATACCGACTGTGGCAATAAAGGGAATAGGCATTTTCCAGCTTTTGGAAAAAGCCGTAGAAGTAATTGAAAAAGGGCAAATGGCGAAACCTGTCAAAGTGAAGTATGGAGAAGAAGTCGAAGAAAGGATCGCCAAGGTCACTAGAATGGTTGATCGAATTCAATTTTGGTATCCGCCAAGATACGTAGCGATCAAGCTACTAGAAGGAGACGAAGAGATCGCGCGGGAAGTCCACAAAATAGACCCGCAGATAGTGGTTGCTGCAAAAGAACTTGCAGATGAAATTGAAAGTCTTCACGGGCACTCTTGCCCAACCGTGATAACTTCTGAAAGGTATGAAGTTGCTGGATGTATTGCCAGAGAGACTCAAAGGCTGGTGCCTCCCAAAAAGCCTCCAATAGAGGAAAAACTTCATACCCTCACAACTCACAAAATCATGGGATATCCTGTTATGATTTTTTCGTTGTTGTTAGTGTTCTATTTCATTTTCACCTTTGGAGGTTACAGCTCAGAACTGTTGAGCAACTTCTTTCGTGGATGGGAGCCTCTCTTTGCAGGTTCGTTTGGGACAGGAATCGTAGGAAAACTGGTTTGGGGAGGCATCATTGAGGGAGTCATAGCAGGTGTCACAATAGCTCTACCTTACATTCTTCCATTCTATGTTGTATTGTACCTACTAGAAGACTCGGGTTATCTTAGTCGAATCGCATTTTTGATGGACAACGCCATGCACAAAATCGGACTGCATGGAAAGGCATTCATCCCTCTAATGCTTGGCTACGGCTGCAATGTCCCCGCCTGCTTAGGATGTAGGATAATGGAGACGGACAGGGAGAGATTACTCGCAGCGTTTGTAACAACACTAGTGCCCTGCGCCGCGCGTACAGTGATCATACTTGGCCTAGTAGGCGCGTTTATGGGCGTTCAATGGGCTCTGATGCTTTATGTCATCGACCTCATGGTCATTTTCGCCCTTGGAAGGCTTGCATTTAAAACTCTGCCAGGTGAGCCGACCGCTTTAATCATGGAAATGCATGATTATAGGATGCCTCATCTTAAGACTGTTCTGAAGCAAACATGGTTCAGACTGGCCGAATTCATAAAGATAGCCTTTCCTTTAATAATCGTTGGAAGCCTGGCAATAAAGCTGGCAGAAGTTTTGGGTTTACTGGAACCCATCAAAAATGTACTCAGTCCCATAACAGTCATGTGGCTAGGATTACCCGCCATTACTGGAATAACGCTGATATTTGGCGTGCTGAGAAAGGAGCTAACACTGATCATACTTGCTACCCTTCTTGGAACAACAAACTTCGCCCAAGTCCTGACACCAGTTCAAATGATCGTGTTCACTCTAGTAGCAATGTTCTACATCCCATGCATAGCAACAATCGCTGCTCTAGCTAAAGAGTTTGGCTGGAAAAGAGCAATGTCCATAACCATTTTCGAAATAGTGTTTGCAATAAGCATCGGCGGAATCGCAATGAGAATGTTGACGCTATTCACTTGACAAATCCTCAGCAGATCATTTCTGCACTAAGAAACAAGAAAACCTTCAGCCACCACCTGCCATATGGAACAAAACAAGCCTATTGCATAGAAATAGCCTCCTTGAGTCTGGAAAAGCTTGCCCATCTGATCAAGATCTGCGGTTTTCTTATGCAGACCAAAGTCTATCTGTTTTGGAAAAAGACTTTGAGTTAGTCACAGAACAGATCTAGATTCAGATGCTGGCGTGTTCTATACTGCTACAGACTGAATGGATAGATAGATGCTTTGAGCGCGCTAAAACGATAGGGGGTAGGCTGTATTGCCCAGAATTTCTCGCAATAGAATGATTACGCGCTTTCATCACCGCAACGTTTTTCATTGTTCAAAGCCACAAAAGCGAGTATGGCCTACTGGGCGAAGAAATCTGATGAGCTAATCAGGGAATTCTCATCTTCCGAGAATGGCCTTGACGAGAAGGAAGTTGGCGAAAGACTGGCCAAGTACGGTCTCAATGATATCCCGGTTAGGAAAAAGAAGTCTGCTCTTAGCCTGCTCATCTCGCAGATGAAGGACGTTTTGATCATAGCGTTGGTCATCGCGTCAGTTATCTCGCTTTTCACTGGAGGCGTGAGTGAGGCCGTAGCCATTCTTGTCATAGTTGTCATAAACATCTCTCTAGGGTTCATCCAAGAGTATAAGTCCGAAAAGTCCTTGCAGAAGCTAATCAAATACATAACGTACAGGACAAAAGTGCTCAGAAAGGGTGAGGTAAGAGAAGTAGATGCAAAATACATCGTGCCCGGCGACATAGTCTTTCTTGAAACTGGCGACAGGGTTCCTGCTGACCTCCGCCTAATAGAAACGGACGAACTTGAGATTGACGAATCAATAGTCACAGGCGAATCGTATCCTGCCCACAAGATTTCGTCTCCCATCATGGCTAAGGATTTAGCACCACAAAAGATGGAAAACATTGCTTTCATGGGAACCCTCGCCGTAAACGGTAAGGGAAAAGGAATCGTAGTATCCACGGCCATGGGAAGCACCTTCGGAAAGGTAGTAGGATTTCTGAAAACAGAGGAGCCAGAAACAAACTATCAGAAGAACATAAGAAAATTCGGAAGCTTCCTCATAAAAGGAATAACCATAGGAATAGTCTTCATATTCATAGTCAACGTGCTCACAGGGTTTCTGTCTAGCTCCCTAACGGCGGAGAGAATACTTGATTCTGCTCTGTTCTCCTTAGCACTTGCGGTGGGTATCATACCTGAATCGTTGCCCATAATAATCACAATCGGCCTGTCAAGGGGAGCCACCCTGATGAGCAAGAAAGGGGTCATAGTCAAGAAACTGAGCTCCATCGAAGACCTAGGCAACATGGACGTCTTCTGCTCAGACAAAACAGGAACCCTCACTGAAAACAAAATCACTCTGATCGACTACGTTGACTTGGACGGAAACAGGAACGATGATCTGCTGCAGCTCGCATCTTCTTGTACTTCAATAGTTCAGGCAACGAGGGTTGTGACTGGCAACCCTTTGGACGTTGCGTTGATGGAGTATGCAGAAGAGAAAGGCATGCAGAGCCCGGTCGGTGAACGTGTAGAACTCATTCCGTTTGACTATTCCAGAAGAAGAATGAGCGTCATCGTCAAGAGAAATGACAAACACCTCCTCATCTGCAAAGGAGCACCAGAAAGCATCATTCAAGCGTCATCAAAAATGAAAGCAAACGGAAGAATCGTGCAGCTTGACCCTGTCAAGGCTGAGGAATTCTCTGAAAAGCTCTTTCGGAAGGGTTTCAGAGTCATCAGTCTCGCAGCAAAGGATGTTGAAAAGAAGCCGGACTATAACAAGGATGAAGAGAACAACCTGACTCTTCTTGGGTTTCTATGCTTCAAAGACCCTTTGAAACCCACAGCAAAAGAATCCATCAGTCAATTTAGAAAACTCGGCGTTGAAGTAAAGATATTGACGGGCGACAATCCGATTGTCGCAAGAACCATTGTAGAAGAAGTAGGTATTGAAGCAAAAGAGATACTAGTAGGTGAAGATATCGACGCAATGGACGATGTCCAGCTTGAGCGGACCGCTGAAAAGGCGAATGTCTTTGCAAGGTTGACACCTGAGCATAAGGCAAGAATAGTGTCCCTGCTCAGCAAACATGGACATGTAACAGGTTTTCTGGGCGACGGCGTCAACGATGCTCCTGCACTCAGATACGCTGACGTAGGGATCTCCGTGGACAGTGGCGTCGACATAGCCAAGGAAGCAGCGGACATAATACTCACTCAACCAAGCCTAGACATCATATCTGCTGGAATCATTGAAGGCAGAACCACATTCAGCAACACGACGAAGTACATTCTGAACACGATATCCGCCAACGTGGGAAACATGGCTACACTGGCAATAATCTCGGTGATGCTGAATTTTCTGCCTATGCTTCCTATACAAGTACTTCTCACAAACTTGATCAGCGACGGTCCTTTACTCTCAATCTCCACGGATAAGGTGGATGAGGGAGAGTTGACGAGGCCTAGGAACTGGAACATAAAGCTGATAGGCCGTTTTGCTAGGTTCTTCGGCGGAATCAGCTCCGTGTTCGACTTCGTAACCATCAGTCTTACGTTGATTTTGGTCGGATCCAACATCGCCCTATTCAGAACTTGCTGGTTTATCGAGTCAACGCTCTCCGAAATCATAGTGACCTTCGCCATAAGAACAAGAATGAGGTTCTACAAGAGTATGCCCAGCAAAATCCTTTTGTTATCGTCGGTAGTATTCGGCCTTCTCACAGTTCTCCTACCATACTCGCAGCTGAACGCAGTCTTTGAGTTTTACCCACCGACTCCATTTCTCCTCGCACTCATCTTCGGCATACTCCTGCTCTACTTCATAGTGGTAGAGACAGTGAAACACTTTTTCCATGAAAAGAGCTTCTAAGAGGCTCTTGCGATCGATCGGGAGATGTCACCACTCAGTTGCTAATCCAGCCTAGACTACGGACTCGTCTAACTGGATGATACTATTATGAAGAGAAAAAGAGGGAAGTAGCGCGCGCTGCTTCACCCAAAAAAGGAACCTAGGAACACGCTGGCGCGCTTCTTCCAGTGAGAATAGAGAGGTGTTCCAAAAGTGTTATCTAATTGATCTTCATTTTCCGTTAGAGAAGCGCGCGGAGGAGGCTGGGTGGGGAGTCACCTCGAATCTAGTTTGAGAAGCTTGGTCCGTTATTGTGGTATTGCCTTCGGCGCAGGATATATCTTGCTGTACGTAGGACTGATAGCGATTTTGGCCGAGGCGGCGGCAAGGACATTGCCTTATTCTGGGGGTTATGGACTGTCGTTGAATGTTCCGCCTTCAATCCTTTTGGCAGCCGTTTCATTGTTCATCGCTGTTTTGTGTGGAATCGGTTTTGGCGTTTTGGTTGTCAGAAACTCAAATTGGCGACACTCAGATCAGATGACTAATAGAATTTCATCGTGTGTCTTAGCTTTTTCATTGATGATTCTTTTCTTAGGAATAGGTGTTATAGCTGCGATCTCAACTTTGTTTTCTTATTCGTCAGGGTATTCTTCGTACCCATTTGGTCCATCTTCAGCGATGCTCACGCCAATTTCTCTCGTGATTGGTGCGGCCCTTCTCTTGATTGGTTATCGAGTATTCCTTAAGGAACAGGTTGAATCAAAGCTCGTCGGAGGAATCTTGATGATCGTTTCCATTGTTTTGACATATATTGTTGCATTATCACCCCTTCGAAACCTCTGGAATCTACTTGGCGTTATGGGCAGCATTGCGAGCGTGCGGCCACCGCCTCTCCCCGGTTTTCTAGCATGTGAGGTCAACCTTGAAACTGCATCCTTGCTCGTTGTGGCTGTCTGTGCTGTGCTTTATGCGTTCCCAAGTCTGAGAAGTGGGAAAGGATTACATGCGCTGAGGATTTTGCTGTCGATATCAGCTATTGTCTTCGGGATAGGACTTCTCTATTTCAATTTCTCGATGGTTTCAATAGTGAGCAGCTTCATCTCGTTCGCAGGCCAGTTCCTAGCTTCGATCTGGCTAGTTTTCATTGCACTCTTGATTCTTGGAATATCAGGAATCTTGATAATAGTCTCGGCAAGCTTGTCACTTGGCTTTTCACTTAAGGAGATCCAAGCCACTGTACTAATTCCTCCACCCCCACCACCTCCTCCGCCTCTTCCGTAGTCGTGTGCACATTTCAATTTATTACATTTCCGCGGGCGTGGGTGTGGCGGAAAAACGAACCGTTTCTTGGGTTTTGGGTTTTGGGGGTAAAGTTTTATTCCCCATGCTGTCTGCTTCTTCAAGGCTTGTTACCACACAACATTACCAGAAACGTTACTTAAAAGCACGGGGGGACTTTGAAAACTGATGCAGGTTAGCGCGCGCATGCGTGTTCCTAAAACGTTAAAAATGGTGTTTATCCCTCTTTTATGATTTGGTGGCAGTTTTGGGACGCATATCTGTTCTGCGGGCGCGATTGGGCGGAAACCCTATGGTTCTTACCATCCCTCAACACGGCCAAGACTAGCCTATCAAACAATCCTGCACCAGACCCAAACAGGCAAAAGCAAGCAAAGGGTAAGCAATAATCTATCGGTAGTAGGACTTTCCTGCAATGCAGGTAGTCAACGCGGCTTACAAGGATGAGAGTGCGATAAGAGTTATCTTCCTATCTTCTCTTCTGTTTCTTTCCGCCGCGAGTTCTTCTCGCTTGATGCCCCTTCTGCCGATCGATTGCTTTTCCCGTAGGCTTACCTCTCCTACTCATTTTCGTCATCTCCGCCTGAAGTGTGCTCGAGAGCTGATTCCGCTCCTCTCGGATGCTTCTCCATCCAATTCAACGCATATGCTTCTGCTTTCGATGCAGTCGCGTACGCTGGTGATATAGCCTCTCCTTTATCATCAACCCTTACCCTGGGAAACAGCAGCACCACGTAATGTGCTCCAAACTCTTTCTTTGTGACGACCAGATTCTGTCCTGTGGTCTCATTCACGAATCCTCGCTGTCGGTCCATTTTTCTCCAGCCTTCTACTATTTTCAATGACAATTCCTCAGTCGCTCTTCTTTGGCCAGCAGGCCTAAGAGCTGATCACGGCTTTCACCTGACAGCTTGACTCGTCGACGCTGCTGAGTGAGCTCTTTTTTCCAATGTTCAATTGCCTCTGGCCTCTGAACGTAGAAGCCCTTGCATTCTCGATCTGAATAGTGTCTCCAGCAGAAATGCAACGTATCTGCTCGTTCCAAAGACACAGTCTGATCGTTCCGGTTTCATCTGCTATCAGGGCATTTGCCACGCTCGCATAGTTTCCATAGCGAGTGTAGACTAGGTTTGGCTTCGGAATCTCCAAAACCTTGGCCTTCAGACAAACCTGCGTCATCCCACTCCGCAGATCTCTGATTGGAAGAACCGATGATTGCCTAGCCTTCTTGGCCAGGAATCTGCGTACCTTTTCAGTTTCCATGAAGTCTCTAATGGGGTGGCCTTTCTCCAAGAGGAATTCCTTGAATACTGAAAGCTGTGCAACAACTTTGGAACTCGTCAGAATTAGAAACATGACCTTGTCTCGTGTTTCGCCCCGCCACTCGATTGAAAGGTCTCCGCACCTAGATTTTTCACTTTCTTCTGCCAAGATCAACGCGTTGAAGAGCCTGTCGGGGTCGACATCATATTTTGCTGAAAGAAACGCGAGGTATTCGGTGGTTGATGTCTTTTTCCTTCTCAAACCCTTTCACTCATTCTCCATGCTGAACATATTTCGGAAATACGGGTCAATTTCAAAGTAGACCTCAGATTGGCTACATTGTGAGGTAGCCTTTGAGTCTCAATTGTTCAGTTTGGTTCTTCCTGTACCGCCAGAATATGTCTCCTCGAGTGTCTGACTGGAAGTCCCAGGGGGAGACTAGCACTATGTCTCCGTCTCTGATCCACACGCGTCTCTTTAACTTGCCTCGGACTCTGCATAATCGTTCCTTTCCGTCTTGACACTTGACCATGATTCGGTCGAAGCCAAGCATTTTGACTGCTATGCCTAACACGTCATTTTTGCTTGGGAGCAACATGTTTTCCAAGTTTTCTTCGTTTATGACTTTTCTTTTACCCAATTTTTCCACCTCCAGACCATGAGAACATGATTCCATGATAGCTAGACTAGTCAGAACGATCAGAGAAAAAGCGTACTTTGCGATTAGACTCTTCCTCTAGAGAATCCCAACTATTGCTAAAGGATGCGTCGCCAAGTATATAGGTCTATGCAGGCAGATTTGTGAAAGTGTCATCTGACACCCACATCGTGCTCAGATCAGCGAGTTTCTCAAGTCTTTCGGCCTTTGGTCTTGGCGCGCTCAGACTCGTTTCTCGCTGGAAAGTATCATATTACCGGCAGAAGACATTAGTGGGCTCTGGCTCCTTTCTTCCTTTCCAGTCTTCTCCTCGTCGTGCCCATGCCTGTTTCGGATTAAAATTGAAGCTCGTACCCTTATTTTCTGATCGCTTGAGCATGTGTTTCGAGAAGCAGGTTCCACAGTAAACTGGTTTGCCTACCGCAGGCTTGAAAGGTACAGTGGTGGCGTTGCCGCAGTCCGTACATGTGACTTCGAACATTCTTTTTTGGAACGTGTAAATCACCTCATTTGGTGTTGAGCGCAATTGGAAAATGTGAAAAATGGAAAAAACGATGCTAAGCTAGAGTCGTTGGCTTAGCTTAGAATCTTCTTCTTGGTGGCCCTCGTTTCGAATAGCAATCTCGACAGTAAACAGGTCTGCTTGGGTCAGGCTTGAATGGAACTTCACAGTCTTTTCCACAATCAGCACAGACTGCCTTATGCATTTCTTTCTCGTACATTAACTATTTCAACTCCTCGTATGCTGCTGTGCAAAAATCGCTTCTTACACGCTGCACTAAGATTCGCGTCGGAGCTTATAAACAGAGCACCCTCAAATCGAGAAGTTATACATGTTTAAGAGCGAGACATTCGTTAGAAGGGTGTTGCAACGGGGTATGCTTATGTCTCAACCTGTTTATGGAACAATAGTGAACTATCGAATAGGCATCAGAACACAGATGCCAAAATGGTGCCTCATCCAAATCATGGGTGAAAATACAGTATCTAAAGCAGGCCAGCTAGTTGGGCGAAAAATGATCTTGAAATTCGGAAAGAACAGCTTCATCGGCAGAATCATGGACTTGCACGGCAAGAAAGGCGTTGTCAAAGTCAAATTCCGCGAAGGCATACCTGGACAAGCATTAGGGGCAAGAGTCGAACTACTTGGCTAGCGCGCGCCTTCATTAAACTCGCTTACTTCCGTTTGAACGTAAAGTACGCTTCTTAGACTAGAGTATAGGCCCTTTCCCCAGCACCATGTAGGCTGAACTGACACCGTAGTGGCGATATCTCCCGCCAATCCCTCTTTTTTATACCACACGCACGCTCCACAGTATTCACTTCGTATTTAGGTGAAGGTTATAATCCTTGTTTGTTGTTACTATTTGATTCTGGGAAGGAAGATTTGTTTGAAACGATCGAGGAAAAAGCAGGCGAAAAGAGAACGATTTTTGAAAAGAATGAAAAGTCGAGGGAAATGGAAACATGGAAAGAGTAACGTTGAGAAAGTAAGGAGACTAGAAGAAGCGCAGGCTCTTCTAGCCAATGCCTCTCCATAGGTGAAGGCGTCCGCAGCTTACGAAACATGCTTATTCTCTACTAGTCCCTTTCTCTTCGCTTGAACAAAGGAACCATGACATAGTCTGAACGCCTAGTCCAGCGTTTTTCGCGATGTTTCTAAGGTCTATCTACGTAGAATAAGGCATCGTAGCTATTGCTTTCTCAGCCTTCCTAATATTGGGTGGACATCGCCATTGCGCCCTTCCTTCTATGAGGTTGACCCAGTAATTAAATGGCGCGCATGCTTGTTCCTAGATTCCGTTGAAGAGGCAGGCATGGCGTTTTCCGATGGTCGATGGTTACTGTCACGGTTCGAGTGGGTGTTTGCGTGCTCACACCCTCCCCCCGGGTTCACCGTATGACCCAAATATGACTGAAGAGCAAAATGAGCAGCGCAAGCTGCTTCCCAGAAGAATTCAGGAACACGCTAGCGCGCGGAAGAAGCTCGAAGAAACTGAAGAGAACGCAAAAAAGCGACTTTTAGCCTCTCATCCTTATAAGCTGGGCTGATGATGTATATTGCAAGAAAGGCGTGCTAACCAACTTATCGCAACATCATTTGCCTTAGGAGTAGCTTGCTTTTTTCTGAAGGGTATTACAACATGTTAAATGTGGGGAAGGTATCTGACGGAAACCGCAGCAGATTACAGATCATAGCGGAGATTGTGAGGCAGCTGCGAATACCGGTAGGAAAGGCGAACATCATGTCCCATTGCAAGATGAGCACCGCACAATCAGGGCAATGCTTGAATCTTATGACGTCAAGTAATCTCATTCGGATGGGTGCTTATGCAGGAAAAGTAACGTATCAGAGAACAGAAGCTGGCCTGGAGTTTCTAGAATTATACAAGAAGATGGCTCTGCTACTTGATACTGGGATTTCTTCACCCTTTCTAGTTTAGCCAAGACGGAGGAAAGAATCAAGGAGAGGTGATGTTGTTGCTGAATATTAAGGATGTCAGGAAGTGCAGGAACTCTTTGGAGCTAAACGACTTTATCGAGAGGTACATTGCCGAGGGGAACTCGCAAGACGAGAGTGTCGACAGTACATACTGGAGTCTGTTCGAAGAATGGAAAAGGACTCTGAAGAAGAAGCCCACGAACATGCTTTAACGTGCCCGACTACTTGCATAGCTTGAAGCGTCGCAAAAATGCGGCAAGATGGTTGGGTCTTCATTATTCCCTACTCTCTTATATGTCCGTGTGCACACTGTTATCTCACAAGTGCGCTCCACGGTTGCACTCGCAACCGCCGCAGATCGACAACAAGCATAAACGCTATGCTGAGGCTGCCTTAAAGAAGAGCAACTGCTTATTTTTATGCGCCGATCTGCAAGCGTGTCTTACAGTTGGCCGAGGAATCTAGAATGAAGAAGAGTGAAGAGAAAATCAATAATTAGGCGTTTACCTTGTACGCATTGGGAATCACAGAGGAATGCTCGAATAAAGCATGAAGAAGTTCAGGTCATTAGAGGATATATCCATAGAGCAGAGAAGGAAAGACGCAAGTCAACCCCTCTACTGTCAACCCCTCTACTTGTACCGATATGAGTAGCGGGCAGATATTGAAGCGCATTATCCGAGCAGGACTTCCAATATCAATTTGTGACGCAAGACCTCAGCAAGGTCTGCTTGTTCTATAGCACTTTCCAAAGCATCAAGTTCTCTTTGCACAGACTTTCTCATTTCTTCGCTGATTCTTTGATTGATCTCTTTCATTCGTCTCTGATACAGTTCGTCCGCCTCTCCTCTAAGTCTCCAATAACGCTCCAGCAAAGATTCCTTTTTGGTTTGTTCCATTATTCACACCTTTCTCATCTGTCTTTGTTTGTTACTTGGGTTGCCTCAGTTCATTGATTGTATCAACAGGCATTAATAGTTTAAGCACCCACGAGAAAAGAAGACAAGCGTCTTTGTTCTCAAGTGAGAAGAAGGCAGTTACATGGGTGACACAAGAGGAAAAACAAGAGAAGAAGATCTGAAAAAACCTAAGCCTCAGAAAAAGAAAGAGAAGAGAAGCGGAAGAAGAAAAAACTTGCCCGACTCGAAAGACAACAGTCCAGATAGGCTCGTTTAGAGCACAAGCAAGAGAAACTTTCTGTTCGCACAGCACGCGCGCATGGCGTGAGTCTGTTTTCACCCAGCGATTGTCTTCTTTTCAGCGCTCGTTTTCGCACATAACGAGTTTACACAGGTTCTAGGCTATGCCATAAAGACTCACACCAGAGTTTACGCATGCAAATGATTTATATCCGACTTTCCTAGACTCTTTCCTCCGAGAGTGCAATTATGCCAATATTTTTGATAGTTTCCAGGCATTCCGCAGAGAACTGTCCGCTGAACAATGAGAAAATGAAGAAAATGACGTTAGAATTGCCAGCCAAATTGGGCGGACTGGAGAAGAAACATGGAGTGAAGAGGATTGGAGCATGGACTGTAGTTCCGGAACATCTGTTGATTTGGGTCTATGAAGCTCCAAGCTCAGACGCTCTGCAAAAATTCTCAATGGAACCAGAAATCGTAAAATGGATGGCTTGGAACACCAGCGAAATCAAACTAGCAATGAGTCTCGAAGAAAGCCTGAAATTACTAAAACAAGCCAAATGAAATCACAACTTCTTTTTTCTCTGATTTTGCACCGGTCATTCAGCCAGCGTACGCTCGTAATTAATCTCTGTGTTCGTGGGATTCCTCTTCAGATTCTTCTTCATTCTCTTCTTCTTCGGCGGCCTCTTCCCCTGCAGTTCTTGCTTCTTCTTCAGCTTCTACTTCTGCAGGATAAGCCTCATCTAACCAAATCCTGAACTGTTCTTTGCTCTCAGGATCGGAAAAGGCCCACTCACACAGTCGACTGACGACGGCGTTGAGATCGATGTCATGATCGTCGGCCAAATTCTTCAGAAACTGTTCCCACTTTGCAGGCAGAGATATCGGAGGCCCAACCATCTTACTCTTTCACCATCACCTTTTATCATTAAAGCCATATTTAAGCTTCAGGCGTACTTTTTGCCCGAAACGTGCCTGAAATTAAGCACGCGCTTCAAGCTAGCGAGCGTTTTCGCAGATTGATTCAGGCATTGACCTTGACCATGCGTTCGGATTTTTGTACTTGACTGCTGGCGCTTTATCTTCTGTCTGCTTTTCTTCTCCGGCAAGGATTTTTTTCAGGCATAGCTACTCCTCCACAGTTGTATACGCAGGACGTATTTCATATAGTTAGCTAGGAGCGCGCGCCCTAACTAGCCGATTTCTTTAAGACTGCGCTTTCTCAAGAACTATTGTTTTGCATTAGTGGACTAATGTAGAACCTGTTAAATCCATGGAAGATAGCCATAATACGGAAGGCGAAATCATGGGCGATCACCGATGCGAGAATTGCGGGAAGATGTTCTACACCCGGTATGTGCAATACATAGGCAAGTGCTTATGTCCAGAATGTAGGCGCAAATCGGGAGCAGCCAAAAAAGAAAAGGAATACGGAGAAGCAAAAGAATACTGGGAAGCGAGGAAAAAGGAAGTGCGGGACTGTTGACTGCTTCTTTTGGCAAAGGAGGGAGGAACGCAAGGGTAGCTGCGACTAGACTTTTCCGAGCAGTTTCTGTTGATAATCTCTCCATTGAGTCTTAGCATTAGTTGACTAATGTAGAATGACTTAAAAACGCGGAGCAGATACTAATAATAGGGTTGTAAACTATGGTTCGGTGCTCATGTGGAACAGATAACTTGGAGAAGAAATTCTGCACGGATTGTGGTAAGCAATTACTGAATGATTGCGGAAAATGCAAGAAACTTGTAGCTATAACGGAGAAGTTCTGCGGAACATGCGGGACTAAGAACCCTCATTATGACGCTAAGGCATATAGCACACGGCCGCGCTAAGCAGATTCTTTCTCTTTGCGTTATTGCCCCACCCAAGCAGCTTTTCTTGGTAGTCTCGCCATTGCGTTTTTACGTAAGGCCGTAGACTTTCTATATTGCTAACCCCCACGAAGGGTCCATCGATGTTGACCCCCCACTGCTAGATTAACTCAAGACATCGTGGCTATAGTATGTCTGCGTCCTGAAAGCAAAATTTCAACTGATTCGTTGCTTAATAACCTTAAAGGAATCATGGCCTATCCAATCGAGACATTGGAACAGACAAAGTTGTTGCGGAAAAAGCTGTTGTTGAAGGACCCAATCCCCTCATACACTCTCCATAGTTCAACATCGAAGTGGAAGTTGCTGAGATAGTTCTCGTGGATAGTATTGTTGGAAGAATCATAGAACCCAATGCCGATACTATTATCCTCGATTGTGTTTCTTTCAATCTTGTTGTTTGTGACTCCTGCGAGACGAAACCCAATGGTGTTATTTTCGTTTTCTGAAAAACATCACATTATCGTCAGCGAAAAAACCTTTCCATTTAACGTCACACTTTTTGCGCGGAACCTCGACCCTGCGATCGCGCCTTCTCCTGCAAAGAGACAAAAGCACCGTGATAACAGTAAACACGGCAAGTGCACTCAGAAGCATTGGGTACTCTGGTACAATCCATGTATTTGATTCAATCAATATGTAAGACATGTAAGACATTAGCCAGCTTGAACTCCAGTTTCCAACCTGTTCAGATGCAAAATAAGAATATTCTACCAAGACCTCTGTTCTTCTGTCCCAATAGTAGTTCGCGCGCGCTAGTTCCAGTCCTGGCTAGCTGCACGCAGAAAAAATATAAGATAAATCCTGCGTATAGGACTATGGAGGAGTAGCTATGCCTGAAAAGAAAAAAGGAACCCTCGCGATTAAGAAGGCAAAGAAGCCTGTGCTTGCCGTTAGGAAACCTCAGCCCAGCGTGATTCAAAACTTCAACGATCTGTTAGACACCTTTCGGAATGAGTTTGGAGGTTACTTGTGGGATCCCTATAGGGGATTCGAGTGGCCTGTCGAATATGAACTGCCGATGCGAATACCATACGTTGACGTTATCGACTCTGGCAACGAGTATGTCGTGAAAGCGGAGCTTCCAGGGTTGAAGAAGGAAAACGTGCAGATTGAAGTGGCGCCGAACGAGTTGTCAATCACCGCTAGAGCTGATGTGGAGACGGAGGAGAAGGGAAAAACCTATTTGCATAGGGAAAGGGCGTTCTCCACGTTCCGCAGACGCATAGGATTCGGAGAAAGAATAGACATAGAAAAAGCGTCAGCAAACATGGCAGAAGGCATCCTCGAAATAAAGCTTCCCAAGCTCGAGCCCAAGCCTGAAAAGAAAACCAAAAAGATAACACCCCAATAAACCCTTTTTTTCCATCTAGCTTGTTAACTGGACCGTTCAAATAAGTAGCACTTGCTTTCTACATTATGGGCTAGCGCGCTGGCTTGTCCCTAAAATATCAACGTTTATTTTTGAGTTGGGGTCTCGTATCAAATGAGTTACGTCAAGCTTAGGAGGTGAATCCTAGCGGGACAAGATGAACACGAGACCCTTGAAACCCTCTTCAGAAACGTAGACTTAAGTTTTGCTCATAACATCCTGCACAGGTGCTTTCACGCTTCTGGGCCAGGAAGACCTCCAAGAAACCCTTTAGGGCTTTTCAGAACCTTCATCGTCATGAGAATGAAGGGCGTTCGCAGCCTAAAAGAAATGACAAGACTCCTCGACACAGACCAAAGGCTTAGAAAACTGTGCTTAATCCGAGCAGGTGAAGCAGCCTATCCAAGAAGCGTTCTCAGCAGGTTCATCCGCAGAGTCGGAGAAGAAAACCTCACCAAAATAATCGAGGAAAAAGTTGTCAACCTCTTGAAACAGAACGAAGCGAAAGAAGTTGACGCCGTGTTTGACGCCTCGTTCATAAAAGCATGGAGCACACGAGACCCACTGAATAACCAGAGAGGCTATTCTGACATGGAAGCCAGGGTTGGAAGAGCAGGCAGAACCTTTGGGCTCGGCTACAAGCTACACTTGGCTATTGATTCTCAGAGCATGCTTCCTTTGACTCGCACTTTTGCTTCGGCCAATCAGAACGAGCAGAAACACTCGCTGAACATGCTTGAGAAGACGAAGCTGGTTCTCAAACGGTCTGCTGCTAGATTGAGAAGTGTGATAGCTGACAGCCAGTACAGCGATGGCAAATTCAGAAACGCTGTTGGCGAGACAGTGATTCCTTATCGGGCAAACCAGAAACGAGATGTTAAGGGTTTGCTGAGAGTGGATAAGAAGTTTCGAGCCTACGGGCCGGAAGACCAGAAAAGAGAGTATCACAAGAGGCCGCATATAGAAGCGGTTTACAGCTTCCTGAAGACACAGTATAGCCTGGCCACGAACAAAGTCAGAGGCTTAAAAAACGTGGCTTCCTACGCACTTTACAGTCTGTTGTGCCTGGTTCTGAACCGAGAAGCAGCAGAAAACTTCGGAAGACCAGACAAAGCAGTATCGCCAACCTACTTCAACACATAATAAAGGGACAAGGCAGCGCGCAAGAAGCTTGATTTAGTCGTCTTCCTAACGTGTCCCATTCGTTATGTTCAGAATGGATATTTGTGTGTTGATTATCCGACACAGGGAAGAGTGTCGGCATCTACGGGCTATCGGAAATTAATACCTCTTCTATGATGACTGCCGATAGTTTTATCTGTCTTACGTGATAATGTTTTTCTGGAAGCGTTTTGGAAGTCGTTGCAGATTGAAGATTCAAGATACAGATTTAATCACGTTTGAAGAGGCTTTGGCTTCAAGCCGAAGTCAAATGGTCGAAAGGTTCTCCAAACACGTCAGCCCCATAGAGGCTAGGATCTTTAAGCTACTAAACACAGATAAGCGGTTTGTGAAAGCGGAAGGAATCCGTATCTTTGACGAGCAGGGCGAGGAATACCTCGATTTCACTGCAGGATATGGTGCGCTCTGCCTAGGACATAACCCGGCAGAAGTGCTTGCTGCTGTGCAGCAAGCCGCCAATCTGCCAACAATTCTTTCTTTCTATGTGGGTATCCATCCGCTGGTCGGGGCCTTGGCTGAAAACCTTCACAGAATTCTTCCAGGTCACCCCGATATTTCTTGTTTTGGCAGTGGAGGAGCAGAGGCAGTTGAAATAGCGTTAAAGACTGCCCGTGCATCTACTGGCAAAAAAAGACTCGTCTATGCCGACTGGTCCTATCATGGGCAAAGCATTGGAAGTCTTTCCGTCAGTGGACACACGTATAAACATTATTTTGAACCTCTTCTGCCCAATTGCGAACACGTGCCCTTCGGCGATCTTCAGGCCTTAGAGTTAAAGCTAAGAGCGGGTGATGTCGCCGCCTTCATCGTGGAGCCCGTTCAAGCAGAAGCAGGCTGCATTATACCCCCAAAGGGCTACTTGCCCGGTGCACAGGAACTATGCAACAAGTATGATGCGCTGTTGATTCTCGACGAGATTCAGACAGGCTTCGGCAGAACTGGCAGAATGTTCGCGGCTGAGCACGAAAGTGTGAAACCCGACATAATCGTCGTGAGCAAAGCGCTCAGTGCGGGCGTGATGCCGATAAGCGCAGCGGTCACAAACAGTGAAATTTGGAAAAAGGCTTACGACCAAGAGAACAGCTGGGAATCTCTTATCTCGACGTTTCGTGGCAACCCTAAAGCTTGCGCAGCAGCACTCAAAGCTATGGAGATCCTTGTTCGAGACAGATTGGTGGACCACGCAAAGAAAATGGGAGAATACACTCTTCAAAGGTTGGAAGAACTAAAGGCCCATAATGAAAACATCAAGGCGGTTCGCGGAATAGGTCTTCTATTAGCGATTGAATTGCCCAGCGGGAAAGGAGGCGCGCTCGCGCTTTCAAGTTGGGTCATCAGTAGAATGTGGAATAAGCACCACATCATTCTTGGTAATTACGACCATAGACAGGATATCCTGCGTCTTCAGCCTCCACTCAACGTTCAAAAGGAAGATATTGATCGCGTGATTGAAGCGCTTGACGAAGCATGCAGCAAAAGTGGCGTAAGCCTTGCCCTCGGCGCAGGGGTAACGGCTTTGAGAAGATCGTTGCGTCCACCAAAGTGAAAAAGCGCCGCTTTTACTATGGAAGCAAAGACCTGAAGAACGAGTTTTTTGGAAACCTAGAAAGAAAAGAGATTTGCGGATGACATTGCCAATGTTGGCTGGGTTCAAAGATTGCAGGGTTAGTGGCGTTGCTGCTTTCCGAAACGAAGCTCCCGTACATATCCCTGAGTTCATCGAAAGCTTCTTTATCGTCTTTGCGCAGAGCTCTTGCGAAGCCGTCCCACCTGTTGATTTCTTCTTCCAAAGCGATTCGTGATGACTTAACAGTCTTGCCCATATGTTAATTCTCCTCGTAGTCTCATTTCATCATAGACGTTCAGAGAAATCAACAATGCGTTAGCGCGCATGCCTGTTCCGAAAATGGTCAAAAATGGTTTTAAAATTCGTTTTGACATAGGTTAATCATGGACTTGTTTGATGAGCATATTTTGGCTGCGCTCAAAGATGGTAAACCCAGAGGCTTCACCGCACTTCTGGACCAAGTGGGCTTTACCCATAACACTCTGCAGCAACATCTTCAACGGCTAGCAGCTCGAGGCCTCATTGTTAAGCAGAAAATGGCTTCAAACAATCTAGGAAGGCCCAAATTTCCCTACCACGTACCGTCCACAGCAACAAAGCAGGTGACAGCTGCACTTCAAAACCCGCATGAGGCGCTCGTGACCCTGCAGTTCAGTCGGCTTAGGCACGTTTGCAGGTTCGAAAAGGGCGGCAACTGCAAAGAAGCAAAAAAGAATTGTGGGCCTCAAAACTGCCCCCAAACCAGAAAATAAGAATTATAACCATTTTACACCAATTTCGGGACAAGCCAGCGCGCCATTTTACATGCGCGCTGAGAGAATCAAATGTGAATTGAAAGAATCGTTTATGGTAGGCAGTGATTGGTGTGTGGCAGTTTTCAGGTGCAAGCCCGCTGATATCAAACAAGTACTTATTGATTTTCATGGATTTGTAAAGGACCTTGAAGGTGTCAATAGTCTACATTTCTTGATAAGAGGTCGTCTGGACAACGATGTGGTTTTTACTTTTCGCATATTGGTCGATTCGCAACACAGGCAGATCGTGAAGAGCAAGGTCGACTACAAGCTTGGAACATTGATGGCTAGTAGCCAGTTTGCTTTGGATCCAGACGCGGGGGATCCTCTCGCGAAATATGTTGCATGGTCTCCAGACGACAGAATTGCCAAGTGTGGAGCAAAGAAATTCGCGGAATTCTGTGATGTTCTCAGTAGGCTGAGCATAGTGGTTGTGCACATGGCTAAGAAGAAATACTTTGACTCTATGGAGAGAGTTGAAGTAGCACATATTATGTCTTGGATGCTTGGTTGCACAGAATACGGTCTATTGAGTCCAACACATTGGGAAATAGGATATTATGATCGTGTGGAAGACAAGAGCCATCAATATCTAAAGGAAGAATTCCCTAAATCATGAAGGTTTAGCGGACGCTGCCCTGCAACTTAAGCGAGTCTGTTTTTCCCAAGAAGCATCAAAAGGCTAACCTTATCACAAAGACCCTGACGAGAAATACGTTGGAGAAAATGCGTGTGCAGCCATCAGGAATATGCACGCGTGACTACTTCCATTTGTGGACTGTGATATCGAATTCTTGCCACATTGGATCGCCTTCTTGTGCTATTACTGTATTCAACGTTTTCATCCAAGCAAGCTTTTGAGACATGGTCATGAAACTCCACTGACCTACCGCTTTACTTCTGTCTGCCTCAACTTTGTCATGCCCAGAAGCCTTCAGGACCCTAGTTCTCCAGTGTTCGTTGTGAATATACCCTGACCGTCAGAACTACCCGCACGCGACGAGCTGTGGTAAAGATTTATATTGGTGAGCACTTTTGCCTTATTCGGACTAGTAAAATTCTAACCTTGAATGGAGGGTTTGTATGGCTTATTTGACAACAACTGCGACGGGACAACCAGTTTTGATTCTTAAGGAAGGTTCGACCCGAAGCAGAGGAAAAGAAGCCCAGAGAAACAACATGATGGCAGCTCGTGTGATTGGTGAAGTGTTGAAGACTACTTTGGGACCGCGCGGTATGGATAAGATGCTCGTTGACAGCTTGGGAGACATAACGATAACGAATGACGGTGCGGTAATACTGAACAAGATGGAAGTTGAACATCCAGCCGCGAAGATGGTGGTGGAAATCGCAAAAACACAGGACGACATGGTGGGCGATGGGACAACAACCGTTGTAGTGCTTGCAGCCGAACTGCTGAAAAAGGCTGAGGAGCTTTTAGAACAGAATATCCACCCGACAATAATTGTAAGCGGCTATCGCAAAGCAGCGCAAAAGGCAGTTGACGTCATAAACAACATCGCAATCCAAGTGGACATCGAAGACCGTGCAACACTCAAGAAAGTCGCGGTGACCTCGATGGCGAGCAAAGCGGTCGGTGCAGCAAAGGAACATTTTGCAGACATCGCTATTGACGCTGTGAGACAGATAGCTGAAACACGTGGAGACAAAATGCTGGCGGACATAGACAACATCCAAGTGATAAAGAAAACTGGCAAAAGCCTCTTCGAATCCCAACTCGTCAAAGGCCTTGTGATAGACAAGGAAGTTGTTCACCCCGGAATGCCCAAAAAAGTCGAAAAAGCAAGAATAGGCTTGCTCGACTGCGCTCTAGAAATCGAGAAAACGGAGATGAGCGCCGAAATAAGGATACGCGACCCAAACCAGATGAAAGCGTTCTTGGATCAAGAAAACAAGATGCTGCAGGACATGGTTGAGAAAATCAAAGCTTCGGGTGCAAAGGTGGTTTTCTGCCAGAAAGGCATAGACGACATGGCTCAACACTTCCTGGCAAAAGAGGGAATAATGGCTGCTAGAAGAGTGAAACAGTCAGACATGGAAAAGTTGGCAAGAGCAACAGGTGGAAGAATAATCTCAAATCTGACCGATCTAAGAGCGCAAGACTTGGGCGCGGCAGGCATCGTTGAAGAACGTAAGCTTGGCGAAGACAAAATGATCTTTGTCGAAAAATGCAAGGACCCACGCTCAGTTGCCATCATCATAAGAGCTGGACTCGAAAGAATGGTTGACGAGGCTGAAAGAGCGATGACTGACGCCTTGTCGGTTGTTTCCGACGTGATAGAGACTAACAAGATAGTTGCAGGCGGCGGCGCAGTGGAAGTCGAAGTGGCTAAAGAATTGCGGAAATACGCTGCGAGCGTGGGCGGAAGGGAACAACTTGCAGTAGAAATGTTTGCTGACGCTGTTGAGGTAATACCTAAGGCCTTGGCTGAAAACGCGGGACTGGAGCCCATTGACATAATCGTGGAATTGAGAGGCGCGCATGCGAAACCAGGGGGTCAATACAAGGGCGTGAACGTTTTCACAGGAAGGGTTGAAGACATGCGTGAAGAAGGCGTCGTCGAACCGGTGATCGTGAAAGAACAAGCAGTGAAGTCAGCCACAGAATCCGCTTCAATGATACTCCGCATAGACGATGTTATAGCAGCGACAAGACCGAAAGGAGGAGCAGGCAAACCGCCGGGCGAAATGCCAGAAAACGAAGATTAAAAGGCTTCCCTGTTTTTTTCCGGCTCTATTTTTGTATGCCAAGAACTCAATGTGATTGCATATCGATTTAGCGCGCGTTGAATCCGCGTCACTCTTTGCTAGAATTTATTAATCCTTGAATGCAAAGGCAGATAAGAGGTGGTGCGATAGCTTTCAACATGGAGACGCCTACGCTTGAGCAAATTGGTCTCATAGTCTTGGCAATCGTTGCCTTCGCCGCAGCGGTTGCTTGGTTGAGTTACCGAAGACGACACCGCTCTCGCACGCGTTGGATAACCGACAAATTAAAGTAGAAAGAAAACAAGAATCAAGCTGATTGCATATTGGAAGCTAGTTTTTGAAGACCACAAACGCGCGCGAGGAACTAGGTGAGACTAATGAAACCTAATGTGGATAAGAAGATAAAGCATTTTCTAGGCATTCTCCCGAAAACTGCCCACTGTACAATGAAGAGAAAAGCGAATTTAGCGTACATCGGCAAATTTGATGCGTGGTCGAAGAAGTAT
>Ga0315280_10004096_pt1 | contig 21813 bp, 23 predicted proteins | sample YL17G06_40_MG_FD_203697 | JGI IMG/M metagenome (GOLD analysis project Ga0315280, IMG submission 203697) | Sediment microbial communities from Yellowstone Lake, YNP, Wyoming, USA - YL17G06_40 | ecosystem: Environmental > Aquatic > Freshwater > Lake > Sediment | place: USA: Wyoming | collected...
CCGCGCCGGGTGGCTTGGTCACGCGCTGTTGCGTGACCATGCGCCAGTCCGGGCACATGGTCACGCAACAGCGCGTGACCATGCCACCCGGATACATGCAAGCGTGAACTGCTCTAAGCCGACAAGGCTCGTTCCATCTGGTCGGGCGACCGGGCGGATCCGACAGCGTCTTCGCGGCTGATCAGGCCGCCGAAGTACAACTGCTTCAGCGACTCGTCAAACAGCCGCATGCCCATCGCCCGGTTCGTCTCGATAATGTTCGGGATCTCGAAGACACGGTTTTCGCGAATGCAATTGCGCACCGCCGGCGTCGCCACGAGGATCTCGGTCGAAGGCACCATGCCCGACTCGTCGATACGCGGGAACAACCGCTGGCAGATGACGCCCTTGAGGGTGTTGGCCAGCATCGACCGCACCTGGTTCTGCTGCTCGCCCGGGAACGTGTCGATGATGCGTTCGACGGTGGAGGCGGAATCGTTGGTGTGGAGCGTCGAGAAAACGAGGTGGCCCGTCTCGGCGGCCGTCAGCGCCGTCGAGATGGTCTCGAGGTCGCGCATTTCGCCGATCAGGATGACGTCCGGGTCCTGGCGCAACACGTGGCGCAGGCCCGACGCAAAGTCCTTCACGTCTTCGCCCACCGCGCGCTGCTCGATGACGCACTGGTCGCTGACGAGAAAGTACTCGATCGGGTCCTCCAGCGTGACGATGTGCGCCTGACGCCTGTGGTTGATGTGGTCGACCATCGAGGCCAGGCTCGTGGACTTGCCGCTGCCGGTTTCGCCGGTCACGAGCACGAGCCCTTGTTCCATTTCCGCGAATTCCGTCACCACCTCCGGCAGGTTCAGCGTCGACAGTTCCGGCACCCGCCCGGGGATGGCCCGGAAGGCCAGGGCCGGCGTGCCCCGCTGGAAGTGCGCGTTGACGCGAAAACGCGTGCCGTCGGGCAGGGCGGTCGAAAAGTCCAGGTCCAGCCGGTCCATGAGCCTCGCAAGTTGCTCCTCCGTCAGGAGTTCCTTGACGAAGCCGAACGCCTCTTGCGGCGTCACGGGGGCCTCGCCCTCCATGCCCGCGAGCACCGTGTGGATGCGCTGCAGGGGGGGCAAGTCGACGACAATGTGCATGTCGCTCGAGTGGTTGGCCACCGCGCGGGCCAGCAGGTCCGTAATGCACCGGGCGCCTGCCCGAGGCTCGGCCACCGACGATGGGGTCAAGGTCATCTCCGTCACGTCTTACCACCCCTTATTCGCCTGCGTCTTCCGTGGCCTGGAGGATCTCTTCGAGGGACGAAAGCCCGCGTTTCATCTTGCGAATCCCGTCCTCGCGCAGGGTCACCATGCCGTGTTCTTTGCAGTACCGGCGCAATTCGATGACGTTGGGCCGGCCCGCCACCATGTCGCGGATGGCGTCATCGAGGGCGACCATTTCGTAGATGCCGCACCGGCCGCTGTAGCCGGTCTTGCGGCAGCGTTCGCACCCCTTGCCGCGCCACAAGCGGTCGGCCTCGATGCTCGCCTTGGCCAGGGCCCGCTTGACGTCGTCGCCGGGCACATACTCTTCCTTGCAGTTTTCGCAGATGCGCCGAATGAGGCGCTGGGCCAGCACGCTGTTGACCGCGGCGCTGATCAGGTAGGGCTCGACGCCGATATTGATGAGGCGCGTGATGCTCGAAGGGGCATCGTTCGTGTGCAGCGTCGAGAGGACCAGGTGGCCGGTCAGCGCCGCCTGGACGCTGATGCGGGCCGTCTCCTCGTCGCGGATTTCGCCGACCATGATGACGTCCGGGTCCTGCCGCAGCAGCGCCCTCAGGGCGCTGGCGAACGTAAAGCCGATGCGCTCGTTGATCTGCACCTGGTTGGCGAACCCGAGCGAGTATTCCACCGGGTCCTCGACGGTCGAAATATTCATCTCGCCGCCGTTCATCGTCATCAGCGCCGAGTAGAGCGTGGTCGTCTTGCCGGAGCCGGTCGGGCCGGTCACCAGAATGACGCCGTGCGGGCGTTCGATCTGCTCCTTCAGGAGTTTCAAGTGGTCCTCTTCAAATCCGAGCCGCTCCAGGCCGATCATGATGGAGCGGTTGTCCAGAATGCGGATGACGGCCTTCTCGCCCTGGGTCGTCGGCAGGGTGCTGATGCGAAAATCGACGTACCGGTTGCGGACGATGGCCCGGATGCGCCCGTCCTGCGGCAGCCGGCGTTCGGAGATGTCGAGGTTCGCCATGATCTTCAGGCGCGACACCAGGGCCGGATGCATCGTCTGAGGCGGCGACATGACCTCGAACAGGACGCCGTCGATCCGGTACCGGATGCGCATCTTCTTTTCGCCCGGCTCGATGTGGATGTCGCTGGCGCCGTCCTTGACGGCGTTGCAGATCAGGTAGTTGGCCAGGCGCACGACCGGCGATTCGCCGGCCACGCGCGCCAGGTCGGCCACATCCTCCTCGTCGTCCATGACGACTTCGACGCTGTCGTCCGTGATGTCGCGGATGAGGTCGTCCAACTGGAAATCGTCCCCGCCGCCCGTGAGGTCTTCGGTGGCCTTGTTGATTTCCGCCATCGTCGTGACGGCCAGCCGGACGCGCCGGCCCAGACGCCGGCGAACCTCGTCCAGCAGGAACACGTTCGCGGGGTCCGGCGTCGCCACGGTCACACAGCCGTGTTCAGGGTCCTCCGCGACCACCAGGACCTTGTGGCGGCGGCAGAAGTCGGGCGGCAGGAGTTCCTGGACCCGGCGCGGAATGTCCATCTGGCTGACCCGGACGAACTCCAGGCCGTATTCCGCCGCCAGCGAGGACATCACGTCGTCCTCCTTGGCGTAGCCCTTGCGAAGCAGGATCTGGCCCAGCCGCTCCCCGGGGCTGGACCGCTGAAGCGCCAGGCATTCCTCCAACTGACCGTGGGTCAGTATGCCACGCTCGACCAGGAGGTCGCCCATGCGGACGCGGGCCGCCACCGAGGCTTCGCCGCCGTCGCCTTGCACCACGGTTGTCTCTGCGACTCCGTCAACGGCCATTCGGGCTTCCTTTGATTCCACCCTTGGAACTCACGGGCAAACGCACGTCCACGGTCACGTCTTCCGAAGTGACCCGCACCTTGTCGGGCTCGATCGCCGTGACCGCAAAACCCTCGACCACGTCTCCGACACGACAGAAGTTCCCGTTGATCATCGCCAGGCGGCTGCTGCCGGCCACCAGGACGGAGCCCAGAACGAGCCGGGAGGCCGTTTCGCTGATGCGCTGGGCCTTCGCTCGCGCCTCGGCCGCCGGGTCGGGGGCCGCGGCCTGCGTCCGGGCCTGGCCCTGGGTCGCGGCGGCCTCGGCTTCGGCCTTCGACTCGACGGCAACCGCAAAGGGGTTCGGCCGCAGGTCCTTCAGCGGCACCTGCCGCTCCGCCACGTAGCCGTCGAACTTCTTGACGAGTTCTTCCACCTGGCCCACGGTGAAGTCCTTGGCGCCGCTGGCATCCACGCTGTCGAATCCCTTGAGGGCGGTCTCGATGTCCTGGAGATCGGCTACCGGCGCCGCGCCGCTGAGGGTGGTCACCGCCGCCGCCTCTTTGGGGGCGCCGCCGCCCAGGAACTGGTAGCCCACGATGCCGGCGCCGGCAACGGCCAGGACGACCAGGATGACCACCTTTTTCTTGTTCTTAAGCCCCGAGCCCCCGTTACGGGCGCGGCCCGAGCGACGCTCGGGAGCCGTGGGCTCCAGGCCGGCGTCCGACATGCGGAAGGTTTCTTCTTCTCGCTTCATTTCGATGTCTCGAAGAAAATGTCCATCAGCAATTCGGCCTGCACCACGCCCTCTTTCATCGCCGACTTCGACAACTGCATCTGGCGGATCTTGGTCAGGCGCGGCAGGCGCTCCAGCCCCACCAGAAACTCGTAGAAGCCCTCGAACGGCCCTTCCACCGTCAGCGTGATGGGCTGAGAGCCGTACCGGGCCTGCGATTCAGGGGCGGCGCAGCGGATGCTGCGCGGCGTGAGGGACTTGGATTCCGCGATGACCCAGACTTCCCGGAGGATCACGTCGACCTCGCGCTGCTGGGGCAGGCGGTTTTCGAAGAACGCCAGCGCGCTTTCGAGGCGGCCGACTTCCTGCTGGAGGTCGTTGATGCGCCGGGCCACACGCTCCAACTTCACGAGTTGGGCGCGACGGTCGTCAATGGCCGCACGGTCGGCCTCGGCCCGCCGCAGCACGGGCATCACGAGGAACCACGCGGCGGCCGCCGACACGAATACGACCGCCACCAGCGTCACCAGGATGCGCGTCGAACTTTTCATGACTCACCTTTGGCCACGGGGGCAGGGGCCGTTGCCGTCGCGGCCGGCGCCACCGTGGGGCCGAGCGTCCTTTCGGCATCCGGGCTCAGCCGGAACGACATCTGGAACTTCCGCATCGTGACGCCTTCCCGGTACGGGAACTCCTCGGAAAACTGGAGGTCCACCTCGCGAAACAGGGGGTCCGTGGAAAGCCGCGACATGTACTCCGCGACTTCGACGTCCGTCGGCGCCAGGCCGTCGACGCGGAAAGTCCACGCTTTCACCTTGGCCGTTGCCGCCTTGGCGTTCTTGCCGCCCTTTGCCGCCGCCTTGTCCTGCTCGGCGGCCGCGGCCGCCTGCACCGGCACGGGAACGTCTTCGAGTTTCAGAACCAGGCCCGTGAGGCTCGCCCTCTGCGGCAGACAGTTGGTCAGGCGCGCCAGCAGGTGGCTCCGCGGGACGCGTTCCAGGAGGTCCGAACTGAGTTCCACCTTGTGGACCAGGCCGGTTCTTCGCTCCTCCAGGTCCTTCAGTTGCTTGATCTGCTGGCTGGCGTCGACGTACTGCTGCTCCACGACCGCGCGCATCGCGGCGCTGGCGAACATGCTCACGAGCGCCAGCGCGACCACCAGTCCGAGCCCCAGGACCGCCACGCCGCCGATGATGAGACACACGATATTGGCGCGGCGCCGTCCCCGGCGCTCCATGTAGTCGTTCGGCAAGAAGTTAATGACGTTGATCATGCTGCACTTCCTGGCTCACTGAGCCGTAAACAGGCTGAGTCCGGCCGCTGCCGCCATCTCCGGCTCGGGTTCTCCCTGGCCGGACGCGTCGGCGACGACGCCGAGCGGGCTGCCGATGTCGCAAGGAACGCCCACGTGGGCGCCGATGACTCGCACGAGGGCGCGGTCCCGCGCCTCCGGCCCGACAAAAATGATCCGGTCCACGTGGGTCCCCCGCGACAGCGAGGCGTAGTACCGCATGCACGACTGGATCTCGTCGACAATGTGTTCCAGGTCGAACCGGATGCTGTTGTACGCTTCCACGGCCTCCGGCACCGCCGTCGAGGACTCGCGCCACTTGGCCCGCAGGGCGGCCGCCTCGGGCGCCGTGACGCCCTTGGCGCGGGCAATGGGGCCCAGCAGGTTGTCGATGCCCAACTCCACGCCCTTGACGAAGGTCATCTCCTGGCCGCGCAGGATCGCCACGTACGTGGCTTGCGTGCCCAGGAAGACAAGCATCAGAGACGGCGGGCCCTCCGGCGTCGGGGCCGCGTGGGCCGAGGCAAACATGTACGGGTAGCAGATGGCGCACGGCTCAACGCCGACGCCGACCACCCGAAGGCCCAGGCGCGCCACCGCCGCCACCTGGTCCTCGATCGCATCGCGCAGTGCCGCCAGCACAATGACGTCCTGCTTCGTCTCGCCGTTCTCGGAAACCGCGCCGGCCACGAGGTGGCGAACCTCGGCTTCTTCCGGGTCAAAGGGCAACTTGCCCTGGAGTTGGCTCATTAAGGTCGCCGCCAACTCCTCGGGCTGGGTCGGCGACAGGCGCACGTGTTGAATCACAAGGTTCTCGGCAGGCAGGCTGAGGACCACCTCGGAGCCGCGAAACCCGTTCGACGTAATCTTCTCTCGAATGAATTGCCGCGCCTCGTCATAGCGGGCGTCATCCACGACGGCCGAAGCGGGGGCCACCGGAGTCAGCGCGGTGTCCGCACCGGCGCTGGCGTTCGGAGCGGACGCAAACCGCTTTGCCGCCTTCGACACCACCGACACCGTGCCCTCGGCTTGCTCGAACTGAACCATGTAAACGGCATCCGCATTCAGGTGGATACCGATAGGCAGTAGCGTTCGCTTAGCGTGCGCCATGGCGCACTCCTTCATAATCCAGGCACCCTGCGGGTGCACCGGGGCTCCAACTATGAAAACTACGCATAAAAAGAACGCCGTCAAACAGTCTTTTCTTACCACCCACCCGCAGTCCGCTTCCGCCGAGCGTGTCACCGTAACTCATTATTACACAAGCCTTTACGCGCACGCACCCCGTGTCGCGGCAGGGGATCCCTTCTGTTCCTTCGGTAGGGGAGTGCACGGCAGCGGTGAGGATTCGAGTGTTTTTCGCCCGGCTAAGCCCTCCCGCAGGTCGTCGGCGGGTGCACGCCGTTGGCCCGGTACATAGCGCAGGATTGCTTCTCGCCGAGTTCGTCATAGTAGTCTTCGGCACGGAACCCGGATGGCCTTCAATGTTTTCCGGCCCCGGCAGGAAGCTGGACGGCCGCATCGTATGGCCAAGGTATGGGCGGCATGCCCCAGGTACCGTCTGCGCGGCCGTCAAGGCCGCCGGAAAGCCGACCGGGCGAGGCAGGAATTTCATGAGCCGACACACGCCCTTTTTGTGTTGATTCGCGTTCCGCCACTTGCTAGGCTTGCCGCGCGTTCAAGGGAAAGGCAAATCGGCTCTAGGAGGACAGCGCTCATGCAAGTCAAGCTCCACCTTGTGAAGGGGAATCCGCAAGGCAAACAGGTGGAGGTGCCGCTCGGCACGCTGACCATCGGCCGCGCCGAAGAGAGTGATCTCATCATCGCTTCGACGCGCGTGTCGCGGCACCACTGCGAAATCCTTAACGAAGCCGCCCGCGTACTTGTCCGCGACAAAGGGAGCGGCAATGGTACGCTCGTCAACGGCGAGAAGGTCCAGGAGCAGATCCTGAACCCCGGCGACGAGATCCAGATCGGCCCGCTCACGTTCGCCATCGAGATCGATGGCAAGCGAGATACCATCCCGGCCCCGGCGGCCCGGCCCGCTGCGCCGCCGGCAAAGGCCGCCACGGCGGCCAGGCCGGCTGCCCAGGCCAAACCGGCAATGCCGCAGCCCAAGGTGGCGCCCAAGGTGGCGCCCAAGGCGCCTGCCAGGCCGGCCGCCCCGATGACGGCAAGGGGCGGTGGCAGGTCGAAACCGAATGACATCCTGGCCAGCCTCGAGCGCCTCGCCGGTCCCAAGCCCGGCGCCAAGCCCGCCGGCAAGGCCGCGCCTCCGCCGGCGCCCGGCAGGAAGAAGCCCGACGATATCCTTGAGATCTCGGACGAGGATCTTCTCGACTCCGACAAGTGACCGCAAAGCCGGTTTCCCATCCAGGGCCGCGCGAACCCGTGCACGTGGGTTCCCGTGCAGTCTGCGTGCGGCGCGCCTCCGTACCAGGCCCGGCGCCCGCCCAAGCCGATGGCACTTGCCAAGCAACCTCCACAGGCAAACGAGGCCTGCTGAAACACCCGGATTTCCTGGGCTTTTCGCACGGCTCGCGCAACATAACATATATTATCGGACGTTGCGGGCGGGGGGGGTACGGCGTCAGTTGCGGCGACATGGTATCGGGTGCCACGGCTGCGTTGTTTGCAGCCGTGCCGCTGTTCGACGCAGATCACGGCTGCAAACAGCGCAGCCGTGGCACCCGGCTAAGCCCCTGGCGCTCGCTGTTCGACGCAGATCACGGCTGCAAACAGCGCAGCCGTGGCACCCGGCTAAGCCCCTGGCGCTCGCTGTTTCGACGCAGATCACGGCTGCAAACAGCGCAGCCGTGGCACCCGGCTAAGCCCCTGGCGCTCGCTGTTCTCGACGCAGATCACGGCTGCAAACAGCGCAGCCGTGGCACCCGGCGTAAGCCCCCGGCGCTCGACGCTAACGGCAAAAGCGTGACCCTGCCACCCGCCGGACGCCATACGCCTGCGGCATGAATTGCCTTGCCTCGCGGGCCAAGTGGCGATATAGTTGGTGGATACGTGGTTCCGTGGAACATGCAATGAAAGGAGCGTCGCGAGCAACATGCTGAAGATTCGATCCAGAGGTAACGAGAGTGTCGAGCAGATGCTGAAGCGGTTCAAGAAGTTGTGCGAGAAGGAAGGTCTCACGAAAGAGATCAAGCGTAACAGTTACTATGAGAAGCCGAGCGAGCGCAAGCGCCGGCAGATGCGCAAGAGCATGCGTCAGAACCTGCGCAAGATCCGGATCGGCAACGGCTCTACAAAGTAGTCCCGCCGCTCCCGGCAACTCACACGGCCGCGAGCGCCTGTCTGAGAGTTTATCATGAGCGACCCTCAGCCCGTTGAAACGTTGGGCTTGACGAAGGTCTACAAGGACTTCTGGGGTCGGTCGAAGGTTCATGCCCTCGTCGGGCTCAATCTGGGCATCGAGCGAGGCGAGATCTTCGGCCTTCTCGGGCCTAACGGTTCCGGCAAAAGCACCACCATCAAACTTCTGCTGGGCCTCATTTTCCCGTCGGCCGGCAAGGCCAGCGTGTTCGGCCATGCCCCCGGGACGCCCGCCGTCAACCAGCGGCTCGGCTATCTGCCCGAGGAATCGTACCTCCATCGGTTTCTGACCGGCGAAGAGACCGTGGACTTCTACGGCCGCCTGTTCGGGCTGCCGCCCAAGGAGCGCCGCCGCCGCACGGCGGAGTTGCTGGACCTCGTGGGGCTGGATCGCCGCGCCCGCGTGCGGCAACTCCGCGAGTACTCCAAGGGCATGAGCCGCCGCATCGGCCTGGCCCAGGCGCTCGTGAACGACCCGGACCTGCTTCTTCTGGACGAGCCGACCTCCGGCCTGGACCCCATCGGCACGCGCGAGATGAAGGACCTGATTCTGCACCTGAAGAGCCAGGGCAAGACGATCCTCCTGTCCTCGCACCTGCTGGCCGACGTGCAGGACGTGTGCGACCGCATCGGCATCCTGGACCGGGGCCGCCTGAAGGAACTCGGCCGCGTGCGCGACCTTCTGCTGGTGCGCGACGTCTTCCAACTTCAGGCCACGGGCGTGACGCCGCAGGCCCGCGAGGCCATTCTGTCGACGGCCCGCGGCGCCGGGGCCACGGTCCTTTCGGCGGAGCACCCGACGACGACCCTCGAGGAACTGTTCCTGCGCGTGGTGCGGGCCGACTCCGCCGTGCCGCCCGCCGCCCGCCGCACGGGGCCTCCGGGCGCGCCGGGCGCACCGAAGCCCCCTGCCCCGGCCGACGGCAATGCATAGACACATGCAGACACGCGGATCGATAGCCCCGGCCTCTCCGGCGGCGTCGATGCTGCGCCGCATCGGGGCGCTGGCCCTGGTGGCGTGGCGCCACGGCATGCGCATGCGCCTGTGGGTCCTCGTGCCGCCGGCCATTCTGGTGCTGATCCTGGCCGACCTCTACTCGCCGCGGTTCGACCCTGTTTTCGAGGGCGTCCCGGCCGCCGTCAGCACCAGCCTGCTGGTGATGACCGTGCTGGCGGTCGTGGTGGGGATCTTCTTCGCCACCTACGCGATCCCCTCGGAGATGGAATCCAAGGTGATCTACAGCGTGGTCACGAAGCCCGTGCATGCGGCCGAGGTCGTGGCCGGCAAGGTCCTCGGCATGTCGCTGGTGCTGGCCGCCATGCTCGCGGCCGTCGGCGTCGGCGCCTACGGGTATATTCTCGTGCGCGCCTCGGGCGTCCAGTCGCTCGCCGCCGAACGCCTGGCCGAGGCCCGGCCCCGGGCGACGTATCCGGCCGACCTGAACGCGCTCCAGGCGGTGGCCGAGTCGGGCCCGCTGAAAACCTACCGCTATTACGATGCCACCGAGGGTCCCCTTATCACCGCCGAGATGGGCCCCGAGTGGCAAGGCCCGGCCGACGTGCGATGGATCCTTGCCGAGACCGGAATGCGCTTCGCCTGGCCGCTCGGCGACACGCCGCTCGGCGAGTGGGCGAGCGCCGGCCCGTGCCGCCTTCGCGTGTCGCTCCTCATGAGCCCTGCGCCGGAGAAAAAGCCGGCGCCGGAGGCCGCCGAAGCCAAGCCGGAAAAGCCGCTCCCGCCGCAGGTCATGGCGGGTCTCCTCGTGCCCGGCAAAGATTTTAACCGCGACGCGGCGGCCGGCCGCGAAGGCATGCCGTCCGACCAGGACGCCTTCGATCTGCCGGCGTCCGGCGAACTGGAGATCACCGTCGCCCCTCCCCAGGCTCCCGTAACCAAGGGCGTCTTGAACTTCCCCGCCTCCGGCGAGCCGGCCCTGAAGGTGCTGGCCCTGAGGTCGGCGGGTCTCGTCGGCGCCCGGGCCGGGTCCCTGCGGATCATCGGGCCCCAAGGCCAGCAGCATGTTGTGGCGGCGATGCCGGACGTCGTTGCGGCCGAGCAACGGCGTCGCGTGATTATTGCCGGGCGTTCGACCCTGCCGCGCGAGATGGCCGTCTTCCGTTTCGCCGACGTCAAACCGCAATGGCTCCCGCAGGGCGACACGGCGTTCGAGGTCGGCTTCTCGCTCGACGCCTGGGCGGCGCCGACCCTCCAGGCCGAGGCGAAAATCACCTTCGTCCGCCCCGACGGCGGGCAGAAGGCCCTGCTCTTCCACCCGGAAGCCCACCACTCCACCGTTCTGCAACTCGACCGCGAGTTCTGGCACGGCGGGCCGCTCGAGGCTCGCCTGGAATCTCTGACGGACGATGACAATTTCGGCCTCCTGCCGGAAAGCGTGCAACTGCGGCTTGGCGGCGGCCCTTACGCCTGGAACTTCGCCAAAGGCATCCTGTGCGTCTGGTTGTACGGAACGGTCCTGGCGGCCATCGGCGTGCTCGTCAGCACGCGGGTCAGTTGGTTCGTGGGCATCCTGACGGCCGCCGTCATCTTCATGCTGAGCAGCCTGCGGCCGTTCCTGCTGAACTCGACCCCCGCGGCAATCGTTGCCGCGGGCATGTGGGTCGTGCTGGCCCTGGTGATTGCGTTCCTCCTTCTGCTGCGAAGGCGATGGACGTTGTGGCCCCGGATCGGCGCCGTCGCCGGCCTCTTGGCGCTGGCGACGTTTTTCGGCTTTGCGGCCACCACGGTCGAGAAGAGTCCCTTCGAGGTCTGGCGTATCCGGGTTCCGGGGTTTGTGCCGGAATGGGTCCCCTGGAAGTTCTTCGTTGAGCGCGTCGTGGTCCCGCTGCCCGACATCACGGCGTTCTTGCCGCACGACAGCCTGAGCATGGGCCAGGCCATGCCGCTGGCCGATCTCGGCGCCACCTTCTTGCTGGCTGCGTTCGGCACGCTGGTGCTGGTTGTGGCAGGCGCAATCCTGCTGCGCAACCGGGAGGTGGCCGCATGAGCGAGCGCGGCCTGCGTCCGACGGATAGCGACGCCCTGCCGGGCGAGTTTTTGACGGAAGGCGGCCCGCCGGGCAGCCGCCTCAAGACGCTGCTCTACGGCCTTGTGCTGGTGCTCGTGGTGGCTTTCGGCGTGCACCCGCTTCGCACGCACGTCGAGGCGAAGCGCCAGGCCCTTCTTGGGCGAAACGAAGCCCCCGGCCGGCGCCTGGCCCTGGTGTCGCAGTTCGGCTTCGATGCCGCGGCCGGCGATTCCATGCGGCTGGTGCCCGGGGCTCCCACGAGCGATATCGAAGACCTGCCCGGGGAAGCCGTCACGCTCATCCTGGGCGGGTTCCGCGGACCTTACGTCATCTGGCTCTGGACGAAGGTCGAAGACGAGAAGCAGAAGAAGATCCACTTCGACCTGCTGGACCGCTACAGCAAGATCGCCGCGCTCCAGAGCGATTACCCGGAAGTCTGGGCCTTCCATTACTGGAACATGCTCTGGAACATCACGGTCCAGTGGCAGTCGCCCGAGCGCAAGTACCAGTGGATCCGCCTGGGCACCCGATTCCTGAGAGAAGGCTACCGCCGCAACCCGCACAGCGCCGACATCATGATGGAGATGGGCCGCGGGTACATGCTCAAGATCGGGCACTCGCAGGAGTCGGCGTATTATCTGAAGCGCATCCGGGAGGACGAGGGCCGCAGCGCATTCCTGACCGCCTACGAGTGGTTCGACCGGGCCCGCAAGGCCAATGACCGCTACGGCACGCTGCACGCGTCGGCGGTGGTTTCCTACAGCCAGGCGTGCCACGCCGTTCAGTATTACGCCATCGAGACCACGCAGGATGCGCACGACGAGTTTCAGGCCAGTTTGGATGCCTGCAAGGCCGGGCACGAAGAGGAATCCCGCAAGCGATTCCAGGCCGCACAGAAGCGCCTGACCGAGGCGATCGGGGCGTGGCAATGGGCCGGCCGCGAATGGCAGGCCCATATCGCCCGGTTTGAGAAGGAAGGCACGTCGCCGGGCCTGCTGACCAACTACCGGAGGTTCCTGGCGGTCGCCGAGTTTTCCGGCAAGGAGTTGGAGTCGCTCCGGGCAGAAGTGACGTACGAGAACCTGCCGCAACTCATGGAGAAGATCCCGCGTCCGACGTTCGGGTGGTAGGCGACCCTGCGCCATGGAGGGATCACCCGCCGCTCCCGCGGCGGGCTCACACAGCAGCCTCGCGCGGCGGGCAGTCTTGCCCACCGCGCGACTTCAGCCAGGTATACCGGGTGCCACGGCTGCGCAGTTTGCAGCCGTGGTCGTCGGCAGGGCACACGGCTGCAAACTGCGCAGCCGTGGCACCCGCGGATTGATCTGTAACACAGCACTACACGCCGCCCGGCGATGTCAGCACGATCGCTGCCACGTGGCCGCCGAAACCGCTGGCGAGTTTCAGGGCGCAGCGGATCGGCCTCCGGCGGGCCGCGAGCGGCGTGCAATCAAGCCCGATCTCCGGGTCGGGGTCCGTCAGGTTGGCCGTCGGAGGCGCCTCACCCCGGCGAATCGCCAGAACCGTAAGCACCAACTCCACGGCCGTTGCCGCGCCCAGCAGGTGGCCGTGCGAGCCCTTGGTGGACGACACGCTGACCCGGGCGGCGGCCGCACCGAGGGTGCGGCGTATCGCCCTCGCCTCGGCCAGGTCGTTGTCGTGCGTGGCGGTGCCGTGCGCGTGGATGTAATCGACGGCCTCCGGTGCGACGCCCGCGCGAAGGAGTGCGTCGGACATGATGCGCGAAAGGGCCTCGCCCGTCGGCTCCATCGCGGCCAGGTGGCAGGCTTGGGCCCCCGTCGCCCATCCCGTGACGCGGGCCAGGGCCGCGGCGCCGCGGTGCCGGGCGGACGCCTCCGACTCCAGCACCAGAATGCCTGCGCCTTCGCCGATGGCAAAGCCGCGCCGCGTCGCCGAGAACGGCCTTACGGACGTAGCCGGATCGTCGCCGGCCTCGGCCAGCACGCCCATCCGCCGATACGAGCCGATGATGAGCGGATGCAGCGATGCCTCCGCGGCGCCGACGACCGCGGCGTCGGCACAGCCCCGCGCAATCAGCGACGCCCCCCAGATAAGGGCATGGCCGCCGGACGCACAGGCCGTGACCGGCGTAAGCACGGGACCCGCCGCCCCCAGCCTCGCGGCAATGGCCGAGGCGGCCGCGCTCGGCCAAGTCTGCGTCCAGTCTCGGCCCTGCGGGCCGGGTTGCCGCGCCAAGTCGGCAAGCGCCAGCAGGGGGTACGGCGTCAGTCTTTGGGGGGTGGCATGGTCACGCGCCGTTGCGTGACCATGTGCTTGGAACGGCGTCTGGCCCGTCGCTGCAACATGGTCACGCAACGGCGCGTGACCATGCCACCCGGCTTGAGAGGCGTCACCGTAACTGACGCAGTACGGCAGGGGCCCTTTGCTCAGGCTCACAACGGTGGCGATGCGATCGGGCGAGGGCGAAGACCCTTCCATGCGCGCGGCGGCCCAGGCTTCTTCGGCGGCGGAAACGGCGAACTGAAGCGACCGGTCGGCCGACTCGGTTCCCGCGGGCGGCCGGAACGAGCGGAGAGCCGCGCCCGTGGCGTTCGGCAGCCCCTCGATGGCCGGCAGCAGGGAAACGGCGCTGCGGCCCTCGAAAACGGCATCCGCCGCAGCGAGGCCCGCGCCGGAGGGCAAAACGAGCCCCAGGCCGGTGATGACGACCCCCTGCCCTTCAGGCATGGCAGTCACGGGAGGCCCCTGCCCTTGCCGCTGCGAGGTCGCGGGCCGGCTCCAGGCCGAGATCGCGGAACATGGCGAGGTCTTCCTCGGGCGGCCGGCCGGTGGTCGTCAGGTAATTGCCGATGATACAGGAATCGGCCCCCGCCAGGAACGCTAGGCATTGAAGGTCCCGCAAGTTGCGTCCGCGGCCGCCGGCCACCTTGATGAGGCGGTCCGGCAGAAGCAGCCGAAAGAGGGCGATGATCGAAAGGACCTTCAGGGGCTCAAGCGCCGCGGCATCGCCCAGCGGCGTGCCGGGAATCGGGTGGAGAAAGTTCAGCGGCACGACGTCGGCGCCAAGGTCGCGGACGGCCAGCGCGAGGTCCACGCGGTCTTCGTCCGTTTCGCCCATGCCGAACAAGCCGCCCGAGCAGAGTTCCAGCCCGGCGTTGCGCACCGCCCGGGCCGAACGCACGCGGTCCTCGTAGGTGTGCGTGGAGCAGACCTTCGGAAAGTGACGGGCGGAGGTTTCCAGGTTGTGGTTGTACCGGACGAAGCCGGCATCAAGGAGCCTTCGGGCGGCCTCCGGCGTGATCGCCCCGAGGCTGGCGCACATCGCCAGGCCCGTCCGGCGGCCGATTATCCGCCCCGCCGCCAGCACGGCGTCGAACTCGCCGGCCGAGAGTTGCCCGCCGCTGGAGACCAGGCAGAAGTTTCCCGCGCCGGCCTCGGCCGCCCCTCGCGCGCAGCGCAGGAGTTCGTCGACCGCCATGAGGGGATGCGGCTGAATGCCGGTGCTCCAGCGGGCGCTCTGGGCGCACCAGCGGCAATCCTCGCCGCAACGCCCGAGTTTGACGGCAACGATGCTGCACAGGTAGACCGAGCGTCCGCGCAGCCGGCGGCAGATGCGGTCCGCCGCATGCAGCAAGGGCCACGGGTCGCGCTCGGCCTCGGCGAGGAGGGCGAGGGCGTCCTGGCGGCCGATGGGACGGCCGGCCTCGATGCGGCGCGCGCAGGACTCCAGGGAGGTGGTGCTCACAGCCATTCCGGCTCCGCGGGGCCTTCCGGCCCGTGCCAACAGGCCAAAGCGCGACAGGCGCCGCGGCCTGCCGCGCATCGGCAAAGAGTTCTTCGTGCTTGAAACCGCGCCCCGGCTACCTGCCGCCGGCGAAGTCCTGTGCCAGGTTGCGGGTGCTTGCCAGTTCCCACACGCCCAGGGCGCCGGCTGCGGCCGCCTTCGGAACGTAGAGATTGGCTCGCTTGGCCACGACGTCGATGACGAGGATGCCTTCGCGCGCCTGGGAGATCGACCCGCTGACCATCACGTAGTCGCCGGCACGGCACGAAGTGGCGGCAATGGCCGACGACTCGGCCTTGCCCACGTAAACCGTGACCGCAACGGCGGCCAAGGTGATGTTCGCGCACACGAGGGCGATCAAAATCAGGTCTTTGGTTTTCATGATGCGTTCTCCATCCTTGTGTTTGCAGGGGGTGCCTTACGGGGCCTTGTGCTGGAAGTCCGTCGTCAGCATGCGTCCGCCCGCGGGCTCAAGTTGCCACTTGCCCGGCTCGACCTTGTAGAAGAGCAGGCGGCGCGCTTCGGTGTCCAGGACGGCAAAGTGGACGATGTCCGCCTGGACAGTTGCGGTCAAGGCCAGGTAAGTCGCATAGACGCCGCCTTGAGCGTAGGCGTCCTGGCGTACGCCGCTCACCACCACGCCGCCGAGCAAGACGGCGGTCACGACCAGCACCCCGATTACAACAGTCTTCCCGTCCATAGCCCTCTCCTTTTCTGGTTGCACGGGCGATTCTCAGCCGCCCCTCAGGCTCCACGATACCGCTTACACGGAATCGCAATAGCGACAACCCACATGATAATGACGACGAGGTTCGAAAGCGCGTAAGAAGGGCCGGCGGGCTCGCCGGCCCTGGCCGCCGCAAACGCCGCCGGCGGCATCGCGACCAGAAGGCCGATGAGAACCGCCACCGCGGCCATCCGCACGAGGCGGAACCGCTTGCCGTGTGCTTCCACGCGCCTCCTCCTTCCGCCCGTCAGAAAAAAGCCGAGACGGGCCTTACCATCTCCCGAAACGCCGCCGCCGGAACGCTGACGGTATCCCACGCCGCGCTTCGCGGCCGGCACGCCCCGGCGTATCTGTCTCGATAGACGCCGAGGAGGCCGAAGTATTCGCCGCGAAACAGGTGCACCACCTCAAAGCCCGCCGCCTCCGGACACGCCAGATGATAACAAAAGACAAGCAGCCCTGCAAACCCTGAACCGAAAACTCCTTCCCATCGGGCCAGGCTGCCCAGGTCCTCGCGGGTCGCCCAGTTCTCCAGGTGCCCGCGCCGCGAGGCCGCACGCCCGCTGTAAAGCCGGCCCTTGACGTCCGCCAGCAGGTTCGGGCCGGACGAACTGTAGACGACAAAATCGAAACTCTTCAGTTGGACGCCGGCGAACAGGGCCTTCTTCGCCTCGTCCACGGCCACGTACGGCACTCCGGCCGTCCGGAGATAGTCCTCGAAACACGCCTCGTAGATGACCTTCCGGTTGGCCATAGGCTCTTTTATGAGGGCTGAGTGCCAAGGCTCTCCAGGGGCACGTCGCGTTGCTGACCCGATTGCATATCGCGGACGGTGACCACCCCGCCCGCCGCAAGCGAGGGGCCGACGATGACCACGAACCGCGCCCCCGCGTCGGCGGCCTTCTTCATCTGGCGTTTGAGGTTGCCGCCCTTCAAGTCGAACTGCGTCGCGAAATTCCGCTGCCTCAGGTGGCGAACCACGCGAAGGATGCCGGCCCAGTTATCGCCCTCGCCCGCGACGAAGTACTCTGCCGGCCGCTCTGCCGCCGGCCTCAGGCCGCGCTCCTCCAGCAGCAGGCCGAGCACCACGTCGCCGCATCCGAAGCCGCAGGCGGGCATCGCCTTGCCGCCCATTTCCGCAAGTAGCCGGTCATACCTGCCGCCGCCAAAAATCGCGCGGTGCTCGCCCTTCACGTCATGTACTTCCCAGACGGGACCCGTGTAGTACGCCAGGCCGCGCACGATGCCGATGTCGAACTTACACCACTCAGCAATGCCGTAGGCCGCCAGAAGCCCGAAGAGCCGCCGCAGGCCCTCGACGGCCGCCTGCACTTCCGGCGTTGCGAGTTCCTGCGCGTCGATATCGTCGAGGCTCTTCCAGGCGAGCATGCGAGCGAGGCCGTCGCGCTGCGCGGCCTCCATGCCGGCCTCGGCCATCATCACCGAGAGCGTCTCCGCGGGCGCCTTGTCGCGCTTGTCGAGAATCCCGAACAGAATCGGCACGCGGTCCTCGGCGATGCCCATGTGCCGCACGAGCGCCGCCAGCAGCCGCCGGTCGTTAATCTTCACCTGCACGTCCTGGGGCGTCAGGCCGAGGCTCCGCAAGAGGTCGACCGCGATGGCGATGCACTCGGCATCTCCGATCTCGCCCTCCACGCCCACGAGGTCCACATTCCACTGGAAGAACTCCCGCAGTCGCCCTTTCTGTGCCCGCTCGTAGCGGAAGCAGCGCGAGACGTTGAACCAGCGGATCGGCTCCGGCAGCGACGCCTGCCGCGCGCTAATCATGCGGGCAAGGGTCGGGGTGAATTCCGGCCGAAGAGCGAGTTTGCGGCCGCTCTTGTCCGTGAGCCAGTAGAGTTGCTCGGCAATTTCGGGCCCGCTCTTCTCGGTGTAAAGTTCCAGGGGCTCCAGTTCCGGCCCGTCGACCTCGACGAAGCCTGCGCGGCGGCTGGCCTGGCGCCAACGCTCGACGAGCCACTGGCGAAAGGCCATGTCCTCGGGGTAAAAATCCCGTGTTCCCCTGACGGTCTGGATCTTCACGCTGCGTTCTCCATCCAGCAGTGACACCGAATTATCGCACACCATGCTACTGCTCCGTCAGTCGTCAATCGAGGGGTGGCATGGTCACCCGATGTTGGGTGACCATGCGCCAGTCCGGGCACATGGTCACGCAACAGCGCGTGACCATGCCACCCGGCCATTCATCACTTGACGACTGACAGAGCACTACCGGGTGCCACGGTTGCGCCGTTCAGCAACCGTGCCGCCGCCGGCCGCAGCGCACGGCTGCAAACAGCGCAGCCGTGGCACCCCGCACCCGGTCCGCAGAGCACGGCTGCAAACAGTACAGCCGTGGCACCCCGCGCTCGTTGCCCAGCGCGGCGGGTACGGAGACCCGCCGCGCTAACCTGCTGGCATGCCTCGCCCCTACATTCTGTTACGGCGTCTCGAGGCTCTGGCGAAGCCGCTCGACCGAGCCGTCGGCATGTTCGATCGCAAGTTCGGCAAGGGTCTTGCCGGCGCGGCCAACCTCTCCCGCGCGCGGCACGTAAGTGACCTCGCACTGGTCGAGCGCATCGGGGCCCGTGAGCAGGAAGCCCGGCTTCTCGATCTCGGCCACGCGCCGCTGGGGGATGACGGTGCGCTCGCCGCTGTCCCTCGTGAGGCTCAACTCAAGTCGTTTCGGCGTCCCGCCTCTTGCCGCAAAGCGCATCTTGATTTCCACGTGGTAGCAGGTGATCTGGATCCGCTGCTCCCGGGCCGTCGGGACATCGGGCGTCTCCGCGTGGCCGGGATAGTGGTACCACTTATCCTCGCCCTTGTCATAGATGTAATCGCACTTGCCTCGTATGAGATACGGCACGGCGTAAACCTCATAGACCTTGGGCCGGGGTCCGCAACGGAAGACGTGCGTCCACCGGTAGCGGCCCTCGACCTTGGGCGTGTTAACGACGGTCTCGTCGCCGGCGATGCCGAAGACGACGTAATTCACCGCGCCGGGATCGCACTCAAGTTCAAACGCCACCTGTTCGCCGTCGCAGGCCCCCTGGCGGCGCTGAAGCGAAAACTCGCCGTCCGGCGTCGCCGTGTCGGCCCAGAGGCGTGCGCGGGCCGTCGATTCGCAGCCGGCGCCCGCGACGAGGGCGAGCGCCATCGCGGCGAGAACGACGCAACCCGCGGCATGGGAGCGGCAAGGCGCCATGGGGTCCCTCACTCCTCCCCTGCGGGCGGCGGAGGTTCCGGTGACGAGGGGCCGATGCCTCCCGCACTATCACCGGCCCTCCCCGCGCTGCCGCCCCGGATTCTCCGGTAAACCGCCAGGACCGGTCCGCTGATCGCATACCCCCCGAAACCCACGGTCAGAGTAATCTCTCTCAGCACGAAAGCCAGCGCCAGGCACAGGACCACGAGCACCAGGTGGCCGACCGGGCGACGGCCGCGAATCAACTGGTTGAGCATGTGCGAGTACCGCACGTTCGAGACCATCAGCAGCCCCAGGAGCACCGTCGCCGGCGGCAGCGCCCAGAGGATGACGCAGGCGGTGCAGCCCGGCGCCGTTTCGGTCCAGAAGTTCGCCAGGACGATGATCAGCGAAACGAGCGCCCCCGCCGCGGCGGGCGAAGGCAGGCCCTTGAAACTCATGTGGGCCTCCTCTTCGTGCACGTTCTCCACGTTGAACCGCGCGAGACGTATGAGGGCGCAGCCCAGGTAAATCGCGCCGCAGACCCACACGGCCTTCAGGAGGTCGACGAGGCCGACCGGCGCCAGGTAATTGCTGAGGCCCTCGACGACCACGCGGTTCACCAGGAACGCCGGGGCAAGCCCGAAACTGATGGCGTCGGCCAGGCTGTCGAGTTGGCCGCCGAAGTCGCTCGTCGCCCGCGCAAAGCGGGCCACGCGTCCGTCGATCGCATCGAAGACCATCGCCGCGAGGATGAAGTAGCCGGCCCACTTGATGTCGTTGCTGAAAACCGCGTGCGCCTCGTCGGAAACCTGGAGGGCCTTCGTCGTCATCGTGATGGCGGCAAACCCGCACATCGCGTTGCCGAGCGTGAAGAGCGACGCCAGGATGGAAACTCGCTTGAGCCTCATCGGAACCGCCCCAGGACTGTTTCGCCGGCCGTGGCGGAGTCGCCGATCTTGACGGCCACGTCGAACCCCGCCTCGACGGGCACGTAGACCTCGACCCGCGACCCGAACTTGATCATTCCGATCCTCTGGCCGCGCTCCAGGCGGTCGCCGACGGCCGCCGTGCACACAATCCGCCGCGCCACGATGCCCGCCACCTGCCGGACCAGGACGCGGGCGCCCCGGCCCTCGGCGTCGCCGATGGCCAGTGCGGTGGACGCGTTGTCGGCCGACGCGGCCGGGTCCCGCGCATCCAGGAACCGCCCCGGGCGATGCTCAACCGCTTCCACGCGGCCTGCGCACGGCGAACGGTTCACGTGCACGCTTACCAGGGACATGAAAATGCCGATCTTGTGGGCGCGGGCCTGGAGGAACTTCGGCTCGACCACCTCGGTCACCTCCGTCACGGTACCGTCCGCCGGGGCCACGACAGTTCCCGGCTCGGCCGGCACCCGGCGCGTGGGGTCGCGGAAAAAGGCCAGGACGAAGACCAGCACGGCGGCCGGCAGAGGCGTCAGGTACCATGCCCCCCACAGGGCCGATGCGACGAGGGCCGCCAGCGCCATCCCCCCGAAGAGCAGGAGTTCGCGGAGGCCGTATTTAGCCAGAGGAATCCGCACGGCCCTTGTCCTCCGGCGGCGTGTCATAGTAATGACCGCAGGGAACGCGCGTCAGCCTGAGGTCCATGGCGTCGATCGGGAACTCGCGGCACGAAAGGGTCCGCTTGTCATAACTCTTGCAGCGGCGGCTGTTATCCAGGAACGGGCAATGGAAAGTCAGGTTGCAGCAGGCGCCGCAGAGGCGGCACTCGCCGCGGCGGGCCATCTTGGCCTTGGCCACATAGTCCGGCCGAAAGCGGCATAAGTACTGCCGCCGCAATTGACCAATCAACCGCAGCAGCCATCGCCAAGCCGTCTCCGGCGGGGTCGCCGGCGGACACACGTACGCCAAGTTCACCGGCGCCACGCCTTCGTAATCCTCACGGGTTTGGATCATGACCCTGCCGAGTTTAGAGGTTCCCCCGCCATCTGTCAACCAGCCTGCTGACGTCCCGGTAATTTGTCACTTACGAGGGTGCCACGGCCCGCCTAGGCGGGCCGTGCGCTACTTCAGCAGCACGGGTTGACAAGCAACCCGTGGCACCCGGCTGAGGCCACGCTAAACACGTACCACGCAACAGCGTGACCATGCCACCCCTCCCAGACGGACGCAGTACACGCCCGGTTACTCCAAATTGGCGTGGCGCGCGTCGAGGTCCTGCGCACGAGTCCCCAGGCGCCGGCCAATCTCCGAACTCGCGGCATCCAGCAGCACCAGCAGGGCCTGCTCGAAAAGCGAGCCGCCGTATTGATTCGAGTCCCCTGAGCCTCGCGGCGTGTGCTTCGTCGGGGCACCGATGACGATCGTTTCGTTCGCCAGCCGGGCCATCGGCGAATCGGGCGTTGCCGTGATGGCGAAGACCCGGGCGCCGGCCGTCTGGGCCACCTGCGAGACCAGGACCGTGACCTGTGTTTCTCCGCTGGCGGAGCAGGACACGAGGAGGTCGCCCCCGCGGATGGAGGGCGTCGTGGTCTCGCCGACCACGTACGTCTGGAGGCCCAGGTGCATGAGGCGCATGGCAAACGCGCGCGCCATGAGCCCCGACCGCCCGCCGCCCGCCACGTAGATGCGGCCGGCCGACAGGACCGCCTCGACGAGGCGATCCAGCCCCTGCGGCGGAACCTGGCCGAGCGTCCGGCTCATTTCGTCCAGAATCTCGCTGATCGTCCTCTTAATGGGCATGCTCCCGCCTCGCTACCTGTTCCAAGGGCATCAGTATAA
>Ga0315280_10004097_pt1 | contig 21811 bp, 24 predicted proteins | sample YL17G06_40_MG_FD_203697 | JGI IMG/M metagenome (GOLD analysis project Ga0315280, IMG submission 203697) | Sediment microbial communities from Yellowstone Lake, YNP, Wyoming, USA - YL17G06_40 | ecosystem: Environmental > Aquatic > Freshwater > Lake > Sediment | place: USA: Wyoming | collected...
TTCTCCATCCACTCAGAAAGTGTGGAGCATTTACAACCCACTTGTAGAAAAGTTCGGGGACGAATACTCTGTTCTGATTGATCGTTCGAAGAACGAGCTGGCCCCAGTTGCAGGTGAGCAGGTTGCTCAGGCAATAATCCGTGTTCGAGAAGGAAAGGCAAGGGTCGTGCCTGGTTATGATGGTGTTTATGGACAACTTGTCCTTAACGATCAGGCGGAAGGCAAAATCTTGTCGAAAAGGGTACAACAGTTGAATCTTACTGATTTTACTTCTTAGCTTCTTTTCCGTGCTTTTGCTGTATGTGTGGTGTACAGATATACGAGAATGCTTATTAAGTCGTAAGATGCATTATGAGGATTGTGGTGCCACATGGAGATCTTAACGCAGCAAACTCGCAATAAGAATGACACAGTCCTAGGAATCATAGACAGAGTCCTGAACCAAGTTTTCGGGAAAGAAGCAACGATTCTAATCTATGGGCATATGGAACGCAATTATTGTTTGAAACGCAGCGAGATCGGGGACAAGATAGATGTGTTTGCGCGGGGACTCGAGGACTTTCTCAAATCTGGTGCACATGTCATTGAAAGGAAGATTCTCGAAGACATAAGCTCCGACAGCAGTCTGCTCCGTAGACTGGAACTTGAGAACATCGATGACGAATCTAGTTTTGCTACTCAAATGAAATTGTTTATGCACAAAGCGTAAGCGTAATTCTCCATTCGATGCGCCACAAGTCTCGAGGCGTACACCTATTTTCTGTTGGGCGAGTTGTGGGAAAACTCTGACAGTTTATATGAGTTTGTTATGAATATTCCTTCCATGAATCAATGTACTGGCCTGCAAGCGGAGCACGTTTGAAAGATGTTCTAACCAAAGTTGTCAACACCGCTGTCGAAGGTTTCGAAGCTGATACGTTGAGGCCCAGCGCACGCTTTCACTTCCTGAACGACGTTCGCGCGCGCTGCAACACGGCTTTGAAGCTCACAGACTCAGTCAACGGCAACGATTCACACCTTTCCCGTACGATTCATGCCTTCCCGCGCCAAACCCAGACGTGGACCAAGCATGACTTAAGGCTTGCCACTGAAAAGAAGCCCAAAACACCCTTTCCAAAAAGAAACGGAAACAGAACGTCGTTAAGGAAGCGAAAACGCGCGCTCTTCTTAAACCTGATCGAGATGGCCATCGTTGCAGCTGAAATATCCACTTGCAAACCGACCACCCGTTTTTCCCCAAAGACAAGAGAACCGCTACAAATAGGATACACAATGAATCCCACAAGTCTGGTCTACATTTCACGCCACCAAAAGGAATTAGCCGCCAATATTCTAAAGCTTTATCACTTAGCGACTCATGAGTAAGTGAACAAGATGACTTGCTATGGAAGCAGCTGAAGCCGCAAGAAATGCCCTCGAGTGCGTTCTGGAAGCAAAGAAGGGCGAAAACATCGTGATATTCTGTGACGAAGAGAAGACGGATGTCTGTGAACCGTTTTCGGTAGGCGCACTGAAGCTCGGACTGAAAACGCACTTGGTCAAACTGAACACCGAACCAACACTGCGAAAGGAAATTCCCGCAGAGATCAAAGACATCTTCACAAAACGGAGAACGGACATTTTCGTCAACTTGCTGCGTGGAAACCGAGAAGAAACGACTTTCAGGATAAAACTTACCGAGATGGAAACCAAGAACCGCAAAACACGCCTTGCCCACTGCCCAGGCATCACCCTAGACATGCTCACGAAAGGAGCCCTGGCCCTAACAATCAAGGATCATAGAGAAATGCAAAAATTCGCAAACAGCTTGATCGAACAGCTCAGACGAGCATCCCGTGTGGAAATAACAAACCCGGCCGGCACAAACATCTTGATGAGCGTTGAAAGAAGACTCTTCTTCACGGATACGATGATAGACTGGAACAGATTGAGCTGGATGAACATGCCAACGGGAGAGGTCATAGTGGCACCTGTGGAAAACTCGCTTGAGGGCAAACTGGTCTGCGACATGGCAATAGGCGGGATAGGCCCGATACCAACAGCCGTAATAGTAACGGCGAAGAATGGAAAAGTGCAGAAAACCTCGTCTGAGGACGAGCGCGTGCTGAAAAGTGTCGAAGACTCCTTGAAAACTGATACGCGAGCAAACATTGTGGGCGAATTTGCTCTGGGAATAAACCCAAAAGCAAGATTTGTTAAAGAGTTTCTGGAAGCCGAAAAAATTCTTGGTACGGTGCACATAGCCTTTGGCAACAACTCGGACATGCCTGGCGGAAAAAACCCGTCAAATAATCACATGGACTTCCTCATATCAAAACCCACAGTCAAAATCATTAACACGGACAACTCTACGTTCGATGTGCTTGTTGACGGAACATTCAAGAATCTGTAAAGGCTCACAGTTGAAACGCTTAAATGCCAAAAACCAATTCTACCACTGCAAGGCTGGGGAACATGTCTGAAAAAACGGAAGAGAAACTGCCCATATCCGACTTCTACAAAGTCGTCGACTCCGTGACGATTTTCAAAAATCAGAAATGGTGGGAAGCCATAGTTGTCTTTGAATCATACGGAAAACGGTCAATTGGCATGTACCTTTGGCAGAAAAGACAAGAAATTTGGAAGAGAAAACACAAATTCAACGTTAGAAATGTCGAAGAATGGAACAAACTCAAAAACGCTGTCGAACAGCTTGCACCTAAACTCGGTTCAAAATAATCCATTTTTGCAATTCAGTATTTCAATTCCTATTCCAGATTAAGATCTGAACTTGAATAGTCTTATTACCCGATGAAGGGCAACAAAAACAGGGTGAATAGCATGGATACCTCGGAGCAGGAAATACAGCAAACCCCAGAAGACTGGGAAGAAGTGGGCGAAGAAAGCTTACAGCAAGAGCAGGAAACTGGCCAACAGACCGAGAATGAAGAGAAGGAGATAGCAGTGGAGACAGCCCATAAAAAACGAAAAAAGAATGAACGAAAGCGTGTATCGAATGTAACACAGGACAAAACCAGTTTTGTCCATGGGCTTGCTGCAGGTCTCGGCATCGGATGCATAGCAGCATTTGTCATGATGTGGATCGCAGTGTTTTTCACTCCACGATTATCATCAGGAATCACTTACGAAGCTATGCTGGCAACGTTCATTTATCCACTAATCTATCTTTTCGCACTCGGTTTGATCGCACTAACTGTGGGAATCGTAGGGGAACACTATGCTGTGAAAACCAGAGTCTAAACGCAAAACACAGCGCGTACTATGCTCTAAACACTTCTTCACACTCTTTGTTTGAGAAGCTAGCCCCTTTAGAAGGTGTATTTGTCACCCCCAGATAAGATGCGTTCCAAAGCCGCGTTGAAACTCACAATCCCCTCGCTTGTCTTGGCTGAAATGGGAGTCAACAGGAACTTCAAGCCCAGCTTATAAATCGCCTGCATCACGTTTCTGCCGAGCAAACGCTTGGTCCCCTCAAGTTTATCATCAATCGCAGAAGCCAATGTATTCGGATTGGATGACCAGTCCACAACCTTGTCAACCTCCTGTTTGGGAAGCAAATCACACTTCGACAAGAGATGCACTTGAGGTAAGAGGAAGCGATTGTAGACAGCTGACGCGAGAAATAGGTTTGAAACATAGTTGAGCGGGTTAACCGAAAAGACGGCGTCAAAAAGGTAAACCAAGGCTTTAGGCTCCTTGGTGAGCTCGCTGGCAATGTATGGTCCGCTGGCCCTGAAGGCAAACAATTCAATCTGCCCCGAAGTGTCTACCAAGACTATGTCAGGTTGCAACTCCTCAATTTCCTTCGAAATATTTTCCACTTGATCCGCGATCAAGTCTGCGGCCATTATCAAGGCCCCGTTTGGGCCGAGACCGTACTCTTCCATCAAGTTGCCAACGTCGACGTAGTCTCGAACATCCACTTCTGGCGAGTACGGAAGCGTTGACACTCCTGGGTCTAGATTAACCGTCACGACGTCCTGTTTGGACATTTTCAACCATTCGCCAAAAGTCGCCGTGAGCTGAGATTTACCAGATCCGGCTGTTCCTATTATGAAAACGACAAACATACTTTGACACTTTTATCCAAACTTGAAACGCCGTATATGGTTATCAAAACTTCGCTCTCGAGTTAAAGCTTTTTGAGCTCTGAGGGAATATCAGGCGGCTGCGGTTCGGACACCATCGAGCCAACGCGCCTTGATATCAAAAATACAACCGTGCCGACGGTGACTAGGATCGCAGTCATACTTAGCAATGCAATGAAAAACCATGGCAAAACTGTCACAGTTCTCGTTGAGCTGTCCGCAGCAGCGTAATCCTCATTTCCAGACCAACTCGCTCGAAGATTGCATATGCCAGGAACGTCTGCGAGCCACACATATGCGAAACGTCCTGTAGAGTCTGTGGTAGCTATGCCCAGTTCTGACCAAGGCAAACCGTTTGCTTTGATGTATATTGTGATTGTTTTGTTTTGCAGAGGCGGAGAAAGCTGTCCCGATAGCGTGACCGAGCTCCCTTGAATGAGAAAGGCAGATGAAATGTCGAGCGAGATAGTCGAAACTGCCAAGGCTTTGTAGCTTGCAGAAACCTGGCCTGGAGCGGATTGCTCAGAGTTTTCAAGGGTAACAACTTGCACTGTTGCATTCTTCAAGTCATCTGGACGTTCACCGACTCGCCATCCTTCCTGCCAGTTGCCTCCCGTACATTCAGCCATGTAGTATCTTGTACCATCATGCGAGACGTAGTCGATTGCCGTCCTCGCATAGTGCGGTTCATGTGAAAGGCTTACGCCGATGTTCATGTGTTCCTCACTTTCAAAGTAAAAAAGCACTACGTCCAGCCCGCCAGCCTTCATGATCGACGCTGCAACGTAAGAGAACAGGTCGCAATCTCCCTTGTTTGCCACGATTGTTTCAACGGGATATTTTGGAGGCCTAGTCTCTTCATACGGTATTTGGTGCACAATCATCAAGACGCCATTTGCAAAATCCTCATCGTCCGAGTATATTCCTCGCAAAGAGTCAGCAATTGGTTTCAGAGGGTATGGCGTGGCGAACCTGGCGAAATCACCAGTAGAAATCAACGTATGGCTCTTATCAACGTAGTATGCCAGAAGCGATTCCGAAACTGCAACATTCAAGCTATAATGCTTAGACCCGCCTAGGTGATCCAGAAGCTCATAGGAGAAAACATAATCCGCTGACAGAACAATGGGAGGCAAACATGAAACCGTGACGAAAACAATCAGCACGACTAGAGCTAACCTGGACTTAGTCTTCATTTTCATCTGAAAATGTTGTCGCATGCCAAATTTATGGCATTTGTGCAGAGCAAATCAATAGTCAAAAAACAGTTTAGCCGTTCATATTATCCGCTCATAAAGCCTCCTATATTCTTGCAAACCTTCTCTCCCGAACATTGAATGCGCGCGAATGTGTGCAGCCTAGCGAAAAGAAAGTTGGAGACTGTTTATGTCCTGATTCGGCCGCCGTTCTTCCGCACTAGTTGAGACAAGTGAGATACCGCCGCGTCCAAACGGCTTCTAGCAGTTTCAGGATCATGGGCAGTCGTTGAAAAGTGAAGTTCAATGTGTGACTTTTGCCCCTCAACCTTCACGGGAGATTTTGTGTATACGTGTGATTTTACGTAAACGTGAGGGTTGTTGAGCATGACTCTGTCAATCAATGGTGCCAAGTTTGATTCCATAATGCCGCGTGCATAAATGCTCGTCTCAAAGAATACAGATTTTCCAGCCTCCTTCTTGACAACTTCTGCCAAAGACTCGTTGAAAATGGCTTCCATTTCGGGAGGGACGCCTGGCAATGCAATTATGCACGTTCCCTTCAACTTCGCCATCATACCTGGAGCGGTGCCAACAGGATTAGGTATAGGCTCTGTCTCTTCAGGCAATGTTGCCATTTTGACCCTTGGTTGCGTTAGCTCGACCCTCTCTATTCTCCCCACTTTAAGGTAGGCCTCATACTTCTCTCTCACCATTTTCAAGGCTTTTCCATTGACTTCGAGCCTGCGATTCAGGCCTTTGGCGATTCCTGCAAGTGTTTTATCGTCAAAAGTTGGCCCTAGACCTCCTGTTGTAATTATAAAACTAGGTTTTCGGCGCAAGGCTTCCTGAAGAGCCTCTGCAATTTCATCCACATCATCGCCTATGACCGTGATTCTCTTCACCGTCAGCCCGAGTGAGGTGACACGTTTAGCGAGCCAGGTGGCGTTTGTATTAAGAGTTTTTCCAATCAGCAACTCGTTACCAACAGAGAATATTTCCACTGGCGTTCACCTTGGTCTCTAGTTTACTGGAGTGTGGAATATAACTGTCGCACAGAAGCAGAGCTCGTGTTTGCAAACGTCGCTATTTTTCAATTCTCTTGCATACGAAGTTCTTTGGAGACATAGAACAGAGGAACAACAAACGTCAAACCTGTGACAAAAATATGTTCCCTGATTGATATCAAAAATCTGCGCGGATGAGATATCAGAACCTGAAGAAATCGTTAGAAATGAATGATTTCTTGCATCATGCTGTTTGTTGATGTTCGGTTTCGGAAGCTGCGTCAGGGCACATCATTTCTTACTTAGATACCATTTAAGGTATTCTTTTTTCTTTCTTTCCTTTTCCTCTTCCTTCGATTCTAGGTTGGGCTTGAGTTTGTCTCTTAGTTCCATTAGTTCCTGCTGAGTTACAGACAGCCCGCAGCTCTTACACACGTAGTGTTTGGTGGCTATCATATACTGCATTTCGCCACCGCATTCTGGGCAGTAGGGCATTCTCGTTCACTCTTCTGCCTCATGAAGAAAGAATGGTTTGAGAAATAGGTTTCGCTGAAGCTGGCAAGTTTAGGTGATGAGATTTAATAGATTCGCTTCCTTAGCCAATTGAATTGCTCTCCCCATCTCATCGTGTGTTAGCCTCCTACTTAATTCAGGAACCTCAAAAGCCCTCCACTCGGGTCTGTATTGAAACATAACGTTCACCTTTGTTTCGGCACCCAAGTTTTTTGCAATCCAATCAACGATCGGCTTTGCGCAGCACTCTAAATGGTTTGGTAGAACAAGTATCCTTACTATGAGTTCTCCATGTTTCTTTGCTTCCGAGTGATTGTATATGCATGTTTCCCAGTAGTCCGGAGCGTCGGAGGTTTCTTTTGCGCATCGGCCTGGCCCGTACTTGAAATCCAGCAGGTAAACGTCCGCAAAGTCGGCTAAGAGCGCCGCACTCTCTGAGCTGTAGTAGCTGTTTGAGTTCCAAACAACTGGAATACTTGTGCCCACATTCTTGAAGGTTCTTAGCCACTGTTGAAGCCACGGAGTAGGCTCTCCTCCCACGAGATTCACATTTCTGCAACCGCCGAGGGACAGCCGTTCAACCTCACGAGCTAGATCCACAGGCGCGTACACTTCGCCATGTTCTATCCATTGAGAAATCGTCCAGTTCTGACAGTGCTTGCACCGCATGGTGCAGCCCAAGGTGAAAACGGTTCCGGAAGGCACCAGCTCTGGCTCTTCACCCATGTGTTCGAAGATGCTCGATACTGTTATTTCCGAACCACACTTACAGTAGCCCAACTGTCCCTCCAACCTGTTGATACCGCATTCGCGAACGCATAGATGACAACGGGATACAACCCTGTCTGCAATTTCGATTTTCAAGTCCAGGTAAGATTTTTCTGGAGTTGGCATTGCTGCAAAGTCTATTTGTCCGTCGTCGATTTCTCTCTGAACTCCGCTGAATTCCCGAGTAAGTTTCGCGTGTTTTCGCCAAAGTCTTTCAGTGGAATCGTTTCTGTTGAACTCTGCTGGAACCTTCTTCGCTATAAGAAATTTAGCTGGTAACTGGTTCTGTGTAACAGCAAAGTATCTCGCTAGACTCTTCTTCGCTAATCTATCGTTTAGTACAGCAATCGCTTCCTGGCGTCGAAATCTCCACATCGTTCAATTTCACTCGAGACTATCGAACTTATTAGAACAAGGAGAACGGATAGGATTGTCCGCTTGCGTGCAGTCTACCCTTGATTGGGATTTCGTGCCCGCACACAGGACAATGCATGTCCTTTGTCAGATTCCATCGTGTTATCATGAAATTGTAACGCTTAACCAAGGTTTCATTGCAGTTCGGACAGTAGGTGTTTTCGCACGGATGCCCGGGCACGTTTCCAATGTAAACGTAGTTTAGACCCGCATCCTTTGCGGCAACGTAAGCTTTCTCCAGGGTTTCAATTGGGGTTGCTGGGATGTTGGTCAGCTGATAGTCGGGATGGAAACGCAGCAAGTGGAACGGCGTGTCCTTCCCGATGCCATCCCTGATCCAAACGGCTAGCTCCTTTATTCTCTCAATCGAATCCCCTGATTTGGGCACAATTAGGTTCGTGATTTCTATGTGAATGTTGTTGCGCCTCATTTCTTTTAGAGCCTCGAAAATCGGCGCAACCGAAGGAACGGCGGAAAATGTTTTGTAGAATTCTGGATCTGCACCGCCTTTGAAATCCACCGTAGCAGCGTCCAAGTATGGAGCTATTGTTTTCACTGCTTCTGGCGTCATGTAACCGTTTGTCACAAAAGTGTTGAAGAACCCTACCTGGCGGGCAAGTTTGGCCGTGTCATATGCATATTCGAAGAAAATTGTCGGTTCTGTGTACGTGTAGCTTATTCCTTCGCAACCGTTCTCTCTAGCGGCTTTTACTACCTCTTCTGGAGGAAAGTGTTTTCCACTTATCTCCTTCCCCTGGCTTATCATCCAATTGTCACAAAACTGACAACGGAAGTTGCAGCCAACCGTAGCAATGGACATCACCGATACTCCTGGGTTAAAGTGGGCGAGCGGCTTCTTTTCAATGGGATCTATAGCTGCCGATATCGCCTTGGCATAGTTGAGAGATAAAAGAGTACCACCTGTGTTCTTTCTAACTAGGCAGAAGCCTGTACCACCGTCATTTATGAGGCATTTTCGTGCGCAGAGGTAACAATTGACCTTTTTGTCCTGTAGTTTTCCGTAAAGCATCGCTTCATGAAATGACATTCAACCAGCCCTCTTCCTCTTTCATGTAGGTCTTAACCTTCGCGAATATAAGATCTATTCGTTTGTCTTTGAATCAGGGTTCTCCTTAATCTCGAAAACAAATGGCGGAGACGTTGTTTTCACGTCCAATTCTATTCCGAGCAAGCCTTCAAGAAACCCAGCCCAGATTTCAGATTCACTGATAAAAGGCGTTTTTATGAGGAAATACTTGTCCTTCAAATAGAAGTCGCCGAACCCTTGCACTCTTAAGCGCTTGAAAACGTCCGGCCATTTTCCACGGTCTGTGGTTTTTATCCCAATTGCGGTTTCTATAGATATTCTTGCCGCCGCCCCCATGTTTTTCCCGATATCACGCCACTTCTCCTTCGGAACATTACTTATCAGAATGTTAAGCAACTCCGCATTTACGAAGGCAATCCGACTTATCCCACAATAGTACTCGCCTGGGAAACGCCAATCATAAATCATCATGCTTCTGTAGACGTCAAGCATCTTTGAAATAAGAGGCTTAATCCCCGGTTCTTTTCCCTCTTTAATCAAAGAGTCAATGAATTCTCTTTCGTCTTTCTCCAAGATTATTGTTGTCCTCTTGGCTGAGGTTCCGTTCTTGCTAATCAGTTCCTGAAGTTTTTTCTCTTTGTCTTCCTGCATAGCCATTATATTTCTCAACATATTTTATATAATTTGCGCTAACGCCAAAGCATATCAAAACATAATCTCCACATTAGAATAGACTTTCCATTCGTTATGCCGACGTGCAACAAAAGGATCACTTCCCTCAACCGCAAGACATGCAATGTTGTGAGATAATCATTCCGACCGAACGATTTTTAATAAGCCAAATCATCTTCTAGAATTGCCGATGACGAGCCTTTTTTGTCTGAAAAGATGATGTACTCTAGGGTATCTGAGGCAGAAGTTCCTAAGGCGCCTTGAAGCGCGTGCGTCATGAGATAACTTTGCTCCTGATGAGATACCATATGAGCAATAAGCCTATTATCAGCGAAATAATTCCACCAGTAAAAGAAAAGAAGACGCCTCGCTTGAGAAAACTATTCGCTATATAAACTACATAGGGCGCACCGAATGTGAACAGCCCCGCTAAGATAACCAATAGTAGTTTCCAATACTTTGAGCCCGTCAACCCAGTTCTGGTCTCCTTATTTTCTAGCGACATATGATTCATATCCGATGGGTATCTAAATTTCACGTTTTCTCTTATAACCCTTCCTTCACTTCGTTGCCTAGAGCTTTCATCAAGAACTTGAAGACGGAAAAACCCGCCCCGCGATCCGCCTTGAACCCTGTTGTTGTGCCCAGAAGACATATGCCTGCCAAACCACGTTCCTTGGCGAGAGCCAACGTTAAACCGGTTGCCCCGACTATTCTTCCCTTGCTGTAGATTACAGCACCTTTTTCCATGAACTCCAAGGCAAGCCGAGGTGAAGTAGCTGCTACATACACCTGCGATTTTTCTTCGGTTATTGGTACACCACCAAGCGTTACGAGGAAACTGCAACCTTGTTTCTCAACAAAATCCAATGTTTCACCGCACAGTGCATAGTGAGCGGCAACATCGTCAAAAGAGGGCTGTGTGTCTCCAGTCATAATGATGAAATCGTTTTTTTCCATGGGCGCCGAGTAAAACTCGTAACGGGGCAGCCGGCAAATTCCCTTCGAATTGACTGAAACATAATCAGGGAAGTAAGGTGAATACAGCTCCGCAAAGGGTTTTGCGCTGCAGAATTTCAGCAGAAGATAAGCCGCAATCTTCCCAACGTTTCCGAAGCCGGGCAGGCCTTGAACAAAAACTGGATTCTCGAGGACCGGACTGGAAATTCGACGGAAATAGGGCTTTTCCATTCTGACCCACACCGATATCAATACGTGAACGGTGTAAGTCTAAAACGTTTCCTTCCCCGCAATTGTAAAAAAGATACTGCAAATTGCTATTAATGCTTTCTAAACCCAAAGAGTCTACCAAATCCCTCCACAGCGCAAAGGATTTTGGAAGTGCAAAGAACCGCAAAGGATCTACCAAGAATAGTCATTTGAATTAAACATAGAAACCGCTTCCTGTATGTGGACGGTCATACACACAAACCATTAATTCAGTCCTGAAATCAAAATGATTTGCCAAGACAAGACACTGAAAAAAAAAGGAACGGGCACACAAGTGAAAAAACTAAGGTACGAAATCTTGTTGGGGGTAGCTTTGCTGTGCGTTTCTATATCGTCGATAATCTGGGTTTACAGCATGGTCTATGCCGCTTCTGAAATTGGAAACATGGAACGCAAAGATATGAAACAATGGTCCCTAGTTCTCGTACTCCTGAGCGTAACCACGTTGTTCATAGGAAGTGTTGGCGGATACCTTATCGGAAAGTATCTTCATTTCTCCAGTAGCCAACCGGATTTTTCTAATCCAATCAGGTATAGCCAAGAGTGTAGTAGTCAGCCACACTCTATGGCACTTCTCAGAGCATAAAACGATGTATTCAGACAGGCGATACGTTAATCCCCTAGCGTCTCCGCGGATCGTTCCGATCATCCAAGGTCCAGGTTTCTCCATCCTTCAACGTTGCGCATTCAGAAGTCTCAATTCCTATTTGTAATTCATAACCGTTTTATGCCAACATCAGTCAGATTTGTCTTATCCAGTCATGCCCGGGGAAGTTTCTCGTTGCCAGCCAAGGATTTCGAAAGACTGCTACTTGATTCCATCGACGAGGCATTATCTTCAATGGAAGAAAACATGAAGAAATTGACTTATGCCCAACTGGAAAATCTTGGCGTCCCAAAGTATGAGATTCCTCGAAATATCGGAGAGTTCACGAAGACTATTGAAGGAGTTTTCGGGGCAGGCGCAGATGATCTCAAGATATTAATACTCAGAAGATTCTATGAAAAGAATGGATGGCCATTCAGAAGGATAGAGTTGGATGAGTTGACGTTTTCGGAACAACTCGAGCGTGCGTGTGGGAGGCTGTACTCAGAAATCATCAACAGCATCCAAAGCCCTGTGGCGGTCTTTCATCTTGAAGACACAAGCCGTCCAACTTCGCTCAGACTCATCGCTGTCAACGCCAGTGGGGCGAGAACAACTGGCGTCAATGCAGAGGAAAATACCTGGAAAACTATTGCCGAGGTTTACCCCGACATTTCCAAGACTGACATCCCAAAGACCATTGTGGAAGTTATTCGCTCAGGAAAGGCAAAGAATCTGGGAAGGTTCCAGTTTCGAAAGGCGCATGGCCTTGAGGACGCCGTTTCTGCCACAGCTTTTCCGTTCTCGAGTAATTGCGCAGGTTTGGTTTTCAAACAAGCCGCACAGCACAATGTTGTCGACACAAAATCTCGCGGGGACGAAAAACGGTTCGAAGATGATACCTCAAATGTGGGCGAGTGGAGATGGGATTCGGACACTTTGGGACGCCAGATCTCCGCTGATAGATCACATGAACGAGAAAGGTGGATACGGAAGGAAATTACGCGCGAACCGCATCGCGCTGACTATTTTTCAATAAGGGGAAAAGAATATCTAGAAAACGGAGATTTGCTCAGGGCTAGAGAGTCCTTCAAGCAGGCCGAAGAAATGTATGAGAGAGCAGACGAAGCCGAAGACGCATTTAAGAATGCATCTCTACGCATTAGAACGTACCTTTTTGAAGAAAAAACAGCCTCAGAAGAGTACTTTGAAGCTGTGGAGGAGTATATTCGCAAATACACAGATTTTTCTATGCATCAAGATTTCATAGAAAATCTTGCCCACTGCCGTCAATGGAGAGGCTACAAACTCAACGAAGAATACAGATTTGGCGATGCTAGAGCGTCGTACGCAGAAGCTGAAGAAATGTTTTTGGCGCTGAAACAAAGGAGCAAAGCACTTTCCAACGCATCTCGGCGAGTCTTAACGTACAAGAGCGAAAATATGGCGGAGATGTATAAAAAGTCGGCGGAGGAGTTATTCGATGAATACAGTGAATTCTCAGAAACCAAATGTTACAAAGAAGTGCGCGCTCACTACTACTCCTACAAGGCGGACGGAACCGCTGACACCTCTAAAACCATTGAGCTCCGAAGTGAGGCTGAAAGACTTTTCCTGGAAATCAATCAGAGAGAACAGGCGTTTGCGAGCGCATGCAAGCTCCTCGATTTGTACTGGGAAAACATCTCTTCCAAAGATGAAGAATTAACTCAAAGATGCTTAGATGCAACGGAAAGATTTCTTGGAAAATATGTAGATTTCTCGGAACATGAATACTACCGAAAGAGGATGGCTGAGTATTACCTTCTACAAGCCCGAACACTTGCTTCACAATTGAAGCAGGTCTTACGCTAGCAGAGCTTGGAAGCCCCTTGACTCTACAAATGGAGTCTCAATCACCCTTATGGCCCCAGTATTTGCTGAAGATTTCCAAAGGCTCCGCCAAAGGTTACGTTCATGAGTGTTTGAGCCCCAATCCACGCTGCACCGCTTAAAAGAAGCAGGATTCCAGCGTACATGAGGCTCGTTCCCCAGAACCCGCCGCGAGCTTCCTTCAGAGTGAGTGAATTGAGAATAGTTGTGAGCAGGATTATGAAGACGTTTCCAATGTTGATTACGTCCGTTGGTATCGTCCCGAATGCAAAGTAGGGTACTGATGTTAGGGTTTGAGAGAAATACTTGGTCATGAAGGTTATAATAGTCAGGAGAGCGACTGTGATAGGTTGAATAAGATATGTCGTCGCTTCTATGCTTGCCGCCACTGCCTCTCTTTTTTTCCTAAATTCCAGATTCTTCACACAGTTGTTGCCCAAGATTTTGCCCACTTCCAACAGATCAGCACCATAGTTAAACGCGTCCAAGAACATCTTATTCGTCATATAGACAGAGTACGATGCAGCTTCTGAAGACAACAGACTCAACGTCTTCGCGTTGTCTACGCCAACCTTGATTCGTGCATAAGCCCGCCGCAACAGGTTTTTGAGACGACCAAGTTCTAAGTACAGGACGTACGAAAGAGCATTCTGCAGACTGGATGACGATGACATGTTTTCGCCTAGACCTTTGATAAGCGTAGGGTAGTTTTCATTGACTTTGATGACAAATGTTTCAAATCTGTAAGCAAAGAATCCTGGAAGTAGAAACGCTAAGCCGCACACAACAAAGCCGTAAGGGTAGCCGAATATTATGCTGACCAGCACCGCGGGTACAATGCATGCAAGGGCAATTGGCAGAGTTACTTTGAAGCGTACATACATTTTAGGGGGCGAATTCTTGTCAATGTGGACAAGAACATCCTTGGGCACGACAGCTCTAAGACCGACAAACATTGCTATGAGACATACAGCTGCCACAAAGTATCCGAAATAGACAATGTTGGGCGCGTTAGTGAAAACGACGAGTATATCTAATATCATGATTATGAATACTGATACGCTTGAAAGCGTGCTGTAGACACCGCCAAGCATGTCAATAGATTTTATTGCCCGTTCATAGTAACCGGAATACTCTTCAACCATAGTGGACGATTCTAACTCCAGATAACTTTTCGGGCGTGTTGACGAAAAGGCTTGTTGGCACCTGATTAAGACGTCTTTGAATGGCGGCTTAGTCGTGTTCGCCATTTCAGACGTGGCTTTGGTAACTCCGTAACCGTATTCCTTTGCTAATTTGCGGATTTTGCTGAAGATTTCACTGTAGTAACCATAGTCCTTTGTTTCCGCAATAGTTTTGACGAGGTCATCCGGCGTAATTTCTCCATGAGAAATACAATACATGTGGATAAGCATTGAGACAAGTTGCTCGTCTATTTTTGTGGGAATCTTCTTTCTTATGAAGAAGAGCAGAAATACTATCATGCCAGATATTCCGTTTACTGCAATAAGGCTTACAAGATCGCTCCTTGTAACCAAGAGCAGCGAGGCTAAGGCGTCAAGTACGAGAATTAGCGCCATCTGCTTTTTGAACGAGATTAATCTGTTAGCCACGTGAATTGCCCCTCTTTCACTTTTCTATACACCTCTTCCACACCGGAACTTTCAACTTCTATTACTGTATTCCATACATCCTTGAATCTTGGATGCTTGTCTGCTAAAGTCGTCAGAATCGCTGCACGCATCTTGAGCTCTTCGTACAATTCGGGAAGTCTCTCTGGGGGCCAGCCTCTGTAAGGAAGAATCTTTGCTTCCATAAGGAAACTTGAGCCTGAGAAACGCAACAAGTCTTCGTCTGAATCAAAAGTAAAGATGGGCAAGAAGTTAAGCTGGCCTTCTTCTGAATCGTAGTTTATAATCTCGTTAACAGAAGTTACTCTTCTAACCAGTTTAAGCCCTCTTTTGATCCTATTCTGAAAAATAGCAATGTTCAGACCGCTCATGTGAGACTTTGGAACGTTTATAGGGGATGAAGTCAATCTTTGAAAAAGCGTCTGCAGGTCTCCAGCGTGTATCGTGGAAACCACAGGGTGACCCGTCTCGATAGCTTGAAACGCGATCTGGCCTTCCTCACCCCTGATTTCTCCCACAATTATCTGATCAGGTCTCTGTCTTAATGCCGCCTTCAGAAGGTCAAACATGGTCACTTTGCTTCCAGTGTGCAGTCGAGTGACCTCTCTAACCCAGTTCTTGTGAGCCAAGTTCACTTCAGGCGTTTCTTCGATGCTCACGATTTTTGCATCTGGCTTTATGAGCCCTACGAAGGCGTTCAGGCTTGTTGTCTTTCCTGACGCGGTTTCTCCGCACATGAAGAACGAGATTCCCATCTCCAAAAGAATCCACATATAGGCTCCCAATTCAGCAGACATGGTTTTCCATTTTATGCAGTGCGCGACCGAGATTGGTTCTTTTGGAAACTTTCGTATCGTGAAATTGCTCCCTTTGATGCTTATGTCCTCGCCGAAAACAATGTTGAACCTGGAGCCGTCGTCCAAGTGAACGTCTAGAATGGGATTGGTGTAGCTTAAGACTTTGCCGTGTCTTTCGGCCAGTCCTCTTAACAGGCTCTCCCCATCTTCTAGAGAGATTTCGGTGTTGCTTTCAAGCGCGCCGAAGAACTTGTGATAGACGTATATGTGTCCTGCGCCTGGCACGCTTATGTCTTCAAGCCACGGATCCGCAAGGAAATCGTCTAGTACGCCGTGGCCTACCTTCTCTCTTAGAAAGTGGTACAGAACATTCCTATGTTTACCCGGAGGTAACTTGAGTATTTTCTTCTTGACGGCTTCCTTGAACAGTTTCTCGATGACTCTTTCTTTTTCCTTTGCGCCTTCAGCAATGATTGTCCTTTCTGTTATTGCCTTGGCAATTGCGTCCTCAACTTCTTGAAGGATTTTTCTAGGCGGTTTTTCAGGTTCGATGACATTATATTTGCCGTATTCTCCTCCGAGTTTTATATGAATAAACGCACCGAGCCCAATCGGGTAAACGATGTCCAGAACAAACGCTGCAGACATTAAATCAGAACCAGCCCCAACCATGCTGGGATCTATAACATATTCTGGCGTGATGCCTGCGGTCTCAACGTACGTCTTCAAATACGGATACTTCTCATAGGCCTCTTCAAGAGTCTTCGGCAGATCTAAGTCGTACAAACTGACAAACTTTGACCTTTCATTCTTTTTCTCGTCACTTTTGGGGACGAGGATTGTGGTTTGGCTTGTATTCTGATCAGGCTTAGCTTTTGAGGTAGAGAAAGGGAGTTTCATTTAGACCTTTACACCACCAAGAGGCAGTACTCTTAAGCCGAGGTGCGGGTTAACTTCCAAGCTCACTGATTCTTTCCTGTCACCACTGGTTCCCCATAGTTTGACTATCTTCAGCACTTTCACTTGGACACCTGCGACTTTGGCGTTAGAAATGCGAAGGTAGACGTCTGATGAGGCTTTGAGCTTCATGCTGGAATTTTCTGGCAGGAAATTCGGGTGGAAGGTCAGAATTATCGTTTTTCCAATCGAAACTAGGTTCTTCATTCTCGTAATGAAAGTTAGAAATACATGTGGCGGAGTGTCCGCTGCTAACATACTAAGGCTGTCGATAAGAATGAAGTCGTATCGTTTCTTGTACATCTCTAGAAAGTTTCTTGTAACCTTGAAAAACATTGATGACAGAAACTGACTCCATTTGCCACCTTCGACGTGTAATGCGAAAACGTCCAGTCTTGCACTTACGTAATATGGATACGGATCTATTTTAATGGATTTCATCATAGCAAGATACTCTTTAGCCGTAGTCTCACTGGTTATTACGCAAACTCTGAAGCCTGCTTTCAACGCAGAGTAGACTATCTGCTGGGTAAGTGCAGTTTTTCCAGAGCCAAAATCCCCCTCAATCGACGCTAGACAGGGGTACGGAAAACCTCCACCGAAACTCTTGTCAAGATCCTTTATGCCTAATGATATCACATTCATGCCTGAACTACCTCTAATATTCAAGTCCTAACCGTGAACCCGAAGTCATAGTGCCGCGCGACAAGTGCTCCAACAGTTGAAATATCTCTCATCCTGTCACCTTCAACGGTTTTTCTTGTCAGACTATGTTTCTTTTCTTAGTCGGACTTCGACTTCAAATCCAGATTATCAGTTCACAAGCTTCGACGAAAGAGCTATTTGACCCTTCTGAACTGCAAATATATATTGAAAATTCATGTTTCGAACTTCTTCTTATACGGCGCATTTGACCGGAATGCAACCGCAAGCAACGTCATTATGATGAACAGCAACGCGGTTGCAAGTGGAGAAAACTCTGGCACAACTGCGTAGACGTAATATTGTCCTTGGTTGTCTCCTATTCCTTCGTTTCCAGCGTTGTCATAGGCAAGTATTCTGAAGTCTACTTGAGTACGTGCAGGTTGCCCAGGAACGGCACACTCGTACAAACCCGTCGTAGAATTGAAGGACGATTTGAGGCTAAACCACGTGCTGTTTATGGCGTATGACAATACGACATTCTTAACGCCACTCCCGGTATCGGTAACGTTCACTGAAATTTTCGTTCCTTGGCCGGGCTGAACTTCATGCTCGGGTATACGCGATACGTTTTCAACCACTGGAACTGTCGTGTCAAGTGTCACCGTGGTCGAATATATGCCAGAGACCAATCCGGCGTTGTCCTTGAACTGTCCATAGACCGCTTTGGGCCCGTCACCAATTGTAAGCGGCCAGTTCTCAGAAGAGCTGAAGGTTTCCCAATTCGACCATGTTAAATTGTCATTGCTGAAATGCATTTGAGCAACACCTGAAGTAGCGTCACTTGCAGAAAGTGCCAATATCACCGATGCTGAGTTCACATAGGTCGCGTTGTCGCCAACAAGGATCGAACCATTCGGCGGAGTCTTGTCCAACTCTATTCCTGTCAAGATGTTGTGCGGGAATTCCTCATGCATCGAATTGTCTACGCTCCAGTACTCCAGCGTGTTGTTAGCGCTTTCCACGGTAATCTGCGGCTGACCGCCTGCACTTACGTTCTGGATTGGACCGTTGTTGACCTGGTAATATGTTTCTGCCACACCAGTTTGACCATCAAAAGCCATTAGTGTTATGGTAAAATCTGCGATGTGCCACAGACCATCATAATTATCAAAAGTGGATGGGAGGGTCGAGTTCTTTACGACCACGAATGTGACTGAGTCTTCGAGAGGATTTCCAGCAACACTCGTCTTAGCAACGCAGCTAAACAAGCCTTCTTCAGAGGGCAAAATAAGAGAAATTGTGACTTGCCCATAGGAATCTGTCAGGCCATTTGCACTGTTAATGGGGGCCCCGTGAGGACCGAAGACTTGAAGTGACACGTTCAGTCCGGGCATAGGATTGTTATCATTCTTTGCGCTGGCAGTCAGTAAAGCCTCTTCCCCCAAGCTGTAGGACTGCTTGTCGCTACTCACGTGTATGTCGAAGATATCGATACGATGCAAGGTTACGTAGATGCCTATCGGAGGCGCGCTTATGTCCTTTTCATAATTTACAAAAGTGAAGTACCACCTGTCCGTGGTTGGAATAATGAAGGTTGTGTTCAGTTGTGAGGCTGAGATGTTCCATTCATAGTAAACAGTGGTCCAATTGGTTGAGTTGCTCATGTTGTAGTCCCAGGAATTCTGGCAATAGAAGTTTACTGGTTTTGAAGCGTTGAACACCACTCTCACGTTAGTTCCGCTGTTTAGGGGTATGCTGGAGGCTTTGGATCGCATTGATGCAACGTAGTATGAATCTGAGAAAATTTGTGTCTCTATCGTTGTTGTGGACATTGATTTGGCTGACTGAGTGCTCAATGTGACAATGATAGGGCTAAGTAAAATCAATATGCAAGCTGCCCGAGATAGCTTTGTTTTCGACAATTCTTTTTTCTGCCTATTTAGAATAGCCCTTTTGGCAAATATGTTTTGCGAATTCTTCCAAGCTCTTGGCATAGTGACGGACAGCGAATCTTTGTCGGGTCAAGGATTTGTACCTGAAATATAGCGCCACGACTGATTTACTATGTTTGCTTGACTATCTCTTGCACGAGAGAGTTGCCCTCAGCCAACTATGCCATCGGAGACAATGTACCCGCCAAGTCCTGAATTTCCCAGTCTCCCCAGAATGACTGATGTTTGTTCACCGTACGTCGATACCAAGATTTCCTGTCTGGCGCTGACGCCGTAGTGGGAAGCGAAAACAACATTGACGACGCTGCCTATCAGGATATCGGGTGCTTCTGACGGCACATCTATTTCTATAAGTGCTTGTTCTCCAGGTTTGATGTTCTGATGAGACACAACGTCGAACGATTCGTTGGTGCCAGTAGCGCTGATGGCCAGAACTGTGTAGTTCTCTATCAGGTATGTTTGCGAATCTGTATTGTTGTATGTGACTATGACGCTGTTCCATGCGAATGTTTCATTTCTCAGGAAGACATCTCTGGAGCCAATGTTTTGCACGGAAAAATTGATTGATCTACTTTCAACACTTACGATTGTGAGCCCGAGTTGAACACTGAGTTTTATGTCGTCACTTGATGTGGAGTTCACTAGAGTTCCTACGTTGTTCATGGTGGCAAGCAGCGCGGTTGAGATTGCCCCAATGAAGGCTATCCAACCTATCAGAACAATTGCTGAAGCTATTGATACTGACAGGCCCATTGCTAACCACCTTTCTAGGGAGGTGAAAACAGGTAGCTACTGGGGATCCCCCTGTATGGGACAACTTTTGCTTCGTAAAGGCGGCCGGACACGCTTGTCGCATTGTAGACCTGTATTATAGCAGATTCTCCTATCTCAACGACGCCGTTTCCATTTGCGTCCGTCATATTGAACTGTCCGCTTCCTGTTGTCGCGTTTAAGTTGTAAGAGTACACCATAGCCTGGCCGTAAGCACCGGCGTAGACGCTGATAAGGTCAAAGTCTGGAATTGGGAGACTCCCAGCATTTTTTACGTATATTGTAAACAGAGGACTTGGATCCGTTGTCTGGTTAACGACCGCATAGACTATGTCCAAGCGCGTGTCCATGCTCTTCTTGGCATCGTTAAGGTTTTGCATTATGTTGCTCTGGAGGGATGTGCCAGCGTATATCGCATAGGCTGCAAAGCCGCTTGCCAGAACGACAGATGCGATAACCATGATTGCTTCGGTTATTGTGAGTGAAAACCCCATTTACGGCTCTGCCGCCTTACATTTCTTCAACACACGCATTATCAGTCCGCTCAGATCTTGCGGGTCCACTTTTGCGCCTGCGGCGTGCGCTGCACCATAGATGCTAAGAATCACTTCTTCAGCTGATAGATTCTGAGATCTTGCTCTGACAACGGCCCCAACCAAGTTTGACACATGCTCGCTGTAACCTTTTGGCATGAACTCGGAGAACTCACAGTAGTCGCATATTCTACGTATGCTCTCTTCGTCAAAACCCAAGTCCAGCATCGTGTAAACCCACTGCACAATTGAGGTTCCTTTGTTCCCGTTGCCCATCCCTTCGAGGGGATTGTCCATCATTCTTCCTTTCCCTCCTATTTCTCCAACGTTTTTTTCCAAGGTGAACCTGTTCTCAGGCTTCTCAATTTCAGACGCTGCGGGCATTTCGGCAGCTTTTGTGTCAACGTAACTCTCCACCGCAAAACCAAGTTCTCCTTCAGCCTTTTTGGCCTCGCATGCGGCAGACGTCTGCGGTCCTGTGGCACTCTTTGCTTCGAGTTTTCCTCCTGCTTGTTCTCCTCTCAAAAGCTTGTTTTCAATTATCGGTTTTGCTCGAACTACCTTGTTGAGGTCTTCCTCGCTTGTGATTAGCTGCAAAAGGTTAAACGGGTTCTGAGACTCGCTGATGAGGCTTCGAATATCCACGATAGTATTCTTCAAATCCTCGACTGTGTTCTTGAGCGTCATGAAATTGTCAACATCTGCTTTGAGCTTTTTAACATCCTTCTCGACCTCCCCAATCCTTGTGCCATCTGCAGCAACATTCGGATTTCCACTCGCAGTAACATTTGGATTTTCGCTCATACATCACACTTTCCCATTCATTAGACATTTTTGATTGGATTCCGACTCTAAATCCAGATTGACACTTCACAAGCCCAGAAGACCTATATGACACTTCTGAACTTGGAATATGAATTAGCAGTACAGTTTAGCAACCCGGCTAGGATATTGTTTCAGAACTCTTCTGCTCGACGACGTTGGACTTGAGAAAGGCTGAGCCCAACAAGCACGTGTTCCAGAAATACTGTTCAACGAGAAAGATTACAGATTTTCACAGTATATCTTGACAAGCTCTTCATAAGGTTCATACAAGCCGCTGCGATTACAGATGCGTCAGGGCAAGCCCGC
>Ga0315280_10004098_pt1 | contig 21810 bp, 19 predicted proteins | sample YL17G06_40_MG_FD_203697 | JGI IMG/M metagenome (GOLD analysis project Ga0315280, IMG submission 203697) | Sediment microbial communities from Yellowstone Lake, YNP, Wyoming, USA - YL17G06_40 | ecosystem: Environmental > Aquatic > Freshwater > Lake > Sediment | place: USA: Wyoming | collected...
TTGGAGAAAATTGTGTAATTGGTACGCAGGCAATTTTGGACGGCTATGCAAGAGTTGGTGACAACTCCATGATTCAAAGCCAGTGCTACATAACACAAGCAGTAAGCATAGGAAACGGTGTGTTCATTGCTCCCGGATGCATATTCATTGATAACAAGAAGATAATATTGGGAGAAGGACTTGAGAGAATCAGCATGGAAGACTATGTCAGGATTGGTGGCGGAACAAAAATCCTGCCCGGCGTAACCATAGGTGAATACGCATTAATTGGCGCAGGTTCTGTTGTGACTAAGGATGTTCCTTCTAGGGCAGTTGCTTATGGAGTTCCCGCCAGAGTCAAAGCTTTTCAGAGTGGCAAAGAAATCAAGGAATACGTAGACTCCATTAAAGGCTGGCAGTAGGCTAGAGAAAGCGCGTATGTGGGTTCTTAGAACCATACATGAAAGAGTTTCCTTCAATGTATATAACCACTTAGAGAACATCTTAGAAACGCTTTCAAACTATGGTGTTCCTGCAACTTTTTTTATAACTGGTGAAATGGCGAAGAAGCATCCGAGGATAGCCCAGAAAATATGTAAGAACGATCATGAGATAGCGTCTCATGGGCACTCGCATAGGAGTTTCTTTGAAGTGAGCTGTGAGGAAGCGGAAAAGGAGATTGCTGAAAGCATCAAAATCTTGGGCAGGTTTCAGGAGGTTAAAGGCTTCCGCGCGCCCTTCCTAGTTCGAAACAAGGCAACTTATTTGGCGTGTGAAAATCTTGGTCTCAGTTATGACAGTTCTGAACACGGCTTAACGAAGTATTGCCCCGACGGATTCAAGGTTGTGGTGCTTCCTGTGGTTTCTCCCTTGGATACGCATGGATTAGACCTGATGCGCTTAAGAGCCAGCGAACTAGTGGCAAAGTGGGTTTCGCAGTTTAGCAAGTCTAATGGAGCCACGGTTTGTATGCACGCTTGGAGGATAGGGCGGAAAAAATATGTTAAGGCCGTGTTGGAGCCTCTGTTAAAGAGTGACTTGACCTTCGTTAGCGCGTGTGATCTCGTGCATCGGGACGGTGTGGCTTTAACTTTTGACGTGGAGTACACGAGCTTTAGCGAGTCGTTGCCCCATAACATTTTGTTGTTAAAGTCTCCTGCTTGGAAGCGTCCAGAAGGCTTGGTGGCTCGAGATTTCTTAAAAGACGAACGTGAGGCTTAAAATGAAATCTTATGACGTAGCGGTTATTGGCGCGGGTTTTGTTGGGTCCTCACTGGCAAGACACTTGAGCAACTACTACAAGGTGGTCACTTTTGATGTCAAATCTGACCCACCACTGTTGAAGGATGCAGATGTTGAGCACAGAGTCTGTGACATAACGCGTTACGAAGAGTTTAAGGAGAAGATGGGCAAACCAAAAGTTGTTGTTCACACGGCCATAATACAGATTCCAGCTATAAACGAGATGAAGGAACAAGCCTACGAAGTCAATGTTTTAGGCACCCAAAGCATTTGCGAAGTGATTAGGAAAACGCCTGAGATTCTCGGACTGGTTTTGTGTGGAAGTTGGCACGTTTTTGGCGAGCGAGAATACAAGGGAACGGTGGATGTCTCGTTTGGTTATCGTCCTGACAAGGTAGAAGAAAGGGCAAGGCTTTATGTGATTTCTAAAATGCTTCAAGAGGGCATCGTACGGTTTTATGATAGCATGGCGAATAAGAAAACTTATACAATAATGCGTTTAGGCACGGTTTTGGGAGAAAACATGCCGAAGGAAACAGCCGCTAACCTTTTCATTACGAATGGGTTGCAGGGAAAACCTCTCACGCCCTACAAGCACACGATGCACCGTCCCATGCTATATCTGGCTATAGACGACTTATGCGGAGTCTTCCGTGCATACATTGACAAAATCATAGGCGGAGAGTTAGCTGGTAGTGACTCAAGCGGCGGCATCTATAACTTGTTTTACCCCAAGCCTATAACAATACTTGAACTGGCTGAAACCGTGAAAGAAGCCCTCGTCAAGCATACACAAGGTAAAATTGTTCCTGAAATTGAAATTATAGACAAAAATTTGCCAGTCCTCTTCAGTCCAGACGAGAAATACGACTTGAACGTGGACATTAGCAAAACGCTTAGTTTCTTTGGCATTGAGGGACTGAAGAGTCCGAGAGAAGCGATTTTTGAAATTGTTGGCAAAAGAGTAGCGGATGAAAGCTTACGGAGTCCAGCTAAGTAAGTGGCGCTCAGCTTAACTGTAGATGTCGAAGAATGGTATCATGACTTGTGGCCTGGCGCGGACAAAATTATATTGGAATATTATCATCACAAATTGCCTACTGGAACATTCGTGGGGCCTCTTCGACGTATTTTGCAAATGCTGGAGAGACAACGGGTGCGCTCCACTTTTTTCATATTGGGCGAGTCCGCGGAAGCCTGCCCCGAAATAGTTGAAGAAATTCACGACATGGGGCATGAGGTAGCCTCCCATGGACTTATTCACAGGGACCTCACAAAAACATCACTTGGCAAAGTAGAAGAATCCGAGAGAAGAAACCGCGACCTCTTGTGGAAAATTGCAGGAGAAAAACCTCAGGGTTTTAGGGCTCCGCTTTTCAAGGTAAATTCGAATATTATTAGCATATTAGAGAGAGTGGGTTACGAATATGATTCTTCTGTGGTGCCTTCCATAAACATTCCAGGATGGTTTGGTCATTTTAGTGCACCTCTTCACCCTTATCGTATTGGCACTCAAGAGAGAGATTTTTTCGAAGTTCCTGTCGCGGTGTTCCCGTACTTGCGTTTGCCAGCTGGTGGAGGATGGTTCATAAGAAATTTTGGCATGCGCTATGTAGAAACGGCAATTCGTCTTCTTTTGCGGAAAGGGTTGCCCACAATTGTTTACGTTCATCCATTGGATGTTTACTCAGATGTTCCCAGACTTTCTGGAATTCCATTTCACACCACTAGGCGCTGCGGAGAGTACACGCTAAAAGCGATAGAACACATTTTGAAGAGTTTTGATTGCGAGAAAACGACTGTTCGAAACATGTTAAAGGATTTCGTCGCCTAGGAAGAGTTTCTCTTTGAAATTTCTTGTAGGAAGTGGAAAGGCACTGCAGTTTCAGTTGGAAGAGTTTCCGTGGTCTCGGATTTTCTTGCCCTCCAAGCTGTTGGTAGTGGGCATTGAGGAGCGTAATAACGCGGTAGCAGCATGCGGCATTAGGAGTATATTAAACGTGTTGACCTTGTATGTTAGGAAGCAGCATCGTGGGCGAGGGTTGGGTAGAAAAACTCTGGCAAAAACTATTGATGTGGCTAAGAAGTTTGGGCTTCGTTTCATATTGTTGGGAGCTTACTCAGATAATCCTTCGGCATATAACTTGTACTCTACTGTTGGTTTCAAAGAGATTGTACATATAAAAAGGCCTGATATGATGTTCATGATGTTTCCTCTCTCCTTTGAAGGCGAGCTTGCTTATGCTTTCTTGAATGTGGCGTGTTCGTGGTTGCCAAAATCGTTGTTGTCAGGTTTTGCACAGTGGTTTGAAGCCAGAACGATAAGCGGTAGTGTGGATTAACGTTGGCTGAGTTTTCCCTTGTTGAATTCGCGGAGGACGACAAGCATCTGTGGAATGAGTTTGTTATGCGGGATCCTCACTCTTCTGTTTATCATCTTTGGGAATGGGGTGATATCCTCTGCAAGACTTACAAGTATAAGAGACACTACTTAGGGGTTAAGAAGGGCGAAGACATTTCAGGAGTGTTTCCATGCCTTTTCGTTAGGAGTTTGATCTTCGGTAAGAGACTAATCTCCTTGCCTTTTGTTGAATATGCGGGTCCGCTGCTGAAAAATGACATGGAGCATTCAATGGCTAAACCTGTTTTGGCACAGTTCTTAGACTATGTGGACAAGTTATCAAAGAAACTCAAAACGGACTACGTTGAAATTAGGCAACCACCTGAGTCTGTTTCTTCTGTGCTTTCATCTATGGGTTTTAAGGGTTTACAACGCCACGTGACCTTTAGAATAGACTTGAGCAAGAAAGAGTCGGAACTTTTGAGGGACATGGACAAGAAGTGTCGGAATTCTTTGAGAAAGGCGATGAAGTCAGGGATGAAAATTCAAGAGGTTGAATTGGATAGTTTGGGGCAGTATTACGATTTGTACTTGGACGCTCAGAAGCGGCTTGGTTCTCCGCCTCATTCTTTCGGTTTCTTTCGCAACGTGTATGATGCGTTTGGGTCAGCTGGATTGTTGCGGATGACTTTAGCGATATATGATGATAAACCGATAGGCGGCGTAATGGTTTTTTGTTTCAAAGACAAGCTCTACTGGTTTGGCAACGTTACCGATAAGAAGTACGCGAGCTTAAATCCGACGAATCTGCTTCTTTGGCACACAATCCAGCAAGGGATGGAAACCAACTTCAAGGTTTTTGACTTGGGACAGACCAGAACAGAGGACAGAGGCGTATATCATTTTAAGAGCGCATGGGGTGGCCGCGAAACAAACTTAGAGGATTTTGTTTTGTCGTCAAAAAATGTTGAGTTGCCCAATCCAAGTGAAAGGAAATACGTGTTTTTGTCCAGAATGTGGTCTATGATGCCTAAGGCTTTGGCTCGAAGAATTGGACCTAAATTGATTGGTGGAATAGGGCTTTAAAACAATGACAAGCGTCGGCGATGAGCTACCCTTTGTCTCTGTGGTAGTTCCAGTATACAACGGTGAATCCACAATCAAAAAATGCCTTGATTCGATTATGGCGTTGGATTATCCGCTTGAGAAACTTGAGGTTATAACGGTTGACGATGGCTCAACCGACAAAACCATGAGCATACTGAAAAACTATCCCGTAAAATTGATTCCGAAAGACCACGGTGGGTATCCTTCTACAATGAATGCGGGTTTAAGGGTTGCTATTGGAGAAATCCGAGTTATCGTTGACGCAGACACCTACGTCGAGAAAGACTGGCTAAAAAAAATACTTGAGGAGTTCAAAGATGATAAGGTTGGAATAGTCAGCGGTTACGTTGCTACCAAGCCCGACGCGAAGTTTTGGGCTAGGATTGTTGGGTTCGAGTCTGAGGATCGTTATGATCAGATGAAGTCTAAGTATGTTGACTTTATCACAAGTACAAGCACTGCTTATCGGAAAGGGGTTTTTGATCAGGTTGGTCTTTTCAATGAGGTGTTAAAGCGTGGAAGCGACGAAGACCTAGCTCAGAGAGCCTCTAAGGCTGGTTGGAAAATAGTTTTGAAGAAAGAAGCTTTGTGCTACCATGATTGGTCGTCTTCAGTTAAGAAGTATTTTAGGAAGCAGATGGCGAATACGATTTATGAAATTAACAATTTCTTGCGGCATCCTGAACTTTTGCGTGGTAGAGAGCAGCATCCGCCCAGCCTTTACGTTCCAATGTTTTTGGTCGGCTTAATCTTATTGACGCCTCTCTGGTTTCTGTTTAACTTTGTCTTGGTTTCGCTCCTTGCCTTCTTGGGGCTAATCCTCTATCACACGCCTCAAACCGTTAGAATAATTCGAAAACACAAAGACTGGACAATGCTCCTCTTTCCCATTGTTTTCAACATGAGATATGTAGCATGGCTCACAGGAATAGCTATTGGCATAATTATTGCGGTAAGAGGTAAAATGCATGTATCTTGAATGCAATTGCCTTTTTTTCCAGATGCTGGAGTGACGCTTTGCATGAAATTTATTCTAGGCAGCGGGGGGCAGTTAAGAAATAGGCTTAAAATATTTCCCGAATATTACCAATATACGTTTTCATGCTCTCCGATTTTGGTTATTAGTTTTACGGGTGATGACGAAGTAGTGGGTGCGTGTGGTATTTCAAACATATCCAACTACGCTCAGGTTTATGTCCAAGAAGAATATCGTGGCAGAGGATTGGGCACAAGAGTCGTGGTGAAAGCATGTGGCGAAGCCCGTAAGCGAGGTCTTAATTTCGTGACTGCTGCCATAGATCTTTGGAATGAGCCGTCTCTAAGCGTATTTTCCAAGGCAGGATTTCGGGAAATTGTCCGTTTCAAAACTTATGGTTATGTAATTATGATGCTCCCGTTCAATTTTAAAGGTAAACTTTTATATGCTTCATTAAATACCTTATGCTCTTTCCTGCCTGAAACTTTCTTACATTATCTTATTATATGCTTAATGAGTGTTGTTGGACAGACTCGGCAAAGACTAATCGCGAACTGGGTCGGGGTCTAACACGTATCGTGTCAAAGACGTTTACATTGATGGACTTGATGTCCAACAGTGGAATGAATTGTTAATGGATAGCCAGCTGTGCGACGCTTTCCAAACTTATGAATGGGCCCAAGTGTTGAAAAATAGCATGGATGTACACCCTTACTTCCTAATGCTTTATGATAAGCGAGATCCAGTTGGAGGAGTGATGTATTTTAGAAAGAAAATACTTGGCATCGTCGATTGCTATGAGTTTAGAGGCGGGCCTCTCTTTACGAATGCAAACAAGCTGCAAGTTATGAAAGAGATCGTTAAGGCTTTTAAAGAAAAAAGAAAAAAATCCGCGTACGTGCTTTTCTTTCCAAACCCATTGATTAATATAAGTCTTAGGAGCATGTTTGAAAGTTGCGGGTATCGCCCAATTGTATTTCGTACACTGCTTGTCAACTTAAACAAATCGTTAGACGAAATATGGAAGGCGTTGGACAAAGATGCTCGAAGGGGTGTTAGAAAGGCTCAGCAGCTAGGCGTTGAAGTAGTGGATGCTAACACGTGGCAAGAATGGGAAGAATATTATGAGCTACATGTGCTTCATAGCCGAGAGAAAAACTACCCTCCAGAGCCATACTCCTTTTACAGAGAATTGTACAAATTACATCCTAAAAACATGTGTCGATTGTTTCTAGCAAAACTCAAAAAAAGGGTTGTAGCTGGAGCCTTATGCCTCATTTATAGAGAAAACCTAATTGGCATACGGAGCGCATCTCTAGACGCTTTCCTTAAGTACCAACCCAATAATTTGGTACATTGGAAAAGCATAGAATGGGCGAAAGAAAACGGCGTCAAAGTCTACGACTTCGACGGGCTCCCACTCGAAGAAACCGAATACCTTCAGGGAGTTTATAACTACAAAAAACGATGGGATGGACACGTGCAATGGTACTACTACTATTTGAGTCGAAGATTCCTTCCTAGCATGGTGCATTTAGCTCGTACAAGTTTTGTAGCTTGGAAACTCTTTTCAAGTCTAAGGAGTCACCGAATTATTCCGACTTGATAGGACGATGGGCGGCGTATGAAAGGCACTTTTCTGCTAGTAATTGATGTTGAACTGGCATGGGGACTTGTGCATAGAAAGAAAATTGATTTACACAAAACTAAGAAGGCCTGTGTAAATGTTCGAAAAGTTCTCCCATCCCTATTCAACCTCCTCGAAAAATATCAGATTCCTACCACGTGGTCCATTTTGGGGCACCTCATGCTTGACCAATGCGAGAGAGACAGCAAAAGTGGATTACCTCACCCTGACATGCCTCGTCCCCGCTACTCGTGGTTAAAGGACGACTGGTACAGGTATGATCCATGTTCTAACCTTGAGAAAGACCCTGCTTGGTATGGCAAGGACATAATAAACAAAATAGTAGAGCACGTTAAGGAAAGTTCGCTGCCTCATGAAATTGGGTGTCATTCCTTCTCGCATCAACAGTTCGGCGATCCAGGATGTGGAGAAGAGGTAGCCCGTGCTGAAATTCAGAAATGTGTCGACCTTATCAAAACGGAGTACAAAATAGTTCCTAAAGTTTTTACTTTTCCTCGCACATACGTCGGACACATCAATCTATTGAAGGAATATGGGTTCGTAGCATTTATCGACACACCACCAAAACTTAACCCATGTGTAAATTTAGAAGAGACCCTTTCCAATTACTTAAAAACGCAGTTTTCATTGTTTGTTCAGTTTTTGTCGTACTACTTTCTTTTTCCTCCACATACGACATCTGTGAAAAAGGCTCTTCCTGAACTGTGGTCCGTTCAAGGATGTATGGGGTATGGAAGGAAACCTTTGATTCCATTGCGATTGGTGACGTTTAAAGTGATACAAGGGATAAACCGAGCCATACGAGAAGGGAGAATTTTTTCTATGTTTACGCATTTAAAGGATTTCGGCGGCAACGGATCCTTTTTTTCTGAGTTCGAAAAGATCTTGTATCATGTCAATCAAAAAAGAGAAGAAGGTAAACTTCAAGTGAGAACGCTGTCGGATCTTGTAAGCGAGCATACCTCACTTTCGCAAGGATCTAACTCATGAAAGTGCTTTACGTAACACAATATTTCTCCTCTAACCCCCTTCACGCCTCCGCCGTCACAACATACGAAATAGTCACGAGACTTGCTCAAAGAGGACACAAAGTCTCTGTCATTTCAGCGTGTTCTCCTGGAATTGCAAGAATATATGGGGGGAATGCAAGGTCATGTCGATTTGTTAATGTCCTCCCAATGCCAGAATTCAGCCCGCAATGGTATGACGGGTTTACAACACTTTTTACCCATACTTTGACTCATGTGCCCATGACCATCGGAGGATTAGGTCTATATCAGTTTCACGAGAGATTTGATATAATTATCTCAATGTTTCATCCTACGCATATGGCAACTGTGTCCGCGCGTTTGCTGTCGATGATTCTGAAAGTGCCACTTGTGACGAAGATTCATGATTTCGTAATTGAAACATTCGAGCCCAACATGCTAAAGAGAGCCTACCATGTGTTGCTTGGTAAGATAAATTATCAAGCCCTTAAGGGAAGTGACGCCATTTTGGTGTTGAGTCCCGAGTTAATGGATATCGTAAGTAAAGTAGAAGGAATTGATGAAAAGAAACTGTTGGCCTTTCCGAACGGTGTAGATACAAGCTTCTTTAAGCCGGATATTCAATGTGACGAACTTCGTAAAAAATTAGGACTCGAGGGCAAAAAAGTAATTCTCTTTCTCGGTGTTCAAGCAGGAAGGCATCCAGAATTGTTAATTAAAGGACTGCCTTACATTGCTCGTCGGATTAAAAATTTTAAGCTCTTGTTTGTCGGTGATGGACCAGAAAAATATAGGTTATCATTGTCGTCATTAGCTAAGAGTCTTGATGTAGGGGACTTTGTGGAATATGCTGGCAGCGTTAAGCATTCGAGGGTTCCAGAGTATATATCGTTGGCGGATGTGACGATAGGGCCTTTGTCTTTGACTTATGATCCGGCAGTTTCTGGCTCCTTTCCATTGAAGGTTCTAGAATATATGGCATGTGGAAAACCTGTCATTGCTTGCCGGGGAGCGGTTTCAGAAAGTTTAATTATCAACGGTTATAATGGTGTGTTGTGCGAACCAGGCGATGTCGAAGGGCTTTCTTTGGCTATTGTTAATCTGTTTGAAGATCAACGTTTCTCTAAATTCATTGGACTCAATGCAAGGACGCATGTAGAAAAGACGGCTAGTTGGGACGTCTTGATACCGAGACTGGAGAAATTGCTCGCTTCTGTAGTCAACTCGGCCAGGTGAGATGGCTGATATGAGTTCACAAGCGTTGTGCTTATCAATGGTGATGGCAGGTGGGGAGCGAAATTGAACGTCATTCCAATGATTAAAAAGACATATGTTATTTCAGCTCTTTTCTTGATCGCGTCTTCACAAGTAAGTAGTACGTCAGCTCAAGTTTTGAAATGGGAAATTTTTTGGGGTACCTCTGGATTTGATGTTGCTGCCGATATTGCTGTAGACAATCGCGGATCCATTTACATTACAGGCGTTACTCGTGGAGGCCCTTTTGGGAACGACGCGTTTGTTGCTTCATTTGACTCATCCGGAGCTTTGAAGGAGCAGTGGTTTTGGGGTACTTCTGGCTTTGATGAGGCTGACGGAGTTGCCGTGGATGCTGATGGTAACATCTACATTGCTGGCTACACAAACCCAGGTCCACTTGGCGGGAACGACGCGTTTGTTGCTTCATTTGATTCTTCAGGTGTCTTAAGGTGGGAATCATTCTGGGGCACCTCGAACTCTGATCGAGCTTATGGAATCGCAGTGGATAGCGAAGATAACGTCTACATTGCAGGCACAACAGGTGAAGATACTCTCGGGTGGGACGCGTTTGTTGCTTCGTTTGACCGATCTGGAGCTTTGAGGTGGCAGACATTATGGAACGCTCGACCTTTCGATCATGCTTACGATGTTGCAGTGGATATTGATGGAAATGTCTATATTACAGGCGGTACAGCGCAAACCGCATCTGGTCCTTTTGATGCGTTCACGGTTGCGTATGACCGTTACGGTGTTTTTAGGTGGCAGGCAATTTGGCCTGGATCAGCAATCTGCGATTGGGCTAACGGAGTTGCGGTGGATGTTCATGGTAATGTTTACATTGTAGGCCTAAGATCTTGGGGTCCCTTTGGAGAGGATGATATGTTTATAGTTTCATATGATTCTACCGGCGTTTTTAGGTGGGAGACTTATTGGGGTACTTCAAGCTTTGATGCGGCCAAGAATGTTGCTTTAGACACTTCTGGTAACATCTACATTGCAGGCTATACTAGCGTATCGCCCTCCCCCCAAACTAACGTTAATGCGTCCGTAGCTTCGTTTGATTCCTCCGGTGTTTTGAAGTGGCAAGTGTTATGGAACGCTCAATCCATCGATGTGGCTAACGGAGTTGCGGTGGATGTTAATGGTAATGTTTACATTGCCGGCTATACAGCGCCAAGCCTCGACGGTGAGTACCGCGCATTTTTAGTTGGCGTCAGCCAAGAATCAGTTCCGCCAGAACCACCGCCACCATCAATTCCTGAGTTCCCCCTTGGACCAGAAATAATAATGATACTCGCACCAATGATCGCCACAGCCTATATCTGGTGGAGGGGCAAAAGCAAAAGGTTAGTTGGCGTCTCAGATTCCGTATCAAAAATCGATAGAGCTTTTATACTACGTGATTAGGTGCAATGTTGTACCACGCCTGAAACGGTGACGAACTAAGAGTAATGTTTGAGGGGTACAATGATGTTTGGAGATATTAAAGTGAAGGTAATTGAGAACGAAAGATTACTTTTCACAATCCTTCCGTTTATACCAGTCCTCTTGATTTTTATCAATTCAAATACACTCCAATCGTTTTTAATTGGGTTTCTTGCGTTAATCGCTTATTTGCTCGTCAATGGAGAAATTTTAGGCCGAGCCTTTTTTGGGGATGAAGACTCCCTTTTCAAGCTGGTATTTGGTTTGTTCATATTCATAGTTTTAATGGCGTTAACGGGCATATTGGCCGTCCTAGTCTTTCAACATGAGATATGGTATCTGTTAGGGATGGTTTTCGCAGCATCTGTAGCGTCATTTCTAAATCTGAGTCTCGTGAAATACGGTAAGTCCTACAAAAAAGTTGACAATGGCAAAAGACCGTTCTTCAAAAATTCGTTTGCCATAGCGTTATATATTTCCTACACGGTTTCGTTTTTCTTATCTTTTTGGATATTGTTTAGTGAGAGGTCTGGGTGGGTTCTGGCACAGCCTTCCATCTGGGCTGTTATACCACCGCCCTTTCTGCGTCTTTACTTTATTTCAACAGCAATTCTCGCTGGAATAGTCGTGTTACATGGAAAGAGAAATGTAAAATTACTTTTGATTGCTCTTCATTCCGCTTTTTCTCTCTTGTTTGTTCCCATTCTTTTATATCCAGGCGTAATTTCTCCGGAGGCATGGTATGACTTAGGCGGAGCAAGGGTAGTGCTGAATTTTACTCGCCTTTTTCTGGGTTCATCTTCCAGTGGGATAATGGTTTTCATGAGGGCTTTAAACAGTTATTTGAAAGGCTTATCAGTGCATCTTCTCGTTGGGACTTTTGCGGGTGCACTTAACGTGGATATTTATTGGAGTGGTGTGTTGCTTGTGCCTTTACTGTGGGGATTTTTTGTCCCTGTAACATCGTATAAGCTTACTCAAATGTTAGGTGGGGACAAACGGGTTTCAATTCTTGCCGCTTTTCTGACGATTCCAAATTTCAATTTTCTCGCGTGGGGAAAATTAAGCATATCTGATACCCTCGGCATTATTTTTTTCGTTTTATTGCTTTACTTACTTTTGCGATTTCTGTCTTTACATGAACGTAGAATACTTCTTCCGATATTCATCACTTTGGTAGTCGTTACATCTACACATTTTTTGCCAACTATAATATCTATTTCCTTTACGTTACTGGCCTTAGTATTAAAGAAATATGAAAGCTTCCGGTTGAAATTTTCAAGAGCATCTCATTTTCTACTTTTCTCTTTTTTTGTTCTCTGTGTATTCTTGTTACCCTTGAGTGTCATTCTTAGAGGGGTGATTATCCCAGCACTTGGAACATCTGCTTTTAGATTCGATAAAGTACTTGATACAAGCATATGGGCCCTTGTTTTTGGAGTATCTGAGGATGTCCCTGTTGCCGAGGCACTGTTAAACGACATGATTTTTTCAATACTCGGTTTGATTGGATTAGTGTACACACTAAAAAAACAAGTGATCTTCAATAGGACACTGTGCCTTTTCTTATTTCTTGTATTTGGAGTTTTAGTAATTGATCACAGGATTCTTGCGTATGCTTTCGAAGGAGGCTTATTTGGAGCAGGAAGATTAAATGTCTTCAGAGATATAGTTGCTCTTCCTTTTGTGGCGATAGTGATTGGATCTGTTGTGAGGTCTTTGTTCGTCAGTGCAACAAAAACAAGGTCATTTTTCACGTGGAGAAATATTCTTCTAATAGGATTAATATGTGTATGTCTTTCATCTTGGGTCACATTAATAGTATATGATAACTATGAATACTATACATGGGGCTTAATGCCTACGTCCTTTGAGTTAGAGGCTATAAAATACATTGATGAACATACAAATAGTAAATATGTCGTTTTCGCCCCGGGAGATACTGCAGCAATCGCTGAGGGCTTCTTAGGTTACCCATTTCCTCCTGGAAAACAGTATATTGAATTTGGCGGGTATATCAGGAAGCCCCCTTCAATTAGTGAGATGTTTGGGCAAATGAAAACTGCTGGTGCTGATGTTGGATATTTGTTGGTACCATCATTTAGACTGCCTAAGCCGAACTTTGACGCGATTATTAGTCAAGCTTCACGGTTCTTTGGGTTATTCAAAGTCTTAAGCAATGAGAACGGTGAGATATACATATTTCAGTACAAAATTCCACCTTTGCCACGTAGTTCTGATGTAATGGCATTTTATTGGGATACTCCTCCGGCCTATTACGTACAGAATGATTTAATGAGAATTATAGTTAATCCAGTAACCAAAACCCTTGATGTCCAAGATTTCTTTGGTGACCTTTACGAAGGTATCAAACTGAACGAGACGCTCGTTGGCGCGAATTCCCTTGGGAACCTTACAGCTATCGAATACTTCGATGTCGTAAACAACAATTGGGCAGAGTGGACCCCTAATGCACAGATTCCTCTCGCCGACCAGTTTCGATTCAGAATACGCTTTGAGAGCGAGTCTCTAATTGGAGTCGTTCAGAAGGGATTGGGCTCCGTTCAATTACAATGGGAAAGCGGTGAAGCATCCACTTTAAGTTTAGATGTAGGGAGTTTCAAGCGTCTTTATATTCCAGGGTTGATAGGTGGAAGAGACTCTTATGACGTAACTTCTCGGGAGTTTGGGTTTCTTTACACTAAGAGCATCACAGATGGCGTCTTGCTTCAACCTGCTTACATGTCCGGTGTGAACAGCTCATCGTTGACCTACGCTCAAATCGTTAGAGGTGGCAATTTCACGTTGACTGAGGGCTATATGTGGTATGACCTTTACGCCCAGAACATAGAGGACGTAGATCAGTGGGCCTATATTGAAGTGTGGCTTCCAGATGAAGTCTACGGTGGGACATACCCGCCTTTTTCTTATAGTTTGGATGATGGTAAAACATGGGTCTACGCGCCTTATAACGTGGATGTAGAAAGTAGCATACCTATAAAAACTATGGGCGGAACAGACGTTAATTGGATATTTTCAATACCAAGATCCATGAAGGAAAAACCCACTGAATTTCGGTCTCATTATAGTCCTAATGCAGCGGGTGGTGTTCCGAAGCTTCCAGAGAATTATACCGATTCTGGTGGTGCGCAGAATAGAATCATCTTTGGCTTCTATTTGCCTGCTCGAGATAAAGCTCTTGTAAGACTGGGCGTGTCGGTTTACGAGCCACGCCCGTTTAAGACAAGCTATGTTTTTGAGGATTCAGATAATGTTGCCTATGGTCTGCGCAACATGAGAGAGGGTTTAGTAAAGTATTACAATTTGGGCACATCCGAGTACGTAGGAGGCACATCATTTACAAACATAACCACATCAATGGCGGTTACTCAAGATGAAAATGCGATAATAACATCAATATCAGTCACTATTCCATCAAATACCGTTTTCACTTTTATATCTGCAAAAGGTGTAAATACAACGGTTGATACCGACGAAGATGGAATACCCGATTCGATTACGTGACTAAATTCTGACTCCAATTTTGTAACGTAGTGAAGATAATGGTTATTGACAAAATCGATGTTTGTATCGTTTCTAAAACAAGGGTTACTGGAGTAAAAGGCTTAGAATATCTGCCTATTGGCAACCTTATTATCGAAACAAGTCGACCTTTAGGATTAGCTCGTATGAGAGCCATTCAAAAAGTACAGACGGAATGGTTTGCTTTTATCGACGATGATGTGGAAATAGATGAGGGTTGGTTCGGTGCACTGACAAAGTACGTTCAGAATGATGTTGGAGCTGTACAAGGCATTTTGCAAATAAAAGGTTTAGGCGAAAAATGGGATAACGCATTGAATACGACTAAAATAAGTCCAAGCGAGTTGAAGAAGGGGGAGAGGGGTTTCACTCATAACGTATTGATCCGAACAAAATGCGTTACCGATTGGAAACCGTCAAGAAGCGATCTTTCTGCTTTTGAAGACTACGAGATATCCCAACACATATTAAATAAAGGGTATCGTTGGCTAAGAGTTCCGGTCGAATCGTTTCATAAACTCTCATGGGCCAAAATCTGGGATAATGCGATTTGGGCAATGCAAGGGTGGAAGAAATTGTATCCATCATCACGAGCTCTTGCTGCCAAGGTTCTTCGATGTGTTACGATCATTTTGTTCCTAATTGCCACTATTTCCGCACATCCAAGAGCAAATACAGTCGGCATATATCAACAATCAGCATGTCTGTTCGGATTGTTGCAATGATGGTAGCCCAAAGCCGTGATAATGACATTCTCAGCGGGTACCATCATGTTAGAAGGATGGAACTTGCTTTATCATTTCTGAGGAAGGTAATTAAAAATTCGAAAGAGGTCGCCCATATTCTTGATGTTGGATGTGGGGATGGTCTCTTTGACGAATTAGTATGTAGGGAAATCCAATTACCCTTTGAGATTGTGGGTATGGATATTTCGCCACTTAGAATTAAAAGGGCAAAGAAAAGGATCCCAAATTGTTCGTTTGTTGCCGCCGATATCTACCATTTACCTTTCAAAAGCGTGTTTAACGTTATAATAATGGGCGAAGTTTTAGAGCACCTCCACAGCCCCAGGATCGCACTTAAGAAGGTACGAGAAGTTCTAAGACAAAAGGGACACTTGATCATTGATACGCCCTCTAAGAGCAATATTATTGATATGTTCTTGCGTTTAATTGGGCATGAACCCACATGGGGTTTGCGGATAGAGAGAACGCACGTGGCCTTCTATGACGAAGAATCGCTAAGGGGTTTAATCCGGTCCTCTGGGTTCGAGATCATAGATGTCAGTGGTGTGTCATTTGTGCGGTACGATTTATTGAGCCATTTGGCAATTACTTGGAACAAATCAAGATGGTGGTTCCCTAAACTAATTGACAAAATCGCAGAGAAATTTACCGCATTGAGAAGTATGGGTGCTATACAGGTGTTCCTATGCCAGACTACAATAGCCAAATCATAAAAACAATTAAAAACTTTGAGGGTTATTTTTGGAAATAAGAGTAGTTAGAGACCCTGTGGAATGGAACGCTATTGTTGATAAAAGTCCTTTCTCTGTTCTGCATCATAGATACGAATTATTTTCCTACTGTGAAAATCCCCTTCCATTAATCGTTGAAAACCAAAATCACAAATTCCTCTTCCCCCTAAGAATCATAAAATTGTTCAAAAGTTTTAGACTAGCAATGTCCCCAATTTACTCATACGCCTCTGTTCTCCCAAACAACGAAAACAATCTTGACATGATGCCAGAGGCTCTTGATTGTGTAGCCACTTTCTTGGAAGGAATGAGAATTGATTATTTGTCTTTGTGCGCTCCCACCTTCCATCCAAAACAATATACGGCTTCACTAAATGCCTGGTTTAGAAAACATAAGGCCAGCGTTCAAATCCTGTATGCCCATATGGTACGCATCGGAAACGCAACCTTTGAAGAAATCTGGAAAACAAAATTCAACAAACATGCAAGATACAACGTACGTAGAGCAGAAAGAGAAGGAGTAAACGTTAGAGAAATTAAAACTGAAGACGACATACGTAGATGGATTGAAGACATCTATCAATGCAATCTCTCCGCTCTAAAGAGGCAAGGCAGAGAAGGCGCATACCCCGACAGCAACAAGGACATCTACTTATCAGAACTAATTTCAGACAAAAAGCGTTTAGGAGAACACTTCCAAATATACAGTGCCATCTATCATGAACGCTTAATCGCCTACATGATAGTTCAAGAATACAATAAACTCATGCAGACCACAAAGTTAATGTCGCACACCAAGTTTTTAGACAGACGTCCAAATGACGCATTATTCGCTTATATAATACGGAAGGCATGTGAAAAGAATGTGGAATTATTCGAATACGGACTCGTAAGGACGGAGTTAGGCGGAGAAATCTCAAGTTTATACCCCACACTAAAAGAATTCTTCGAAAAATTTGGATTCACAGAAATCCCAGTGTTCATCTACCGCGTCGGTTTAACCCGTTCAGGAAGGATACTTCAACATCTATTTTCAGGCAGAGAATATCTAATGTCTAGGTATGCATATATCCCTTCATCAATCAGGAATCCAGTATTAAAATTATATGCACCCAGACGCCGCAAACTATTCCCTATCTTCAATACATAGGAAAAGATAAATTAGAAGCAGGTAAGGCCAAATGCGCTCCAAATTAACCACATTTTTCTCATGGATGAAAAGCCGACTTAACGCTTTCTACATTCTAGCGCTCGTTCCTCTGCTTCTTATCTCGTACTTCAATTTTCATTACTTGTCACCTTTAATGTTTGGTTTCCTCCTTCTTCTGATTAAAAAAGACAACTTATCAGGTCATCGTGAAGCGAACCATGTTCAAAGAGTTGTAGGCACGATCATTTTACTAGGCTGCTTCATCGTATACTACTCGTTGGTCTACCGCTTTTCTTTCATTCCTCTTTATGAAGGAGCAGCTACTTACATCGCATATGTTTTCGGTTTGTTTCTGACTTTTTTTGATCTCTCCACCCTAAAAGAGGCCGTAACCCCAATATTCATTATTGCAGCGGCAATTTCGATTGCCTATATCAACGTATTGTTAAAACTCTACCTATCCCAATACGTCATTCCTCTCTTCACATCGCTCCTCGGCACAATCTCAAATGGTTTAGGAGTGAAAGTGGCGGTCCAATACCCTGACCTTATCACACTCTACTCATTGAGAGGCGCAATTCCCCTACAAATCATTTGGGGATGCGTAGGCGCCTATGGTGCTTTACTGTTTTCAATATTATTAGTCGTAGTGTTATCTGAGGAACCTGCAAGCCTCAAAACAAAAATCCTGTGGTCTGTCATCGGCATAATTGGCGTGCTCCTTTTAAACCTCCTTCGTGTAGTCATAATTTTGGCAATCGCTTACTACTATGACTTTAACGTGGCAGAGCTAGCGATTCACCCTTATCTGGGCTACGCTCTATTCTTAACATGGCTCGTGTTGTTTCTTTCTCTATTCTCAAAGAGGCAATCTATCTCCAAAAGACTACGCTCCTAAAGCGCAGAACCATTGCATAATAAACAAATGCTTTTTGTGTTCCATTCACGTGCCGTTCGTATTCTTTATATTCAAAGTCTTGAATAGTAGCTTTATTTAACAATTTGACTCAAGCTAATCATGCATATCACACGGAAAGAGAGTTCTAATGGCGCAACTATATGACGAAAAATGGATGCCGATAGGACATCCCAAAGAAGTCAATGAACGGGAAGCCGTTTTTGAAAACTTAGACGCTCAGAACAAACTAATACTCGATGCTGGAGCCGGGACATTACGTTTTTCATTAGAAGCCATTAAAAAAGCTGCAAGACAAGTTGTAGCTGTAGATGTTGAGCGAGATATGCTTGAAAGAGGGTTGAAAAAAGCTGAAAATCTTAAGATAAAAAGTAAAATCGATGCTATTCTAGCCGATGTCAGGCATCTTCCATTTGTCAACGACGTTTTTGATGATGTAATCGCTATAGAACTGTTTCAACACATTCCAGGAAAAAGGAGGCTTTTCTTAGAGGAAATATATCGCGTATTAAAAAATCATGGATGCGCATTTGTCAACACTTGGAACGCCATCCCTCGAATAATCGCTGGATACTTTGGATTGACAGAAAAAAGAATCGAAGTGCGCAAGGCGAAGAGTCGTATGTATTATTGGGAAAATTATTATCGGTACTTCTTTCCTTGGGAGTTTAAGCATTTTATGCTTTCGAGTCCTTTTAGCGAAGTAAAGATTTTGGGCGTTCATAGCACATTCTTTCTTCCTCAGACGGAAATGAAGACACGTGGAGAGCTCGCCAAGGCATCTAAGCTGCTTAGGACACTCTTTTTTCTGCAAATAACAATAGACAAATTATTTAGGAAACTTAGCTGTTTGAACCAAATAACAGGTCGTATGCTCTTGGCAGTGCTCCGCAAATAATGGCATGTTGCGCCTTATTGCATCCTCTGACTAATTATCTAACATTTGATGAATAATTACCAATACACTGTTAACTCTCTCCTATAGTTGCCTGAAATTTAGAAACGTCTATTAATAACAATTTGAAAATCTATTAACCACATTCAACGCCAACATTAGAGAAAAACAACAAATCACTAGTGAACAAGGCATGAAAAACAAATCGGTGTTTTTTAACCTTCAGTATCTAATAACACGTGACCAAAATTTCGTGTTTACTGTACTATCGTACCTAACAATTCTTTTGATTTTTGTAAATATTTCGCTTGTTAGCTCTCCAGCCATTGGTGTAGCATCCTCGACAATCTACTTTCTGATAAACGCAACCTACTTAGGTCATGCTCTGTTCGAGCAAGAAAACGCCTTCGTAGAGTTCATGCTTGGATTGCTTGTGTTGGTAGTAATTTTGGGATTGGTTGCTTGGGCTGTCTTGGTTCTTTACAGCCTCAATAACATAGCCTCAGTCATCGTTCTCTCTATCGCGTCGTCCTTTGCCTCCTTTATGAATAGAAAGGTGAAATCCAAAAATGCAATCCGATAGAAAGGACCACCCCAAGTACTTCTTTGCTCTGAAACTTCTATACTTGTCCATGATGGGCCTTTTGTTCTACCTTCTCTACCTATCACGCAGAGTCGAAATGTATACGGTTTGGGACGCCATTCACCCTGCTTTTATACCAGTGTTCGTTGTTACCACCATACTTCTAATGGCAATAATTTTGTCTGCAGAAAAAGTTGAATACAAGATGTTGTTTACTATACTTCATTCTGTACTTTCCCACGTTTTTATGGTTGTGGTTTTTCCCGCGGGCAACATAGGGGTTCAACAGACTCTGCTGGGCAAAACTCGACTCGTATTTGACAACGTCATTTCGAACGGGTTCGGCTGGTCGATGACGGGCGTTCTCACGAAGATTTATATCTTGTTTAGGGGGGAAAACCTTCAGAGCGCTTTTAGTGTGATTTTCGCTCACATGTTTGGCGTTGACGTTTATTGGACACACTTGTTGCTAGTTCCAATTTTATGGGGAATATTCGTCCCTCTGATTGCTTTCATGATCTCGAAAACACTTGCCGCAAGCGAGAGAGTCTCTGTTCTCTCATGTCTGCTCATCTCTTTGTTTCCAACAAGCATTGTTTGGGGTAAGGAATCAATACCAAACGGCCTAAGCTATCTTTTCTTCTTCTGCTTCATATATTTTGTCTTAAAACACCTCAAATCCAATAGATCAAGAGACCTTTTCCTAGCTATCATGTTCTTTCTCGCCACATCTCTTTCTCATTATTTAGCTGGAACCGTAGCATTTTCTCTTTTCTTAATAGTGAACGCCGTCAAAACCTATGAAAATGACAAGCGCAAATCGCCTAGAACTGCAAAGCTCACGCTTCTTATTTCTTTCATCTTCTGCGTCAGTATTCTACCCTTAGCCTTGGCGTATCGCAGGCTTTTCTACCCTTGGGCAGACACACGCTTCAGTTTACAACCGTTGTACGAGTTACCGTTCCCAAACGCATTCTTTTACATTCTATTGGGAAACTACTTCGACTTCATATATCGAGAAGCATACATCACAACCATGATTTTTGGCGCAGCGCCGTTGCTCGGACTCATTGGAATGATGTATATGTTAGTAACGAGTTCTAAGAAAAGACCGAACAGAAGCATTGACCCAAACTTGCTGTTTATATTTCTTGCAGTTGCAACAATCGCGGTCGATGATAGAATTTTGAAGCTCTTCATGGTAAATGTCCCTTTCGTAGAAGCTGACAGACTCTGGGTTTTCAGAGACTTCCTCCTTGTTTCTTTTGTAACCATATTCGTAGTTGGAAGCATCCATGAAATGCGTAGGACTTTAGCCAAGGTGTCGGACAGATTGCTACATCTTCTACAAGGTGCATCCAGGGCGCGCTGGTCTTTAAACTACCTTCCTCAATTGAGAATAAGGAGTTTTACGTCGGTCTTAGTGTCTGCGTTAATCTTCACAATAGTTTCTGGCTGGGTTACAGCCTCCGTATACTATGCCTATCCACATTGGGCACCGCTACAAACAACCTCATACGAACTCGAAGCAGTAAAAAACATACACGAAACCACCAAAGAAAAATACATCGTAATCGCCGACCAATGGATAATATTCGCAGGACAAATGTTCGCAGGAATCAACAACCCACAAGCCTATTACTTCTCCCACACAGACCCCGCCGGAATCAGCCTCTTCATCCAAATGGAAACCAACCCAACAAACGAAACCCTAATCGAAGCCATGGAAACCAACAACGCCACAATCGCCTACTTCATCATAGAAAAACCCAGACTCGGCACAGAAACCTACAACGACATCATCAACAAAGCCCAACAAAACAACCTCCAAACATACAAAATCTACTACCATCCTGAGGACGAAGAAAAACTACGCATATTCTATTACAAAGAGCATTGAGTATTTCACATCCTTGAAAAGCCTAATCCTAAAACTCTAGGAATGAACGTTACCACTTAGCATCTAACACAGAGCGCGCGCATTTTTATCATCTAAAGTATGATTGGCGCCATCTTGACTATTTTCCGGCCTCGTGCCAACGGCAATCATGCAAGTGTCGACGGTTTTCACCTTCTCTTTAATATATGTGCTACAATGTTTTTGGAGGCTTGGCCATCACCGAATGGGTTCTTCAATCTTTCCAGCCTAGCTTTGATATTTCCTCCTTCCATAACTTCTCTTGCTGCCTCAATAATTCTGTCTTGGTTGCTTCCAACGAGAACGTTGGCGCCCAGTTCTGTTGTTTCAGTCCATTCTGTTTTGTCTCGCAGCGTTATACACG
>Ga0315280_10004099_pt1 | contig 21808 bp, 24 predicted proteins | sample YL17G06_40_MG_FD_203697 | JGI IMG/M metagenome (GOLD analysis project Ga0315280, IMG submission 203697) | Sediment microbial communities from Yellowstone Lake, YNP, Wyoming, USA - YL17G06_40 | ecosystem: Environmental > Aquatic > Freshwater > Lake > Sediment | place: USA: Wyoming | collected...
GCGGATAGGACTTAAATCCAACTTTCCGAACAAAAGCATGGGAGAACCTGACTTCTTCATCTCCTTCAATATGACGAGGTCAGGCTCTCCCAATATAAACCATAATTATTTAATCAGCCTGCGCGCTAAAGAGAAAGATAATTGTGCGTGGGATTGGACTTTAATAAGAAGAAGGCAATATTTCTCAGATGAGGAATGAGTAGGAGGTGAGTGATATGTCTGAGACGAATATTGAGACGCTTATACGCAATTTTCTTGATGCATACATGAAGCAGGATGTGGATGGCACGCTTTCCTTCTTTGCAGAAAACGGTGTCTGGCAAGTTCCCGAGGGAGTGTTCAAAGGCAAGGAGGCGAAGCGCTATTTGACTTGGGTATTCAAGGTGAATCGTCAGATAAAGTTCAGGGATGCTGGAATAGGACTTGTGGTAAAGGGTAACAAGGCTGTCTACGAGTATATGCTAGAGGCAGTTACCAGTCAAGGCATGAAATATGAAACGCCTGGGATCTGTATCTATGAAATTGGTGATGGCAAAATTAAGCAACACAGAGTTCTTTACGATAGGTTATCAGTTGCGAATCAGGCAGCCAAGGGAACAGTTTCAAAACGGGTAATAAAGTCTGTATTAAATACTATGGAGAAAGGATTACGCTAGCTAGATCGATCGGTGTGTGTGGGGACTAAAATTTAACTGAAAATTTCATCCAATATTTCTCTATCGGTTATTGCTTTCCACCACTCGTTACGATCTATACGAAGCCTATTAGCTGGAAAGATGCCAATAAAAACCCAAATAGTATTTAGTGAGATTTCTTCTCCCATTAAGTTGTTACCAGAGCCCTTTTCTGTAATATACCCCTAAGAATTAACAGAACTCATAAAAGCCCCTTTGGTTAACATGGACACGCCCTATTCCATACAAGACTCTGAGAGTCAACAGAACCTTCAGGGGCAACACAAATAAGCCATGTTTCTGCTGTAGAACTCAAATGTTCCGCGGGAAAAGCAGTTTCGACATCTTTCAACCCATGATAAGCTCATGGTACGATTCCTTAAAGAACGCTCACGATTCTCAAAGTCGAACTCTCAATTACTTAATCAAAGAATATACCAAGACAGTATATGGAAAAGACCGTCACGCCTCTGAGGTTGATGATGTTACGGGGCTCAGAGCAAACTTTCCCATCATAGACTACGAAAAGCTCAGGCCGTATCTGGCCGAGGTCAGCGCAGGCAACTACGACGCGATTCTCCCTGAGCCCCTGCTGTGCTGGGTCATGACGAGGGGATCAACAGGCCCAGCGAAAGTGTTGCCCGCTACAAAAACTCACATCGAACAGATACTTGCATGCGGGTCTAGAGGGCTCATAAACTACGCGCTGAGAAAAAGGGATTTCTCGCTCTTGGCAGGAAGAATATTGAACCTGAACTTCCCCTCGAACGTTCACACAACGACCATCGGCGGCCGAACAGTAAGCTATGGCTACAGTTCTGGGACCTACGCAAGACTCAACCCTATGCTCAATGAGATAAGCCTGCTGCCCAAACAAGAGGAAATAGACTCTCTAGGCCCGGGAATCAGCAAACGAGACTGGGAAAAAAGGTTCGAATTGGCCTATCAGAAGGCAACAGGCGAGAACGTGACAGCCGCGATGGGTGTTACACCAGTCATCTTGGCCTTCGCAAAATACGTTAGTCGAAAGCATGGAAAGAAACCTAAAGAACTCTGGAACTTCAGAGCCTTATTCTGCACGAGCGTCCGAAAGATCCAGTTCCGATATGCACCAGTGCTCAGGAAATACTTCGGCGAAGTGCCCGTGGTCGAAATCTACAGCGCAACCGAAGGAGTCTTCGCACAGCAGCTAGACGACCTGCCATACGTTACTCCGAACTATGACAAGTACTTCTTCGAAGTTGAGACCGGCCATGGAACAAAGATGCTGCACGAACTCGAGCGCGGCGAATGGGGCAGACTGATAGTGTCTTCGTGCATGTTTCCAAGGTATGACATCGGAGACATTATAGAGGCAGCTGGAAAAAACTATTTTCGCGTGGTCGGCAGGCAGAGCACTTTGACTCTCCTGGAACACAGGCTTTACAGACTGTTCTTCGGCTGGTCAATCTAAGTTTTGGGGTGTCTCCTCGAAGCCAGCATCGCTCCGTAGATTGCGCCGAAAATTATCACTATTCCGATGAGGATGAAGAATAGGGCTATCCAGACTCTCCTCCCAACTACGTTAGCTATGGACAGATAAGCCATTACCCCTAAGAATACTAGGATTAAGCCCCCAATCAACGGCCCTATAAACGCATACTCGTGTTTTTCACGTTTCTCTGACTTCTCTCGTTTCTCCCCTTTCTCACTCTTTTCCCCTTTCTCATGCCTATACGTCGGGGGACGTGCAGCTTGTGCAGTCGGCTGTTCGGCTTTCAGCGAGGCCCCACATTTCGGGCAGAAAACCATGTCCTCAGTGACTTTGTTACCGCACTTTGGGCAGAACGACATACAATCACCCTAACACTTCTGCTCTCATATTCAACTACGGAATATTTAAAACATATCCATCGAATAATCCCTGCTGAGAAACGTTATACGGTGACGAGACGAGAATAGGCCGACTGAGGCAGGAAGAATGACCAAAAGCAAACCGAGGAAACCCGGAGAACGGCTCCTCAGCCCCATTTCCACAGGCTTCTTCCTTGTACTAGTGGGAATGATTTTCATTTTTACACACAACCTCTTTGAAAGCATCTTAACCTTTCTCCGAAACCTAACCCTCCGCCCAGTCCCACATCTGGGATTCTCACTTCCTGCACCTGAATCTCCCGCCGCCCACCTGACAGTTTATTTGGCTGCAGAGAAATTCGCCCTTGTCTGGGGCCTCTTCCAAGCTCTCATGCTAGTTCTAACATTTGCTGTTCATTCATCGACAAGAAGGAAAGCAGAAGCATTCTCAAGCATCATCTTCTGGCTAGGATCAGCCCTTCTAATTCAAATACTTCTGATAGAAACGACAAGATGGTTTGAATACTGGGCAGCCATAATCATGCTCCTCGGCGCGTCCTTGATTGCTAGAGCAGTCTTTCTTGCCGCATCAGATCACTTGAAGTGAAGACGATCAGGAGCGAAAATGAACGCTTGACACCTTCGAGAATGATAACCATCTGATTCCTTGGCATGATCGCTCTGTGTGCTGACACATGCACTTTCATTGCGTTTATAAGGGACGATGTGAACTGTTTTGCGGTAACGTTCTGGTGTTGACGACCGAAAAGACACAGCAACGTTACACGCGACAATCAACAACAAAAGGAGTGAGAAAAAAATGGCAGAAAACTCAGGAATCGTTTTCATTGGAAGGAAACCAGCAATGAGCTATGTTCTGGCAATCATCACAAGCCTATCGTCATCGAACGCCAAAGAGATAACCCTCAAAGCACGTGGACAAGCAATCACGACAGCCGTTGACGTAGCGGAAATAACAAGAAGCCGCTTCCTAAAGGACCTAAAGGTAGGCAAGATTTCCATAGCCACAGAAGAGATGCCAGCCAGAGAAGGCGAAAACAGATCAAGAATGGTTTCCACGATGGAAATAACGTTGACGAGATAAGAGAAAACACTGTCAACCAAAGAACCCAATGGCGAACACTTCGCCTTATTTTTTATAACACAAGCACACAATTCTCAAAGAATCCATTTTAGTATAAGACAGTACTAGCTTCACGAACACGGTCAGAGCTTCTGACTACGTGCGATGATGGCTGGACAAAAATCTTAAATTGTTCTGCATCGGCTATTAGTGAATGTCAACGCAGGCGTGCTGAAATTCATGAGCGCTTTCAAAAACGTGGTGGAGAAGCTCAAGAGCCTAGAAACTGAACGCAGGAACCTTCTGCTTGAAATTGAGGAACTCAAGAAGATGGCTGATTCCAAGGCTAAGGCGTTGGAAAACGAAGTAGGCATGTTAAGAGAAGAAGTTAAATCCCTCAGAATTCTGCTCGGCTCAGGTGAACCTGAACTCCCACCAGAACCCAAAAGAAAAAAGTAACCTCGCTCACAGTGAAAACCGTTAGGCAGCAAACTGCGCCTACAGCTTAGCCTTGTGAGTAACGGACGTGTTGTCGTTCATGCCGATAAGATATGTTGAGGCTCCTGACATCAAGAAGCTTGCTGACGAAATCGTTGACAAGCTCGGTCTCTTCCACGTGGTTCCACAATTTCTGTTCTGCTTCAGAAGCACAGGATCGACCTCCGAACGCACCATCGCCCGCATATACGGCTTGGGCAAAATCTGGCAAGAGGCTCTTAATCTTCCACCGTCTTACACGATAGAAGTTATCTCGGAACGATTTGACAAGCTAAGCCAAGTGGAAAAGGAGAAAACAATCATCCATGAGCTTCTTCACGTTCCCGAAGCGTTTGCAGGCGGTTTCCGCCCTCACAAGGGCTACATAAATGATCGAATCGTGGAACGTCTCCACAGAACACTGCAAGAGCAGAGAAGGGCCACTGAGGCAAACCACGAATGATTTGGGCGAAAAATGCGCCGTGAGAGTTATTAAGGAGGTTTAAGAATGAAAGAGAAAACTGTGAGTGTTACCTTTAACGGTGCAGCATTGATGACTTGTCTGATCATTGGACTTTGCCAAGCAACGCTCTTGAGGTGGAAGCATTGAAGTACGTTATGAAAAGCCTCAAGCACAACGGAGTCTACATTCCACCTTGCGAACTCCTCGGTCTGTCGGTGAAAATTCAGGGGAACACTCTGAAGCTAGGTCCAAGGACCGAACAGATGGCATTAGCTTGGGTGAGAAAAGAACAGTCACAAACTTCACCTCCTGATAGACTTTTCTACAAGAATTTCACGCGTATTTTCTTAGAATCATTGAAACTGGAAAATCCTTCGGCAGGTTTGAGCAATTTTCAACTCAGAGATGACGTGGATCCTTTGGTCGAGGGGAAGCCCAGAGAAGACATGGAAATCGATTTCTCCCAAGTTAGGCAATACGTTTTGCAGGAGCAATTGAAGAAGCTGAATATGAGCAAGGAAGAAAAGAAGAAACTTGCAGCTGAGAGAAAGACAAGAAGGGAAGCACTGAGGAAAACGTATGGTTATGCAACAGTTGATGGAAAAGGGATAGAAATATCCAATTGGACAGCAGAACCATCATGCCTTTTTGCAGGCAGGGGCGACCATCCTAGACGGGGAAATTGGAAACAGGGCCCAACACAATCAGACGTGATACTCAATCTTTCTCCCGATGCCCCCAGACCTCCAGGGGATTGGAAGGACATCGTCTGGGAACCAGACAGAATGTACGTGGCCAAGTGGGAAGACAAGCTCACGGGCAAGATCAAGTACGTATGGTTCTCAGATTCCACGTTTATGAAGCAGTTGCGAGAAAAGGAGAAGTTCAAGAAGGCAGAAAAACTCGGTAGCAAAGTCAAGAACACTGAAGAGCACATGGTGGAAAACCTAAATTCTGAAAAAGAGGAGAGAAGAAAAATAGCCACAGTGTGCTGGCTCATCTTCAACTTGAACTTGCGAGTCGGAGACGAAAAAGACCCAGGTGAGGCTGACACCGTCGGAGCGATAACTCTGAGGCCTGAACACATCAAAATAGAAGGCGACGTATTGCATTTTGACTTTTTGGGGAAGGACGCGGTAAGATGGACCAAAGACGCGAAAGCTCCACCAATCGTGATTGAGAGCATTAAACGTTACTCAAGCTCATGCAAGGAGTACTTGTTTGAGGGAATAGATTCTGGAAAAGTAGCTAGGTTCTTCTCAGAAACAATGAAGGGGCTAACGGCGAAAGTCTTCAGAACATGGCGATGCACAACAACGGTTGACGAATACTTGAATGGCTGCAAAACCAAGAAAGAAGATCCGGAGCACAGGAAGAAATTCTGCGCCAAAAAGGCCAACTTGGAAGCCGCCATAGTGGCTAATCACAAACGCAAGATTCCAGCAAACTTTGACGAGCGTCTAGCCAAGAAAGAAGCAGGCCTTAAAGAGCTTGAAAACGACTTGAAAGAGAAAGTCGAGCAGGGAAAGAAAACCGAAGCACTTCTCAAGAGAATAGAGAAGAACAAGCTTGACGTTGAATTGACCAAAGCAACAAGAGAATACAATCTGGGCACTTCCCTCAAATCCTACATCGACCCGATGACATACGTAAGATGGGCCAACAATGTAGAGTTCGACTTGGACAAATTCTACCCTAAGACGCTGAGAAACAAGTACAGCTGGGCCCTAGGAGCAGAACGCTAGAAGAAAACAAAGCATGTGCGCGAGAGACTAAAAGCACTCACCATGGTAAACCTAGAAGTGGATTGCGAGCAAAAAGTTAAATCCAGTATGTAATGATATGTCTTAAAGGATTTGGTGAAAGACCTTTTTGCTCAGTCCTGAAATAGATGACAGGAGGATCAACGAGGAGCTGCATGGGAAGACTCTCAGGGTTTACTGGCTCTTGTTAGAGCGTAGCAGCGAATCTGGCGTGGGCGTCAGGGAGATTCAACGGGCTTTAGGTTTCTCCAGTCCTAGGCTGGCTACTTATCATTTGGAGAAGCTTGAGGCACTTGGCTTGGTTGAAAATAGACTCGGAGAGTACTTTCTGGTTAAACAGGTCAGGGTTGGTGTTTTGAAGCATTTCCTAAGATTCGGCGGATTCTTGCTTCCTAGACATCTGTTCTATGCAGCGATGTTCACCACATTTCTGGTTTACATCGTAGTGAAGTTTGAGAAAGTGGACGTTCCAGGTGTGCTTGCTCTGATCTTGGCTGTTCTCGGATCGGCTATTTTCTGGTACGAGACAGTTAGAGCATGGAAGGAGAAACCGTAGCGTATAAAACCTTATACAATCTGTATAAATGCGTTATCTTATATACACCTCAGGACTCGTAGCATATGGTCGGTGGTATGGTGACGACTTATGGAAGCAAGAAGTTGGCCGCGTCAGGAGCAACAGGCGTTCTAATAGCATTGACCATAATTGCAACCATCATTATTGTGCCGTGGCATACGCCCGATAACGTGCTTCTAGGCGTAAGCGTCGGCAGCGACACGCTTCTGAGGCTTGAAGGACCTGAGGGTGTGGCATACCAAGAGCCTATGGTAAGCCCCCCAGAATGTGTTCTTAACGTTACCATATACGAATTTTCGAAGCCGTTGGGTCCAAGCAGCGAAGGCAACTTGGTGATAACGCTAACATCGAAGATCAATGCGAGCGCGGCTTTCCAGGTGAACGCCAAACTCTACGTCCATCCATCTCAGAATCCGGAGTGGCAAGAAGACTTTCCTGGGGGAATAGAGTTCTTGGCTGGAAACTCAGAGTGGTCCTGGAACGGGACCATCGAAGCCAATGGCACCAAGACTTTCCACGACGGAATAAGAGTCACCGGAATAGGTTCAGGTGATCTCGTTGTGGATGCACGGTCATCTCAGCATTTTCAAAGCGTCGTTATGTACATCCTTACAACACCGAACAACGTTTTCGTATGTTCACTATTCCCTTGCCCCGAACCTTGGCTTTACATGGAGCCAGTTGGGACTACTTATGATCACTACCATGGCCTTAGTGTGGGAAGCGAGTTTAATGTCTCTGCTAGAGTAACTGGAAGTGCATCTGCCAGTGGAATGGTTTTGACGTTGAGGATTATAGCTGGAGAGGGGATAGTCCCGATCGGCGGGGAGCCAACTTGGACTGGGACCTTCCCGCTGCTTAATGAGACGGCGGACCATTATTACGTGGATCTTTTCGCAAGGATGAGGCTGGTGAAGCCCGGCGCATGGTTTATGTGCTTGTTGGTAGAGAAGAATGGAATATTGTATGTCCCCCCTTGCATAATCAAATATGAATCCGTAGGAAACGGTTTCATAGAGAAATACATGGTGGGCTGATCACCCTGAGCGGACCCTCAAGCGAAGCACCGCAAGTTTAATAGGTCGGACGTGCCAAACTGAGCTGCATGCAAAAGGTGTTTGTACGTGTTGCTGCTGCTGTTCTGTGCTTGATGTGTCTATACCAAGGATGGCAGATACTGCTATGTTCTCAGCCGTCTTCCAAGAACCCTGCACAAAACGCCATCGGACATGATTCGCCGATCGTGAATGCTCAAGCTGGTTCCAGCTACTTGAACGGCCATCTGGAATATTACAATCAACAGAACAAAAATTACACATCGCTAGCGTTTGCCAGTGTCGAAGTGTACAATGGGAGCGTTGGCGGAGAATTTCTTGGAAGAAATTACACGGACATGAATGGAAACTTCACGTTCGGCCCGATAGATTCATCGCCCAGTGGAATAAACGTGAGCTGCTACGTGTGCACCATGACTGATGCCGTGACCTTGTACAACGGAGATCCTTCCCCAGTGTCTACTCATATGACATACCGGATATTCTGATTCCTGCGGGTCAGAATAAGTCTATGTCAGACCAATATTACGACTATAGTGGAGGGTTTACGGTTTTCTCGTACGACACCGGCTTGAACAAAGGCTGGTACTACATACTCAATACTACGGGAAATGACACAAGGGGTGCTAAGGCCTATTACCCTTCGGGTACTGTTCCTTATTACGACAACACGACATATGAGATTCATCTCCCTGGAGTGACATATCATTATACCGATACGATCCTTCATGAGTATGCTCACTATGTAATGCACTGTCTATATGGTTTCAATTATTGGCCCTCAGGCTACATAGAATACTACGTAGACAAAGCCAGCAATAATATCACCGCGTGGATTGAGGGTTGGGCATTCTATTTTCCACTGGCGGTCGACAACAACGGAACCTACTATGGATCTGGTGATAATTTGTGGGATTTTGAGAATAAGAATTGGAACACTTCTGGCTGGGACGACGGCGACAACGTTATTGGCCGAGTGACAGGTGCCTTTTGGGATATTTATGATTCGAACAGCGATTGCGCTCCATGGTATTATGATGACTTTACGGACGGTTTCAACCGCATTTGGAACACAGTATCTATAATGTGCTCGTATGATCTCGCAGCATTCAAGTGGTTCTGGGTCGTATGGAATGGTACCTACTACATTCATAGTCCATACGGGGGGAAAGCCCCTAACTCCACTTACAACCAGCAGGACTGGACAGGGGCTCTCATGGCAATTTTCCAAAACAGCATAGACTACAGGGGAGCAGGCGACGCAAACTGTGACGGCAAAGCCAGAGTGGACGACGTGCTTTTCGTAGCCAACCATTTCGGACTGAACGAAGGAGACCCAGGCTGGGATAAAAGGGCCGATGTCTATCCCGTAGGCGGCGGCGATAACAAGGTCCGCATAGACGATGTGACGTGTGCACAACACAACTTTGGAAACAACTACGACTGCAAATAACCCAGGTTGAAATATCTGCCTGCAACGCAGGACAGATCCGACAGACCTTTACACATTCAGACTGCAGGCTCTTCCATTGGACTTTCAATCCGGGCTGCGTCCAAGGGCCTTCATCCTTGACGCGCTTTCCTATAATGGCTTTTAGAGCTTGACCGCGCGATTTCAAGCGAAGAACTCACTGACCCATGAGCTAATACAGATTGAAGATTCCATCAATTTTGACGATCGCGTAGCGAAGAAAGAAGCAGGCCACAGGACGGTTGAAAACGAATTGAGAGTGAAAAATGAGCATGGAAAGAGAACGGATTCAATCTCTAAGCGCTAGAGAAGAACAAGCTTGACGTTGAATTGACTAGGGCAACAAGCGAATAGAATCGGGGCATTTCTCTCAAATTCTACATCGGCCCGATGACATACGTGAGATGGGCCAACAATGTAGAGTTCGACTTGGGCAAATTCTACCCTAAGACGCTGAGGAACAAGTACAGCTGGGCCCTGGGCGGAAAACGATAGCAGCAGTCGTTCTATTCTCGGCTTGAGAGTATGACGATGTAGTCAGCTGTGTCAGCGCACATGTCAGCGGCCTGTTCAATGAATTCGATCAGATCATCAAATATTACCATTGTACCGCAGTTTATCGCTTCACCATGTTTCACGAATGACGCCTTTGTTTTAAGGTAGTAGTCGTCAATTTCATGTTCAAATTCTTCAACCTTCTGGGCGCCTTCTATGGCTCCTGCTGGGTTTACAGTGATTTTTTCTATGCTTCCGCGCAGTGCGTAGGAGCAGTCAACGAGCAAAGCAGTCATGTGTACCGTGTTTTCAAGGAATTCTCTTGGGATTTTGGCGTCTGCAAGCATTTCTATGCATCTTGCCGCGTCCTTAACGTGGTCCGCAAGAGTGTCAAGCCTCTTTACGAGATGAAGCAGGTCTTCACGGTAATCAGCAAATAAAGCCGCTCCCTTGGATAGTTCTTTGAAGACTTCCACTCGGAGTCTGTCAACTTCCTCTTCGACCTTGAAGACGTCTTGGATGTGTTGCGTCGCCTCTTTTCTCTTTCCTTCTGAAACGCTCTGTATTGCTTGGTGAAGCAAGGTTACAGTGTCGATGGCTTTTGTTATTTGGTCTTGGGCTAGATCTAACGCTTTTGTTCTTCTGCGTTTTTCGAACCAGGCGTAACTTCTTTTTTCCAAATTCTACATCTCCACTAACATTACTTTTGCCTGTATACTTATAATCTTTCTCAGGATGAAAAACCTCATAACCTGTCACCTTAGAATTATTTTCTGACCAGTCGCGATGTAATGGATCGCTTCGCCCACGTAGGTCGCATGATCTGCTATTCTCTCCAAGTATCTGACCACCAAAAGATTACAGATTATGCACTTTGTAGCAGGAGGAGCCTCTGCCAGCTTATCCAAATAAGAAGAGTATATTTCGTCAACCTCGTTCTCGGTTTTCGCAAGCGACTTGGCCATTCCTCCGTCATTATCTCTAAGGGCCTCTACACTCCTGCGAACCATGTGCAGGGTTTTCTCCACCATTTTTTCCATGAGATCCCAATGATACACACATTTTTCTGACGCTGCAAACTTCTGATGCGTGAGAGAGATGTCCCAAGCATATCGGCCGTACCTTTCAAAATCGTAGGCGATTTTCATGTACGAGTTTATGATCCTTAAGTCTGAAGCAACAGGCTGGTACTTCACTATTAGTTCAAACGCCTTGTCTTCAACGCTCACAGTCATCGTGACCAGCATGTCTGATAGTTCCCGAACTTCTTCGTTGACGTCACTGCCATCCATGAAGCCTCTAATTGCCGTTCTGGCTGTTCTTTCAGCGGCTTCGCCCATCTTCAAGACCATAGCCGTGAGTTGTTCCAAACCGGTGTCTAGCAGTCTGCTCAAGTTTTCACCTAACCAAACTTTCCTGTTATGTATTTCTCCGTGATTTCGCTCGTTGGGTTCTCAAACATGTCTTTAGTGGACCCGTATTCTACCAGTTCTCCAAGATAAAGAAAAGCCGTGAAATCTGAAACTCTTGCAGCCTGTTGCATATTGTGCGTAACGACCACTACCGTGTAGTCACGCTTGAGTGATACTATCAACTCCTCGATCTTGGCGGTGGCAACAGGATCGAGGGCTGAGCATGGTTCATCCATTAGTATGACCTCAGGCTGCAACGCAATCGCTCGTGCAATGCACAGTCGTTGCTGCTGTCCTCCTGATATACTTGTCCCCGGCTTCTTCAAGTCATCCTTCACCTCATCCCACAAGGTCGCTTGTTCGAGGCTCCGCTTCACGATCTCGTCGAGGTTCTTCCCCTTCTTCAGTCCAGTCAGCCTTAGTCCTGCTCCTACGTTGTCGTATATGGACATGGTGGGAAACGGGTTTGGCTTCTGGAAAACCATCCCGACCCTTCTGCGGATTAGCACTGGGTCGACTTCTTTCGCGTAAACGTCTCTTCCGTCGAGGAGCACTTGTCCCGAAACCTTAGAGCCCGGAACTAACTCATGCATTCTGTTGAGGCACCGAACGAACGTTGATTTTCCGCACCCAGAGGGGCCGATGATGGCAGTGACGAAGTTGGCTCTGATAGAGAGATTTATGTTCTTCAAGGCTTGTTTGGCGCCGAACCATGCATTCAATCCGATGCTTTGCATCTTTTCGCTCGTTAGCAGTGAATTTTGCGTATTAAGAGCCTCCTCTTTGTCTGCCCTGCCTTTCATTTTTGTCTTCTCACCTGCGAAGCCGACCTCTGCTGGCCAGTCTAACGCCAATGTTAAGGCTCAGTACTATTAAGATCAGGATCAAAGCGGCTCCCCAGCCTTGCGCCTGGACTTTCGGGTCGGGTTGGGTTGCATCCCTAAAGATTCTCAACGGGAGAGCATCCATCCATTGATTGAAGCCTTGGAAGAAATATGGACTGCCGACAATCGTCGTGATCAAGGGTGCAGTTTCCCCTGCGATCCTGGCAACGGCTAGAAGAATGCCAGTCAACAAACCTGATTTGGCATCGGGCAACACAACGCTGACTATGGTTCTCCACCTGGGTACTCCTAGGGCAAGGGATGCTTCACGAATAGAGTTCGGGACTAGCTTTAACGACTCTTCTGTAGTTCTGGCAACTAAGGGGATCAACATAAAGGAAAGGGCAATGGCGCCTGCAAGAGGAGAATAGTAACCGAGAGTGAGAACAACGACGAGGGTGACTGTGATTCCGACGACTATGGAGGGAAACTCTGTGAGCACATCATTGAACATTCTCATCGAAGCGGCATACTTGTTGTTGCCGTATTCTGCCAAGTAGATTCCGGACATTACCCCGAGTGGTATACCCATAAGGCCAGTAAGGCCGATCAGGATTAAAGTGCCTTGTATGGCCTGACCGATGCCGCCCGCAGACTCGGCTTGAGTGATGAATCGAATGCTGAGCTGTGATGCTCCTCTCGCAATGACTTCGAAGAGAATGCTAGTCAGGGGCAGAACAGCGATAATGACGCAGCCTAGGCTGAGCACGAAGAATAGTTTATCCTTAAACTTCCTGTAGGCGTAGCTGGTCATCTACTCCACGGCACCTCCCTTGACCTTTAGGACGCGAGTCACCATGACCTGAGCGATAGCGTTTATGGACAGACTTAGCAGGAGCAAGAGCAGTCCGACACCAATGTATGCTGAGTATTCTAGAGACCCAGGTGTCGCTTCCATGAAACCGCTGGCTATAAGAGATGACATCGTCTGGCTTCCTTTGAAAAGAGAAGTAGGGATTGCAGCAGCGCCACTGGTGTTTCCGATGAGCATGGTGACTGCCATCGTCTCGCCGACCGCTCTGCCGAGACCAAGGATAACTGCCCCAAAGAGTCCGGAACGACCGTAGCTTAACACCCAGTTTCTGATGACTTCCCACTTCGTTGCGCCGATGCTGTAGGCTCCCTCCCTGATTGAGTTCGGAACCGCTTGAATGACTTCCCTCGAGACTGACGAAACCGTGGGTGTTATCATGATGGCCAAGATTATTCCAGCAGTGAGCACATCGAGACCGAAAGGAGTTCCGCTAAACATGGGAACCCATCCCAAGTAAGTGGATAAGGGAGCCTCGATGTAGTCGAGAATCCAAAAGCGAAAAACGAAGAGTCCCCATAGCCCGTATATGATGCTAGGAACTGCTGCGAGCAGTTCCACAAGGTACGAAATCGGTACTCTCACGGTTCTGGGAGCCATCTCTGCAAGAAAAATCGCTATCCCAAGGCTCAGGGGCACACCTATTAGAAGAGCAATACCAGAAGTGACAAGCGTTCCGAGCAGGTAAGGGAGCGCACCGAATATCTCCTTCCCTAGAACTGGGTTCCATTGCGTTCCTGTGAAAAAATATAGCCCAAACCGCTGTAACACGGGCAAAGAGCCCTTGAAAAGAGTGTACCCGGTGACTGCGAGAATCACGGCAGCTGAAGCTGTGAGCGTAGCAGCCAGTATTCTGAACAGATTGTCCCCTGACAATCTTGGATTCATGTAACTCTGTCCTCGGACATACTGAAATCAGGTTCAGAAAAAAGATTTCGGGTGGTCTCGTCCGACAGTTTCTGGCACCACTGTTAACTCGTAGGTAGATGTTGTCCATTGAACATTATCGACTGGATAGAGACCTCATCTATTTGCACTACGTTCGCTGGAAGCGGCACGTACTCTAGTGCCGGTGAAGTCTGTTGTCCGTCGTGTATCACCCACCAGAGAAACTTGACAAGACCTGTTGCTTTATCCTGCGTCATTCCTGGGATTACGTTGAGTTCCTAGTATACTAGAAGATACGTGAAGCTGACTATTGGATACGCTTGCGGGTCAGGAGCGTTGAGAATATTCACGTTTGTCCAATTTCCATTGCCTGCCGGTAGACCTCCTGAAGCTGCTGATTGTACCGCTAGCTGGATTGTATTGAGCGAAGGTAGAATCCAGTTGCCCACGGTGTTCTTGATCGCTGCTACCGTCATATTATTCTGTAGCGCGTAAGCCAACTCGACATATCCAATAGTATACTGGGTTCCTTGGACAACACTCGCCACTCCTGTATTACCGTTCGCACCGAGCCCCGCAGGCCAAGCAACCGACTTACCTTGTCCAATTGCCTGCTGCCATGCAAAACTGGAAGCGCTCAAGTAGCCAGTGAAGATGAAAGTTGTTCCGGAACCATCGGATCGATGAACGACAACCATGCTCTTTGCGGGCAAGGCCGAGTTTGAATTGAGGCCTTGAATCTCCGTATCGTTCCACGTCGTTACATTGCCAGCAAAGATGTCAGCGATGACCTCACCAGTCAGGTGAAGACCCGTTGGGATACCGGGCAGATTGTATGCTAGCGTTACTGCGCCGATCGTTTCTGGGATGTGAAGCGAGCCTGGTGCTTTCGCCATGTCAACGGCGCCGAGTGGTGCGTCTGAGGCTGCGAAGTCGACTGTCTTGCTCTCGAGGGCCGAAATGCCTCCTCCGCTGCCTATCGGTTGATAGTTGATCTGGACGTTGGTCCTTTGTTCTTGATACTGCTTGATCATAGCATCCAGCAGCGGGTATGGAAATGTGGCTCCTGAGCCGTTCAGCATCACTGTTGTCTGCATGGGCGATGACAGATACGCATAACCAGATATTCCTGCTGCGATGATAGCAATTGCGACTATTCCAATAACAATCTTGTAGTTCATTTTAACACCTCTTTGTTTTTTCATTTAATTTTCGATTGTAGAAAAGTCTGCTAGAATTATATAGGTTTCTTACGTAGTCTTTATAGACTATATAGAAAAAAGTTTAATAAATAGATGGCATTTTGGGCTATAAAGATGACCAAGTTGGCACACACTTCTAGAAAGCAAGAAGGAGAAATGAGGAAGCTTCAGGTTACCGGCGGTTCCACCTACATAGTTTCTTTACCTAAGAAATGGATCATAAAAAACCAGCTTAAGAAGGGCAGTTCCCTGCTGTTTTTAGAAGAAGACGATGGTTCGCTGTCAGTCACATCATCATCATCTGGATTGATCAAAGAAGAAAAACCAGACGAGGCACTCATCAGAGTGTCTGCAAAGGACAACCCAAACACGATAATCAGAAAAGCCGTGGCGGCCTACCTAGTGGGCTACAACATGATTCGCATTAAAGCCCAAAATCCTGAACAAATGATCTCTAGGCAGAGAAACATGCTGAAAGACTTCGCCCGCCGTCTGCTCGTTGGGACAGAGATCGTGACTGACACTCCGACGGAACTGATACTACAGGTTCTTCTGAGCTATCCCGAACTCTCAATCCAAAGTGCCTTAAGAAGAATGTGCATCATCACATCCTCAATGCATAAAGATGCCATAACTGCAATGAAAGAGCTTGACTCGCAACTGGCCAAAAGTGTTATCGCAACGGACGATGAGGTTGACAGGTTCAATCTATACGTGATACGCCAGCTCAAGATGGCCATACAAAACCCCAGAATAATAAGAGAAATAGGCTTGAACAACGCAAGAGACTGCCTTGGTTACCGCCTTATCACGAAGTCCGTGGAGAGAACAGCAGACCACGCGGCGAACATCGCAGGGAATGTTCTGCTTCTCAAAGAACCGGTAGGTAAAGAGAGCTTGAAGAACGTCGAAGAAATGAGCACTTTGGCTGTTTCGATGTTCGAAACTGCTGTAGACTCATTATTCAGGCTGGACTTCAATCTTGCTGAGAGCGTGATTCAAAAAGCGAAAGATGCTACTGCAATGATGAAAGAAGCAGTGCTCTCTTCCCAAACAACGCCAATCGAAGAAATCGCCAGTCTAAGACTGGTAATGGAAAGCTTGAAAAGGACAGCCGAGTATGCCAGCGACATTGCAGAAATCGTGCTCAATCTGACAGTGGAATCCGTTATAGGATGACGTGACTTAAACTCAAAATCATCTCCGGCCTTCACAGTCGCACTGATTCCTGACGCCTTCATTGCGAACCCATACAAACGTTTCTTCAAACAAATCTTGTTAGTGCATACAATCCCCCTACTATGGAGGGAACATGAACAAATCATCAGAGCAAAGAAGCGCGCATGTGTGTTCCTAAATTCCCTTTTCAAGTGTGATAGGGTTGGGTCGCGCTCTCTAGACGATGCCTCTCGTATCCCAAGGCACGCAATCATCCATAGGCGAAGCGAAGCCACAGGCATAAGCTACTTCGCAAATGAACTTAGGACAGGCATGTCCGCGCTCGTTTTTGGTCAAACGGTTTTTTGGCAGTTCATTCCCAAATTCTTTCTATCCGTTTCACTCTGTCGAAGTCCTTGTCGTTTGAGTATATTTCGTTTATTTTGTTCTTTTTCATTGTTTGTAGTGTTAATGCGTCGACAAAGTCTATGTTGTGTTCATCCACATCGTCCAGAGCGGTGAGTAAGTCATCCCAAGTGATGTTGAGTTTGTTCATGGTTAGGTACGAGTTGACCGCTGTGAGGAAGCTTCTGACCTCCTTTTTTCGGTTGTTGTATTCTAGCCAGTCGACGACTTCTTGGATGACGGCTAGGTTTGTGGCGGTTTCTTCACCGTTTTCGATTCTTTTGAGAATTCTTCTTGAGATTTCGTAGTCTTTTCTAGGGGATTTCACCAGGACGTAGATGAACACGTTGGCGTCAACGAATCTCAACGCATGCTCCCCGAGGCTTTCTTCTTCATTCTAGCCGCTGCTGCTTCTCTTAATTCCTGTTTCACTGGTCCTGTGACTTGGACTCCTTCTGCTAGTCCTGAAAGGAGTTCTGTTGGGTTTGGGACTGTGTTTGGGGGGAAGAGCACTAACCTATTGCCTACTATTTCTAGTTTTACGTAGTCACCTTCATTGATTCCCAGCTTTTGTCTGATATCGGTTGGAATGGTGATTTTGCCTTTTTGGAGCACCTTCGTTTGTTCACCCGTTTCGGTCACCTATCTTATATGGTGTTTTTGGTTACTTATGAAGATTACTATTCTAAAGTGTTCTCAACCGGATTCTTATGAAGGTATTAATGGCAATGAATTGGTTTATCATGTTGAAGATTATTGGTTTGAAGCGCGTTATCTCACAACAACTTTCACGGCTCAAGTCATCGTCACCACCAAAAAGCCCAGCAAACCCAGATGAACGAGACACTTCAAAAACGAATTTAGGAACACACATGCGCGCAATTGAAATGAGTACGCTTTTGCAACATTCTTTTCAAATAGCGAATTCTTAGTCTTCTAGCAAAGCGAACCTTTGGCAGGGTCGCTCAGGTCGATGCGCCTGTTTGAACCCTTGCGAGACATGTTTGTTCTTGGTTTTTCCAGATTCTCCAGTTCGGGGCATTGCGTGCGCGTATCTTATCATCGTACTTTGCCATCTTTGAGTAGTCAGTCTTTGGAGTTCCTTGTCATCTTGAAGGCATCACGTGCGCTCCTTGACAGGCAAGTCGATGAACGATGCGTGGAGCTTGTTTCTGGCGACTGTGATTGTTGGCGTTTCTTCTGGTGGGATGCGAGCGAATGTGTCCTTGTCGTGTCCCGCTATGGCAACACGAATCCGATGTTTCTTCTTGATCAGTACGGAAGTCGGCAACAGGCCAAAGGTGAGTTCGGCCACTTCGCCTGGCACCAGTGGCATGGCGTCTTTTCTTCTGAACGAGTGATAAGGTACAAGTGTCTTATAGGGTGGTGGATCGGTGGATATCTTGCGGTGGATGGCTCGCAACTGGCCTTCCGTGACGTAGGTGACTTTGCCAGTTTCGTCTACGTCTTCGAAGTATACGAAGAAGGCGCCGTCTGTGGCTGTTGAGGTCACGTATAGAGTTATGATGGGGTGACCTGTAATCTCGGTGTTTTCAGCCAGCGGAGGACTTGTATACGTAAGCAAGCGACGATCCTGTTCGGTGCGGTTCGGATAGATGACGGCAAAACCTCCGAATTGGGTGTGCCAGCGATTGGTCTTTCCCGTGGTGGCTTCGAAATCGACGGTGTACTTATCCGTTCCTGATTTCGCTGCTGGCGGACTTTTGGAGAGAGAGTTGTCTGCTGTCATATACCAGCACTGAGTTGTGCTGCCGGCGGGTGGCCAAACATTAGTCGTCTTCCATTTCTCCTCGCCGAGGGTATAATAGATAAGAACCTTTTCTGACATCACGCCATTGTCTACGTCCTTCAAGTGGTAGTCAAGGAAGCGGAGGCATTCCAAGTACTACCCAGTTACGTTTGGACTAACCGGCGTATTAGGCGGCAAATATGGGCTCGCGTGGAACTGTGCACCGTGACTCCATGGACCTATGACGGCCCTCTGGGGATTGCTGAGGGTTAAGAAGCGTCTGATCACGCCGTCCGCTGTTCCAGCGTCAAGCCAACTGCCCCAAGCGTAGATGGCTACTTTGGAGCGTTCGATTTGTTCCTTGAATGAATGAACACTGAAATCCTCGATCGTGTATTCTTCGGTGCCGACCGTGCGTTTGTCGTCGCGGTGACTGTATCCTTGAGCTGACTTGTAAAGGTCGCCGTTGTTTGCATGCGCACGAACGGCCTCCTTCAATAAGCGTCGTGTCCTATCGGAATCCACTGGCTTTACGCCTTTCACCAGTAAATGTCCCATTCTCAATTCGCGCGCTCGAGGCAATAGGCGAAATCCCTTTGGGAGTTTAGTTTCGACAAAGGATTCTTCTGCTTCCTTCAGCAGTCGATTCAGGTTGCTGAACCTCTCTTTTGTGTTGTTCTCGTCCGACGTGAGGTTGTTGTAGCCCCAGTACTTGACAAGCCACTCGTGGAACACTCCGCCTGGAAAGACGAGATCAGTAAAGAGGTCGAACTGACTGAATCTCGGGACGACGGCTTTCACTGCAGGATGATTGGTCACTGCAGTCAATTCGGCTGTCGCTCCCGTGTAAGAAACGCCGATTGTCCCGATCTTACCGTTAGACCAAGGCTGATTCACTATCCAATTAGCAATTTCCCCACTGTCCGCGATTTCATCCCTAGCCCAAGGATGAGGCTGTGTTCCAAAAGATGCTCCAGTGCCGCGAACATCAACAAGGACAACGGCGTAGCCATAGCTCGTAAAAAATTGTAGAAATTCATCAGGTTTCTGAAACCACTTAAATGGCAACCTGGCTTCCACAGTGCGCCAATAACGAGTCTGCCACATTAGAGTAGGAACTTTCGAGCTAGAAGACAGGTTCTTAGGCAGCACAAGGTCAATCGCTATCTTCACGCCATCACGCATAGCTAGATACAGAGAACGTGTTACGAAACCCTCGTACTTCCGCTCCTCGCAGCATTCATATTGACCAAACTTCACATCTTGGACAAGCTTCACCCTTTCTACTCCCAAGAAATCTCTAGCTCCTGTGAGTCGAGCTGTAGGTGAACTAGACTCTTAAGAGCTTCGTTGCAGCGCGCTCTTCACGAAACGATGAAGAATCGAGGTTCTAGTGCGGGGATGGGGTTTGGGCGCGTAGCCAAGTGGGGATATCTCCCGTATTCCCGATTGACATAGATATCGCCAATTAGGACAGGGTCAAACTGACTTAAAAGGACTGATAGAAGAAAAGTCTATCTCTTGACCAGCAATCCTTTGTAGAAGTATAGTAACATGATTAAATAGGCAATGGTTTTTGGAATCATTGCCATGCCAGCAATTGGGTTTTCCCAACTGAAAAAGAGCGTAATCGAATAGGTAATGAACGAAACCAGCATCCAAATAACGACATTCTTTACCATCTTTCGGTCTTTTGATGAGAATCCTTCGATTTTTTCATAACCCGTTGTGAGCGCACGTTTTGAAAATAGGACTACACATACTATTCCCGCAACGTATAGAGGAGCATTTGTCAAATATCGAAATAGATTTGGGGCTTCAAGTTGAGCACCCCACATGTTTTGAGAGAGGTGTGCAACTAAAACCATTCGCAGAACAGTCGCCACAACCATAACAGAATCCAGAAATAGGAAGGGTTTCTTCGATGAATGATGATTCGGAGAGGATTGAAGTTTCTTCTTTTCGCCATCTCTCCAATAGAAATACAATCCAAGATAGAACAGTTGTGCCGTAATCGATGTTGCGATTAAACCAAAACCCAGAAGAGATATGATGTCTGATTGACCATAGATAGTTCCCAAAGAATTCTCTGCTGTTCCTTTGAAGAATACATATGTTCGGGTTAGCAAGTGAAAGATGTCTCCGAAACCTAATAGGAAGAATGAAGCAAAAACCCATTTCCACTGTGCAGTTTTTTCTTTTCCACGATTCTTAACTAACACAAGAACCAGAGCAATCCAGACAATCAACAAGTATGCCAGATTGAATATGATAGAACCGATATTGTCCAGCAATGCATACTTCCTCTATTTATTATTTTGCGTTATGGCTCTCAGCTATAACTTTCCCGCAAAACCGCTAAAGCTGTGTGGATAGGACTTCCAAACCAGATGGCTTGGTTCAAGAGCTACGTTTTCTTTGGTTTTCTCTTTATCGGCAACAGCCTCTCAACGTCCTCGACATCCTTAGTCTGAAGTAGCCTAATCCATAACCAGCGTCCATCGTGGAGTTGCTTCGTGTTTTCTATTAGCTTATACATCTTGGGACTTAATTCAGTCCGCATAGAAAGAGCTTTTTCGGATTCCTCTCTGCCGAGAACTATGAGGATTCTGACTGCACTTTTCTCAGGTGTAAGTGTGATTAGAGTTTTGCCACTTTTGCGGTAACGAACGTCCCACCCATGCTTCTTGTCAAAAATCATTTCGGGCATGATGTCGTAGTTTTCTTTGAGAAACCCTCTAAGCTTCACCCAAGCTCCTTTTGCTGGCTCTCCTATGAAATCCGCTATCTCTTTTTCAATAGGCGTATGTGTTCCATCCATCATTCGTTGATACTCTGTTACCATAAAATCAACTCACATCTCAACAACAAATCACTCTGGTTCTGTTATAACTTTTCCGCAAACCAAAAACTGAAAACTGTTCAAGTTGTTTTTGTGAGTATTTTGAATCCTTCTGCTGTTCTCTGAGTATGCTGAAGAGGCAGGCAGGTCAAAGTTTTAAGTCTGTTCAGTATCGTATTGAATTATGAGCTATCAAGTATCTGATGCTACTGAAAACGATGTGGAAAGTCTGATAGAAGTATACAGTTCACCAGACCTGTATCATAATAGAGAAGAAGCCTCTTGGTTTGTGAAATCTTACTTCGATTATCATCACATAAAAGTAGTCAAGCAGAGAAAAGATGTTATTGGAGCGATATTTTGGAACACCGTTGAAGAAAAACATCATGGTCTGACCAATATTCAGGACTTCTACATTGATGAGAAGTTCAGGAGAAAAGGGTTAGGAGAAAAGCTTCTTCGTTCATCAATTGAAGACATGAAGAAGCTCTACGCAAAACATCATTATGTGCTCAGAAAAGTCTTGGTAACAACTGGTGAAAAAAACAAACCAGCAAGGAACCT
>Ga0315280_10004100_pt1 | contig 21804 bp, 21 predicted proteins | sample YL17G06_40_MG_FD_203697 | JGI IMG/M metagenome (GOLD analysis project Ga0315280, IMG submission 203697) | Sediment microbial communities from Yellowstone Lake, YNP, Wyoming, USA - YL17G06_40 | ecosystem: Environmental > Aquatic > Freshwater > Lake > Sediment | place: USA: Wyoming | collected...
CCAGCCCAACCTGGTGCCCGACACCACCTGCCTTGCCTGCCACAAAGCCACGCTGGAAACCAGCGAATTGACCGCCCACCAGCTCTCTGATCCCGGTGAGGAGCGTATGGCGCTGCTGGGCATCCGTTACGATCATCAAGTGCACATCTCGGTCGCCAATGCGGTCTGCGCCGAGTGCCACAATAGTAAAGAGAACTACTTTGCCCGCAACTATCTGACCTGCGGGCGTTGCCATGCCTATGTGGCACACAACGACACCAGTTCGGCGCAGGTGGCTATCTACGATAACTATGCCCCCCGCGCCGAGCAGTGCGACACCTGTCATACCGGTAAGTTGCATGTCTACGGTTCAGAACGCCTGGCGAAGATGGCGGAGTTGAGCGAGTTAAGCGATGCCGCCTGGTCTCCCGCGGTCTTCCTGAATGACTGTCCGCGCGGCAGCGAGCGTGAGATTTGGTGGAATAATACCATACTGCCCGCCGCTTCCAACTGCGCCAAGTGCCATCCCACCATAGAGGGCTTTGTCAATTTGCGGCAGGGCAACATGGCAACGGTTATTTCGACGAATACACCGGCGGTTGCGCCGGAAGGATAGGAGCATGATACTATGCCCACGGTAGTAAAAAGAACGCCTCTCGCCGATGAAGCCGCGGCGCGGGAGATACTGGGGATAGCCGAACCCCCGGTGGCACGCTTCCGTCTGCTCTCGGAGGGGATCAAGCCCTACAACCGCCTGAACCTGCTGGTGGAGGACATCACCGGCGACAAGGGCTGCGTCGCCTGCGGCAACTGCCTGGATAGCTGCCCGGTGCTGCGCCGTGAACCGGAGCGACTCGCTGAGACCGACAGCCGCACCAGCATGGCGCTGGAGACCTCGGTTGCCGACGCCTGCGAGAAGTGCTACGCCTGTGTGCTGGCGTGCCCGCAGGTGGAGACCAAATACAAGGATTTCATCGTGGATGAGGTCATCCGCGAAGTCATCCCCCAAAATCGTGTGCTGCGCCTGCTGGATAACTACCTCATGGTGGTCGTCGCCCTTATTCTGGGCATCGTCATCGGCATTTTCATGACTATATAATGTAGTAAAGGAGCATATAGAGATGCCTCAAGCCAAGTTGGAAGAAAAGCCCAAGGTGCAAAAACCCATAGAGATGACCACCATCTACATCATGGGGAAGGCGGCGGAAGTGCCCGCCAGCGCCACCATCATGCAGGCGATGGAATATGCCGGCTACCGCCTGATTCGCGGCTGCGGCTGCCGGGGCGGCGTTTGCGGCGCCTGTGCCACCGTGTTCCGCACCGCTGGCGATTACCGCCTCAAGAACGGGTTGGCGTGCCAGACCATGGTGGAGCCGGGGATGTATCTGGCGCAGATACCGTTCTATCCTGCGGTGCGCGCCGACTACCGCATAGAGTCGCTCAAAGCCGAGGGCGAGACCATCCGCCGGCTCTATCCCGAGATTCTCAAATGCATGGGATGCAACAGCTGCACCTCCATCTGCCCGCAGGACCTCAAGGTGATGAGCTACATCTCCGACCTCATTCGCGGCGATATTGCCAGCGCTGCCGAGAAGTCGTTTGAGTGCATTATGTGCGGGCTGTGCGCCAGCCGCTGCCCCGGGCAACTGGTGCAGTATAACGCGGGGATACTTGCCCGCAGGCTCTATGGCGCGCATCTGGCACCCAAAGCGGCACATCTTGGCTCACGAGTAGCGGAAATCATGTCGGGAAAATTCAACAGCGGTCTGGATGAGCTGAAAAAGCTCTCGGTGGAAGAGCTGAAGAAGCGCTACAAAGCGCGGGACATTGAAAAATAAGGTGGAATGAATAGATGGATTGGGATTTTGTAAATTTAAGCATTGGCATAATACAGCGTGATGACGGCATGTTCGTGGCGGAATGTTCCGACTTGGGCATCTCGGTCAGCGCCGAGACCGTTGATCTGGCTGTCAGCCGCCTGTGGAACCTGATGAGCCTCTATCTATCCAGCGGGGATATCAACAAGTTCACGGTGGAGATAGAGGGCGGACTGCCTTATTTCGGTCCCGGGGGTGGCATCGCCTGATGACGGGCGGCACCGTGCTAAGCTGGCAGGGGCTTAAGCGCACGCTGGGCACCGGGGTGATGCAGCGCGGGATGTATCTGCGCATGCACCCGGAGTATTCGGTGGTGTTCTGCTGCTTTGCCGGTGGTCGCTACTCGGATAGGGAACTGGCTGACGGCACCATCCTTTATTGCGGGCATAATGTGCCGGGCAAAACAACCTTCTCGGCTCGCCTGGATCAACCGCTGATTACCAAAGGCGGCAAGTTGACGCAGAACGCGCTGTTCCTCAAGGCGGCGCAGGAGGCACAGGCGGGCACGCGGGAAGCAGAGCCGGTGCGGGTGTTTGAGAAGATGGCAGTGGGTATGTGGCGTGACCGAGGCTTCTTCCGCCTGATGGGCTACCGGGAGGAAGAGGAGGACGGGCGCAAGGTCTATCGCTTTATCCTTATGCCGGAAGTAAACATCCCGCTCTTCCCGCCCAGCAGTGGTTCATCCCGCCAGATACCAGCACGCATCCGGGCGCTGGTGTGGGAACGGGACGGCGGGCGTTGCCAGGAGTGTGGCAGCACGCAGAACCTTGTCTTTGACCACGTCATCCCAGTGGCGCTGGGCGGGGCAGGCACCGCCAGCAATGTGCAGATACTCTGCGCCGGCTGCAATGCCGCCAAGTCCGCCACTATCGGGTGGAGCAAATAGACAGCATTTAACGCTACTAACATAAAACGGAGGAACCGTCGTGCCCTACACGCCGGAGATGAAGGAACTGCTAAAAAAGGTTGAGGCAAGCCGCTCCCTGCGCATTGAACAAAGCAAGCGCGGCGAGAATTTCCCACGCCTCACGCTGGAGCAGATAGACGAACTGCTGAAAAAGTATCACCCCGACTATGTGATGACCGCCAAGCGGGAGGTCCAGTTCGGCGCCAACAAGGGCGCCATGTATCCCAACGAGCTGGTGGACATCCTGGAGGCGCATCCCTGGCTGGACCCCAACAAGGTGAATCTGGACAAGGTTGACCTGACCACCGACCTGCTGATCATCGGCGGGGGCGGGGCGGGCAGCGCTGCCGCCATCACTGCCAGCGATGCCGGTGTCAAGAACATCCTCATGGTCACCAAGCTGCGCCACGGCGACGCCAACACCATGATGGCGGAGGGTGGCATCCAGGGTGCGGACAAAGCCAACGACAGCCCTCTCATCCACTATCTGGATGTGATGGGCGGCGGGCACTTCACCAATGATCCCGAACTGGTCGCGGCGCTGGTGCACGACGCACCGCTGGTGATGAAGTGGCTGGAAGACCTGGGCGTGATGTTTGACAAGGAAGCCGACGGCACCATGAAGACGCTGCACGGCGGCGGCACCAGCCGCAAGCGCATGCACAGCATGGGCGACATGTCGGGCGCCGAGATCATGCGCACGCTGCGCGATGAGGTGCGTTCCCGCCCCGAGATCAATGTGATGGAGTTCACCTCGGCGGTGGAACTGATCATGAGCGAGGATGGACAATGCGCCGGTGCGGTGCTCCTCAACATGGAAACCGAGCAACTACAGGTCTGCCTCGCCAAAACCACTATCATAGCCACCGGCGGCTTTGGGCGCCTGCATATCCAGGACTTTCCCACCACCAACCACTACGGCGCTACTGCGGACGGCCTGGTCCTCGGCTACCATGTGGGCGTGCCTTTGCGCTTCATGGAGTCCAGCCAGTTCCACCCCACCGGCGCCATCTTCCCCGAGCAGCTATTGGGGCTTCTCATCACCGAGAAGGTGCGCGGCGCGGGGGCACAGCTCCTGAACATTGACGGCGAGCAGTTCATCTTCCCGCTGGAAACCCGCGATGTCGTATCCAGCGCCTGCATCCGCGAGTGCGGCGACCGTCACAAGGGCATCCCCACCCCCAGCGGGCGTTTCGGCATCTGGCTGGATAGCCCCATGATAGAGGTCATCCAGGGCACCGGCTCGGTCAAAAAGCTGCTGCCCGCCAAGGTGCGGCAGTTCGCGCGGCACGGCATAGACATAGTGAAAGAACCCATGCTCATTTACCCGACTTTGCACTACCAAAATGGCGGGTTGACCATAGACGCCACCGCACAATCACCGGTGCCGAACCTGTTCATAGCGGGGGAGGCAGCCGGCGGCATTCACGGGCAGAACCGCCTGATGGGTAACAGCCTGCTGGATGTATGCGTGTTTGGACGCCGGGCGGGGGCAAGCGCCGCCAAGCGCATCCCCGAGGTTAAGCAGGGCAAGCCAACGCTGGAGCATGTGAAGAAGTATGAGAAGATGCTCAAGGATGCAGGTGTTACAACGGATCGGCACAGCCCATTACTGCTTCCTGACTATCGCGGCAAACTGATGTAGAGCACGCCTGAAATATAGGAATTGTGCTATGTGTAGGGGCGCAATATATTGCGCCCCTACATTATGCTTATCATCATAAATAGTGATAGAATTCTAATCTATGTAATGGTTATAATCAGATGATAGGCTTTCTGCTATCATTTGGCAGGAATTGGACAGGCATCGGAGGAGCTAATGGTCAGGGCGGGGCAAAATTTTGATGCAGTGCTGTTCCTGGACGGCGAGCACAAAATCGTGTGGTGGAATGATGCCGCCGCCGATTTGTTCAACCTTGCCAGTCAGGACGCCCGGGGCATGCCGCTTAAGGAACTGCTCGCGTCACACATCTCCTCCCGCAAGAAGCAGAATCTGGACAAGCTTCTGGCGCTCAACCACGGCGAATTGACCCTGCGTTTCGGTAAAAGTGACCGCACCTATTCTTTCATAATCAGCGAAGTTCGCAGCGCCAAAGGCAAAGCGCTGACCTACATTCTGCAGCTCTCAGCAGCGGGGAAAGTCCCCCAGCACTTGCTGGAGAGCGAGGAGATGTATCGCAACCTTTACGAAAGTGCCCCCATAGGCATCTATCGCAGCACCCCCGACGGCACCGTCCTTACCTCTAACCCGGCTTTGCAAAAGATGCTGGGGTATGACTCCGAGCAGGAGATATTGGAGCGAAATATAGCAATGGAGGGCTATGAATCCGCGGAGGAGCGTGAGCAATTCAAGCGGATGATGGAAAAAGACGGACAGGTGCGCAATCTGGATGCGGTATGGAAGAGGCGCGATGGCACTTCCATTTATGTCCGGGAAAACGCTGTTGCCGTCTACGATGAGAAGGGAAACATCGCCTACTACGATGGAACGGTGGAGGATGTAACCGAGCAAAAGAGGATGCTTGAGATTCTCAAAGAAAATGAAGAGCTAGACCGTGCCGTCATAGAAAACTCCCCACTGGGTATTTCCATTCGCGACCGCAACGGCAAGCTGCTCTATGCCAATGCTGCCTGGTGTATCATTTGGGCACTGTCCAAGCATGCGGTGGAAGAGGACATGGCACGGGAGCGGGAGGAACTCCGCTTCACGCAGAGCGATTCCTATCTGGGCGACAGTCTCCCCCTGGTGGAGGAGATATATAAGCGCGGCGGCGAGCTTTTCATCCCCGAACTCAAGCTGGGACAAAGGCGGGCGGGCGCTGCAGAATGGGTTTCGCAATACTTTTATGGAATCAAAGATTCAAAAGGCGAGGTGACCCGCGTTGTAGTCATCACTCAAAATATAACCAGTCGTAAGAAGGTGGAAGACTTACTCAAAAGGAATAATCTTTATCAGGAAGCGCTCCTGCACATCAACCAGATGACGGAATCCACAATTTTGGACATCCTCAATTATTTCCTAAAGAAGACCATTATTCTTACTTCCAGCCAATTCGGTTATCTATCAATATACGATGAAAAAAGCCAGGCGCTTTTAATGCATTTCATCACCAAACCCGATCAAAAGGGAAAGGTCATCTCCCCGCGACCGTCCATCTATCCCCTCGCCGAAGAATCCCCATGGGGAAATGCGCTTAGCATGAATAAAGTCATCACCCTTACCGATCTGAAAAAAAGCCCATTTAAACATGAAAAGGATTTTTCCCGCGTAAAGATAAAACGCCTCATCAATGTCCCCATTTACGACAAAGATACACCCGTCGCAGTGGTGGGTGTGGGAAACAAGGACAGCGACTATACGAAGCTGGATGAGCAGCAACTAAAGTCTCTGTTTGAGGGTATGTGGCGGGTAATCCAACGACGGCATTTTGAGCAGGCGCTAAGGGAAAGCGAGAACCTGAACCGCACCATCGTGGATTACTCACCGCTGGGTATTACAGTGCGCGATGCTAAAGGCAGACTTTTGCGCTACAACAAAAAGTGGCAGGATATTTGGGGGCTAAGCTCTAAGGTAATTCAGGATGATATAGACAGTCCCGAGCTTCCATCATTGGAAGAGCGCTTTAGTTTTTTGGGCAAGTGGCTTCCCAAAATAAAGAAGATCTACACCGATGGTGGCTACCTGCACATCCCCGAGATCAAATCGCAGCGTATCCACCCCAAAAAGGATGTCTGGCTTTCACTCCACTTCTATGCTCTTACCAACGAAAAGGGAAGGGTGGAACGAGTTGTTAACCTGACGGAGGATATAACCGAGAGAAAGCTGACAGAGGCAGCAATCAAGGAGAATGAGGAGAAATACCGCACCCTGTGGGAAAGCTCGCCGGATGGGCTGTTCATCCTCACCGATGTGTTTATTGACTGCAACGAGCAGGCAACCCGCATCTGGGCATGCCAGCGTGAAGACATCATCGGGCACTCGCCGCTGGATTTTTCACCCAAAGTGCAGCCTGATGGCAGGCTTTCGGCGGAAGCAGCGAAAGAGCGGATATCCGTTGCCCTGCGCGGCGTTCCCACCACCTTCTATTGGCAACATCTGCGCAAGGATGGCATCCTAATAGATTGTGAGGTTTCACTCAAGCGGATAACCATTGGTGGGAAGAGCGTAGTGCAGGCTATTGTGCGTGACATCACCGAACGCAAACGCGCCGAGGAAGCCCTGCGCGAGCAGGAACGCTTTCTGGCAAGCATTTTCGCCAGCATCCAGGATGGCATAAGCGTGCTGGATAACGCCCTCAATGTAATTCGCGTCAATCCCACCATGGAAAAATGGTACAGCCACAACATGCCATTGGTAGGTAAGAAGTGCTACCAGGTTTATCACGGGCTGGATAAACCCTGCGCCATCTGCCCATCATGCCGCACCATCATGGAGGGTGAATCGTTCTACGAAGTGGTGCCCAAGGTCGGGCGCGATGGCAAACAGACCGGCTGGCTTGACCTCTATAGCTTCCCGCTGATAGACATGGCGACTGGGCAGCTTAAGGGTGTCATAGAGTATGTGCGCGATATTACGGAGCAAGTTAGCGCACAGAACGCCCTGCGTGAAAGCGAGGAACGCTACCGCACCATTATGGAGCAATCGTTGGTGGGGGCGACCATCATCCAGAACGGGCGTTTCGTGTTTGCCAATCAGGCGGCATCAACCATCACCGGCTATTCCAACAACGACATCCTGCTGTGGTCAACCAATGACCTTTTAAACTTCGTCCATCCCGATGACCGCGAGCTTGTCATCACCCATCTGCAAAAAACCGAGCCGGCACGGGATTCATCCTCCCGCTTCATCTTCCGCTTCATGCACAAATCGGGGCGTTATATATGGATAGAGATATTCACCCGTTCCATCCACTACCAACATGGAGATGCCGAACTGGGGCTCTTTATAGATGTGACCGACCGCAAGCAGGGCGAGATTGCACGGCAGAAGCTCCTGAAGGAACTTTCACAGCGCAACAAGGAGATGGAGGAATTCGTCTATTCCATCTCGCATGACCTTAAAACCCCCCTGGCGACCATCCTTGGTTATATAGAGATGATCGCCACTATGGAGGAAGTCACGCTTGGCGAAAACCAGCGCAAATACATCGGTCGTATAGAGGTCGCTGCAAGGCGCATGGTGCGCCTGATAGACGACCTGCTCCTCTTATCCCGCGCCGGCAAGGTTTATACGCCTTCGGAACAGGTCAATGTAGGAAACCTGGTGGACGAAGTATTCAACCAACTCACGCTCAAAGCGAGACAACGCAAAGTGGAGCTTAAACGCTCATCCAACCTGCCGGAGTTGTTCAGCGACCGCATGCGACTTTCGCAGGTGTTCACCAATCTGGTAGACAACGCCATCAAATACTCCAAGACCGACGGCAAGCCTCTGGTGGAGGTGCTCTACCAGGAGGAACCCAAGGAGCATCTGTTCACGGTGCGCGATAATGGCATAGGCATAGAACCCGACTATTGGAACCGGATATTTGAGGTGTTTTACCGCCTGGCGCCTGATAGCCATGAAGGAACGGGGATAGGGCTCGCGCTTGTGCGCAAGATAGTGGAGAGCTTTGGCGGCAGAGTGTGGGTGGAATCGGTGCTGGGCGAGGGAAGCTCGTTTAAATTCACCCTGCCCAAGTAGATAGGTTATAATCAAATATGAAGAGATGGGAGTGGTTCCCGGACTGGTGCCGGGGGCGGACTTCAAATCCGTACGAGGGGCGTGTTGAGCGTTCTCCGGTGGGTTCGATTCCTACCCGCTCCCCCCATCAAAATCAAGAGGAGGCACCCCAGCCTCCTTTTTCCATTTCCCGCTTGTCCGAATCCCGCCTAAATGGCGTCCTCCAGCGTGGGGATGACGATCGGGCTTAAGGCATCGTAGCCCGCAGTGTTGGGATGCAGCCCGTCCCCATCGTGGTAGCCGGAGGGGAGCTGCCCTTCGCCATCGGCAATTTGCTCGTAGTAATCCATACAGGTGATATTGTTACTGCTGCAATAATTGCGCACCCAGTTATCAAAGGTGATGATGTCGTTTAGTTGTGCTTGTGTGCATCCGCCGGCGCCCACATCAATGGGCAGCGTGGTGGCAAGCACCGGCACCGCGCCAATACTCCGCGCGTTGGCTACCATCTGCACCATGCAATTCTCGTATTCGCCTAGCGGTGTGCCGCCATCGGCGTAGAAGTAGGCGCCGCACTCCTTGACCACCACTATATCGGGGTTTTGCGCCGCCACCTGCGACCACACTTGCGTTTTGTCCCAGTCAAAGTAGATGACCTTGCGGAAGTCATAGCCCGGGAAGTAACTGTTAAAGTCCCACGCCTCGGTGATGGATGCACCCACAAACACCACACGCTGATCGCGCAGAGCGGTGGAATTTGGCGATGTGGAATCGTGTGAGCAGCTCCAGAATAATATCCCCGAGAAGCAGCACAGAGCTGTAATCAAGAACACTCTTCTCATATTCAACCTCCTGCTTGATTATATATTATTTGTAATCCAGCCCGGCTTTATATTCCGCATCAATCCAAATTCCCCACCGCCCCTGTAATTCCCGTCATTGCGAGCCTTCGCAGAAGGCGTGGCAATCTCCCCCGTGTAATTAAAGTCTCCGGCTGGGGAGATTGCTTCGTCGCTGCGCTCCTCGCAATGACGCGATTTTATGCGCGGGTGTTTCCGTTCGCTTCTCACTCCTTCCTTGACACATAGTGCTTAACGGGCTATCATTCCAAGTTATACAGCATGGAGATAAAATGCCCAGCGATGTCTACTTCATAGATTTCCGTGCCAGCATGCGCCGCACGCTTCTGGACCGTTTTGCCGACCTTTTGATGAGCGCGGGATTCGGCGCCTTGGCGGAGAAGAAGAAGCTGCTTGCCATCAAGATGCACTTCGGCGAGATCGGCAACACGGCTTTTCTGCGCCCCTATTTCGCCCGTCGCGCCGCCGAGGAAGCCCAAAAGCGCGGCGCCATCCCCTACCTGACCGATTGCAACACACTCTATGTGGGCAGCCGTGGTCGCGCACCCGAGCACCTCTATGCCGCCTTCCTAAACGGCTACGATTATCTGGGCGCGGGCTGTCCGGTCATCATCGGGGATGGTGTGCGTGGTGACACCGAAACGATCATCCATAAACGCATACTTAACGAAGAGAAGCAGTTTTATGTGGGATCGGAGATACTGCGGGCGGATGGGCTTTTGGTATTAAGCCACTTTAAGGGGCACGATCAGACCGGCTTCGGCGGATGCATCAAGAACCTGGGCATGGGCGGCGGTTCACGGCGCGGCAAGCTTGCCATACACAGCGGCAACACCCCTGAAGTTGACACCGACGCCTGCAACGGCTGTGCCTCCTGCGAGCGCTGGTGCAGCACAGGCGCCATCCGGGTTGATGGTGGCGTGGCGAAGATTGACCCCAACCTGTGCATCGGCTGTGGACAGTGCATAATCGCCTGCCCCGAAGGCGCCACCCAAAACCAGTGGGACGCCTCGGTGGAGCAGCTGAACCGCTCTATCACCGAATACTGCTACACGATTGCCAGCCAGTTCGGCGGCAGGGTGCTCTTTGTGAATGTTATCAATCAGGTAAGCCCCAATTGCGATTGCTGGGCGGTCTCCGATGCTCCCATCGTGCCGGATATAGGCATAGTGGCGGGGACGGACGCAGTGGCGGTGGATAACGCGGCGGTGGATCTGGTCAACCAATCGGCGGGGGTTGCCGGTTCAGCCCTGGGCGATAATATTGCTCCCGGCACCGACAAATTCCGCGCTATCTTCCCCAATATAGACTGGTCGCTGCAACTCAGCCACGGCGAGAAGATAGGCTTGGGCAGCCGGAACTACAAATTGATCAAGTTGAGATGATGAAGTATGAGCGGAAAACATAAGGTTGTATTCGCAGCAGCGATGGCATTGATATGCCTGGGGCTGGCATGTGAGCAGGACACCATCCTGCCGCCTGCCGGCACCTATGTGCAGCGCTATGTTACCGAGATAACCGAGGCGAACCTAAGCGGGCAAGGTGGCGATGTGCCCATGCCCCATTTAGAGGTTGCACCGGCGGCGGGCAACGCCGACCGCATGTGCATGGTGCTGCCCTACGGCGACAAACGCACCTCCGACAGCTGGACCTCACTGGAGACCGAGGCTTATTCCTTTACCGAAGGCTTGTTGCACATTGATGCGACTGTAGGCAACAGCAATGTCTATCGCATCCTGATTTTGAAATGAGGTGACCTGCCATGAACAGGTTCCATATAGGATATGCAGTGCTGGTGCTCGCTCTCATGCTGGCGGGATGCCAGAACCAAACCGCGGAAATACCAGCGGGGATGTATGCGCAACGGGTGGTGACGCAGGTATCCGAGGCGACACTGATTGCCAACGGTGGCTATGTCGAGGTACCCGACCTGGAGATCCCCCCCGAGAATGGCGACATACATACCACCCCTGCAGTCGCCATCTATTGCGACCATCGCAACTCATCCCAATGGTATCCGCTGCAAACCTATGCCTACCGCTTAAGTACCGGCACAGTGTGGATTGATACCGCGGCGGGCAATTCCAATTACTATCGTGTAGTGCTGGTGAAATAGGTAAAGGATGATTTCGGAAGAACTAAAGTGGTTTTATCGCAATGCTGCCGAACGAACTCTGGCAGCATTGGCGCAGCGTAATATTGATGGAGCCTGTGTGGATAGCCAGGAACAGGCGCAGGATATGGTCATGCAGAAGTTGCCGGCAGGCGCCAGGATTGGGTTGGGTGGCAGCCGCACCCTGGAGGAGCTGGGCATCCTGAGCTTGCTGCGCGACGGACAATACGATCTACTGGATCAATACGCCCCGGGGCTTGCCCGCGAGGAGCAGTTGCATCTGCGTCGCGAAGGCACAATGGCGCCGTGGTTCCTCAGCGGTGTTAATGCCATCTCGGAGACGGGGGAATTGGTATTCATAGATGGGATGTGCAACCGGGTTGCCGGAGTTCTTTATAACGCGGAAAAGGTGCTGCTGGTATCCGGCGTTAATAAAATCTGTCCCGATCTGGATAAAGCTTTATGGCGGGCAAGGAACATCGCGGCACCCACCAACGCCAAACGATTGAACACCGGCTCGCCCTGCACCGAGGCAGGCATCTGCAACGATTGCACCGATGAGCACCGCATCTGCAACGCCACGGTGATAGTCCACCGCCAGCGTGACCCCGGGCGCATCTTCCTTCTTTTGGTGGACGGGGAATACGGTCTATGATGGATTTACGGGCATTATCATCATACTTGATCGCTTCTGCCATGCACCATTCAGCCAGGGAATGCAGTTAATGCACGCGCTAGCTTTTCTGCTTAGCCTCACACAAGCCGTCAGCGCTGCCGAGTTAACGCCGGAAGATGTGCCGGCGGTTGTCTATATCTACAAGGTGGATTTTAAAGGCAACGAACGCTTCAGCCGCGAAGCATTGATCTCATCCGTAAAAATCACCGAGGGAAAGAGTTATCCCCGTGCGGTTTTGGCGGAAACGGTCAAGGACGATTTGCGCCGACTCTATCGCCTGGGTTACTTCCTTAGCGTTAACGCCGAGTATGCGCAGGATGAGAATGGCGCCACCATCACCTTTGTGGTGGATGAGCGCCCGCAACTCACCGACGTGCGTATCAGTGGCAACCGCGCCATCAGCAAGGAGGACATCCGCAAGGAACTCACCAGCAAGAAGGGCGATACCCTCAACCCTGTAGTCATGCAGCACGATCTGAATAAGATTTACGATCTCTATCAAAAGAAAGGCTTTATTTTTGCCGAAATCTCACCCCAGATAGAGAGGCAGGATAAAGGCAGCATCCTCACATATAAAATTAAAGAGGGGAAAAAGGTAACCATAGACCGAGTGGATGTGGTGGCCAACTCGGCAATATCCGACTGGACCATCCGCAATAAGCTCATCAAATCCAAGGAAGCGACCCTGTTTGATAGCAAAGCCCCCGACGAACAGCAACTGCTGGACGACGCGCGCAGCATAGAAAAAGCCTACCGCAACCGGGGCTACATCAAAGCCTCGGTGGAGACGCCCCAGGTCACCTACGATAAGGAGAAGAAGAGCGCCACGCTCACCTTCAAGGTGACAGAGGGCAGGCAATACCGTGTGGGCACCATTACATTGGAGGGCTACCACCTCTTCCCGCTGGAGGATCTGCAGCGCGACATGGTGCTAAGCCGCGGCGACATCTATAACGAAAAGGTGTTGGAGGAGTCAGTCAGCAACATTTACAAGCGCTATTACAACATAGGGCGCCTATTTGCCTCGGTCAACCACTACGATACCACATCAGATGCCGACAACAAGGTTGACATCCGCATCCTCATTCACGAGGGCAACCCCGTCCGCGTGCAATTCATAGACTTTGTGGGCAACGAGACCACGCAGGATCGTGTTCTGCGGCGTGAGCTATCTTTGCTGCCGGGGCAAATTTACAATCAGGACCGGCTAAACCGCGGCTTGCAGCGCATCTTCAACCTCGGGTTCCTGGATGAAGTCGGGCAGGATATTCAGGTGCGCAACGACATGGAAGATGCAGTTGACCTTATCATCAAGGTCAAGGAGAAGTCGGGGGTCGCCAAATTCAACCTCGGCACATCGTATTCGCAACTTGACGGGTTGATGGGCACCTTCGGCATCACCTTCCTTAACTTTGATGCCGCCCAACTGCCCTATGTGTGGAAGTGCAAGGGTGCCAGCCAGACGGTTGATATAAATGTTGAGTATGGAAAGAGGCGTTCCCGCTACAACTTCGGCTTCACCGAGCCCTACATCGCCGACACCCCCACCAGCGCCAGCTTCAATGTTTATCGTACCGATATCTTTCGCACCATATATCACCAGTTAAAAACGGGCGGCAGCTTTGGGGTGGGGCGCATGCTCAGCGAGTATGTGGTGGCGCGCTCCAGCTTTTCCACGGAACGGGTGGATTTATCCATTCATGGCAATGTCCCACTGGATAGGATGCCCAGTTGGGTGGTGGAAGACCAGGGGCGGCACGACACCAACACATTCTCCCTCAGTCTCACCCGTGACAGCCGTGACAATGTCTTCTATCCCCACAAGGGCAGTCGACACAGCATCACAGGTGAGATCGCCGGTGGCATCTTCCAGGGCGACAACGACTTCTATCGCATGACAGTGTCCGATGCCATCTTCTTCAAGCCGGTGTGGAGCATCATCCTGGCGCTGCGCAACACCATGGGCTATGTGCAGCGTTACGGGCGCAGCGATGCCGTCCCGCTTTACGAGCGCTTCTTCATCGGCGGGGCGGATACCGTGCGCGGCTACGACGAGCAGTCACTTGGTCCCCGCGATGGCTACGGCAATGTGCTGGGCGGGCGCGCCACCGAATACGCCAACCTGGAACTCCGGCTGCCCATAGACGAGCGCATCTTTAGATTTTTGTTATTCTATGATGTGGGAAATTCCTGGGAGGATATCTACTATTTGAACTTCAGGGATCTGAAGAGCGGCGTTGGTGCCGGTGTGCGCGTAGACATCCCCAGCATGGGTTTGATTGGCTTTGACTACGGTTATGGCATCGCCCGGCGCACAGGGCAGCTCCACTTTTCCTTTGGCAGCACTTTCTAGCAACAGGAGGCTTGGCATGAAAAGATTACTATTGGTTTTGATGGTGGGTTTGATAGTCCTGCCGGCATTTGCCGTGGATGAAACAACACCCCCACTCAAGATAGTTTATGTGAATTTGGAAGAGGTGCTCAAGAACTACAAGCGCTACCAGGAAAACAAGGTGAGGGCTGACACCGAGGTGCAGCAGCTTTTCGCTGCGCGCCAAAAGGAGCTGGACACGCTGCAACAACAAATTGCCGATTTGGAAAAGCAGCTTTCAGGGCAGATTTCCGAAGCCACCCGCACCGAGTTGACCACTGAATACCAGACCAAGGTCAATCAGGCGCTCGGGCTCAAGGATCAAGCCTATTCCGATGCCGATAAGAAGCGGGAGGAGATCTTGCGCCCGGTGGTGGAGAATGTGAACAAGGCGATTCAGGAGATGGCACTGGCGGAAAACTTCGACTTTGTGCTGGATGCCTATAAATCGTGCCTTTATGTCAAGCCGTCCACCGACCTGGATATCACCATCCGCCTGACCGATAAACTCAACACACAGTACTGAGATGGCTGAGAAACTGGGCAAAATTGCCGCATTGCTGGGGTTGGAGTTGGTCGGCGATCCCGATATAGAAATAACCGGGGTTGCCACGCTGATCAAAGCGGGGAAGAGTGATCTCTCCTTCTATCATAATCCCAAGTATGCCCACGAGCTGGGGCAGACCGGGGCAGCCGCGGTCATCGTTCCCGCCGGGCATCCTCTGCTGCCACAGGGTGTTGCTGCGCTGATCGCCCGCGAACCTTATGTAGCGATTGCAAAAGCGGTGGCATTGCTGGTTCCGGCACAGAAATATCCCGAAGGCGTCCACCCGCTTGCCTATGTTGCACCCAGCGCCAAGGTCGCCCCCACCGCCTCGCTCGCACCCTTCGCCTGCGTGATGGACGACGCGGTTGTGGGCGAAGGCACCACCATGCTGCCCTATAGCATCGTGGGCAGGGGGGCAAGCCTGGGGCGGGATTGCCTGCTCTACCCCCATGTGACCATTTACCACGATTGCCACATTGGCGATCGTGCGATCATCCATGCCGGCGCGGTGGTCGGTTCCGACGGGTTCGGGTTTGCCCCCAGTCCGCAGGGCATTACCAAATTTCCTCAGGTAGGCAGGGTCATCATCGGCAACGATGTAGAGTTGGGCGCCAATGTGACGATAGACCGCGGGACGCTGGACGATACCACTATTGCCGACGGGGTCAAGCTGGATAACCTGGTGCATCTGGCACATAATGTGCATGTGGGCAAAAACACGATGATTGCAGCGCAGACGGGTATCTCCGGCTCCACGGAGATTGGTGAATGGTGCGTATTCGGCGGACAGGTGGGGCTGGTGGGGCACCTAACAGTGGGTGACCATGTGATGTTCGGCGCCCAAAGCGGCGTGACCAAGGATTGCCCCGCCCACACGAACTACTTTGGCACCCCCGCCCATGAGTTAGGGGAGGAGAAACGGCGTATAGCATACATCGGACGCTTGGAGGATATGTTTAAACGGGTGAAGGAGTTAGAGAGGAAACTGGCGGAATTGACGAAGGAAGATGATGAGCAGGGCGGAATCTGACCTGAGCACCTCCATGCGCAGCCACACCTGCGGCGAATTGCGCACCGAGCATTTGGGGAAGAAGGTGCGCTTGTGCGGCTGGGTGGCGCACCTGCGTGACCTGGGCGCCATGACCTTCGTCACGCTCAGGGACCGCTATGGCGTGATTCAGGTGGCGGTGGATCAGGATAGCCCGCAGCTGCTGCACCTCGCCAACGACCTCCACGCCGAATATGTTCTGGCAATAGAGGGAATCGTCCGCCTTCGCCCGGCGCGGGACCACAACCCCAAAATGCCCACCGGAGAGGTGGAGGTCGCTGCTGAATCCATTAATGTGCTTTCCACCGCAGAAACACCACCCTTCGCCCCCAACGAGCAGAATGTCAGCGAGGAGCTAAGGTTAACCTACCGCTATCTGGATTTGCGGGGCAGCTTCATGCAAAATGCGCTCATCATCCGCCATAAAGCCATCAAAGCCTGCCGTGACTATCTTTCAACACATGGCTTTTTGGAGATAGAAACACCGTATTTGGTGCGGGCAACCCCCGAAGGCGCAAGGGACTATTTGGTGCCCAGCCGCATCTATCAGGGCAAATTTTACGCCCTGCCGCAAAGCCCACAGCTCTACAAGCAGATGTTGATGATCGCAGGCATGGACCGCTATTTCCAAATCGCGCGCTGCTTCCGCGACGAGGATATGCGCTTCAACCGTCAGCCGGAGTTTACGCAGATAGACCTGGAGATGTCGTTCGCAGCCGAGGAGGATGTGTTTGCCGTCACTGAGGGCACGTTCCGCGCCATGTTCAAAGCCGGCGCCAATGTGGAACTATCGCCACCATTTCCCCGCCTCAGCTGGCAGCAGGCGATGGCGTTCTACGGAACGGATAAGCCCGACCTCCGCTACGAGCTTAAACTGGCAGATGTGAGCGCAGTCTTGCGCGCTGCCAATGCACCGTGGGTAATTGCTGCGCTGGAGCGTGGCGAACTGGCGATGGGGCTGGTCACGCCGCCCGGCGCCGAGCTTTCCCGCAAGGCGTTAAGCGAGATAGAAGAACTGGCGAAACAGAAGGGGTTAGGCGGACTCTCCTGGGCGAAGTGGGGAGAGGAGGGGCTGAGCGGACCTTTGGCGAAATTCTTACCGACGACGATGTTGCCGCAGGTTGGTGCAGAGCTTGGCTGGTTGCCAGGTGGGATGCTATTCGCGGCGGTGGGACCGCCGCGCAAGCTGCAGCTTGCGCTGGGCGCTATCCGGCTGGAATTGATCGCCAGGTTGGGGCTTAAACCCAGTGTGGACTATGCCCCCCTGTGGGTGACCGAGTTCCCGCTATTTGAGGAGGACGATACCGGAAACCTTAGCCCCGCGCACCATCCCTTCACCTCGCCCTTCGAGGAGGATTTGGAGAGGATTGCCACCGACCCACGCTCGGTGCGCAGCCGCGCCTACGACATCGTGATAAATGGGATGGAGATAGGCTCGGGCTCGGTGCGTATCAACCGCGCCGACATCCAGAGCAAGGTCTTTACCGGATTGGGAATATCGGAGGAAGAGGCGAAGAAGCGCTTCGGATTCTTTTTGGAGGCACTTAAATACGGCACACCACCGCATGCCGGCATCGCGCCGGGGGTAGATAGAATCATCATGCTGTTGGTGGGCACACAATCCATCCGCGATGTGATTGCCTTCCCCAAGACCGCCAATGCCGCCAGCCTGGTGGATGGCTGCCCCAGCGAGGTCTCGCCGCAACAACTGGACGAGCTGGGAATAAGGATCGTTGAAACGTGAGCAGAGTAAGTAATAATCACCATTATCATATTTCCTGTAATAGAAAAAAATAGTGTGAAAATATGGTTTAAGACGTGGAAACTGGTAGAAAATTCCTAAAATATCACTCATAAACTCAAAATTTTCCCCCAATACCCAAAAAAACGCTTGACAAAGGCATTTTCCCTGTGCAACAATCCCAAAGTTACGTAGATGCGTAATAAATCCGTCCAAGGAGGTGGAAATATATGGCAAAACACACTAAAGCCATGCTTGTCTCAAATATAGCCAAGCGTGTTGGTGAGTCCAAGAAGACCACTGCATCGGTAGTAACCGCATTCATCGAGGAAATTCAGAAGGCACTCAGATCAGGCGACAAGGTTTCCCTGGTGGGGTTCGGGACTTACGGAGTTCGTATGCGTGCAGCTCGCAAGGGCAAGAATCCGCGCACCCGTCAAACCCTCAACATTCCTGCCAAGGTCGTCCCATACTTCAAAGCAGGCAAGGGTCTTAAGGATCTGGTGAAGAACACCAAAATCAAGGCATAGATTCTAGCTTATCCGAACCCGGGCTTATAAAGTCCGGGTTTCTTTTGTCTCCATCTAACTTTTCCAGCCCTCTATGCCTGTTTATCGCGCAATATCTTGGGAAATCCGGGAACTAATCGCCAAAAAGGGTGTGTTACCTATCCTATTGCGATATAAATGCTTGACAAGCATGATCGTGGTGTTAAAATTATACTCAAGGGACTGAATATGCAGCCCAAGGCAAGTCCGATAGACAAGGGCATGCAAAAGATCAGGACCGATGGGTAAAAACACTTTAAGGAGGTGATGATTAGTGGCAGCAATCAAGCACACTAAAACGACTCTAGTTTCCAAAATAGCCAAGAAGTTAAACACATCCAAGAAGGCTATCGCTATGACGGTAACGGCGCTCGTAGAGGAGATCCAGAATACGCTCAAATCAGGGGGCAAGGTCGCTCTGGTTGGGTTCGGAACCTTTGACGTGCGCAAGCGCGCAGCCCGCAAGGGCAAGAATCCGCGCACCCGCCAGACCATCCAGATCAAAGCCAAGGTCGTTCCTCATTTCAAGGCTGGTAAGGGTTTGCGTGAGATCGTTAAGGACACGAAGTTATAATCTCAGTATATGCAAAGAGCCTGTGGGTTACCCCGCAGGCTTTTTGTGCTATTATGGGTCGGTGAGCGATCCCGATGTTTAAACCTTCCGACTTGTTTGACCTGAGCACCTGGCAGTTCCGGGACATCTTTGACCGCCTAGACTATGCCTGGTCCGCCCTTCCCGCCATCCATGACTATGTGCTGGGGCTAATCGGACGCACCGGCACCCGCAAGCCCGCACTCCCCGGCGTGCACTACCTGGGCGAGGAGATCTTCATCCACCCCGATGCCGTAGTGGAGCCAAATGTCTATATCAAGGCGCCGGTATATGTGGATGCAGGCGTGGAGATTCGTTCCGGCGCCTACATCCGCGGCGACGCACTTATCTCCACCGGCGCCATCGTGGGGCACTCCACCGAGGTGAAGAACTCCATCTTCCTCCCCGATGCCCATGCCCCGCACTTCAACTATGTGGGCGATAGCATCCTGGGCAGGCATACCAACCTGGGCGCCGGCACCAAGCTTAGCAACTGGAAGATCGCCGCCGATAAGACCATCCACATTAAGTTGGAGGGGCAGGACATAGATACCGGGCTAAACAAATTCGGCGCCATTCTGGGGGATGGGGCGGAGATGGGCTGCAACAGCGTCGCCAACCCGGGCACCGTCATCGGCAGGGGGACGCTGGTCTATGCTTGTGCTGCCATCCGCGGCTATTTCCCCCCCAATCACATCGTCAAACTGCAGCAGCAGTTCTTAGTGGTGGAGAAGCGTCCCGATTAGTCCCACGGCGCTTTTCTTCATTCCATCACACCATCTTGACCAGGGGCGATAGATATTCTTGTCTGTCAGTTTGGAATATTTACGGCGACAAAAGTGTCGCCGCCACACATCAATCCAATCACGATGTAGCCACGACACTCCTGGCGTGGCTGCCGGTTACATCACCGATGCAAAATGCTGTCATTTTGAGCCTCCGCAGGAGGCGTGACAATCTAGTATTTAAGGGGAGACCTAAAGGTCAGCCCTAATGAAGGCAAAGATTGGATCGTCACGTCGGGCTGCGCCCTCCTCACGATGACATGAACTGGCTTTAGGGTGGTATCATGCCACACGGCGACAAAAGTGTCGCCGCCACACATCAATCCAATCACGATGTAGCCACGACACTCCTGTCGTGGCTGCCGGTTACATCACCGATGCAAAATGCTGTCATTTTGAGCCTCCGCAGGAGGCGTGACAATCTAGTATTTAAGGGGAGACCTAAAGGTCAGCCCCAATGAAGGCAAAGACTAGATCGTCACGCCGGGCTGCGCCCTCCTCACGATGACACTGTTCTTGCGTTAAGTTGGGTCATAACAGGGACCAACCTACTTCACACCATATTTTCACAGCTTTCCTCCCACTTTTCCCCCGTATTGACCTTTGGCACTATTTGATGTAAACTTGCGGCGGTGAATGATGTGATAACCCCCCAGGACATCCACGAACAGGAATTCAAAAGCGCATTTCGCGGCTACGATAAAGACGAGGTGGACGCCTTCCTGCAGGCGGTCGCCGACTCCTATCAGGCAGTGCTCGCCGAGAGCATAAACCTCAAGGACCGCCTCGCCCAGTTGGAGAACCAGTTGCGCCAGGCAGCCAATCAGATCCCCCCTGCCGTCGCCGGCGCTGTCACTGCCGCCACCTCAGCCGATAAAAGCGTGGCAGAGCTATTGAGCTATGTCAAGGAGATCTCGGCACAGATTATTGAGACCGCCCGGCGCCAGGCGGAGCTCCTGTTGCAGGAGGCGGCGCTAAAGGCACGCATGGGTGCAGGTCAGCCCCCACCCCCGCCATTTGCTCGCTGATTTTTTTGCAAGGATTAGTGAAAAATATCACAAATTAAAAGGGATGATTTGAGCGCACATATTGCAGTAAAAGTAAAACCAAACAGCCGAAAAACCGAGATAAGAAGCTATCTGGACGGGATCTTAAACATAAGCATAGCGTCGCCGCCAACCGAAGGTAAAGCCAATCAAGAGCTTATCAACTTTCTGGCGAAGTTTTTGGAATTACCCAAAAGCAATTTCTCTATACGGATGGGCTTTGCCGGTCGCAACAAAATCATAGACATAGCCGGCATGCTGCCTGCTGAATTGGAACAAGCGCTTAAGCGAATAAATCCATAAAGGATGGTAAACATATGATTGAGATTAGACTACATGGAAGAGGTGGACAGGGCGCGGCAGTGTCCTCGCAGATACTGGCGGATGCATTTTTCCGCGAGGGCAAGGAAGTGCAGTCGTTCCCCATGTTCGGTGTGGAACGGCGTGGCGCACCGGTGGCGGCGTTTGTGCGGGTGGATGACAAGCCCATCAACGCCCGCTGCGAGCTGAAGGACCCGAAGTTCGTCATGGTGCTGGATCCCACCCTGGTCGCCAATGTGGACATCACGGGCGGCATCCAACAGGGCGGCATCCTCGTCATCAACAGCAACGACCAATCCCTGCGCGAGAAGTTCAAGGGCGATTACAAGGTTATGCTGATAGACGGCACCGAGATCGCCATCAAGCACGGGCTGGGCTCGCGGGTGGCACCCATTGTCAACACGGTCATGCTGGGCGCCTTTGCCAAAGCCACCGGGCTGGTATCCATTGATTCGGTCTGCCAGTGCATCCAGGAGACCTTCCCCAAGGATAAGGGCGCCAACGCCAACGCCGCGCGTGAAGCCTACGAAACGCTTAAATAGCTAACCTATATAGTCACACAATAAAAGGAGGCAGGTGTGGCAAAACATGATATAGAGATTCGTGGAGTATGTGACATGCCGCCCATGGCAATGTCTTTGGGGCGCATGTGGTATAACAAGACCGGTTCCTGGCGCAATGTTCGCCCCGTAATAAACCTGGAGAAGTGCACCCGATGCCTGTTGTGCTGG
>Ga0315280_10004101_pt1 | contig 21800 bp, 27 predicted proteins | sample YL17G06_40_MG_FD_203697 | JGI IMG/M metagenome (GOLD analysis project Ga0315280, IMG submission 203697) | Sediment microbial communities from Yellowstone Lake, YNP, Wyoming, USA - YL17G06_40 | ecosystem: Environmental > Aquatic > Freshwater > Lake > Sediment | place: USA: Wyoming | collected...
CAGGATAGAACAATCTCTAATTGGATTTATCCTACAGAGGACGTGAGTCCTCACCACTTATTTTGTTATGAGTCAAGAATCAGTTTATCCACTAGTGAGACACACTAGTGGAATTAAGATTTAAATTCTTTCATTTTTCATCTTACTCGTAACGCAGCGCTTCAACTGGCTCCAGTTTTGCAGCCCTTCTCGCAGGCAGCATGCCTGAAATTGCTCCGATGAAAACAGAAAATCCTATTGCGAGCAACAATACTTCTGGCGAAACTACTGTTTCCAGTCCTCCTGCGCTGCCTCGCGCTCTGAAGATACCTAAACCGCTGCCGCCTCCTAGAGTTGAAATCAGTATTGATAAAATAACTCCGAAAATCACGCCTATAACTCCGCCAATCAGTCCAAGAAGTCCGGCCTCCGTGAGAAAAAGTCTCATGACTTCGTTATTCGTCGTCCCCAAGGATTTCAGGACTCCTATTTGTCTCGTTCTTTCAACAACTGACATAAACATCGTGTTCGCGATTCCAATTCCTCCGACCAATAGCGATATGCTTGCAATACCTGCCAAAAAGTATGTGATTGTCGAGGTAACAGAACTAACTGACTGCTGCAAGGATAAAGCCGAAGTAACAGTGAAGTCCTGCGTATTCGATGTGACATGTCGCGTCAGCATAAGGTTGCTTGTTAGCTGATTTACAACAGTTTGCACATCAGCGGACTGGGAGGTTTGAGCAGATATTGATGAGAATTGATTTGATGCTAGATCGGTCGTAATTACTTTTCTTGCATTGTCCGCCGGAACATAAATTACAGATTCGCCTCCTCCGCCGAATGCGGCACCGCCAGATTGCAGTATGCCAACCACTCTAAAGCTGTGACCGCCGATTGTTATTGGGTTGTTCAGAAGTATGTCATGCTTGAAAAGGCCGTGAGCGACGTTGTTTCCAACTACAGCTACATACTCGTCGCCTGTAGAAAGATATCTTCCGGATTCCAATTTTGTCGTCACCATAAATTTCCAAACCGACGTATCAACTCCTTGGATAGACAATGAAGCAGTCTGACCTGAATATGAAACATCAGCTCTACCAGAAACAATACCATCAACATAAAGAATGCCAGCAGTTGATCTGATTGTCCGTATATCATTTTGCGTAAGATTTGCTGAAGTTGCTGTTCCTCTTTCTCCTCCTCCAAAGCCGAATCCGCCTCCTGCTCTTTGAAAGCCAAGTGATATTGTGATGAGATTCGAACCCAACCCGCTCAATTGGCTCTGAACAGTCTGCTGCAATCCCTGACCGATGGAGACGAGTGCGACGACAGCCGCGACTCCGACAACTATTCCTAGGACAGTGAGCCAGCTCCTGAGTCTCCTGTGAGTAAGGCTGTTCACCGACATTGAGAATATGTCAAGAAATTTCATATCTTCTCACTTCTGGCTTAAAAAATAAAATCAAAAATATTTTTCATTCATTTGCTAGATTTTCCCGAAATTCTTTCCGATAATTGACTCAGAAAGTTTTTCTTCTTTCTAAATTTGAAGTACCATAAAAGAACACCTGCGATAATTATAACGATGACGATCTCAATCCATAGAGTTGTCGTGAGACCTAAAAATCGATTTCTTTGAGCATTCTCAGTTGATTGAGTAGCTGCAAGATTTAAAGTAATTTGTTTCTGAACAATTTGTCTAGCTCCGCTTGTATCAGAATAAGAAATCTGCATTGTAAGAATATTTGATGTTTCATTAATATTTCTTGATACATTTGAACTTCTTGCAAATCCAGAAGAGGTTATTTGGAAGTTAGCAACACTGAAATCTCCTGAATTCAGATTTCCAAGAAAAACACTGTTTGTTCCAGTTACTGCAAAATTGTTTTGCTGCGGGATGCTGACTGAAACGCTTGTTGCAGGATTCACTCCTATGTTCGCAATCGATAATGAAACAGTTCCTGCAGAATATTGTTGAACACCAACATCAAAATCTGTGGTGCCTCCGATTTTCATTCCGATGGATGAAGAAAAATTCTGCTTCACTCCAGACTTGTCGAAATAAGACAGCTGAATGGTCAGCGGATAAACTCCTGGTGAGACAGACGAGCTAACAGAGATATTGATTGGAAGAATCAATGAAGATCCACCAGCAAGAGAAGCGATGAATTGCCTGTTGCTAGTGCCGAGAGGCAGTATCTCGTTGTTCGGCGTGCTCCACGTAAGTATGATGTTGTTGATCGAATCTTTGCCTTGATTTACCAGGTTGAAATTCAGCGTTGTAGTCTCTCCAGCTGCCAGAATATCTGGCTGAATGGACGCGACTGTCAGAGATGAAGACGACTGGACAGTTACAATAACTGTGGGGTCTACTTCAGTGCATGTGCTTGTACAATAATTTATTTGGAAACGTATGTTGTACAATCCTGAGGATGCGGTATTAGAAACAGAGAACTTGACAAGCGCGGTTGTCGATTGACCATTGCCCAAGCTACCAAGATTCCCAATCACACTATAGGAAACAATCAAATTAGGATCTGGATAGATTCCAATAATCTGTATGCTTGAAGCAGGTGAAGTTCCCGTATTCGTAAACGTCAGCTGGACATACCCATCAGTACCTGGAGCGATTGGTGTTGGACTTACCGTCGAGCTCACTTGTATCTGCGGATCAGCGAGAGCTGAATTTGCAGAAAACATAAAAAACATTGCAGTCATCAAAAATGCTGCAATCAATGTAATCAATATTTCTGTTTTCATTTTTTCTCCCCCAAAATCTTTCCATCTTTCACTCTGACAATGTGTCTTGAGTGAGATGCGATCGACACGTCATGAGTGACAACAACTATTGTTCTACCCTCTTCGTTTAGGTTCACAAACAGTTTCATTATTTCATTTCCAGACTTAGAATCGAGATTTCCCGTAGGTTCGTCAGCAAGAATGAATGAAGGATTGTTCGCTAGCGATCTTGCAATGGCAACCCTCTGTCTCTCTCCACCAGACAATTGGGCTGGAAGATGCTCGGCCCATTCCTTCAACCCGACAAGTTCAAGTAGTTCCATCGCACGCTTCTTTCTTTCAACTTTTTCTTTGTCCATAATAATCATCGGTAGTTCCACATTTTCTAAAGCAGTCAGCGTAGGATACAAGTTGAAAGACTGAAAAACAAAACCTATCTTCTTCCCTCGAACTCGAGCCATGTCAGATTCCTTCAGCCTCGAAACGTCTATCCCGTCGATGAAGACCTTTCCTTTCGTCGGCTTGTCTAGTGCTCCCATCAACTGCAGTAGCGTGGACTTGCCCGAGCCAGACGGTCCCATTATTGAGACAAAATCCTTCTTTTTTATTTTCAGATTTATGCCATTCAAGGCTTGTACTTCCACTTCATCCATTTTGTAAATCTTGCTCACTTGGTCGAGTTCTATTACTGATGTCATTTTTATCGTGTCTTCTTGAACAATTTTCAATATAATAATATAAACAAAACCTTAATAACTTTCAAAAAGTAACTTTTAAAAAGTGGTATTATTGGATTATTGGATTATCAAAAGATAATCTACATTTTTTCATCACCTCCTGTTCGTTAACTCAGTTGTGGATACGATGGTGCTGGTAATGCGGACGGAAAATTTCCTCATTCACACTCTGAGTAATAGATTTATTGTCGAAGGTAGTATTCCTCGTTTGTGAAAACAAAATCTAGAACCATGTTGCATATTTAATTAAGCCTAATGCACAAAATACTGTGTATGACCATAATTGTTCCGTTGTGGTTTTATGAATTTGGTTCTGTGATGTACTTTTTTGCAGCGATAATCGGTTCGTTGCTGACATACTTTTCTTTTAAGCTTTACAATTACACACAAAAGAGATCTCATTTGCTTCTGAATTTGTCTTTCATATTTATCACGATTGGTTTCATTGTCCTGACTGCGAGCAATACGTATAGCCATTTTCATTTTGAACAATGCAGTCCAAATTGTGTGATTACTCGGCAACAAATATTCAATTGGATTGTTTTGGGAAATGATGTTTATTATTTGACTTCGGTAATAGGTTATTCATTGTTTCTGCTCAGTTATTCCACATATGGCAGGAATGATAAGCGAAAATTGTTTCTTGAAATCATTCCCATACCAGCATTTGGTGTGAACATTTTATTCCAAAGCCAACCTTTATTCGTTCTTTATCCTTTCGAAAGTCTGTTCTTCCAACCGTTCCAAATAATTTCTTCTATTTTGCTTTTCTTAATTGTTTATAGAACATTTTTGAATTATAAGAAAGCTAAATCAAAACTTTCTCTGCTGTTGCCGGCGGGTTTTGCTGCGATTCTTCTTTATCACATTTTAATGTTTAGTCTGCCGTTCTCGCCTTTGTTCTTTGCGTTCGCTCACTTATCACTTCTAGTCGGATTTAGTCTGTTGTTGATGATGTTGATAAAGGTGACTAGAAAGTGAATGAGCGAAGATCAAAAATGCAAGTTATCGCGGATATCTTACGAGTAATAGAAAGTGAGGATGGAATGACGAAACCTACTCATATTCTCTATAAGGCAAATCTTTCCCACAAACTTTTAAAAGATTATATCAATACTCTGCTTCAGAAGGGTTTCATTGAAGTTGTTATCGAAAAAAATCGAACTTATTACAAAATAACCGAAAAAGGAAAGAATTTCATAAATGAATTTCGCAAAATCGAGAAGTTCGCCCAAGTATTTGGTCTTCCAGTTTGATTATTGATTTTTTATTGATTTTTTAAATCTGTAAATAAAATCCCCTAAAGTTCAATGCTGATGTGTTGCACGTTGGGAGCACCTCAACTCAGTCACAATTCCTTCTCCTTAATGAGCACTCAAGGCGACAGTATGGACGTGAGGTTCAACATTTACCATTATGAGGATAGAGTGAACGCGGTTCTCAGAGACATAGAAAGCTCCAGCCAGATTTGTCAAGAAAACAAGTCTGCAATACAGCGATTCTATTCCAATTGCTTGGCCGAAGGCCTGACGAATGCGAGAATATCTAAGTTGCTGCATCACGTGCGTCGGATCGCAACACTCCTGAACAAGAATTTCGCAGAGGCGTCAAGGGAGGATATTTCGCGGGTAGTTAGGGAAATTGAAACCAATCCTGCATGGTCCATGGCAACAAAGCACGACTTCAAGGTCATTCTGAAGAAATTCTACAAGTCTCTTGATGGATCAGGGGAATTTCCAGAACAAGTGAAATGGATCAAACCCAATTTCAAGAAGAACAGCCACAGGCTGCCTGAGGAGCTGCTGACGGAGGAAGATGTCAGGAAGCTCGTAGAGGCGGCAGGACATCCGAGAGACAAAGCGTTCATCCTCGTTTTGTACGAATCGGGATGCAGGATAGGGGAACTTCTCACTCTCAGAATCAAAAACATAATGTTTGATTCGAATGGCGCTGCGTTGTTGGTCAATGGCAAAACTGGACAGCGACGAGTGAGGATAATTGCCTCTGCTCCGCTGCTCTCTGTCTGGCTCAACAATCATCCTTTCAGAGACAATCCTGATTCACCGCTTTGGGTCGTTGTTGGAACCAAAAATCATCATGACGCCTTGGGTTATGCATCGATCGTCGCTCAGTTGAGGAAAATCGCAACTAGAGCTGGGGTCAACAGGAAAGTCAATCCGCACGCCTTCAGACATGCCAGAGCAACATTCCTTGCAAACAATCTCACGGAAGCTCAGATGAAGGAGTATTTCGGCTGGGTGCAGTCGAGCGATATGGCCTCTGTCTACGTTCACTTGTCAGGGAGAGATGTCGACAATGCAATTCTCAAGCTGCATGGTCTCGCGACTGAAAAAAAGAATGAGAATGAATCGTTGAAGCTCAAGAATTGTGCAAGATGTCAGGAGAAGAATGCTCCTGTTTCGCAATTCTGCTCACGCTGTGGCTCACCTCTCGACATCGAGACGGCTTTAGAGCTAGATGAGAAACGCAGGACAGGTGATGAAGTGGTTTCGATGCTAGTGAAAGATCCACAGGTTCAAGAAATAATCGTGAACAGAATACTGTCTGATTCAGAGTTCAGGGCAAAAATGAAACACATTCTCTAATGTTGTCCAGCGCGGACTTTGCCTATTAACTCCAATAGAATCGTTACCATTTCAGGAATCTTGAATTTGCGAACAGCCCTCATGCTCTCTAGATAATCCAAAACCTTGTGAGCCTTGGAGTTTGCATCGCGTCGAAACGGTTCAACCGTTTTCAGGAATTCCTCTATTAGATCGATTTCGTTTGGCTGGAATTGCGTTTTGTTATTCTTCAGGTTAGCAAGTAGCACGCTAAAATCGTGCGCACGTCGTTGGTTTACATCGTAGTAGAGCTTAATCCCTTGTGGTCCGAACTTATACTCTAGCAGGTTGTAAACCAAATTCTCAATGAGTTTACGTGACAGCAATAAGACTGCATTCGGCAGATCGGGAATGCTGTAGGCTAGGTTGATCTCATCCTCTAATCGATCATAGAATATGGTTTGCGGATATTGACCCTTGAACTTCAAAAGTCGTTTCATAACAATGCTAGTTTGCTTTTGCCGTTGTCCCTGTCTGGTCCTCTGGGTCTGCAGGGTCGGTACTGTCTTTCTCGCTTCAAGATGAAGCCCGGCGTATTCAGGCATCTTTTCATAGATTTTATTCTGCCCAATCTTCTTTTTGACTCGGATTAGATGCTTGTCCAATTTCTTGAGTTCATTCAGAATCAAGTTTACACTTATGCTGGGATAATCGGTCTTGAGCTCGTTCGTAATGTTGTGAGCAGTATTTCGGCCGTTTACTCTCTTATAGACATCTCTTCGGAGTTGTGATCTTCCGAGAAAACTCATGCCTGTTTCAATGAGCTCTTCTCTACTTTCCATAGTATCACGTTATGTTCAGGATCTATTCGGGGCGTTGGTCAGTGAGGTCGTCTGATGTCTTGTCTTAACCCTCTTGGTACGCGCTTTACCTACGCTCTTCTTCCTTCTATGTATAGCCTGGTCGATCGCGTTCTTGTTAGAACCAAGCATTTGCCCTATTTTTGTTGAAGACAGTCCAGCGTCGTGGAGCATCCAAGCTCGTTCGTCATTCGAGAGACCTTTACAAGCGTCAAGAGCAGTTAGTCTTATGAGCAAGTCAATTTTCTTCATTATCATGTTGAATTGTTCTTCTTCCACGGACTGAACCCCTCTTTCGTGATTTGTGGAGTAATAACCTGACGGCGTTGGGCGTAGTGCCCAAGATCTCGGCGATTTCGAATGGCTTGAACTGTTTAGTCAACAACTTCGCTTGAGCGTTTCTTTCCTTGTTTGTTGAAGCTACGGCAGCTATCAATAAATCAAGTTTGCGACTTATTTCATTGAGTAATTCAAGCTCTGTCTTTTCCTTCTTTTTCACCATCTAGATTACCCTCTCATAGTACCTTATCTTCCCGACTCTTTCTTCAGCGATCAATCCTGCTTCTTGAAGCTGGGAAATAGACTGACTCACCAGTGAAATTGACTTACCAAGGCTTTCAGCGATTTCGGAAACGCTGTGCTTTCCGTCGCAGAGTTTGTAGATATTCCGACGTAGCTTTGATTTGGAAAGTAATTCGGCCTTCGTGGCCTCGATCGTCGTCTTTTGGCCCATTTTCATGATACTTAGAAGGTCGTCAAGCTTGTCCAGCTTCGCGTTCATGTCATTCAATACTTGGAGTATTTTCTTTAGTGTGTCATCTTCCAATTCGGTCACCTGACTTCAAAAAGCCTGAGGGGCAGTACCTCTGCACCGCTCTTTCGTCTGAAGATTATTCCAAGCTTTGCCCATTTCTCAATAGCAACTGTAAGCGAGGGTTGCGCAATGCCAACTCTTGACGCAATTTTGGTAATCGTTGTATGGCCGTCACAGAGATTGTATGCTTTCAGAATCTGAGCTGGCTTCTTGCTTCCTTTCACTATTAGCGCTTTGAGCTCGTCGTTCTCAAATGCTATTCTACCTAGAAGCGATATTATGAGTTCATTTTGTCTGACTATTTCGTCTGTCTCTTCGCTCGGCATTGAAGTCACTTTAGTCATTTAACATTAAATGGCTAAAGTATATATCCTTATTGTCAGTGCGACGTTGTGGAGCATGTAGGACTTACGACGTTTGACTCTTGTAAAGAAGGGTCGCAACCTTGTTTCCTTGGAGTTGCTTGTGGGCTCACAAATGCGAACCCCATCTCTAAAGGGTGGCTAAAACTGCGTCAATTTGATTGATGGCAAGACGCACTTTGTGCTCGTCTTCAAACAGAGCATCGTCAAGGAATAAGTCGGAAAGCTCGATTGTCGATATCATAGGATAGCACGTATAGGCTTGGAGAAGCCGCTTCATCAACCAAGCCTTCCCCAGTCCGCGAATTCCGAGAGTCTTGGATTGCAATGAGGACAAGTTCGAACTTTCGTGTCTCGCCTCATCCATCTCCTTGCTGAACGAGACGAGTTTGTCCCTAAGTACAATCAGGTGAAGTTTTGCTTCTTCCCCACGCAGATGAATTCGTGACAAAGCCCTGGATGACCCTGTTCTTACATAAGTGTACCACGAAACGCCGAGACCAAGCAGAGCGATAACTATGGTTGCTACAGTTAGAATACTCGACAACGGCTCTCCGATGGCTTCGGAGGATACACCGGCAAAACCATAAACGGCTGCGATGAGGGTCAGAGAATTCATTGAATCATGACGAGCACTGAGAATACCATCCTCCAATTCCGACATTCGTCTTCAGAACTGAAGTTCATATTTTCTCCTATTTTCATCTTTCGCATGGAGAACATCATCATGATGATGGTTGCTGATTTTCGGAAAGAATTTATTGCAACATCAGAATGGAATCCAAATGTAAGTGGTCGAAAGTGGATAGCAGCCAAGGGCACAAGGCAACTATTGCGTTCCTCATTGGAACCATTGCTTATGTCGCCGTGTTTGCTTCACAGCCCCAGATACTCGCTACGATACTCGCAGAGCATTCGCCGACAATGGTTAAACTGATGGGAACGATGGCATTAGTCGACGACTTGGCACATTCGCCAAGTTCGACCCTTGCATATACCGTAGCGCAACTTGAATATGTCATAGCGCAGGTTGCCCTGATTTTCTTCCTGGCTACAGGTGCGATAGGGATCGTAACAGTCTGGCTAGATTTCTGTGAACGGATGCGTAAGCTTGGAAACTCCATAATTGATGGAATGTAAACGTCAGCCAACGAAGTCAGATGGAGATTATTCTGATTCCGACAACTTGTGAGGTCATATCCTATCGGCTCCACCTTCTAATCTTAGATAACGACAAGTCCTAAATTCCAGTAGCGAACCTAGTGAGGTCCGAACCAGGAAAAGCCATAGAATTAGCGGCCCTGTTCAAGCGACAATAATGTTACGGAACCCGGCGGGTCCGGACATTCTCCTCACGACGCGGTTTGCAAGCTCTCAAGACCGCAGATGAAACAACCTTGTTCTTATTTGGAAAGCTTAGTCAGTGAAATCAGTAACGAAATAAGCGCTAACAAAATTCCTATCGCAGTCAGGAACACGGATATCTTGAAAAATCTTGACGATTCTTGCAACATCGAAAGCGCATTGGTCGCATCAATCGCTGAGTTCTTTACACTTTCAACAGCTTTCTCGGGGTCAGACGAAAAGTAGTCGCGTGCATCTGCCATTTCTTTTCTCGCAAGGTCCAAGAGCCGATTTGCTTCATCGGTTGGTCCACTGACCGTAAAGGAAGATAATCTTTTTTCCAATTTGGCGATTTGTAAGGCGGACGCATCTGTCCAAGCCGCGTAAGCAGCTCTCCAGAGATGTCTGCGTATCTCGCTGGGTTTCTCGGATCCGCTAGTTACGTAAGTCATCAGATCATCCAATGCGTCTCGGAATGCGACGTGGATTCTGGGACTTGCTTTCAATGTATACTTTTCAGCATCAAAGACATGCCTTTTTACTTTGAAGTATAAGCCGCTCAGGTCACGAATCGCATTGACGGTCTCACCCAAATTTGTCCCCGGCTACGCAAGACCGATTCGTTTCCTTAAGAGGTACAAGTACACGTTAAGAGTCACTCGAACTGGCTTTCTTTTCTTGCCCATGAGATATTCGTCAACCATCTTCTGCTCTTTTTCTGAAACCCAAGCAAAACCAGAAACCCTAGAAACGGGAAAACCAGGAATTTCATAGTGAGCCGACGATATATCGGGATACTCAACCTTTATTCCCCACTTTCTTTCGTAATCGCTGAATGATAGTCCGTAGTCTCCTTCTTGTACGCTCGATCCTTTCTTCTCAGACATTTTCAACCCTCTAACGAAAGACACATTCTCAAAGCTTTCATCCGTTTTATTCCGTAAGACAAGACGCCAACTAGAGCCGTCACAGTCATCTCCAATCTTTGCCTGATCTCAAGTGTCTCTCAATGATCTCTCTTCCATGCTCGTTCATCGTTGTGTCTTTATCCACGCAGTGCTTCTTGAACTGCTTGAACAACCGCTTTGGAACTTCTATCGTAATTTTCGTCTTGGCCGAGCCTTTTCCGCCAGTTCTTCGTTTTGCCAGCCCAGCCACACTCAGTTATGAATTGATTGTCAGAGTATTTATCGGTTACTAATGAACTCGAGAAGCAGAATACGCGAAACACCGCCTTTACTTCCAGTGGAAATCTCGAGGAATCGGCAACACGAGTAACCGGATTTCAGGGTTCCTTCTCCGTTGATGTCGACAGAAGTTGGTAGTCTGACGATGCCTTCTGTAAGGTACACTGAGACAGACGGGCCTTCATAGATCGTCAGGCAACATGAATCCAAATGAGGCAGGCGTGGGCGTATGTGTGGAGTTTATCGGGGGCTTCAATGGAAGAACGGGACCGAGAAATGGCGATCTACAAATCGATGGGTGGGCGCTATCAAATACAATAGAAAAACCTGACAACCCCTAAATTCCACTTCCGTACCTAGTATAGTACCAGAGAATCCAAGAAATTAGCGAACCGCTCCTGACGACAAGAATATTACGGGTCCCTCCGGACCCGCCACATTCCTGTCGCTAGAATTGGTATCGTTTATTCTTTGGTTCTCTGTAAGTATCATGGAGATAACGAACCGCAATGCCGAAGCCAAAGACGGGTGCCAATCTAGCTGGTAGTTCTGTCAAGATATTCCGTGAGAGCGTGAAGTCTGATGAAACGTGGCGGCAGTATGAGAGGAATCTCATCCGTTTTCTGAGACGCTTTGGTTTTGAGACCGACGCCGATGCATTTCTTGATACAGCAAGATCTGACCCGAAGTGGGCTGAAGCAAGAATCATCGATTACATCCTTGAGCAAAAGGAGCGCGTGAGAAAAGGCGAGATTGTCTCAGGCACACTAACCAACTCCCGCAAACCAATCAGGCTTTTCCTTGAGATGAATGATCTCACGCTGAACTGGCTCAAGATCAACAAGACACTTCCACAGATGCAAAGATTCGCAAACGACCGATCTCCAACCGTCGATGAGATCCGGAAAATCATCCAGTACCCTGACATGAGAGTCGAGGTCATTGCGCTTGTTGCCTGCTCATCGGGAATTCGAGTCGGAGCTTGGGACTACCTCAAACTTGGCCACATCAAGCCTATAGAAAGAATTGGAAAAGTTGTCGCGTGCAGACTCACAGTTTATGCCGGTACGCCTGACGAATACATCACCTTCATCACCCCTGAAGCATATGCCTCCATTCGGAGATACTTGGGGTACCGTGAATACCATGGCGAGCAAATGACACCGAACTCCCCATTGCTGAGGCACGTGTTCAACACATCCAAGCCGATTGAAGAATGGAATGGCGTGGCCAGCAAACCGACTGCGCTGAAGCACAGCGCTGTGAAACGTCTGATTGAAAGAGTTCTGTGGCGCTACGGATTCAGAACCGAGAAGAAACGAAGACATGAATTCGCAATCGACCATGGATTTCGCAAGTTCTTCAAGACTAGAGCCGAACAGGTCATGAGGCCAATCAATGTCGAATGGCTGATGGGGCATTCGACCGGGATTTCGGATAGTTACTATCGACCTACCGAGAACGAGTTGCTTGACGACTACTTGAAGGCGGTACCTCTGCTAACAATTTCTGAGGTTGAGGAGGTTCGTCAGAAGAGTCAGCAGGAGAAGAAGGTTCTGGAAGAGAGACTAAATCGACTCGAAGCTTCCGTAGGTCTTCTAGTATCTCAGAAAGCAGAGCAGCTTCTTTCCTTGGCTGAGATCCGCAGACCGGACACTTCTCGCTGACCGTCAGACCTCACTCCGCGCTTCGGCTTCCAGCTTCTTTTCCTGAGGTATCTCTGGCTGAAGCGGATTAGCGTCGAGTTCAAACAAAAGAAGTTCAAGATCTTTGGCAGGCAAGTCATACGCTTCGTACAATTCAGGTCCAACTTTCATGTCGGGAGGAATTTCAGAAAAAGCGGCAGGCTCAGCCTCGACTCTGACCTCAACTGGATTTTCAAGGTCATGAGTTGCTGGTTCTGTGGATAGCGGCTCCTGCAGCTCGACGGATTCAGTCTCCTCCGCAAGCGTCTTTGGCTCGATCTCGTTTGCGACATGCGTTTTTTCTGCGGGTTGTTCCTGCTTGCTCTCCAGATACTTCTGCAAGTTTTCGTAGAATGCCCTGTCTATCTCATGCTCGGTAACAGGAGGATACAAGTCGGAATAACGCTCAGGGCTGTTCTCCTCTCTGACGAAGTGCGTCTCGATTTCTCTTGGAGGTTTCAATGGCGGCTCGCGTTCGTACTTGAAGTTGTGCGGCCTGACAATGCTTCTCGGCGTGTATGATCCACCGCTGCCCTTGATCCTCGGCAGGTATGGCGTTCTCTGAATGTTGCGATGGTAGCGTCGTGATTTCTTTCTCCTGTCCTTGTAATCAGCCAGTTTCTTCCACCTTTGTTCCGAAATGACGAGAAATCACGTTTGTTCCGCTCTCGGCGAGTTAGTACCGGACGTTCCGGGGCTATTCTTTGTACTATTTTCACTCAGGAATTCACTTGCTTTTTTCACGATGATTTTCTTGTTTGCAGGATGAGTCTTCAGTACGTTGAGACCATCCTGCAATGTCTTCTCATCCTTGACCAGTATCACGAGCTCGTCAAGCTCCTCTATCCCTTCCAGTTTCGCCTCGACGTCTGTCGTCGTCAGCTCGATCTCGATCCCGATCTTTCGGCTTCTATCCACCACCAGGAGGTCCAGCCTTCTTCCAGATTGCAGCCTCTTTTCGATCACAGCTTCGCAGCCTTTCTTTCGGAAGGCGTATGCTAGAAGCACTTGGTAGAGCGAATGCTCGAACCCAACATGCCCAATCTTCTTCCACAGGCTGACGTCATGCCCGACGTTTGCCAGCAGGTTCTGCGCCTCGTCGGTGGGGATGAGGAACTTCACCGGCCTGAACCTGCCTAGAGGAATGGCAAGGCTGGCAATAAGCTTCTGTTCGGCAAGCTCGCTTATTGCGGCCTCCATTCTTCTGCCAGACACCTTCAACGAATAGCATCTCGACCTTATGCCCATGAATGGATGGCCGCATATGTTGACCATTAGGTCCCATGCGTCGGAGGAAAGCTGCGGTGTCACGACGCGCGGAGTCCCAAGAACCACGCTTGTTCTTCTGATATGCACTTTCTCCCGCATCTCATCTAATTGTGAGATGAAATTCTTCATACGGTCTTGTAGTTCCTCATCCGACATGTCTTTCGGAATTGGAAAATCCTCGGCCTTAACGAGAAACGGCTTGCTTCCGGCCCTCTTGACAAGCCAGACTCCACGCTCCCCGATCTTGGCCAGCTCCTCTCTTTCTTCGTCATCGAGATTCAGCGAAGTGGCAATTGCTTCGATGTCCTCGCCTTCGGACAGGTAGCCAACGAATTTCGTGCGCAGGTTGCTCATCAGGCTGTGAGTCATGCGAGAGGGCTCTTGGGCGGCGCAAAGCAAGCCCTCTTTGTAGTCGCGGATTATCTGAGGCACGGTGTCGATGAACGGTATGCCAAGTTCGGTAGTTGTTTCGCGGAACTGCCTGCCCTTGAAGAAGAACCTGCTTGCCTCGTCGAACACAAGCAGATGCGATATCCTGCCTCTGTGGCCGTTCGCAAGCCTGTAGCTGAATATCCAAGCCAGAAAGAGCTCGACAAGGAAGTTGGCCTCGTCCCTCCTTAAACCGTCAAGCTCGATCACGACATTTTCCTGCAGCAGCTTCTCAATCGGAAAACTTGTCTCGGTATCCAGCACATCTTTCAAAACAATCAGCATGCTAGCCAAACGATTGATGACGACTTCTCGATACTCGGAGAAACGACGGCCTGTTTCTTCATTGACAACGACAAGGTCGTGCAACTCCCTGAAAGTCGGATAGCCGCTCTGCTTCGAGTTGTACGCCTGCTGCATGAACTGCATCAGGTAGTTCTCTGAAGCATGAAACCAGCCGAATACGTGGGCCATTATGTCGGCCAGAAACGTCATCCAGTGAACAAGCTCGACGCCGGGCGGAGGTTGCAGCGGATTGATCTTCAGCCAATTCCATCTTACCACTTTCACATCGTACTTTCGCGACAGTCCTCGCAGGTCTCGCTTGAAGTCGAAAGCAATCCATGGTATCGGCTCCGACAATTCTGGCAGCTGAGTGAGTATGGTTGCAAGCAGTGTCGTCTTGCCTGAGTATGTGGCTGCGAAAATACCGGCATGCTGAAGGTCATCGATACCAATGGAAAAATCCTCGAACGCATTTTCGCCTTGAAGCACTCTGCCTATCTTGATCTGGCCTTGCTCCAAGAGTTGCGGGGCATAGAACCGGGGACTGTCTGAGAACAGAACCTTCGGGGCATGAGCTGCTACGAGGTCGTTCAGCAGTTCCTTCGAGCTTTCCCTTGCGTTGCCGTCGTTTTCAAGAAGATAGTCGAGCAGAACACCGTCAACAAGCGTCTGAGGAATTACGCGGTTGGCTTTGAGCAGAGTCCTCCTGACGCCGGTGACGTACTCGATGTCGTCTGTCATTCTTCGGAAAACATCCTTGCGGCTATCAGCGCGAAGACTATTGTCAGAAGTCCGGCAACGATGAGAAACGCTTCGAATGGCATGGCGAACCGATTCAAGACAGAGAAGGCCCAAGACAACACGCCGTAGCCTACTGCCAGAAGTCCGAGAACGATCAGTCCAGACACGATTGCTGTCCTAATCTCCATCTTCGCCTTCCTCGGTCAGGTTGCTCTCGACTTCCAGAACATCCTCGTCGCTTCCGTAGACCTTCCTATAGGCAAACAGTGCGCGCAGTCCGTCCGCGGTCACTTTCCTTTCCAGAAACGCGAGCATGCCTTTCGATTCCACGAGCTTCAATTCCAGAAGAAGGGCGAGCGAACGCCTCACAACGTCCTTTGGGATTCTTGTGACCTCGGAAATTCTGCTGCGCGAGCGGATGCCCGACTCGATGCATAGCAGAACCTTGAACGTATTGGCTGAGAGCGGCAGGATTTCCATCAAGCAGGCACGGCAATACGGTCGTCCATCCAGCTTGGCAGCGCATTCATCACACAGCTTCGCCCGGCAGGATTTGCACATCACGAACTCGTCTAGCGGATAACTTCCGCAATAGTCGCATGTGACGAGGAAAGTTGTTTTCTCGAACTTACCTTCCGTGTTAGTTCCCAACCTCTTGCCACCTAGGAACCCTCTCCTCTCGGAAACTGCGTGCTCTTCGATTAACGGCCTGTCCTCATCCGTTACCATTCTTCATCACACTCCTCGTCGATTTCAGAACTCCATCTACCCACGGTGCGAATTGCGAAGATGACGACCAATACCGCGAAGATTACTGGAAAGACGAATATGAGAAACAACCCAGCGAAGAAGAGAACTCCCATGAAAACGAGCGCATCAACGAAGATGCAGCGAATGCTGGTCATTTGCTGTCACGCACATCAATGTTCAATACAAGCCCTACAAACCGTCACGCCATTCAATTGAATCAGGCATGCATCACAGTTCGTAGCACCACAACAACATACGGAAGCCTCTTCGGGACTTAGCCTTCTTCCGCAACTATAGCAGAAGTGGAGGCCGACCGCTGCTTCCGGCGTTCGCGCCAATATAGCGACAGGGACAGGTAAAATTCTCCGGTCACATGTTGTCATGGCGATTCACTCATGAGACTCAAATTCGCACTCCGCTGAATCGAGTGATGCTACTGAAGCGAAAGTCAACAATGCGACGAAGAACATGACCACGGCAATGCCAGCGAAAACGTTCCGATCGCTGAACGGTATGACACCTAATGCGATGCCGATAATGAGGCCGAGAATGCCGAGGATGCCAACTGCTAACGCTGGAATAGGTGAGGACTCGCCCAAATCTTAGCACCCTGCGTTGAATGCCCTTTTCAGAAAGGCGATGAAGTCTGCGAATATTCTGTCTAGGAACCTAGCTCGGCGGTTGTCGATTCGAACCACCCACACGACAGCGTTGCTTCTTTCGTAGCGATCGATTTTCAGTTCGCCACGCTGCTCAAGTGCTCCTGTCATAGCCCTCATCATCGGCTTGAGCGTCTCCGAGTAAGTCAAGTAGTCCTCGTCGTCTTCATCCTCTTCTTCCTCACTTTCATTCTGTTCCGTGATTCGATTGCGCTTCAGTAGGCGCTGGAACGAAACCCGAGAGTCGTTCTCGAACATGCATTCGTCGTCTGCCGGGAATTTCTCGTGCTGCCTGAAGATGTCTTGCAGTATGCTTCGTGTGTGCTTGTTCGATGTGCGCTTGATTCGTATGCTCAAGTCTTTTTCGTCCGTCATTGCTCCTCGCTTCCCGAGCGCCTGAATTCTACAGAGATTGACTCTTCCTGATCCGCGTGATACAAACCACCCAAGATTTTTCGATGTCGTCGTTGGTGCTGTGTTCCCTTCCCTAGAGTAATTGTCTGGTCTGACAAGACTACTCGTGCAACGTTTCCAAGTTCCGTCTTCGTCAATGCATTCCTAGCTGTGAAGAGTCTATCTTCAGTTTCGCGTTGCTTTTGTCTGAGCAATTCTTTTTGGAGTTCGGTCTGGTCATTGGCCTTCTTGATTGCGTCTTCGATTTCGTAGTAGACTCCACGCGCACGGATTCTTCTTTCAGGTTCTTGGTCTTGGGTGCTGTACTGCTCTTCTGTTTCCTCGACTTTCGGTTCTAGGAAAGGATACTTGGTTCGCTTCCTCTTGCGTTGAGTTACTAGAACTTCTTCGGACATGTTGTACCCTCTCACTCCATAACGGGAGGCCAGAGTTCGGATACATCGACAGTGAAGCAATTCCGGTATAGTTCACGCGTAGTCAGAATTTTGGAGCCACAAGTTTCACATTCGAAAAACGCTGCGCGGCGTTGTGGTAGTTCATTGACTCTAGTCGAGCAGAGCGGGCATCGAAGTGGGGTTGTTCCCGTTTCTGTGCTTCTGATTGATTCTTCAGTTGACATAGTGAATCAATTGCGACGCGCGGTTGTGAAGCGATTTAAGCTTGAACGACATAGTTTACAACTGTATCAATTAGTTGCAAAGGTGTAAGAGATTTGCAGTTTTGGAGTGATTGGATGGCAAAGAGATTGCTTGTGACATATGGATATCATCTTGGAGAGCATTTTGCTGAAAAGGTAGGAATTGAGTTCGCGAGATTGGATAGGCCGAATGTCGTAACTGCAAGAATTAGAGGGATCAGAGGAGACAATCGGCTGGCTCAGATGCGACGAGATATCGGAGCGAAATACTTGGTGGACTTACACGATGATTCAACCGCACCTCAACGTCTCAGGCCGAAAGAACTTCGCAGGGCTCTTATCGCAGAGAGGGAAGCCAACCCAAATGCGAGATACGATCTTGATGGGCACATGGGTTATGATCATGCCAATCGATTGTTGAAGCCGTTCGCTCAATATTGGAACGAGCGTCGGCGGCGTCCGTGAGTGTAGAGCAAGGGCTTGCGACTGCTATTATGAGCGCAACAATGAGAAGCCCTGCAGAAATCAGATAATCGGACTGGAATATTTCACTCTCATTGGCGAAACGAGTGTTAAGAAGGGTCTGGAGTTCCTAGCCGAGCTGAGCCGTTATTTACTCAAGGTTTCCTGAGACAATCTCCATGTATTCTCGAAAGAGTTTCGTGTAGCCATCAGCCGTAAATTCGAAATCGATTTGAGCGCGATTAGCACCGGGTACCCGGCGGGTATTCGCGTAACCACGTCTGACAAGTTTCATCATGAATCGGCGAGATCTATGGTACTCTAACGCGTGTCTCTTGGTTATCCCGTTCAAATTGAGCCAATCCTTTGATGACTGAGCTTCTCGCAAGAACGATTTCGCAATTGACAACTGGTCAACCGAACTTATGACTCCTGGAACTCGCTGAGACAAAGAGCTCTCAGTACAAGAGTCATTTCGGAGCTAAAATACGAATATGCAACTTTTCCGATCACGTTATTGCATAAGTAATTTAGAGAGGAATGTTTGATTACCGCGCAACGAAATTCCGTCCTATGGCAAAGCTTCCTTCGTGGAAATACCAATTCCGAGACCTTCACCTAGCTCGAACAGTTGGCGATATTTGCGCAGTGTTAACGGTCATGTCCCCGACGAGAGTGAAGATCCTCCGCCACATCTTGGTAGAAGGACAAAAAACCGCGTACAGCTTGGGGAAAGCTCTCAAGCTTCGGCCTTTCTTGGCGGGTAGGTCACTTACCTTTCTTCAAAGAGCAGGCCTAGTGAAGTTCGAGGAAGAGAAGCCGTGGAGAACTGGGAAGAAAACAAGGGTTTTTGGCTTGACTTTGCGAGGTTTCCTCGTCGGGATAAATTCCTATGGACACTTGTTCGAAGTAGATGAAACCTCAGGGTTTAAAGCGGCAGAAGAATGGCAAAAGCGTCTCCCTGGGCTACGGACAATTGCGGATGGGTTAGAAACAACAGCTCAGTTGTTCGTGAAGCTCAAGTCGTTGACTACCGGGAGAACTGTTGGGGAGGAAATTGAAAACGCCATTCAATTTCACGGCCATCTCATACCACTGATTTCCAGTAAATGGAATCTTTTCCGAGAAAACGGTGTTGATCACATAGCCAAGGCCAGTATGCTCGTGGCCTCGAATTGCCACGTCTTCTGGGGAGAGGCTGAAGATGAGTCAACATTACGCGGCATTGATGCGTTAGTCTACGAGAGGCTGAAGAAGGGTAACGCTCTACACCTGCTTGAAAAATTTCGCCAAGATGAGTTCACTACAAGTTTTCTCATGCTCGACATAGGCGCCGTCGATAAGAGGCACATCTTACCCTACCTGGAAGCTTCGATAGGCTCCGCAAGGTTTGATGTAGAAGTTACCAAATCAGAGCTTGCATCCTTCTGGTTTAGCGTCATCGCAAAGGACAAAGAACTCCGTGAAAGAGTTCTGCAATACGTCAGCTTGCGCGTTGATGCGCTGACCAATATCCGTCAGCTTCTAAGCTCTGCTAATAGCACCACCCTAAGTGGTGGTAAAACATCATAAACATCCCACGACAACATTTCCTAATGAAAGCTTGCGAAAAGCTCGTCGTAGCTCTGTTGTTACTTCAACTTGACCAGGCCGTACTAAGAAAGACGTTAGAGGAATTAGGAGTCCTCACTTAGCAAGTCTAGGTGGGGAGTAAGCTTTGATCAGCGTGAGTAACTCTGACACATTGTTCAGAATGGCAAACGGGTTCTCCGCCTGCAGCAACCTGAGGCTTTGAGCTCCAGACAACACAGCTACAGCGAGAATTCCCGCTTGGCGGCCTTCTCGAATGTCATTCGCTGTATCCCCTACATAAAGACAGTTTCCAATTTCTTGGACTTCTAGCTTCGCAAGAACAAACTTGATAGCCTCTGCCTTTCGCAAACCAAGATCCCCGCTTACATGCGCATCAAAAATGTCATGAAGAATATACTTATCCAAATAGCCTATGACAGCGTCTTCGCTGTTGTTCGTAACGAGCGCAAGCCGAATTCCCATGTCCTTCAACTCGAAAAGGCATTCGATTGCGCCGGGAATGGGTCTCGCGTGCTTCTTTCTGAAACGCTCGTGTGACCACCTTACGTACCTGAAGGCAAAACTTTGGGAATCGCCATGACGCTTGACTTCCTCAGGTAAGTACGTGAGGATGGCGTCTCTATGATTCATTTCACAGACAACTGGGAGCACCTCCTCACTCGGAGCGGTGCCGTATCCAAAAATCGCACGAAGATTTTCAATCGTTTTGTAAGCAGCTTCCATAGTGTCTTCTAGGGTCCCATCGAGATCAAACAAGACAGCTTTCCATTTGAGAAGGACTGATAGCTCCATGATACTGCAATTCCAGAAATACCTCATTAACTTGTCGTAACAAATGTGAGAATGAGGGAGCCGAGCAAAGCGTAGGAAATGAACGAAGCGGTCTCGTGAGGGCCGTCGTATAGTGAGTTGATGGGAACACATATCAGGACGTCGAAAGATAGGACATAGCATTTACCCACGAAACAATGCCACACACTACGCGATAAATTCTTTAGTTTCACTTCCTCTTGTATTGTTGCAGGCTTCACGTCCCGCGGTGAGTCTTTGTTTGACGACAGATGCAAACTTTTCACGGACGGCAGTGAGAGCGAAGACTGCGAAGAGAATTCTTACAGAGGAAGTTCGACGATCGTTAGACAAGGCTCGCTTTCAACTAGACGAGAGGCTCATAGCTAAAGCAGACCGCCACCTTACGGAAATAGAGGAAGCCGCGAAGAACAGAGATAAGTGGCGTACCGATCTAGCTAGGCCCGGAGAAGACTCGGGCGATCAATTACAAAGGGTGACCGCAGAGCTTGTTTATCTTGAATCAAGAGTCAAGTCAGCGAAGGCTGAGCTTCATCTCAGCGGTTGAGAAAGTATTGGATTTCGTTACCAGTGGCCGAGTGCTCATTGACCCACAGCTAATCACTGCACTTTTGGTTGTTCTGGTGCTAGTGTTTATTGCTGAGTTTCACTATTTCGGCAGGTGGCTAACAGGATACCTAAGGAAGTAAGTGTTATGGCAATGATACCTCATGGTGGGTCTTCAGCAGCTCGCTGGATTCTTTTCGTAATTGGAGTCATTATTTTATTGTATGGAGTCGTTGCTATAATCGTTTCAGGAAACTTGGTCCCCAATTTTCTTTCTTCCCTGAGCTTGGTTAAGCTTGACACGCCCTTTGGTTCGGTTCAGACTGATGACCGCCAGTATGGTGCTGGGATACTGCTTGCATTCATAGGCTTGGTAGTGACCTTCGTTTCTTCTAGGATCTGAACTCTGCCGTTTGCTCAAAAGGTGCGATTCTGGTTTCAGTCTGCTTGAGTTTTTCGAAAAACAAGCACATACTCATGATTTCTCAGCGGATGCATTATTCCCTTAGCATGATCCTTCTTCGCCCTGTTCAAAGCCCAGAACGAAGGAAAGTACGTCTTGTTGATTATTACGTCGAAAAGCTGGAATCCGACAGTCTGACAGAGCTTGATAGTGTCTGCCGCTAGCGGAATCGTGAGCGAATTTCTCTTGATGTCCTTCACAACTACAACCATGAACTTTCCGGGAGCCAAGACTCGATAACATTCAGAATACACCTTCATCATTTGACTGAGATATGTGTGACCATAACGGAAATTGTCTATGTTGTCTGGCGAAGAAGTGTCGAGGAATCCCTTTCGCCGGATTCTGGAACTTGCAAACTTTTGCTTGAATTTGGGAGTAACACTTCCGTCTGCGTTGAATATGCTTCCTCCTTTGCCATGTTGCTCTCCGTACGGTGGGGAGAAAATTATCGAGTTAAACGTATTG
>Ga0315280_10004102_pt1 | contig 21797 bp, 19 predicted proteins | sample YL17G06_40_MG_FD_203697 | JGI IMG/M metagenome (GOLD analysis project Ga0315280, IMG submission 203697) | Sediment microbial communities from Yellowstone Lake, YNP, Wyoming, USA - YL17G06_40 | ecosystem: Environmental > Aquatic > Freshwater > Lake > Sediment | place: USA: Wyoming | collected...
CATGGGCACGGCATTGCAAGAAAAGAGGCGAGGGATATTGGCCTCGCCATAATTGACCCTGATGATAAAACAGAAGACTCAATGTGGAAGCTGTATTTGAAATATGAAGGCTTCCTAAAGCTAACCGATCCTATTTATCCCGAGATTGAACTGGCAAGTGACGAGAACAAGACCTTGCCAAATTTGCCTGTGGCTGTAATAGAAAGCGTCAAGAAATTACACGTACACAGGGCCAATGTTGACCTGATGAAAAACCGCCAAGTTCCTCAATCGCCACAGATCAATCTCAATTTTAATCTAGGATTTCCGCCGAATGTTGACCCTACGCAAATTCCCAAACAAATTCAACAGATCCTACAGCAATTAATGGCGCAGATTTCTCAAAACATTACTCAACTGGTTCAACAAGAAATAATCAGACAATCTCCAATAATAGGTGTCTCAGGCAAAGTTTTTGGAGGTAAATGGTATGAGGAGAGATAAGCAGAACAGCGATGCAGGACCGAAAGTCAAGGTGTCTCTAAAAATACTACCTTTCGGGAGCATAAGCTATGAAATTACAAGTTCGCAATCGCCTGCTGAAGAAAAAGAGTCAGAAGGTCCGAGGTACGTTCAACCCTTAACCACGAATGTTGAGAGAGTCGAAATCCACTATGAAGGAGGCGAGACTTATTTGGTTCCTAAGACCACCGCTGGCATATAGGACGAGGGCCTTCGCGCCGTGTCCCCCAAAACCCCTGTCTCCTAAAAAGGGAATTTGGCATGGGCAAGAAAACCATGAACGTCGTACATAGCTATGATAAAGCCGAAATGTGCAATATGCCTGAATTGCTGGAGACAAGAACAAGGTGTATTCTATGACGTCCCTGAGTATCACGAAAGTTCGTGATGACATATCCGAATACGCCGATCAGGTAAAGCATCACGGCCAGCGTATCATTGTCAAGAGGAATGGCAAACCTGCCTTTGCAATGGTGCCGGTCGAAGATGCAGAACTGCTCGAAGCCCTCGAAGACGAGATGGACATCGCGGCGGCGAAAAAAGCCCTGCGAAAAGGCAAGTTTACCTCTTGGGAACAGGTCAAAAAGAAACTCCGCCTGTAGTCAATGGCATACAAAATCCACATCGCAGCGGAGGCTGAGAGGATGCTGATCTCGCTGCCGAGAAAAATCCAGCGTCAAATCTCCGAGAAGATCGATATGCTGGCGCAGAATCCTCGTCCGCCAGGCGTCAAAAAACTCAAAGGCTTGGCGGACCTTTATCGCATTGGCTCAGGCGATTACCGCATCGTGTTTCGGATACAGCATAAGAAACTTCTCGTGCTGGTCGTGCGAATCGGCCACCGGAGCGACATCTACCAAAACTTGTTCTGATAATGCCGGAACAAGAAAGCCGGGTCCGTCGCCGTGCCGGCGACGGCTAAACGTGGACCTTGCTAAAATCACATTCAAACCGTGGAAACTAAAACTATGGCAAATACAATTATGGACTCCTGCTTGCGCAGGAATGACAGAGGAAGTGACATTGAAAGGGCGTCGGACATTTATTCACTTCTTCGGCGGACCCGGCCAAAAAACAGGCAGGACTTGAAAAACTACGTCAAGGTCTTTTTAGGCATCGATGTGCCGGATAAAAGAATTTGTCCGGAGCACAACAGCCCAATGGACTACCTCTGGCACACCTTCTCCGCGGACTTTCCCGATTCACGAGTCACAAGTCACGATCCACGAGAGACGAATGCGGATTGCATCATCTGGGCGAACCGCACGGGCGGAAAAACACAACTGGCGGCCATCGCCACGCTTTTGGACTGCGTCTTTAAGCCGAACTGCCAGGTGCGAATCCTGGCCGGCTCAGGCGAACAGGCAGGCAAAATGTACCAATACCTGACACACTTTCTCCAAAAAGGCTTCGAGCAGACCCTTGCCGGACCGGTGCTGAAGGAAAAATGCCAATTTATCAACAATGTTGCAGTCGAGGTCCTGACGCAATCGCAAAGCAGCGTTCGCGGCCAGCACACCCAGAAACTCCGCTGTGACGAGGTCGAGCTTTTCGACCAGGATATTTTCGCAGCGGCAAAGTTCACCACGCAGAGCACAGAAAATCTTGTCGCGGCGATGGAGCTAATCAGCACGATGCACCGGCCATACGGCTTGATGCAAAAAGTGGTCGCCTTGGCGCCGCAATTCGGAACGCCCGTCTTTAAGTGGTGCGTATGGGAGGTGATTGAAAAGTGCACCGACAGAAATTGCTCGCAGTGTCCCCTGATTGATGACTGCCAGGGCAGGGCGAAAAACGCCTGTGGTTATTTGAAGATCGACGACTGCATAACGGCGATGCGCCGCTCAAGTCGAGCCGGCTTCGAAGCGGAGATGCTCTGCAAAAAACCTTCGCTGGAGAATGTGGTCTTCAATGAGTTCGACCCGGCTGTGCACGTGCAGGCGGTCGATTATGATCCGAATCTGCCGCTTTATCGGGCGATGGATTTCGGCTTTGTGAATCCGTTCGTGTGCCTGTGGATTCAGGTCGATGGCGGCGGCGTTGTGCGGGTGATTGACGAATACGTTCGAGCACGGGCCACGATTGATGTGCACGCCGCCGAGATTAAGAGCCGGACGCCCTGCCGAGAGGAGCAGGTGGCGGCTACTTTTTGCGACCCAGCAGGGGCGGGCGTCAACGATGTTACCGGCACAAGCATCGTTCGTGAATTGCGGGCGGCAGGGGTAGTGGTGCGCTACCGGCGGAGCGGCATTCTGGATGGGATTGAGTTTATTCGCCGGGCAATCCGCGATGGCCAGGGCAGGAGGTCGCTGGTGATTTCGCCGCGGTGCGTTCGGCTGATTGAGGCGCTGCAGTGTTATCATTATCCGCAGGACCTTGCCGCCGCTGGGGGCGAACTGCCGTTAAAAGACGGCGTCTACGACCACCCCATCGACGCTTTGCGCTATTTCTTCGTCAACTACAATCACCCCAGCCGCATCGCCACCAGGAGCTATTGACTACCGAAAGGCTGAATATTTAGCCCCCAGTTTTACTGGGGGTTTTTTCTTGCCCAAAAAGGTTTTGATAGGGTTTGTATCAGCCAGTCGCATTTGGTATTCTATCAGCAAACACTGAAAGCCTTCTCAGGCAGATGCTGTTAGAGGGAACGCCAATGTTCACAATCATTATGATAGTCGCGCTTGTGGGGCTGGCGACTGCGTGGGCAATTTACGGGTACTGCGAATATAAAGCCCGGCAGGAAGAAAAGAAGCAGCCAAAGCAAGTCTCGGAACGGCTGCAGAAGAGCAGAAGCGAAGTCGTTGATTGGGCAAGAAAATTGGCAGAATACAAGCCGCCCGTACCCAAGAAACCCGCCGAACATGACAAAGATGTAGATGCGTAAATGCGTAAATGCGTAGATGCGTAGGTGCGTTAACGCGTCAACGCTCCAACGGTCCAACGCAACGCGAGGATAAAAATGGCTGAGAAGTTTATGTCGGAAGATTTCCTATTGCAGAATAAAACCGCTCGGATTCTCTACCACGAGCACGCTGAGAAAATGCCCATCTACGACTACCACTGTCACCTGCCGGCTAAGCAAATAGCCGACGACCATCGCTTCGACAACCTTACCCAGGCCTGGCTCTACGGCGACCACTACAAATGGCGGGCAATGAGAACAAACGGCGTGCCGGAACGATACATAACCGGCTGTGCCGGCGATTACGAAAAGTTCGAGAAATGGGCACACACCGTCCCTTACTGTCTGCGTAATCCGCTCTATCACTGGACGCACTTGGAGCTGAAAAGATACTTCGGCATAAAAGACAAACTGCTCGGCCCGGATACCGCCAAAGAAATCTACAAGGCATGCAGCGAAATGCTCAGAACGCCGGATTTTAGCGTCCGTAATCTCCTTAGCAAAATGAATGTCAAGCTAATCTGCACGACTGAGGACCCGCTCGACAGTCTGGAGCATCATAAAAAGATCGGGCAGGACGGCTTCCACATAAAAGTCCACACAGCCTGGCGGCCAGATAAGGCGATGGCAGTTGAAGATATTGCCGCCTTGAATAAGTGGATTGACGCCCTTGAAAAACTCTGCGATATGCAGATCAAAGATTACAGCTCTTATCTTGAAGCCCTAAAGAAACGCCACGACTATTTTCACGACAATGGCTGCCGGCTTTGCGACCACGGCCTGGAAACCGCATACGCCGAAGATTACACCGGCAAGGAAATCGAAAGAATCTTCAGCAAAATAAGGTCGGCAAAGGAGCTTGATGCTGCTGAGCGTATCAAATTCAAATCAGCGATGATGATCGAGTTTGCACAGATGGACTACGAGGCCGGCTGGGTTCAGCAGCTTCATCTCGGCGCTTTGAGAAACAACAACACTGCGTTGTTCAAGGCCCTCGGCCCAGACGTAGGATGCGATTCGATCGGCGATTTTGAGATAGCCAGACCGCTTTCAAGATTCCTCGACCGGCTGGACTCCAAAGGCAAATTGCCCAAGACTATTCTTTACAATCTGAATCCGCGGGATAATGCGCTCTTTGCCGCGATGGTGGGCAATTTCCAGGATGGCTCTGTGCCCGGCAAGATGCAATACGGCTCAGCCTGGTGGTTCCTCGACCAGAAAGACGGCATTGAAGAGCAGATTAAGGCGCTTTCAAATATGGGACTATTGAGCCGGTTCGTAGGTATGCTGACGGATTCGCGGAGTTTTCTGTCGTATCCGAGGCATGAATATTTCCGCCGGATACTCTGCAATATGCTTGGCAGCGATGTCGAAGCGGGACTTTTGCCCAGCGATTTGGGCCTGCTCGGTAAGATGGTCGAACACATCTGCTTTAACAACGCCAAGAACTATTTCCCGATGGAATTGGGTGATTGACAATTGACTATTGATTATCTACAATTTCTTCGGTATGACTGAGGCGGATGCCTCAGTGTACGATATACGACATACGATATACGCGATACGAAATTGGGTCGGTGCCCGAGTGGACAAAGGGGATGGGCTGTAAACCCATTGGCGTAAGCCTACGTTGGTTCGACTCCAACCCGGCCCAGTGCAGAGCAGGTATGCAGCGAGCTGCATACCCTACGCTCTTGCCATTGTTCACGCCAAGGTTTACAATTCCATCCCAGCCGTGTAGGGTATGCTGTGCATACCGAAAAACTATTTCGTGAAAGGGGCCAAAGATGGAACCGATCCTCCTTAGACCTGAAAAGGAACAAAGAACACTGTGGATTCTTTGCTGGGTTTTTTGGTTTATGGTTGGCCTGGTGACGCTAATAATATTGATGGTAGCTGCCGGCGGCAAAGCCGTCATCGTCTTAGGCATAATTCTGTGGGCAGAGCTAATCGCAATGCTGCTGACTTTGATTTGGATACCGGCCTTCTACGCGACTTTGCAATACGTGATCAACGGCGACGGTATTAGGGGAAATAGCGGCGTATTCTGGAAAAAGTATATCACCATTCCATTCACCAAAGTCACGAATCTTGATATTACCCAAGGGCCGCTGCAACGGATTTTTGACATCGGGACAATTCACATCCAAACAGCAGGCGCCAGCGGGCAGCAGACCGCAAAGGCGGAGCTCAGCTTGCTGGGAATAAGAAACCTCGAAGAGGTCAAGGAAAGTATCATGGAAAAAATTAGAGCCTACACGCTTTCCGGCCTCACCCAGCCCAGGCAGCCCGCGATCGACCAAGACAAAGAGCAGGTTTTTGACCGTATATTGAACGAGCTTGTGGCTATCCGCAAAGCACTTGAAAGCAAGAACCCTTGATCGAAGCGAGGTACGTTATGTCCGCAGATTTGAACCGCCGAAGTTTCTTAGAGCGTTCGGTTGTCGGGTCCGCAGCGGGCCTGTTGGGCCTGAGCCTGGAGGAAAAAGCCTTATTGGCAGAGTTGGCAAAGAAACCGGCTGAGCCAACGCCGAAAGAGTCTACCGAAGGTCTGCCAATGGGCAAAATCGGCAAGGTCAAAATTAGCCGGCTTATTTGCGGCGGCAATTTGATCAGCAGCTTTGCCCACAGTAGAGACCTGGAATACGTATCATCGCTGCTGCGGCAGTATTTTACCGATGAGAAGGTCATCGAGACCCTGCAGATATGCGAACAGACCGGCATCAATACCGCCATATTGAGGCTTGATGACCACTGTGTCAGAATTCTGGATAAATATTGGAATGAAAGGGGCGGCCAAATACAATGGATCGCGCAAATCAAGCCCGGCAAAGAAGACCTACAAACCTTCAAAGATGACATAAAAAGAGCCGTCGATAATGGTGCCATAGGCGCGTATATTCAGGGCGGCGTCGGAGATACTCTGGTCGAAAAAGGACGTGTTGACATGCTGGGGGAATCGCTTCGGTGTATTAAGGAAAATGGCGCGCTGGCAGGTGTGGGAGGACATCGTTTAGAAGTGCCCGTTGCGTGCGAGAAGGCGGGATTAGAGCCCGATTTTTATATGAAGACCTTGCATAGCCACAATTATTGGTCGGCCCAAAGGCAGCCGGAGCACGATAATATCTGGTGCACAAATCCGCAGGAAACTATTGAGTTTATGAAAGGCGTAAAAAGGCCGTGGATTGCCTTTAAGGTTTTAGCTGCTGGAGCCATCCAGCCGCAGGACGGCTTTAAGTTCGCTTACCAGAACGGCGCTGATTTTATCTGCGCGGGCATGTTTGATTTTCAGGTTAGAGAAGACGTAATAATCGCCCGCAACATCTTCTGGCGGCAACTTGATAGACAACGCCCGTGGCGAGGATGACACAAACCCGCGACAAGTGCGGCTGCAACCACCAATCGCAACGCTATTGTTTTTCCTTCGGCTTGAACAGGCCTTTCAGTCCCTTGGTAAGGTCTTCGGTCGTTTTTACAGCCCCCTTACCGACGTCTTTACCAGTTCCAAGAATCTCCTTGCCGAGCTCTGCGGTTTTGGCCAGCGTCGATTTCATCGTGTTGACCATATCATCAGGAAGGATGCCGGCCCCTTGTTCGGCGATGCCCTGTGCGATGGCTGCCAAAATCTTGCCGGATAACGCGGCTATATCCAGCTTTTCGTCGCTGCCGAGATTGGTCATTTTAATAGGCGCTAATTGCAGTGTCACTGTGTCGGCTTTTCCGGGCACAGGCAGTAGCTTGACCTTCACCGTGGTATTGGTGATTTCAAGATTATCTATGTGCAGCTTTTTGCCGGACGGCTGCTGAGCCGGCTCTTGTGTTTTGGGGGCGGACGGCATCGACTTTATTACGTCCTGGATATTGTTGCCAGAAACGCCTCTTTGCTCAAGAACTACCTGGGCGCCATCAAGTTTGATAGCTTTTATCTTGACCGTATCACTCAACAGCGACCGGATATAGACTTCTACCTGAGCTTGTTTTAGCTCCAGAAGTCTGGGGTGCTGGTAACCTGGCGGATTATCGACCATCAGATTCTGCATCGTCAGCTTGCCGCCCATAATCGACAGGTCAACCCCATCGACGCTTACCCCGACATTCAAGGCCTTTGTCGCGGCGGTGGCAATTCCGGCCTTTAAGGCCTTATCGGCAAACAAGCCAACCGCCGCCACCGCGATAGCGACTAAAACAACAATCACAAGCAGAACAATGCTGAGCACTTTTAACGGTTTTTTCATTTTGTCACCCTTTCGAACATTTCACTTATAATGTTCATGCAACTGCGCACACCGCAAGCATCAGGTCAACACAAACCGACATTTGCCATCATGTCGGTAGAAATATGCCGCAATTCAAGCCGGTTTTGTCGCTGTCTGACGCGTACGAACAAGGCGATTGACGACTTTTATCACCACGAAAATTGTAAAAGCCACAATCAGAAAATCAATAACGGTGTTTATGAACAGCCCGTATCTCAAAGTTACCGCAGGCAAAGCCTCGCCGGCAGCAGAGACGCTGGCCTTTTTGAGGACTAATTCCAGGTACTTGAAATCGACACCACCTAGAAGAACCCCTATCGGAGGCATTATTATGTCATTGACCAGCGATGTGATGATTTTGTTGAAGGCAGCCCCGATGACGATGCCGACGGCCATATCCACAGCGTTGCCCTTTACGGCAAATTCCTTGAATTCCTGCAAAAGTCCCATAGTCTCTCCTTAGATGTCCTCAGGAGTCCCGTTCTTTGCTTTTACCATCGCCGTGCCTGCTGACACGAATCCGCTAAAAGCTCCAGCCGACTCCGAGCATGTATTTCACATCCGTCTTGCCAGCGCCTACAGCAGGCGTTGAATCATAGTCGAAGATAACCTTGAAGTTCGCGAACATGTTTTTCAGAAAGGACGCCCGAAGCTCCGCCGTCGAGGTCAAATAGTAGTCCGAAAAGCTATCGATGCTCGGATAGTACGTCAGATCATTGATGAACGTCAACGCTTTATACAATTTCTTGTCAAAGTGGTAACCAAGCTGAACTGAGACTTCGGTGTTACTACCCGTCTGGTTGTCAAATCTCTCATACAGCGAAGCAAGGCCCGCTTCGGTCGAGAAGTTTATGTCCTCCGACTCGATCCACTGATAGCCGCCGCCGCCGCCGACCACCATTCGCCGGTCGAGCTCGGCCACACTATCCTTTTCGTATCGGGTGTCACCGTACACGTAAAGCTTCTTACTCACAAAGTAGTCGTACTTGAGTCTGGTGCGCCACCAGTGTTCGGTCGTCTTTTCCTCTCCGGTATCTGGGTCTTTCTGCTTGCCAAGTGCATAGTCCGCCTTTACGGTTATGCGGTCATTTTCGCTCCGACGACTCGTGTCCACGCTTACATTTTGACGTTCCGTAGAGGTATTGCCCCGAGTGGTGCTAAATCCGGCACTAAGCGCGCCGTGCCACTTGGGCGTGGGTTTTGCCGGCGGATTGATGGAAGTAATCTTGGTCAGATCAAACTCCTGGGCTGTTAGAGTCCCCGTGGCTCTTATGCCAATCCTGCCCGGAGCTGCACCACTTACGATGGCCTGCTTGATTACTGTGCTGTCACTGAAGTGAATCTCAATTGGCGCATCGCTGCTAAACGTCTGAACCTTGGACAAATCAATATTCAATTCCCCGTCCACATCGGATTCAAAGATCAGCTTTCCGTCCGTAAGCTGTTTAATCTTGCCCGTTAGACGGTCACCGTTGGTGAAAATCACTGTGTCACCAAAAGCCGGACCGCAACACTGCCATAGGCACAAGAGCACCACCGACAGACAAACGTAACGCATTTTGTTCTCCCTTCAATTCGCCCTTTTCCCCTAATCGCTTTCACGTATTATTTTTGCACCCACGGAATTCAGTCTCTCCTCGATTCTTTCGTAGCCGCGGTCGATGTGATAGACCCTGTTGACGGTGGTGGTTCCCTCGGCGGCAAGGCCCGCCAGCACCAGCGCAGCCGATGCCCGTAAGTCCGACGCCATAACGGGGGCGGCTATCAACTTCTTTACGCCCGCGACGATGACGGCTGGGCCTTCCTTGCGCAGATCGGCGGCCATCCGATTCAGCTCAGCAACGTGCATAAATCTGTCCGGGAAGATCTTCTCAACGATTATACTATTGCCCTGGGCAAGAGCCAAAAGAGCCATGAATTGTGCCTGCAAATCGGTTGGGAAACCCGGATATGGCTGGGTGGTAACGTCGGCAGGCTTAATCGGCCCATTGCCGGCAACGACACAACCATCGGTTGTCGGCTCGACGGTTACGCCGATGCCTCTGAGCCTGTCAACGACGGCCATCAGATGGTCTCCCCTGCAATGCCGCAGTCGCAACTGGCCGCCCGTTATGGCGGCGGCAACCATAAAGGTTCCAGCCTCGATTCGGTCGGGAATTATCTCGAATTCAGCCGGGTGCAACTGCTTGACGCCTTCAACGATTAGCCGAGGTGAGCCGATGCCGCTTATCCTGGCGCCCATTTTGTTAAGGCAGTCTGCCAGATTGGCAATCTCCGGCTCGCAGGCGGCGGATTCGATGGTAGTTCGCCCCTTTGCCAGTGTGGCGGCCATCAGGATATTTGCGGTTCCCAGGACGGTCGAGCCGAACGGGCCGCCCAGGAAGATGTCGCTGCCGGATAAACCCTTTGGCGCCTCGGCGACGATGTAGCCGTTTTTAAGAAATATCTTTGCACCGAGCTGGCACAGGCCTAATAAATGAAGGTTGACGGGTCTGTCGCCGATTGCGCAGCCGCCCGGCATTGAAACCTCCGCCCGACCGCAACGGGCAAGCAGTGGGCCGAGGATGCAAATACTTGCCCGCATCTTGCGCACAATTTCGTAATCGCCTACCGGATTGTCAACCACGGTGGCATCTACGCTCAAACGCTCATCCGGACCACGCTTGACCTGGCAGCCCAACTGCTCCAGCAACAGACTAAAGAGCGAAATATCGGAAAGGTTGGGTGCCGGCTGAAGTGTAGATTCGCCGCCGGCTAAGATCGAAGCAGCCATTATCGGCAGGCAGGCGTTCTTTGCGGCTCTTATGTTGACTTCGCCTGAGAGTTGAACCGGTCCTTCGATGCGAAATATATCCATAAACTGATTTACAACTGAACTTTTGCAAAATTGAGATTAGGCACACTTTGAAAAGGAAAAATTTGTTGTCTTATTTTTCCTTTTCAAACATTAACTATTTGATAGATAATTACTTAGCTCTATTATTTGAGGAAATCAAGAAACGGATTTCCTTAAATAATATGTGCCTAATCTCCATTTTGCAAAACTCTTGTTACAATTCACGATTTATGATTGTCAACCGAAGAAATCGTAAATAGTCAATAGCAAATAGTCAATGCTGAAGGACTACATAACAGTAGAAAATGTTGCCTGTGGGGCTGGGATACTATTATTTGGCGCCTGGCTGCTACGAACATCTTTGGGCAGAAATGCTTTAGCGGATTGCCCGCCTCGGCGCAATAATATGCCTTTTTATCTGCCCTTTGTGCCGCTATTTGTCTGGTTTGTGGGGGCCTCGCTGGCGGTATCGCTGACCAGAAAACTGCTGGGCCACCTGGAGGACTGGCAAGGTGCTTTTGTCGATAATCTGGTTCTCGGCATCGGCGCAGCGGCAACAATAGCGGTGATTGTCTTTTTAGCCAGGGCAAGTTTTGCCCGGCGATTGAAGGGCTTCGGCCTAAACGTAAGAAGAATTCACAGAGACTTTTTCGCCGCACCGCTGTTACTGCTGGCCGTTTGGCCGCTGCTGTTGGCGGCGATAATACTGACCACGTATGTTGGCCGACTTATATGGGGGCCGCAATACCAAATCCAACCGCATACCCAGCTTGAGCTGATAACGAGCCATTCACAGTTGTCGCTGCGGATTCTGGTCGTTGTCGTGGCGACGGTCTGTGCGCCGCTGCTGGAAGAGATGTTGTTTCGAGGGCTGTTTCAAACAATGGTGCGCTGCCGTTTGGAAATTCTAAATTCTAAATTCGAAATTCGAAATTCCACATGGCAGGCGGTCGCGATAAGCTCTATCGTATTTGCGATTGCGCACCAGAATCCCGCACATTGGCCGGCCCTACTATTATTGGGAGCATGTCTAGGCTATGCGTATGAAAAGACCGGCTCTTTGTTTCGCCCAATCTTCATCCACGCACTTTTCAACGCCCTTACCATAACGGCAGTTCTAAGCCAGTAAGAACTGTCGCCCGTCACTCGTCGCTCGGGTCACGGGTCACGAGCGACAGGCCACCCGTCAATCTTTTGACTGGGCGGTAATCTTGGCCATCTCATCTTGCGTGAATCGGCTGTTGGCAGGCGGGCCGGGTTCCCAGGACCGTTCGAGCTTGCTCGGATGAATCTGAGCAATCGGGATAGCGAAAACATCCTGACCGGCAGCATCCTTCATCACCGCGCCGCCCGAACGCTTAATAGCCTCACGAACAAGTTTTTCGCAGACCTTCACCAGCGTCGGGAAGTTGTACGGCGTGTGGCTAAATTTGCCCTCCGGGTTCAGAGCGGATTTGAATTTATCCGGCAGCTTTTCGTAGCCGATGGTCGTAAAAAGTATGCCGCCTGAGTTGGCAGGGTTGCAGTCGGAGTCCTGACCGCAGCGGGTCGAGATGGTGATGGTCTTATCCGGGTCGCCCTTGCCGTAGAGTAGGCCCAGCACGATGTATGCACCGTTGAGCTTGGCGTCGATGCTGAAGGCATCCTTTCCGCCCGGACCGCTGCATAGGCCGTGCGTGTACTTGGGGTCCTGGTGGTATTTCTTTTCTACCAAGTCCCAGGTTTTCTGCCAGTCGTCAGGATTCTGCTTGTACCAGGCCAGCACATCGCGGATACACTCGGCGTATTGGCTATTCTGTGGGATACATGCCAGACCCGCGCGGACGATTCTTTCCATGTCGCTTTCAAAGAAGGCCTCGGCGTACATTCCGCCCACGAACTGGCCGCCATAAAGGCCGTCGCCGTAATTCATCAGGCGACCGAATTTTTCGCCCAGTTCGATAACTACGTTCGGTAAACCGGGTGCAATCAGGCCTGCGTAGTCCGCCTCGATTTGGTAATCAATGTCGTCAGCATGTTTATTAAATTGAGGATGGCCTGAGTCGGGCGGAGCGATCCCTTTCCGTAAGTTATCTCGGCCAGCCTTGTTGGCGTGCCAGAGCGGATAGCCGCTATTGGCAAAATCTATGCCCGCCTGGCGAATCGAGCAGTCAAGGCCGTACTGCTCCAGCGTGCGCAAGAACGTCATCTCGACATAGATATCATCCTGGTTGAACTGGTTGATCATCTCTGGCCGCCAATTCGGCACGTTTGGTTCTGGTATAATTTTACCCGTCCAGCGGAACTCGGTCGGCCCGCCCCAGCCGACGCCGGCCATTTGTCCGATCCAGCCGCCCTTCATCTTATCGACATATTCTTTCACCGGCAGCACACGAACCTCACGCATGGCGTGCGCGGCCGAACCTAACGCTGCAAACGTAAACCCCAACACCATCAGCAAAAGTAACTTACGCATAAGAATAGTCCTTTCCGAGCCAGTTAATTATCGATTGTCAATCTTCAATTTTCAATTCTGCCACTCACCGGTTCCATTGCTCAAGCATCTGTTGAATTTTTTCCCGGTTCCAATTATCCGGTTTCGGATAATCCTGGTTGGCTTCCAGCTCCTCCAGCGAAGGCGTCTTCGAGGGGACACCATCAGGCGGCACTTCAGCGCCGGCAATCCATACCAGGCCGTTAAGGACAAGTTTGCGGAAGTCGTTGTGTGCCCAGCTCCAGTGCCAGTGTCCGCCGGTGAAGCCAAAACCTCGCCCACCACCTGGTCTTTCATACGCCCATGCCACGTGCTCCGGCATGCCCATCCGCGCACGGACGGTCGGATTGCCGCCGTGAGGATCGTCTTTCCCCTTACGCGTGCTGTCGGGCGGCACGGCAGTAAGAATCGGCGTTACATTTTTCATATCCTCCACGAAGCGCATGTGGTAGTACCACTCGTCATCTATCGCGAAAGGCTTGACGCCGCGGGTGATTGGATGCTCGGGCAGTTGTTTGAATTCCGCCTTCCAGTGCGGATTAACCGACCAGTACGTCTCGTAGTATCCGCCGATCCAATCAAGCAGATAGTTGCCGGGCTTACCCTTGGGCAGTTCTACCGCATAGTGAAGACAAGCGATGCCCACGCCCTTTTTCGCCAGCTTGTCCACTTCTTCAAGGTGGGATGATGCAACATGTCCGCCATCGCCATCGCAGAAAAATACGATCGCATCAGCATTATCTAAGGCGGTTGGGTCTTTGGGCCAGCCGTTCGTGTAGACTACCGCGTGGATATTGGGCATATTCTCGTTGAGCATTTTTGCCAGAAGTAAGCAGCCGGCGTTGTGCTCGTGGCTGCCATAACCGTGGCTGGCAGGGCCAGCGACGAGGACTACTTTTTTTCTATTTTCCATTTTCAGCCGCGCCAGTTGGATGTCCTTAAATTGAACCTTCATAGGCGGTCCGGCGTGCAACTGCAAAGCCAGCACACCCGACAGGTCCTGGTTGGCCTTGTCGTTGTCAATGACCTCGGCGGTGATTTTGCCGTTGAGCTTCAGGACAATGTGTGGGCCGCGGGCGATTATGTGATAATCGTTCCAGTCATCCTTTTTGATGTTTGCAAAAAACTCGGAAGAGTCACCGAACAAGGTGATGCTTTTTTTGCCGTCGGTATCGATGATGGTTTTTTGCCCGCGCTCGGCGAGCATCCCTCGGCCTTGCTCGTCATAAAGGGCGCCGGTGTACGTGCCGCCCCTGTCGATATCGGCCTGGTAGCCTGCGACATGGCCATCGGGCGGAACGCGGCTGCGAATCTGGATGCCGGAGTTCGCCGCGGGCGTTCCCTCGATACGGTACTTGAGCTTCAGCTCAAAGTCATCCAGCTCGCCTAATTGCCAGACCAGGAACTGATTTGATTTTACGGGATTCTCCTGCGTGGATTGAGCTGTGATTGCGCCGTCCTGGACGGACCAGTAGCTCATCTCTGGCGCCTTCCAGCCGCTGAGTGTTCTGCCATCGAAGATGGGCTTAAAACTGGGCTCCCCTGCCACGCAGAGGCCTGCGCCAAAACATAACAGGGTCAGCAAAATCGAAAATCGAAAACCGAAAATTGATAATTTTAGCATTTTCCTGCCTCTTTCCATTGTTTCCTCACGAATTTTAGCCCATATTTATAGACGTCTTGTTGTCTGGCGAAGAAGTCCCGCCAAACCTTGGTGGCGGCGGCAAGGTCCGGTAGTGCCCGCCCGAATGCCTCGATCACCAGCCAATCATTGTAACCGCTTGAGCGCAACGCCTTGAATGTACCCGGCCAGTCAATGTGTCCTTTGCCGGGCGTGCCGCGGTCGTTCTCGCTTATGTGCACGTGCTTGATCGCGCTTTTGTGCTTGCTGATGCAGCCGACCGGGTCCTTCTCTTCGATGTTGGCGTGAAAGGTATCGAATAGAACGCCCACGCTGCGATGATTGACGCGTTTAACGTAAGCTGCCGCGTCCGCCATCGTATTTAGGAAATAGCATTCGAACCGGTTTAAGAACTCCACCGCCAGGATCACGTTGGCTTTGGCAGCATATTCACCGGCTTTGCGATGCACCTGGGCCGCGTGCTTCTTTTCCTGTTCGGTGGGAGGTTTTCCGCTGAACATACCGAGCGGCTGATAAATAGGCCCGCACAGCACCTCTGAGCACATCGCCTGTGAGCAGTCAATCGCCCACTTTAGATACTCCACCGCCCCCTTGCGGCACTTGGCGTCGGCGCTAATTGGACTATGCTGCTCGTCCGGAATGACCGTCACCGAGGTGCAGCCAAGCCCATTATCTTTTATCGCTTTGCCGATTTTTTCAAAGTGTGCGGCATCCCCGCCAAATATAGGTATTTCGACGCCATCGTAGCCGACCTTTTTGAGAGTTTTCAGTAGCGGCAGGTGCTCTTTGGTTACGTGCGTTGTCCACAACAACATGTTAAATCCGACTTTCATTGGACTTACTCCTTCATTTATTTGTTGCCAGTTTTTGTGTCCGAGTTTCTGCCACGGCGGGAAGACCTGCGGCCCAGGCGCAGCCTCGCCTGAATAGTTCGGCGACATTCGGGTTGCTAATAGCCTTGGCGTCGTGACCCAGTGCACTATGGAAGACCCGGCCTTTGCCGTATTCAAATACGAACGCCATCGGATAATCTTTGCCATCCACTTTCGACTTAGCCGTCGCCAGCAGCTTGACGGGGCGGTCACCCGTAAGGCAAGTGTATAGCTCATCCTCGGTCTGGAACGATTTCATCCCGTGCGTTATCGGGTGGTCTGTGGCGGTAATGTCGACGCGGAAGGGTCCTTGTGGGTCGTGTGCCCTTGCCTTGGGGTCCCAGACTCGGCCGGCCAGGTTGACGAACTCGGGCCAATCCTGGAATGCGCCGCAGCCAAAATGCACAATGAACAGACCTTTGCCGCTGCGCACGAATTCGCGCAGATTGTTTCGTGCCGCATCTGCCGGCGCCGGCTGCTCCCAGTTCATAAAGTGCAGCACTATGACGTCATACCGTTGCAGTGCCGACGAATCCAGAAAGTGCGGGTCTTCGATAGTCCGCACCTGCAGTCTGGGGTCTTTGCCCAGCACCTCGGCCAGCACCGGAGCGGTCTGGCGCCAGTTGTGAGCAGGATGGTCGATGCCGGTGACGATCAACACCTGGGCGGCTTGTTTGTTGCCCGTCGCGGCCGGCGAACTTGCCCCTGTGAGAATTGCCGCCATGAAGCCTAACGCGACAAAGCTAACAGTAATCTTGCTGAAACTGAGCATGGCTCTGAGTCCTTACAGTTTAGAATTGACTATTTGTTATTTACTATTTATTATTCTGGCTCGTTGGCTACCCGATTGTCAATTTTCAATTTTGAATTGTCAATCTTGGATGTTCAATTGTCAAGAGCATAAGGGCGGCAACTATGAGCTTGCTAAATACAAAAGCACTGGCGGCATTGATGGCGACTATTCTGCTGGTCAGTCCGCCAGCGCGGAGCCAACTGCTCAAGATTCCCGAGGTGTCGCGAGACCAGGTTATTTGCTTTGCGCTGTACACTGCGCACAACAACATCCTGAAAATGACCGCCCAGTTATATCCGCTAAAAGAAGGCGAAGAAAGAAAAGTACGCCTCGAAATAAAGAAAGATGGAAAGTGGCAGCAAAAGGCCGATGCGCAGGTAATTGAGGATGGCTGGACGGCACACTTGCGAGTCGAGAACTGGGACTGCACAAAGGACATCGAATATCGTGTCGCTCATGGGAAAAATGCCTATTACACGGGCACGATTCGCAAAGACCCCGTTGATAAAGATGTTATCGTGGTGGCAGCTTTTACCGGCAACTCAATCTATCCAGCGCACGGGGGCGACATTGCGAAAACGGATATTGTTGAAAACATCAAAAAGATAAAGCCGGACCTTTTATTTTTCTCCGGCGACCAAGTCTACGACCACTTCAACCACTACGCATACTGGCTAAAATTCGGCAGAGATTTCGGCGAAATCATTCGCAACACGCCAACCGTGACGATTCCAGATGATCACGATGTAGGCCACGCCAACTTATGGGGTGCGGCAGGCAAGCTATCAAGTACCCGTGCCGGTCATGATGGCGGATATGCCGCCCCGGTAGAGTATGTGAAAATGGTCGAGCGGGCACAGACCAGTCATCTGCCCGACCCTTACGATGCAACGCCGGTGCTGAGGGGCATCGGCGTATATTACACCGCCCTGACGGTGGGCGGGGTGAGTTTTGCCATTATCGAGGACCGCAAGTTTAAATCAGGGCCGCAAGGGCTTGTTCCGCAACTGGGAACACGCCCCGATCATGTCACCGAGCCTAATTATGATCCCAAGAGCCTGGATGTGCCCGGCGCTGAACTGCTGGGCGAGCGTCAGCTTAAATTCCTGAGAGAATGGGCGGCGGACTGGCGCGGCTGCGATATGAAATGCGTGCTTTCGCAAACGCTGTTTGCCGGGGCGGCGCATCTGCACGGCAGCCGCGACTACCGCGTGTACGCTGACCTGGATTGCAACGGCTGGCCTCAGACCGGGCGGAACAAAGCCCTGAGCGAGATCCGCAAGGCATTTGCGTTTATGATATGCGGCGACCAGCACCTAGGCACGTTCATTCACCACGGCATCGACGACTGGAACGATGCCGGCTATTCTCTTTGCGTGCCGTCCATCGCAAATCTTTACTTACGCTGGTGGGCGCCTCTAGAGCCGGGCAAAAACCGCAAAGAAGGGATGCCCGAACATTTGGGCGAATTTCTCGATGGTCTGGGGAATAAAATTACTATGCTGGCGGTCGCCAATCCCGGCCCGGAAGAGAATAGCGATAAACTGACCACGCGGGCTGCGGGCTTCGGCATCGTCAAGTTCAGCAAAAAAACCAGGCAGATTACCGTCGAATGTTGGCCCAGGAACGTGGATGTCGTGGACCCGGGCGCCGAGCAATATCCGGGCTGGCCTGCGACCATCGGGCAGGAGGACAACTACGCCCGTAAGGCAACCGCATATCTGCCGACAATCGAGGTCAGCGGTATGACCAATCCTGTGGTGCAGGTTATCGATGAATCGAACAATGAGATCGTCTACACGCTCCGCATCACCGGCTCATCGTGCAGGCCCAAGGTCTTTAAGGATGGAAGCTACACTATCCGCGTAGGCCAGCAAGAAACCGGTCAGGTGAAAACTATCAGCGGCGTTCGGTCGCTGCCGCCCGACAAAAGCCAAGCACTCAAAATAGCACTGTGAAGGGTGTTACGTGAAGATAGTCTTGCGAAAGGTTCTCGGGGTAATTCTTATTATTTTGGGTTTTCTGGCCTTGATTACTCCTCTGACACCCGGGTCGTGGCTTATATTGGTGGGACTGGAAATTCTGGGCTTGCGACTCTTGTTGACGCGGAAGCTATCTTCTGCATCCCGCAGAGCGGGGTCCTTTCTAAATATCAAGCGACTATTTCGTGTTAGCTCTTTGCCGGCCAATCCGCCAGACCCGCCAGGAACGGGTCAGGCTAAGTCTGGGGATAGTCCGCCGCGGTCGGGGAGCTCACACTAACGGGGTGATTCATCCTCCAGAGGAGTTTTCTATGCCGAAACGCCAGGACATAAGGAAAGTGATGATTATCGGCTCCGGCCCCATTATCATCGGCCAGGCTTGTGAGTTTGACTATTCCGGCACGCAGGCGTGCAAGGCACTTCGCAAATTAGGCTACCAGATAGTGCTGGTCAACTCCAACCCGGCAACCATTATGACCGACCCGGGCATGGCGGACGTAACCTATATTGAGCCGCTCGACCTGGAAACTATGACAAAAATCGTCGAGAAAGAACGCCCCGACGCACTGCTACCCAATCTTGGCGGCCAGACCGGCCTGAATCTTTCCTCGGAGCTTGCCCGCGCAGGCGTGCTCGAAAAGTACGGCGTCAAGGTCATCGGCGTTGAGGTGGATGCCATCGAGCGCGGCGAAGACCGCGTCGTCTTCAAGGAGACGATGAACAAGCTCAGTATCGATATGCCCAAAAGTGGCCCGGCCTACAGCGTGGAAGAGGCTGAGAAGATTGCTGACGAACTTGGTTACCCGGTCGTCATTCGCCCGGCTTACTGTTTAGGTGGGACTGGCGGTGGTGCGGTATTTAATGTCGAGGAGCTACGCACGGTCGCCGCTCGCGGGCTTTCAGCAAGTATTGTTCATCAAGTCCTTGTCGAAGAGTCCGTCCTGGGGTGGGAGGAGCTGGAACTTGAGGTCGTACGCGACGCGAAGGGACAGAAAATCACTGTTTGTTTCATTGAAAATGTCGACCCGATGGGTGTGCATACCGGAGATTCATACTGCACAGCTCCAATGCTGACAATCGACCAGGAACTACAGAAGCAACTGCAGAAACATTCTTACGATATTGTCGATGCTATCGAGGTCATAGGCGGCACAAACATTCAGTTCGCCCACGACCCTGAGACGGGCCGAGTAGTCGTTATAGAGATAAACCCGAGGACTTCTCGCTCGTCCGCACTTGCCTCCAAAGCAACCGGCTTTCCAATCGCCTTTGTTTCTTCGCTGCTGGCTGGAGGTCTTACGCTCGACGAGATACCGTACTGGAGAGAGGGAACGCTGGAGAAATATACGCCGTCGGGAGACTACGTAGTCGTCAAATTTGCCCGCTGGGCGTTCGAAAAGTTCAGAGGCGTTGAAGATAAGCTCGGCACGCAAATGCGGGCGGTCGGCGAGGTGATGAGTATCGGTAAAAACTACAAAGAAGCCTTTCAAAAGGCTATTCGCTCGCTCGAGATCGGCCGATATGGCCTGGGCTTTGCAAAGAATTTCAACAAGCTGCCGCTCGATGAGCTTCTCAAACTTCTGACATTTGCGACAAGTGAGCGGCAATTCGTTATGTATGAAGCCCTGCGCAAGGGCACCAGCATACAAGCTCTCTATGAGAAGACACGCATAAAACACTACTTCATCGAACAGATGGCGCAGCTCGTTGCGATGGAGGAGAAGATTCTAAAATATAAGGGCAAAAAATTGCCTGACAAGCTTCTGGCCCAGGCAAAAAAGGATGGCTTCGCTGACAAATACCTCTCGAAGTTGCTGGGTGTGGCAGAGAGTGACATCCGCCGGCAGCGCACCGGCTTGGGCGTCGTCGAGTGCTGGGATGCCGTGCCCGTCAGCGGCGTAGAAAATGCAGCATATTACTACTCTACCTACAACGCACCAGACAGGGTCGCGACCAGCAAGAGACGCAAGATAATGGTTCTGGGCGGCGGCCCAAACCGAATCGGGCAGGGAATCGAGTTTGACTACTGCTGTGTGCACGCGGCTTTTACCCTGCGCGATGAGGGATACGAGTCGATTATGGTCAACTGCAACCCTGAAACGGTCTCAACCGACTACGATACCTCCGATAAGCTCTATTTTGAGCCGCTTACCGTCGAAGACGTTCTGAGCATCTATGAGAAGGAAAAGCCCGAAGGCGTAATCGTCCAGTTTGGCGGCCAGACGCCGCTAAACATCGCCAACGAGCTGGCTCAGGCAGGCGTTCATGTTATCGGCACATCGCCCGATACAATAGATTTGGCTGAGGACCGCGACCGTTTCCGCAAGGTCTGCGCAAAGATGGGCATCCCGCAGCCCGAGTCTGGTATGGCCGGCAGCCCGGAAGAGGCGCTGGCCATCGCGCAGCGGATTGGCTATCCGCTTATGGTTCGGCCAAGCTACGTTCTGGGCGGACGGGCTATGGAAGTGGTGCACGATGAAGAGATGCTGCGGCACTATGTCGCCGCCGCGGTGGAGGTGTCGCCCGAAAGACCGATTCTGATCGATAAGTTCCTGGAGAACGCGATAGAGACCGAGACCGACGCCATCGCCGACGGCGCAGATGCCTTTGTTCCGGCCATTATGGAGCACATCGAGCTGGCAGGCATCCACTCCGGAGATTCCGCTTGTGTCATTCCGCCGGTCAGCATACCGAAAAAGCACATTGACACTATCTGCAAATACACCAGAAAAATCGCAACGGACCTCAATGTTGTCGGCCTGATGAACATTCAGTACGCCATAGCAAAGGACATTGTCTACATTCTGGAGGCTAATCCCCGCGCATCTCGTACCGTGCCGATAGTCTCGAAGGTCTGCAATATCAATATGGTTCGATGCGCAGTTAGCCTTATGCTGGGCAAAAAACTAACGGACTTAAACTTGAAGTCCCGACTGGGTCGGGATTCCATCCCGTACTTTGGCGTAAAAGAGGCGGTGTTTCCATTCAACATGTTCCCGGAGGTCGATCCGGTGCTGGGGCCGGAGATGCGCTCGACCGGCGAGGTGCTGGGACTGGCTGACTCATTCGGCCTTGCATTTTTCAAGTCTCAACAGGCCGCAAAGCAAAAACTCCCTTCGCAAGGCGCCGTCTTGATGACCGTCACCGACCCCGACAAGGCCGGGATTGTGAAAGTCGCCCAGGAATTCCAGAAGCTCGGCTTCAAGATTAAAGCGACCGAGGGAACCTACAAATTCCTCACCAGCAGGGGCGTGAAAGCCGAGCGTATCCTGAAAATGTACGAGGGCAGACCTAACATTGTGGACGCCATCAAAAACGGCGAGGTTCAATTGGTCATCAACACGCCCGTTGGTAGATTAGGCAAGTACGACGACTCCTATATTCGCAAGGCTGCCATAACGTACAAGGTCCCTTATATTACCACGACGGCGGCTGCGGCGGCTGCCGCTGTGGGCATTGCCGCCAGCCATAACGACCCGGGCGCAGTACGTTCGCTGCAAAGTTATCACGCAGCGTTGAAAATTTAGAATTTGGAATTTA